>JACCDK011942735.1_pt1 | contig 12501 bp, 12 predicted proteins | sample 7445871 | NCBI WGS metagenome assembly JACCDK01 (sample SAMN15323436, study PRJNA562643) | freshwater metagenome | isolation source: river surface water | place: USA:Blue River Watershed | collected 2017-08-15
GCTCAAGTTGGGCGATGGCATCATTTTGCCCGTATAGCTCATTCCAAATCGGTGCAAGCATTAGCCGAGCAAACTCGCAACGCGTTCACGAATCTTTGACTGCATGTCTTCAACAGTTGCAGACGCATCTAGCACCAACCAACGCTGAGGCTCAGCCTTAGCGAGAGTTAGAAAAGCCTGACGCACGGTTTCGAAGAACTCGATTTTTTCGCGCTCAAGGCGATCTGGCTCTTCACCAGTTTTGTTGCGTCGTACCTGTGCGGCACTTGCGTCTAGGTCTAGCAAAACGGTGAGGTCTGGTAAAAGACCATCAGCGGCAAACATAGATAACTCGCGAATCTGATCGAAACCCAGATGGCGTCCGCTGCCCTGATACGCGATTGAAGAATCCATGTAGCGATCACTCACCACGACTTCACCGCGCTCTAATGCTGGGCGAATTTTCGTTGCAACGTGATGCGCGCGATCGGCAGCATACAAAAGTGCTTCGGCGCGAGGAGAAACTTCACCTTTGCGATGCAAAAGCAGGTGACGAATTTCAACACCAAGCTCGGTGCCGCCAGGTTCGTGAGTGCGACAGACGGTTTTCCCCAGCGACTCAAGATGCGCAATGAGGAGCTCAACCTGAGTGGACTTACCCACTCCATCGATTCCCTCAAAGGTTATGAACACTGCTACTTTGCCTTCTTACGAGTTGCGCCTTTTTTAACCACCCGAGTGGTCGAAGTGGTCTTGCGAGCACGACCAGCTTTCTTCGGAGCCTCACCCGGCTCTACTCCGAGTTTCTCACGTCGAATGGCAAGCAGTTCGAAAGCGCGATCTGGAGAGAGCTCATCAAGTGGCTCTTCCTTTGGCACGGTCGCATTGACCAGTGAGTCCGTTACGTAAAGTCCGAATTGGCCGGTCTTGGCCACTACCGGCAGCTTCGAGGCTGGGTCTTCACCGAATTCCTTGAGCGGAGTGGCCGCAGTGCGGCGAGCTCCATACTTAGGCAGTTTGTAAAGCTCGACGGCCTGCTCGAGGGTAAGGCTGAAAATCTCGTCCTCCGAGGCTAACGAGCGAGAGTCAGTGCCCTTCTTGATGTAAGGGCCGAATTTTCCGTTCTGCACGGTGATGTCGGTGCCAGATTCTGGATCCTGACCAACCACGCGAGGCAACGAAAGCAGCTTCACGGCTTCCTCGTAGGTAAAAGTCTCTGGCGACATCGACTTAAACAACGAAGCTGTCTTTTGCTTTTCGGCGTTTGGATCGTCAAGTAATACGTATGGTCCGTAGCGGCCATCCTTGAACAAAATGTCGAAACCGGTTTCAGGGTCTTGCCCCATGACGCGGTCGCTGATGATCGGTGCATCGATAAGCTCTTGAGCTTTTTCGACGGTCAGTTCGTCCGGCGCTAATCCTTCAGGGATGTTAACAATTCGGCGACCGTTTTCGTCGGCACCTTCGCTACCAGGCTCGACCATGGTCTCGATGTATGGACCGTACTTTCCGGTACGAAGCGTTATGTTTTCTGCGATGTGAATTGAGTTCACTGCGCGTGGGTCGCTGTCGCCAACATTTTGCACTGTGTCGTGTAAACCTTCGATGCCATCGCCACCGAAATAGAAACGGTGCAACCAAGTCGAGCGATCAACTTCACCGGCGGCAATTAAGTCGAGGTCTTCTTCCATCTGCGCAGTGAACGCGTAGTTCACCAAACGTTCGAAGTTGTTTTCAAGGAAGCGAGTGATGGTGAAAGCAATCCACTCTGGAACCAGAGCCTGGCCACGCTTAGTTACATAACCCTTACCGATGATGGTCGACATGATTGATGCATAAGTTGAAGGACGACCAATGCCATCTTCTTCGAGTGCCTTAACGAGCGATGCTTCGGTGTAACGCGGAGGTGGTGAAGTCTGGTGATCCTTTGCATTCACTTCAACTGCAGCAAGCTTCTGACCAACCTCTAGTTTTGGAAGCTTTGACTCGCGCTCTTCGTTTTCGTCTTCTTCGTTACGAGTCTCATCGTGACCTTCTTCGTAGGCAGCAAGGAAGCCGCGGAAGGTAACCACAGTGCCAGAGGCGGTGAATTCAGCCTGGTTGTGCCCAGCCAAGCCGGTCACGTGAATGCGAGCAGTGGTGGTTGAAACCTTAGCGTCCTGCATCTGTGAGGCAATAGTGCGCTTCCAGATCAGGTCGTACAAGTCGTAGGCACGGCCAAGCAGAATGCCCTGCATCTCTGATGGGCGTTTGAACTGTTCACCTGCTGGACGAATCGCCTCGTGCGCTTCCTGTGCGTTCTTGGATTTGCCGGTGTAGACGCGAGGTGCATCAGCCACCAAATCTTTGCCAAACATCTCGGCAGCCTGAGAACGCGCTGCGTTGATTGCCTGCGTTGATAGCGTCGGTGAGTCGGTACGCATGTAAGTAATGTGACCGTCTTGATACAGCGACTGTGCTGTGTCCATAGTTTGCTTCGCAGACATACGCAACTTACGCGATGCTTCCTGTTGCAAAGTTGAAGTTGTAAACGGAGCAGCAGGGCGACGAGTCGATGGCTTTGCTTCGACAGAGGCAACTTCGATATTTACCGACCCTGACTTCATGCCAATTGCGATTTGCTCTGCTTCAGCTTCGCTAAGCACTCGAACGTCAGCCTTAAGCTCACCGGAATCGTTGAAACTCTCGCCAGTGGCGATACGCTTGCCGTCTAGTGAAAGAAGCTTCGCTTCGAAATTTGGTTCACCTGAAACTTTTGAATCGAGAATTGCTTTTACGTCGTAGTAACTTGCCGAGATGAAAGCCATGCGCTCACGCTCACGCTCAACTACCAAACGCATCGCAGGTGACTGCACGCGACCGGCACTCAAACCGCGATTAATTTTGCGCCAAAGCACTGGCGATACTTCATAGCCGTACAGGCGATCGACCACACGACGGGTTTCCTGTGCCTGCACTAGGTTGTCGTCGATGTCGCGGGTTTGACTCACAGCAGCTTGGATGGCTTCTTTGGTGATCTCGTGGAACACCATTCGCTTGACCGGAACCTTTGGCTTGAGCACCTGCAAAAGATGCCAGGCGATGGCCTCACCCTCGCGGTCTTCATCGGTAGCAAGGAGCAGTTCGTCTGCATCCTTTAGGGCCGACTTCAGGTCGGCTACGGTTTTGCTCTTGCCGGCCGAAATGGCGTACATCGGCTCGAAGTCATTTTCGATGTCGATTGAGAACTTGCCGACCGAGGTCTTCTTGAGCTCCTTAGGGACATCCTTAGTGTCGATGAGGTCGCGGATGTGACCAACCGAGGCCAGCACTTCGTACTCTCCACCGAGGTACTTAGAGATGGTCTTCGCCTTGGCCGGCGACTCTACGATTACCAGTTTCTTTGCCACTAAGTTGTCTCCCTATTCAGGTGGCCCCGCCCTGGCGTCTGCCACCAGGTCAAACTGCTCGGAGCGCAGCCTTAAAAAACATTCGAAGTCGACAATACGACAAATAGCGATTTTGACCATATACATATGTGCAAATTGGTCAGCCACCTCACAGGGATAACCCGTGGTCAAACCCCGGACAGAATCTGCCACCGCCACGGCTATTTGCTCAGCTTGAACCTGCAATTTCTGGGCCGCAAATAGCCTGGACACCGCTAAATTACTGCCCACCAGCACCGCAAGCAGTGACAGCACGACACCGAGCCCAAGAATTGTGCCGGATCCCGAATTCGACCGATTTCGGCCCAAAATAATTTTTCTCACAATCCCAGCTTCCGGGCGCATTCTCGGTCAGCTATCGGGAACGGTAAGCCAGGCAAGCCCGGCAGCAAATAATCAGCAGATAGCTCAACGCATAGATAATTTTCGAGGTCGAACACCTCGATCCGTTTGCCCTGAATAAGAAAATCGAGTTTTTCCTGCGTTTCTCCCCTAGCCAGTGCTCGACTAACCGTGGCCGCGACGGAGACCAGTTTGAGCCGCTCGAGCTGCAAAGACAATGCTCCGAGGCTGATGCCAAGAATCATCGCAACTACCGGAAGCACCATTACAAACTCGGCACTTACCGAGCCGTCGCTACCCCGCCGGAGTTGCACTATCGGAAGGCGCAACAAAAGTTAGTGCGCTCTTAACTAAATCGAAGAGAATAGACCTCACTTCTTCGCTGCGCATAATCACCACCAAGAGCCCGGCAAAGCCAACCGCAGCCATTGTGGCAATTGCGTACTCTGCGGTAGCAGCTCCTGTTTCATCGTGAATTATTTGCTTCATTTATGCTCCTTTATTTTGAACCAGAAAAGATAGCGCAAGTGGCACTACTGCAATCAGCGCAAACGCCGGTAACACGCTCGCCCCGAGTGGAATCATTAACCTCACCGAAAGTTTTTCTAGAGCGAGGGACTTTTTGTAATTGGTTTCGCCACGAATAACATCTGCTTTTTCGACGAGCAATTTGCTCAAAGCTGCACCGGTTTGATTTGAAAGTTCCACCAGTTCTTGTAATTCATTTTGCAAGTTGTTTTCAAATTCACAATTTCCACTTGCTAAATCAACGGCTTGCTTGGTTGTGATGCCTGCCGAAAGTCCAATCGCAATTGCATCCAGAAAAATCGCCGGGTCATGTGATTCGGCCCGAGCGCTGCGTAGCATTCGAGAGCTCCAGTAACTTCCAGCGGCAAGTAACATTCCGCCAATCAACACCGACGCCACTGCCTGCGGAGATCGAAAGAGGACGGCAATCGTGCCCTGCCCAGCCAACTGCCCCATCAACAGCGCGGCAATAGGTAGCCAGAGCACCAGGCGAACAGTGGCCTTTGGCGACGCATTCGCCAGCTCGACTTTACGCCGCTGCGCTTGGTTTTCCTCGATAACCTGCCTGATGCGAGTAATGGCATGGGATGCCACGCCACCACTGGCGAGGACCACTGAGCGAAGATACCGGTAATCGCTAGCCGCAGCGGGTGACAAATTATCAACACCGGCAGTTCGCTCAGCCTGATGAAAACTCAATCCGGCACGAAGAAGCGCAGCCAGCTGTCCAAGAATTTTCACGTCGTTCACGCAGCCAACTTCCTAATCGTCACTTTTCTTTTGGCGTCGAAGCAATCGATGTGAATCAACCAATTCAAAGAACTTCTCACTAGAGCATTCAGAGCGGCTTCGCCAAGACCAGCGCTATGCGCGATTGCAAGTAGTCGCTTTGAAACTTCTGAAATCGAACTCGCGTGAATTGTGGCTCCGCTCGCGTGCCCGGTGTTAATTGCTTGTAGCAAAGTGATTAGTTCTGCACCACGAATTTCGCCGACCACAATTCGATCGGGTCGCATTCGCAAAGACTCCGTGAGTAGCGAATGCAAATTGATTTCGCCGCGACCCTCAACATTTGCTGTCCGAGTTTGCAAAGAAACATAAGTTTGCGCTTCGAGATTAAGTTCAGCGACATCTTCGATTGCAATGATGCGTTCGTGCGTAGCCATCATTAGCATGGCGCGTAGCAACGTGGTTTTTCCGCTGCCGGATGCTCCACTAATGAGAAAACTTTCTCTTGATTGAACGATGGCAGCCAGATTTCGATATTCATCTGCAGACAATGTTCCAATTTGCACAAGTTGCTCCAACGCAAATGGCCGTTCGCCATGCACTCGAAGCGAAATGTGTGTTTTCGGATTCACAGCGGAAGCCAATAGTGCGTGCACGCGAACTCGACCATAAAGATTGACGTTGGCAAATGGATGCGCTTGGTCTAACTGGCGACCTCCCTCTGCAATCAGGAGGCGAGCGGCATCGGCCAGCTCCTCCTCGCTGACAAAGGGGTTCGGTGCTGAGTGCCAGCGCCCACCCCGAAGCACCTGGGTTGACTCAAAACCGTTGCAAACCAGATCGGTGACCCCGGATTCCAGCAGCAGCGTCTCGAGGCTACGAAGGGATGGCTGGCTGAACATCACCCCAGATTGCTCGAAATTGGCAAACTCAAACCAAAAATGGCCAAATCTGTGGATTATTCGAATTAAAAAAGAGGAAGGCGGCTCTTGGGGGAAGAGCCGCCTTCAGGCGATACCAGATTGGGGGAATCGGTATCGCGGGATGATTTACATCATCTGAACAATGATAACTGTGGATAGCCGAATACATTCCTCAAAACCATGAGTTTTTCGCTTTTTATGGAAATTATCAGGGTCGAAAATGTGGCAGTATGGCGAAAGGACCCGAACCTGGAGGACAAAGATGTCTGAAAGCCACGAACTGGATAACTTGCTCCACGAGGAGCGCCACTTCGCGCCAAGCGCGGCATTTGCTGCCAACGCCATTGCCAAAGCCGACCTATATGAGGAGGCGAAAAAAGATCGACTCGGATTCTGGGCTAGGCAAGCGAAAAACCTTCACTGGCACAAGCCATTCACCGAGATACTCGACTGGTCTGAGGCTCCGGTTGCCAAATGGTTCGCCGATGGTGAGTTAAATATTTCTTACAACTGCCTCGACCGTCACGTCGAAGCCGGCAACGGAGATCGCACCGCAATCTTCTTCGAGGGTGAACCTGGTGACACTCGCGAATGGACATACGCGCAACTTACTCGCGAAGTTAAAAAAGCAGCAAACGCGCTAACCGCACTCGGCATTCAAAAGGGTGACCGAGTTGCAATTTATCTTCCAATGATTGCCGAAGCAGTCATTGCGATGCAGGCAGTTGCGCGTATCGGTGCTATTCACTCGGTAATCTTTGGTGGCTTCAGTGCCGACTCGCTTGCATCCCGCATCGAAGATGCGCAGGCCAAGCTTGTCATCACTGCTGACGGTGGATATCGCAAAGGTAAAGCGTCTGCGCTAAAGCCTGCGGTTGACGATGCACTCGCAACCGGCAAGTGCGGTTCAGTTGAAAACGTACTTGTGGTTCGTCGCACCAACCAGGCTGTCAATTGGGTTGAAGGCCGTGACATCGAATGGAACCAAGCGGTTGGTGAAGCCAGCGACGAACACGTTGCTCAACCATTCCCAGCTGAGACACCACTGTTTATTCTTTACACCTCAGGCACCACCGGCAAGCCAAAGGGTATTTTGCACACCAGTGGCGGTTACCTGACTCAGGCAAGCTATACACACAAGAACGTTTTCGATTTGCACGAAGAAACCGATGTTTACTGGTGCACCGCAGACGTCGGATGGATTACCGGACACTCATACGTTGCATATGGTCCACTCGCCAACGGAGCAACCCAGGTAATTTACGAAGGCACTCCGGAGACTCCAGACTGGGGTCGTTGGTGGAGCATCATTCAGAAATACGGCGTCAGCCTCTTCTACACCGCTCCGACTGCCGTGCGTTCATTCATGAAGCTTGGCTCGCAAATCCCTGCGCAGTACAACCTAGAAACCGTGCGCCTATTGGGCTCGGTTGGTGAACCAATCAACCCTGAAGCTTGGATGTGGTACCGCAAGCACATCGGTGGCAGCCACGCTCCAATCGTGGACACCTGGTGGCAAACCGAAACAGGAGCCATCATGGTTTCTCCGCTTCCTGGCGTCACCAAGCTCAAGCCTGGATCGGCTCAGCACCCACTGCCTGGCATCGAAGCGAAGGTTCTCGACGACACCGGTAAAGAACTAGGACGCGGTCATGCCGGCCTACTCGTAATCACCGAACCTTGGCCATCGATGCTTCGCGGAATTTGGGGAGACCCAGAACGCTTCAAGGAAACTTATTGGAGCAACTTCCAGGGAATGTATTTCGCTGGAGATGGTGCGAAGTGGGACGAAGAAGGCGACCTCTGGCTGCTTGGACGCGTTGACGACGTGATGAACGTTTCTGGTCACCGACTATCAACTGCGGAAATCGAAAGTGCTCTAGTTTCTCACCACTTTGTTGCAGAAGCTGCAGTAGTTGGTGCGAAAGATGAGACCACCGGACAAGCAGTTGTTGCATTCGTCATCTTGCGACAGAACCAACTCGATGCGGCTGGCAGTGACGCTGACGTTTCTAAGATTTTGCGCGATCACGTTGCGAAAGAAATTGGTCCGATTGCAAAACCACGCACCATCATCGTGGTTAGCGAACTACCAAAGACTCGAAGCGGAAAGATTATGCGTCGACTCTTGCGTGACGTTGCAGAAGACCGACCAATCGGTGACGTAACTACGCTTGCAGATACTTCGGTGATGAATTTGATCGGCAACAAAATCGCTGGTGGCGCGAACGACTAAGCGAACTCCACAATAAGTTCAACTTCAACTGCGCTATCTAACGGCAGTGAAGGAACGCCGACTGAACTGCGTGCGTGAATTCCCGTTTCGCCGAAAACTTCGCCGAGGAATTCGCTCGCGCCATTCATGACGCCAGGGTGTCCGGTGAATTCTGGAACACAAGCAACGAAGCCGACTACTTTAACCACGCGCGTGATGCGATCGAGGTCGCCGATAACAGATTTCACAGCCGCGAGCGCGTTCAAAACAGATAGTCGAGCCATGTTTTTAGCTAGCGGAGCATCGACCAGACCCTGACCCTCGCCCACTTTGCCGGTGATTGGCAGTTTGCCCTCCACGAATGGCAGCTGACCGGCGGTGAATACCAGGTTGCCCGAAACCACGGCGGCGGTATAGGCGGCAACTGGCTTGGCAACCTCAGGTAGCGGAAAGCCAAGTTCGATGAGGCGCTGTTCGATTTGTGACATTTAGGCCTCCAGTGGGCGCTTGAAGAAGGCGATCATGCCGCCCTGCAAATTGGTCGTAATTGAGACTAATTCCCAGCCATCCTTGCCCCAGTCGTTCAAAATCACGGTCTGGTTGTGCGGAGGTAGAGGTGTTGTCAGGTATTCCCACTTAGTCATAGACAGAATTATCCCAGACTCTGTCGGGTAACCTAGAGGTTATGGCTGGCGGCAAGAAACAAGAGACCTTCCTCAGCGCAATCCTCAAATTCACCGGTTTGAGCTCGATTGCGGGAGTTCTAGCCATCGCCATTTTGGCTCCGACACTACTTATCGGAGGAATCGCTGCTTCAGCCGGTGTCTCAATCTTCGAAAACCTACCTGACTACATCAGACCAATTAATGGCTCTCAGGCTTCTACCCTTTACGGCCTCAAGGATGGGCAGCCGGTTGAGGTGGCCAAGTTCTACAGCGAAAACCGCATCTCGATCGACTATAACGAGATGTCGCCAAATATTCGTAACGCCGTGGTGGCCACCGAAGACCCGCGTTTCTTCCAGCACGCCGGCGTGGACATCGTCTCTTTGATTCGTGCAGTACTAACCAACGTGGCCATGGGTGGCGGTGGCCCTGGTGGATCTACCATCACTATGCAGTACGTAAAGAACTCGTTGGTTGAAGCCGCAAACCTGAGCGGAAACGAGCAGGCAATTGCCGATGCCACCGCAACCACCATCGACCGCAAGCTTCGCGAAATGCGACTTGCCGTTGCACTTGAAGGTGTTGCCAATAAGCAGGAAATTCTTGCCGGCTACCTAAACCTTTCATTTTTTGGAAATCAGATCAACGGCGTCGAGGCTGCTTCGAATTACTACTTCGGCGTAAAGGCAAATCAGTTAGACATTCCTCAGGCAGCACTGCTTGCAGCAATGTTGAAATCACCAAACGACTACCGACCTGATGAACCGTCAAATCTGAACCGCGCACTTTCTCGTCGTAACTATGTAATCGACAACATGCTTGCCGAAGGATACATTTCTAGCTCGCAGGCAAGCCAAGCTAAAAACACTCCAATCAAAACCAACCTGACGCACACCCCAAGTGGTTGCGAAGGTAATCAGGTTGCCGCTTTCTATTGCGACTTTGCTGTCTGGACAATTCGTAACAACCAGGAATTCGGACCAACCCCTGAGGACCGCGAGAACCTGCTGCGTCGCGGTGGTCTAGAAATTTACACATCGATGGACATGACTGTGCAGCAAGCTGCCTACGATGCCACCATGAAGTGGGTGCCTCCGGTTAATGAACATCACATCGGCTCGGCAACAGTTTCGGTGCAGGTGGGCACCGGCCGCATCCTTGCCATGACTCAGAACCGCGTCTATGACCAGACCAACAGTGGCGAGCAGGGCCACACCTCGGTGAACTTCTCTACCGATAAGACCTACGGTGGCTCGAGTGGATTCCAGACCGGATCTACCTACAAGATTTTTACCTTGGCTCAATGGCTAACCGTTGGCAAGCGCTTGGGTGACCACGTTGATGGTCGTGTTCGCAACTGGAACGCAGCCGACTGGTCATCACGATGCGGTGGCTTGGTTGGCGACTGGGCACCAAAGAACATCGTCAAGGAACCGGAAGACCTTTCAGTGGTTCAAGCAACTTCGATGTCGGTTAACACTGCGTATGCGTCGATGGCTAACCAGCTTGACCTTTGCGACATTCGCGATATGGCCATGCGCTTTGGCGTGCATCGTGCAGATGGCACCGAGTTGCAATCAATTCCTTCCTCGATTCTTGGTGTTAACGAAATTGCACCGCTAACCATGGCTGCAGCAGTTGCAGCGGTTTCAAACAAGGGCATCTATTGCTCACCAACTGCGATCGACAAAGTCATCGTTCGTCAAACCCAAAAAGAATTGACCGTTCCAAAGACTCAGTGCTCGCAGGCAGTGACTCCTGAGGTTGCAGCAGGCATGACCTATGCGATGCAAAAAGTAATGTCTGGTGGTACCGGTGGAGCTTCGAATACCGGAGACAACACTCCACTCGCCGGTAAGACCGGAACCACCGACTCCGGTGTGCAAACTTGGATGACCGGTTTCTCGTCAGCGGTTGGCACCGCAACCTGGGTTGGAAACGTTTCTGGTTCGGTTGGGCTACCAGGCATTCGCTTGAATAACAAAGCGGGTAACACTGTTCGACACGACATTTGGCGAACCACAATGCAGGCAGTGAACAAGCTTTACCCTGGCGGCCCTCTTGCCTCACCTCCAGCCGACATGCTGGCAGCCACCATGGTTACAGTGCCTGGCATCGGCGGACAGATCCCGGCAACCGGCGGGCAGAACATCAAGTCCGGCGACCTAAACTTTGCCATCGTGACCACACCCGTGACCTCATCTCAACCCACCGGAACCGTTGCCTACACTCGTCCAGCCGCGGGAACGTCTGTGCCACGAGGCACTCAGATCAAGATCTACGTTTCTAAGGGCGGCAACTCGCCAGTGCCAGAGGTTGCTGGTCTAACCGTTGCTGCGGCAAAGGCAAAACTCCTTGCTGCCGGATTCTCCGCGGTCAGCGAGCCACAGGCTTCGCAGACTCAGTTCTTCGTAAAGTCAACAACCATCGCCAAGGGTTTGGTGGTTGGCACCGATCCGGCCGCCGGAACTTCTGCTGCTGGCAATGGAGCAATCTTGCTAATCATTAGCGCAGGGCCATAACCAGATGAGTTGGTGGGGCTGGATATTTCTAGCTGCTGCGTTAGTTCTTGCTTACGGCATGACCATCGCGCGCTGGCGTTTTGTAATTCACCACAGCGAAGCACACGTTTTACCAATAGGTGCCAAAGCGATTCGAGTACTGCACATCAGTGATGTTCACATGGCTCCGTGGCAAAAGCGCAAGCAAGCATTCATCAAATCACTGATGAGTGAAGCGCCTGATTTGATCGTTAACACCGGCGACAACCTCGGACACCAAAATGTAATTCATAACGTCATCGATAGCTACAGCGAAATTCTAAAAGTGCCAGGTGTCTTTGTTAACGGCTCAAACGATTACTACGCACCACGTATTAAGAACCCATTCGGCTACCTTCGAGCTCCTTCAACACCAGACAACTCTCGTCCACTAGCCACCAGTGAGTTAACCAACGCCTTCGAAAATCACGGCTGGAAAAACCTAAACAATCGCTCTGCCGAAATCACTATCAACGGAACCAAGATTGGATTCATTGGCGTTGACGATCCGCACGACAAATTGGATGATCTAGCCACTGTGAAGAAGCTTAGAAACGAAGTCATCGTCGGCGTCGCCCACGCACCATATCGCCGTGTAATCGAGAACTTCGCCGAAGTAGGCGCCGACATCATGTTTGCCGGTCACACCCATGGCGGACAGGTGCGCTTTCCAATAATTGGCGCGCTAACAACCAACAGCGACCTACCTACCAAGTACGCCAAGGGGCTCAGCGCCTGGCTGTTCAACGAAAAAGTCATGCTACTTAACGTGGCGGCTGGATTGGGCAATTCAATTTATGCTCCGGTTAGGTTCTGGAATAGCCCGGAAGTGCGAGTGATTACTCTGCTACCAAAGCAGAACTAGTTCTTTGCAGCCCAAACTTTAGGGCCGAGAGCTATGTACTGACCAGACGCGTTGTCGCAACGTGCTGTGATTTCGTTCACGTAACAGGTGATGTCACCAACCGTGATCTTTTCACCGGTGTTTAGAGTCTGTGCGACCGATGCATCCGAGTAGTAGCCACCACTGCAGATGAAACCAGGCTTTGTGGTTGAATCTGCGTACAACTTAATCTGGTAGCCGTAGCTACCTTCGCAATCAGCCGGGGTTTCAAGCGGTGCGTATTCAGCTGCTGCTTCATTCATTTCGCA
>JACCDK011457729.1_pt1 | contig 12492 bp, 7 predicted proteins | sample 7445871 | NCBI WGS metagenome assembly JACCDK01 (sample SAMN15323436, study PRJNA562643) | freshwater metagenome | isolation source: river surface water | place: USA:Blue River Watershed | collected 2017-08-15
CAGAACGCCGATCCCCGAATAGGTGTCCATTACCGCCACCGCCCGCAGGCCACCCGTGATCGTGTAGATCGCCGCCACGATGGCCATCGGTACGGCGAAGTACCACAGCGGCCAGTCGACCCCGAACATCGATTTGAGGAACAGCGATCCGGAATAGAGCGCCGCCGGCAGGTAAATGAGGATATTCCCGATCAGGAACAGGGCCGAAATCAGCGTGCGGATCGAACCGCCATCATAACGCTGCTCCAGCAGTTCGGTCACCGTAGTGCAGCCTGTGCGGTAATAGACCGGCACGAATACGAAGGCGAGGATCATCAGTCCGACAAAACCGGCCAGTTCCCACCAGGCCAGCAAGAGCATCTGGTTGCCGTTCATGCCCACCAGCTGTTCGGTCGACAGGTTGGTCAGTGTTATCGCGCCGGCGACGTAGAGCCATTTGAGCCCGCCACTGGCCAAATAGACATCCTTGGCCGAGCCATCATGGGCCGGATGCATCGCCCGGGTGGTCGTGCGCCAGGTGAAAAACCCGATTACCGCCAGCAGCGCCAGGGCCATCGTCACCTGTCCCGCAAAGGTCCCCCAGAACTGCCCCATCGCGCGCTCCCGCTTTTATTTCGGGCGATCCTATGCAGCAAGGTCCCGCGATGCCAGCGTTAAGTCTGCTCCAGCGCCAGCAGGGCGAAGGTCGCGAGCCAGTGTTCGCCCATGTAGTCATCACCCAGGTGCGGCAAGGCGGCATCAAGGTGGCTCTGCGCCGTAGCCAGGGCGGGTTCGCGCACCGGATGCCCATTGGGCAGGGCAGCCGCGACCACGCGCCAGCACCAGGCACGGCTGAGATTCAGGCCATCGAGGTGGGCGATCTTGCCATCGCTTCGGTCCGACACAACGGCCGGCGTGAACAGCGTGGCAGGTTGGCGCGAAGCGGCAGCAGGCAGAAACTGATCGAACCACGGGGCGAAATCGCCCCCCAGCACCCGGCTCATCAGCAGAGCCTCGGTCAGCGCGGAGGAGAGAAATTCATCCCCGCCCGGCTCCCACGCCTGGCAATCGCGATCCTGGCCAAACCAGTCATGTGCGCGCGAGTCTATCAACCCGACCAGCGCGGGATCATGTCCGGAGGCCCAATCGCGCGCGAGGGTCAAAGCAAAGGCCGACGAATAATGCGTTCCCACCCGGATCGGATAAGTCTGGATCGGCAGAAATTGATGAAAGCGCGCGGCGAAGGCACTTGCAAAGGCATCGGCGTGGTCAGCCCAAGGCTTTTTGTGCAGCGCCATTTCGCCGTGGAGGGCAAGTGCCCATGCCCAGCCATAGGGGCGTTCGAACCCTCGCGAGGATGGTCGGGCAAGGTAGGCCGTCTCCACCGCAAAATTTGCGGCGGTCAGCATCTTGTCCGCGAGATCGTAAACCTGCTCACTTTCGGGCAGATCCGGATAAAGCCGCGCCAGTCGCAACACTTGCCACCAGCCATGCAGGCAGGAATGCCAATCAAAGCTGCCGAAAAAGATCGGGTGCAGTGCACGCGGGGTGCGGGCATCGTCTGGCCCATCCATGACGTGGTCCAGCTTGTGCGGAAACTCGCGGGTCAGGTGCCCCAGCGTAAGCGCCATGAAGCGCGCGGCATGATTGGCTGTCAGGATCGTCATCAGAAGGCAAACCACCAGATCAGGAGCGTGTTGATCGCCAGCAGCGGCAGGGCAGTGCCGATCTGGGCCCGGACTACCCCGTTCCGGTCATTCAGCCCGAGCAGCGCGGCGGGGACAATGTTGAAGTTGGCCGCCATCGGGGTCATCAGCGTGCCGCTGAACCCGGCCAGCATGCCAAGGGCGCAAATGGCCGCCGGATCGCCCCCGTACTGGTGGATCAGCAGCGGCACCGCGATCGCCGCTGCCATCACCGGGAAAGCGGCAAAGGCATTGCCCATCACCATGGTGAACAAGGCCATGCCAAGCGTAAAGGCGATGACCGCGCCCAAGCGGCTACCGTCCGGGATCACGCCGGTTATCAATCGGCCGACCACCTCACCGACCCCCGCTAGCGCAAATACAGCCCCAAGGCTGGCAAGCATCTGCGGCAGGATCCCGGCCCAACCGACCGAGTCCATCAAGCGCCGCCCTTCCTGAAGCGGCGCGACCGGGTGCGGTCGCAACCAGACGAGGCCGATCAGCAAGGCCAGCACCGCCCCCAATGCCAGACTGACCAGCGTCACCTGCTTGGGATTCACAAGCTCTGGCAATCGCGCAAAGCCGAAGGTGCCCGCCAGGGCCGCAGCCGGGATGACCAGCGCCAAGAGGAACAGCCGGTTACCGTACCGTACGGCTCGTTCACTCCGCAGGTCTTGCGTTGTACCTCCGCCACCGCTGCCAAGCTGCCCGGTTCCGGCTATCGCAACCAGCGCCAAAACGATCAGGCCATTGCCAAAATCGCCCAGCCGATCACCCACGAGCATCGATGTTGCAAGCAGCCCCCAGAAGGCCGCATTGCCAAAGCGCTTGGAATTGGTGCCATCGCGCGACGACAGGACAGCAAATGCCAGGAAGGCCAACCCCGCGAGGGTGTAGACGAATGGCAGCCCGATCATTCCCCGCGCTCCTGACCACGCAACCGACGGTCAAGCCGCCACAATCGGAAGCCATGAACCAGGAAGGCCGCAATCGCGCTGGGGATTGCCCAGACCGAAAGCTGAAAGGGTGAAAGCGTGATCCCTTGCTGTTCAAGGAAACCGACCATCAGCAGGATCGAGCCGATCGCAATGAAGATGTCTTCGCCGAAGAACAGGCCAATATTATCGGTAGCAGCGGCCAAGGCCTTCACCTGCTCGCGCTCTTCGTCAGTCATGCTCTTCTGGCGCTCGGCCGCTGCCTCAGCCATTGGCGCGACCAGCGGCCGCACGGTCTGGGCGTGCCCGGCAACCGACGTAAGTCCAAGCGCCGCAGACACCTGGCGGATAAGCAAATAGCCGGTCAACAGCCGTCCGGCCGTCGCCCCTCGCAAGCCGGCGATCACGGCACGCGCGCGTTCCTGCAAACCATGCGCTTCGAGCAGGCCAATGACCGGAAGGACAATCCAGACCACTGTTACGTAGCGCGTGTCATTGAACGCCTTGCCGAAGGCCGCGACGATCGCGTGAAGGTCAAGCCCCGCCGCCAACCCGGTCACAACCGCGGCAGCTACGACGACAAGCAGCGGGTTGAACCGCAGCACAAAGCCGAACACCATTACCGCGATGCCCGACAGGACCCAGATGCTGCTCATCCGTAGCCGCCCCCACCCGGCGTTTCGATCACCATGACATCTCCCGGGTTCATCGTCACTGACGCAGTCGGTCCGAGCACTTGGACTTCGCCTGAAGTCCGCTCAATCCGGGTTGCGCCCTTTGCTCCATCTGCCCCGCCGGCAAGGCCGAATGGCGGCACCCGGCGGCGATTGGCCAGCATTCCGGCCTCCATCGTTTCAAGGAACCGCAATCGCCGAGTCGCGCCATCGCCGCCGCGGTGACGCCCCTGCCCACCAGACCCGGCCCGGATAGAGAATTCCTCCAGCAGTACCGGAAAGCGCGTTTCCAGCACCTCAGGGTCAGTCAGGCGGCTGTTGGTCATGTGGGTCTGGACCACACTGGTGCCGTCGAAATCCGGTCCAGCGCCGGATCCGCCCGCAATCGTTTCATAATATTGGTAGCGCTCATTGCCGAAGGTCAGGTTGTTCATCGTGCCCTGCGCTCCCGCCATGGCCCCAAAAGCCCCGAACAGCGCATCAGTGACGACCTGGCTGGTCTCGACATTGCCCGCCACGACTGCCGCCGGAAAGCGAGGGCGCAGCATCGACCCTTCCGGGACCAGGATCGTGACAGGCACCAGGCAACCCTCGTTCATCGGGATCGGATCGTCGATCATGGTGCGTAAGACGTACATCACCGCCGCGCGGACCACGCTGAACGGGGCATTGAAATTGCCTGCCAGTTGATCGCTGGTTCCGGCAAAGTCGATCGTTACCTGCCGCGCCGCCTGATCAACCCGCACGGCGACGCACACCACGGCGCCGTTATCCAGCTCATAGCGGAACGAACCGTCCTCCAGCCGCCCGATCAGGCGGCGCACGGCTTCCTCTGCATTGGCGTGCACGTGGCCCATATAGGCGCGCACCACCGCAGTGCCATGTTCGGCACAGGCACGTTCCAGCCCAGCTGCGCCACGCGCACAGGCCGCAACCTGTGCGGCAAGATCGGCCAGATTGGCCTCGACATTTCGTGCCGGATAGGAGCCCGACGAAAGGATCGCGACCAGTTCATCCCGGCAGAAGCGGCCTTCGTCAACCAGCAGCACGTTTTCCAACAACACGCCTTCATCGGCAATATCGCGGCTGTTGGGCGGCATCGAACCCGGCGCAATCCCGCCAACGTCGGCATGATGGCCGCGCGCCGCCACATAGAAATCCGGATCGTCCCCACCACCGACAAATACCGGCATGACCACAGTTATATCGGGAAGGTGCGTCCCACCCGCATAGGGTGCGTTGAGGACATAAGCGTCGCCACGACGGATACCGCGGCCGTCCCTGCCCCCGGCCCGCTCGCGCAGCACGGCCTGGACACTTTCCCCCATCGACCCGAGGTGAACCGGCATATGGGGCGCATTGGCGACTAGCCGCCCCGCAGCGTCAAAGATCGCGCAAGAGAAATCGAGCCGCTCGCGGATATTGACCGACATGGCCGTGCGCGCGAGCGCCGAGCCCATTTCCTCGGCAATCGCCATGAACAGGCCGTTGAAGATTTCGAGACGAACCGGGTCCGCGTCTGTCCCGCCCGTACCCGCGCCAGTGCGCGGCACGGCGCGGGTCAGCCGCAAGGTACCATCCGGATCGACCAGCAGCGACCAGCCAGGCTCAACCACCGTCGTCGCCAGCGGATCGATCACGATCAGCGGTCCAGGGGCCATGAACCCGGCAGGAAGCCCGGCCCGGTCATACACAGGCACGCGGTGGTGTTCCCCACCCAGATAGCAGGTTACCGTTTCGAGCGGCGGGCTGACCTCGTCCGGCAAAGGCCAGTCGAGCTTGCCCATGGCTTCGCCCGGAGTGACCGCTTCAACCCGCACCCGGTCAATCACCAGCGCACCATCGCCATCATAGCCAAACTGGGCCCGATGCGCCGCAGCAAAGGCCGTTGCCAGCTTCGTCGGATTGTCAGGCGACAGTTCGATGGTGTTTTCTGAGCCCTCGCGGCGCAGGAACAGGCTGGTGCGGACATCGCAGTCAGCCGCGCTCAATTCTGCCCGCACCTGTTGACCAAGGTCTTCGGCAAGTCTCTCCGCTGCGACAGTGCCGCCGGAAAGCGGCTGACCCAAGGTCTGCTCCCGCACCGCGGCTTCGCTGGCAAGGCCCATCCCGAAGGCAGACAGCACACCGGCCAGCGGATGGACCAGTACGGTATCAATCGACAGCTCGTCTGCCACCAGACAAGCATGCTGGCCGCCCGCACCGCCGAAACACGACAGGGCATATCCCGTAACATCGTGTCCGCGCGCGACCGAGATCTGCTTGATCGCATGCGCCATATTGGCGACTGCAATGGCAATGAAGCCCTCCGCCAGAGCTTCGGAGGAGTAGTCTCGCCCGGTTTCGACCCGGATCACCGCTGCCATATCGGCAAATCTGGCCGCCACCACCTCTGCATCCAGCGGCTGGTTCCCGTTCGGGCCGAACAGGTACGGGAAATGCTCTGGCCGCAATTTACCGAGCATCACATTGCAGTCGGTCACTGTCAGCGGGCCGCCGTTGCGATAGCAGGCCGGTCCCGGCAGCGCCCCGGCACTTTCCGGGCCGACGACCAAGCGCCCGGCATCGAACCGGCAGATCGAGCCGCCGCCTGCGGCGACGGTGTGGATCCGCAGCATCGGCGTGCGGATCCGGACATTCGCAACGCGGACCTCGCTGTCCCGCTCGAACTGGCCGGCATAATGGCTGACATCGGTTGAGGTGCCGCCCATGTCAAAACCGATTACCCTGGGCGCGCCACTGGCCTCGGCAGTGCGGGCCATGCCGACAATGCCACCGGCTGGCCCGGACAAGATTGCATCTTTGCCACGAAAGCGCGTGCCATCGGCAAGGCCTCCGCTCGATTGCATGAACAGGGCGCGGTTGCCCGAACCCAATGCCGTCGTGAACTGATCGACATAGCGCCGCAGCACCGGTGACAGGTAAGCATCGACCAGCGTCGTGTCACCGCGCCCCACCAGTTTGATCAACGGCACCACCTCATGGCTGACCGAGATTTGGGTGAACCCGGCACGGCGAGCCAATTCTGCCAAGCGTGCCTCATGCGCGGGATAGCGATAGCCATGCATCAACACGATCGCGATTGAGCGGAACCCAGCTGCTACCGCCCCGGCAAAGGCGGCACTGGCAGCGGATTCATCAAGGGGTTCCAGTACCGTACCATCGGCCATGACCCGCTCGGCAATCTCGATGACCTGTTCGTAGGGTGGCTCAGGGAGCACGATCTGGCGAACGAACAGGTCAGGCCGTTCCTGGGTGCCGATCCGCAGCGCATCGGCAAAGCCCCGCGTGATCGCCAGCACGGTCGGCTCGCCCGTGCGCTCAAGCAGAGCATTGGTGGCGACTGTTGTCCCCATCCGGACATTCGCATTCGGTAGGGCGCCGGTACCCGCGCCGCTCAACTGGCGAATGGCGGCAATCGCCGCGTCCTCGTCCCGGGTGGGATCCTCGGACAACAATTTGGCAGTCAGGACCCGCCCGTCCGGCGCACAGGCCACGACATCGGTAAAGGTTCCGCCACGGTCGATCCAGAATTGCCATTCACCCATCACGCCGCTGTCATAGGGCGCGCGACGGCAGTGGCAATCATTCCTTGCGCACGGCTTTGATCAGTCGCCGGAGCGGTCGCCCGGCTCTGCAAGGTGGTGATGCAGCCGCTGCGCCAGGATGCCGCTGGCGATCAAGGTTACAGCCAGGGTCGAGCAGGCGATGAAGGTAGCGGCGAGTAAGAACCGCAGCAGACCTTCGGGATTTGCCGTGATCCGGACCTCGCCAATCTGGCTACCGCCGTGGACCACCGGCACCACCACTCCGTGGTGGACGAAAAGCCGGTCGGCGGACTCGATCAACCACTGCGGAATTGCTGTCCGCGGACTGCGCCACTGAACCAGCAGGCGCCCGGCGCGATCGATAACGTCAACCTGCTGCACGCCGCCATCTGCGGCAATCGAGCCGATCCGGTCCGCAACAGCAACCGGGTCTTCGTGCAACATTGCCGGTTCGACCCTATGGGCGACCGCCTGGGCAATAAGGTCAAGGTTGCGCTGGGCATAGCCCTGGATCACCAGGCCACCACTGAGCGTAAGGCTTGCCGCTGCCAGCAGCACGGCAAACAGAACCAACTGGAAGTGGACCTGCGCCAGCATGGCGCGAATGTTGGGGCGGTTCGGCTTGGTCAAGCCTGCCTCCGTGGCAAGCACCGCACTATTACATCGGCCCGCGGCGCTTCAGCCGCAGGTTGCACACGAGCCAGCACCAAAGGCGCGACACAGAGGATAATCGTTGAAACCACCCGACATTCGACCCGTTTCAAAGCTTTGCGCAGAAACTGGTTAATTGCAAGGTAATGCAGGAATTGGTTTCTTACGTAACCAGTGCTAGGCACGATTCATGCCTGCACCGATCGACCGCACCGCCTTGCGTGAAGCCTACCGTCAGGAAGAAGAGGCGTGCATTGCCGAGCGCCTGAAACAGGCGGCACCAGCCACTGCCGTTCATGGTGAGGCCAAGCGGATCGCCGCCAAGCTGGTTGAAGGTGCGCGGGCCCACAAAGCCAGCGGGCTGGACGCGTTTTTGCAGACCTATGGGCTTGGCACTGACGAGGGCATTGCGCTGATGTGCCTGGCCGAAGCGCTGCTGCGCGTTCCCGATGCGGCGACGGCGGACGCACTGATCCACGACAAGCTGGGCGGGATCGACTGGTCGGAACACCTGGGTGAAAGCGGATCGACCTTCGTCAATGCGGCAACCTTTTCGCTGATGCTTACCGGACAGGTGCTTGATCAGCGGCGCGCGAAAGCGGACGGCCTGGGCGCAGTGCTGAAGCGCGCCGTCGGCCGACTGGGCGAACCGGTGATCCGCCAGGCCACCTTACAGGCGATGAAGATCCTCGGCGGGCAGTTCGTGTTCGGCCGCACGATTGACGAAGCGCTGGAACGCGCCGCGCCCGAGCGGAAGCAGAACCTGACCCACAGCTTTGACATGCTGGGCGAAGCGGCGATGACCTTCGCCGATGCCGAGCGTTATCGGCTGAGTTATGAAATGGCGCTGGACCGGATCGCGCAAGAAGCCGGCGCCGGGGTCGTCCGCTCACCCGGGATTTCGGTTAAGCTCTCGGCGCTCCATCCGCGCTATGATTTCCTCCACGCCGATGCCGCGAAGGCAGCACTGGTGCCGATGCTCAAGGACCTCGCGCTCAAGGCGCGCGATGCGGACATTCACTTCACGATCGATGCCGAAGAGGCCGAGCGGCTTGAGCTGTCGCTCGACATCATCGAGGCATTGGTCAGCGATGACGCGGTGTTTGCCGGCAACTGGCAGGGCTTCGGCCTGGCGCTGCAAGCCTATTCCAAGCGCGCCGTGCCTTTGGTCGACTGGGTCGTACAACTGGCGCGCAGGCACAATCGCCGGATCATGGTCCGGCTGGTCAAGGGTGCCTATTGGGACAGCGAGGTAAAGCTGAGCCAGGTCGGCGGGCATATCGACTACCCGGTCTTTACCCGCAAGGTGGCGACTGACGTGTCCTATCTGGCCTGCGCAGCGAAACTGCTGGCGGCGCCCGACGCGATCTATCCGGCCTTCGCCACCCACAACGCCTATACCATCGGCGCGATCAAGGCACTGGCAGGTGAGACCGAGTTCGAATTCCAGCGGCTCCACGGCATGGGCGAGGACGTCTATGCCGAGCTGGCGAAGTTCGAGGCGGCATCGGGCAATCGCCGCACCCCGGTGCGCATCTACGCCCCGGTTGGCGGGCACAAGGAATTGCTGGCCTACCTTGTCCGCCGCCTGCTGGAGAATGGCGCGAACAGCTCATTCGTCAACCGCATGGCCGATGCCGAGGTGCCGGTGGACGACCTGATTGGCGATCCGGTTGCCGAACTGGCGGCGCTTCAGCCGCGCCGCAATCCGGCCATCCCGCTGCCGCGCGATATCTTCCCCGGTCGGCGCAACAGCGCGGGGATAGATCTGGCGGATCCGCTGCTGCGGCAGCCCTTGCTGGAGCACTTGGCTGAGCTTGCTTCGCTGCGCTGGGAGGCGGAGCCGACCACTGTGGCGGGTGCTGCCGAACCAGCCCAGGAAATCCGCTCAGCGCAAGATAACAGCCGGATTGTCGGCACCATCCGCAATGCTTCGGCCGCCGATGTCGCTTTTGCCGCCGAACGCGCTGCGCAAGCCCAGCCCGGTTGGAATGCCTTGGGCGGCGCGGAACGGGCGGCGCTGCTGGACAAGGCAGCCGATGCCTTTGAAGCGCACACGCCAGAATTCCTCTCACTGTGCCAGCGCGAAGCCGGCAAGACGCTGGTCGATGCTGTGCTGGAATTGCGCGAGGCGGTCGATTTCCTGCGCTATTACGCCGCCGAAGCGCGGGCCCAGTTCGGCGAGGGCCGCCCGCTGCCCGGCCCGACTGGCGAAAGCAACCGGTTGACCCTGCATGGCCGCGGGGTATTCGTGACAATCAGCCCGTGGAACTTCCCGCTGGCGATCTTCATCGGCATGGCCTCTGCCGCGCTGGCCGCGGGGAACACGGTTCTGGCCAAACCCGCCGAGCAAACCCCGCTGATCACGGCGCTGGCGGCGCGGCTGTGCCACGAAGCTGGGATTCCCGATGACGTGCTACAACTGATCCCCGGCGATGGCGCAGTTGGTGCGCTGCTGACGGCGCGGCCGGAAGTGGCGGGCGTGGCATTCACCGGATCGACCGAAACGGCCCGCGCGATCAACCGCGCGCTGGCCCAGCGTGATGGGCCGATCGCCACGCTGATCGCCGAGACCGGCGGCCAGAATGCGATGATCGTCGACAGTTCGGCCCTGCCCGAACAAGTAACTCGCGACGTTGTGGCCAGCGCGTTCCAGAGCGCGGGCCAGCGTTGTTCGGCGCTGCGGGTGCTGTACCTGCAAGACGATGTCTATGACGCCATGCTGGACATGATCCGCGGTGCCTTCGATGCCTTGGTGATCGGCGATCCGCAGGACCTGACCACCGATGTCGGGCCAGTGATCGATGCCGAGGCGAAGGCAGCGCTCGATCAGCACATCGCAGCGATGAAGGCGGCGGGCCGCGGCGTGTGGCAACGCGATCTGCCCAAGGCCTGTAACAAGGGCACCTTCGTTGCCCCGACCATCATCGAAATCGAATCCATCGCCGATCTCAACTGCGAAAATTTTGGCCCAATCCTCCACGTTGCGCGGTTCAAGGGCGATGAATTGGAGAGCGTGATCGCGGCAATCAACGCCACCGGCTATGGCCTGACCCTGGGCCTGCACAGCCGCATCGATGCGACGCGACGATTGGTCGAGGCCAAGGCCCGGGTCGGCAATTTCTACGTCAACCGCAACCAGATCGGCGCGGTGGTGGAAAGCCAGCCGTTTGGTGGCGAAGGGCTTTCGGGCACCGGGCCCAAAGCGGGCGGGCCGCATTACCTGGCCCGCTTTGCTACGGAACGGGTGACCTGTATCGATACGACCGCGGCCGGCGGCAACGCCAGCCTGATGGCCGGGGGCTAAACCCCCACCTTCGCTCTTGCCCATTTTAATCGCCCGGTTAACATGGCGCATAATCGGGAGAGAGCGATGGATCAGGCTACCTACGACCGGCTGCTGGCCAAGGCCCGGCGGACGATCGATCTGTTCACCTTTGACGAATTCATCCGGTTCTGGGGCGCTGATCGCCCGAACATGATGGCGCTCGACGGGGATGATCTTTCGCTCACCTACGGCGAGCTGGAAGAAGCCACGGCCCGCGTCGCTTCGGCGCTGCTCGGCATGGGCATAAAAAAGGGCGACCGGGTCGCCTGGTTCGGCAAGAACGCGACCACCTATTTCACCCTGTTCTTCGGGGCGGCCCGCGCCGGTATCGTGATGGTGCCGATTGGCTGGCGACTGGCCGAGCCCGAAGCGGCTTTCATCCTCGACAATGCAGAGGCCAAGGTTCTCTTCCTGGGTGACGGGTTTGAAGCCTGTGCCAGCACCCTTGGCAAACGGCCCGGCCTGGTCCGCTGCTTGACCGCCGCCGAAGCGCGCCAGCTGATGCAGGACGCGCCGCGCGCTGATTTCGAACCGTCGACCTGCAATGATGCCGTGCTGCAGCTTTACACCTCGGGCACGACCGGCAACCCGAAGGGCGCGGTCCTGTCCAACGCCAACCTCTTTGCCCTGCGCAAGGCGGGGATCGACAACCCCCATCCCTACACGCTGCTGGAAGAGGATGAATCGATCCTGGTCGCCATGCCCTGCGCGCACATTGGTGGCACGGGCTTGGGCGTGATGGCCTTGGCGGCCGGACAGCCCGGCGTGGTCCTGTCCGAATTCGAACCGACCCGCGTGTTCGATGCGGTGGTCAATCGCGGGGTGACGCGGTTCTTCATCGTCCCGGCCGCCTTGCAGATGTTGCTGAACCACCCGGACTGCGCCAAGACCGATTTCAGCCGCCTGCGCTATATCCTTTATGGCGCATCGCCGATCCCGCTGGAACTGCTGCGCCAATGCATTGCGATGTTCGGCGCGGAGTTCATCCAGAACTATGGCATGACCGAAACCACTGGCACGATCTGCGTGCTGCCGCCCGAGGACCACTGTGTCGAAGGTAATGAACGGATGCGTTCCGCGGGTAGGCCGCTGCCGGGCGTGGAAATGATCATCCGCGGGCCGAACGGCCAGGCCCTTCCCCCGCGCGAGATCGGCGAGATCTGCACCCGATCCAGCAACAACATGCTGCACTACTGGAAGCTGCCCGAAGCCACCGCCAGTACGATGGATGCCGATGGCTGGGTGGCCACCGGGGATGTCGGCTACATGGCTGACGACGGTTACGTCTACCTGTACGACCGGGCCAAGGATATGATCATCACCGGCGGTGAAAACGTCTATCCGGCCGAGGTTGAGAGCGGCATTTACGGCCATCCTGATGTGCTGGAAGTTGCCGTGATCGGGGTGCCGGACGAAAAGTGGGGCGAGGCGGTGAAGGCCATCTGCGTTCCCAAGCCGGGCCATTCCATCGTTGCAGAGAGCGTGATCCAGTGGGCGCGCGAACGGCTGGCCGGGTTCAAGGTACCCAAGTCGGTCGACACGATTGCCGCCCTGCCCCGCAACCCCAGCGGAAAGATCCTGCGCCGCGAATGGCTCGCACCCGACTGGGCGGGCTACGACCGCCAGATCAATTGAGAGGAACCCCGAAATGACCGACGCCCTGCCCGGTGCCAAGGAGCACATCACCGCCGC
>JACCDK011586051.1_pt1 | contig 12491 bp, 13 predicted proteins | sample 7445871 | NCBI WGS metagenome assembly JACCDK01 (sample SAMN15323436, study PRJNA562643) | freshwater metagenome | isolation source: river surface water | place: USA:Blue River Watershed | collected 2017-08-15
CATCAACAATTCCTCGTGAATCTGATGCTGTGCTTTATACACATGCTGGCCCAGAAATTGCTGTAGCTTCCACAAAAGCATTTGTAACTCAGATTGTTGCTGTTTATCTCATCGCGCTCAAACTGGCGCAAGTGCGTGGAACTTTGAGCGAAAAAGAAGTACATGGTCTCTATCACCAGATGCTAGAACTGCCGGCTAAGGTAGAGCAGATTCTGCAAACCATCGAACCTTTACGCTCGCTTACCCGTAAATTTGCTACAAACGACACAGTTCTCTTTTTAGGTCGTGGAATCGAATACCCGATCGCCCTAGAGGGCGCACTCAAATTAAAGGAACTTGCCTATATTCACGCCGAAGGATTTGCCGGAGGTGAACTCAAGCATGGCCCAATTGCACTTATTGAAGAAGGCACTGCTGTCATTGCAATTCTTCCAACTGCTGATGAGCATGCGCTTGATGAGAAAATGTTGAGCAATATTCAAGAGGTGAAAGCGCGCGGTGCCCGAGTCATCGTGATTGCAGCAGAAGGTGCCGAGGTAATTGGCGCTGAGCACATTATTCGCATCCCAGTAGCATCGCCGCTCTTTCAGCCAGTTTTGGCAACGATTCCGCTTCAAGTCTTCGCCTACGAAATTGCAGTTGCGCGTGGCAATGATGTGGATCAACCACGAAATTTGGCGAAGTCCGTCACCGTCGAGTAATTTTTTAATATGCAGACCGTTCTTGATCAACGTCATCGGCAGATGCGCAGAGCCCTTAAATGGTCTACCGCGCTCTTCGCGGGTTATTTGTTGGTCACGTTACAAGTCCTCACTAATGGTCCTTTGATTGAAATTGATCGTTATTTCAATGACTTGGAACGCCCTCGATTTACTGGACTTTCACAATTTATTATCAGAAGGCTCGATGATTTAGGTCTACGTAGCGTTTCTGGAATTGCGCTTCTAATAGTTGCAATCTTTATTGCGCGAAAATTTAAGACTTATCGCCCATTTAATTTGGGGCTTTTAGCATTTGTCTCACTCAATGTTGTGGTTGGATCTTTTAAATATGCACTCGGCCGAACCAAGCCACGCGAAGGATTTGATTTATTGCATGCGGGGGGAATGTCCTATCCAAGCGGACATGCTTCAAATGCCATATTGATTTGGGGCATCATCGCCTATCTCATCTATCGCTATGCACATGTTGACCGTTATCGCGGTCGCCTTGCTAGCGCTGCAGTAGGTCTACTTGCTATTACTGTATGCGTGGTCTCATTAGTTCGAAATACTCATTGGTTCTCTGACCTATTTGGCGGACTTTTGCTGGGCGCGGCGCTGTTAGTTCTCATTATTGCAATTGATCGCTTCTTCCCATCTGATAGCCAACTTCATTAAGCGCTTATAGAATCCCGACCATGATTGATGGAATCGGCATTGATGTGGTTGATATCGCTAGATTCCAAGAGTCGCTGGATCGAACCCCTGGATTGAAAGAGAAGTTATTTACTGAATCCGAGAGAGCTAAACCTGTGCAATCTCTTGCAGCGCGCTTTGCGGCAAAAGAAGCGCTCTATAAAGCGCTTAACCCAGGACAAGGTTTGCAGTGGCATGATGCCGAGGTAATTAACCACGAAAACGGTAAGCCAGACTTTCTCTTCCGCGGTCAGATAGCAGATTTAGTAGACGGTGCTTCAGTTCATCTTTCGCTATCTCATGATGCCGGAATTGCTTCTGCGATGGTGGTGATTGAAAGATGAGAGCTGAGGCCATCGTTGATCTCAACGCAATTAAAAGTAATGTCGAACTTCTAAAAAATACTTCTGGCACAAAATTGTTGGCGGTTGTCAAAGCTGATGCTTATGGTCATGGGTTGGTGCCCGTTGCTCAGGCAGCTATTTCTGCAGGAGCAGATTATTTAGGTGTAGCGCTGCTTGAAGAGGCCGTATCACTACGCGAAGCAGGAATAACGGCGCCGATTTTGGCTTGGTTAGTTCAACCAGGATCAGATTTTGCTCAAGCGATTACACTCGATATTGATATCGCAGCAGCATCGCTCAGAGCACTCGCTGAAATTTCAGAGGCTTCTCGAAAACTTGGTAAGAAAGCTCGTGTTCATCTAGAAGTTGATACTGGTATGACTCGCGGTGGATTTCTATCCGAGTGGAGCCAGATAGATGGCGAGCATGTTCAAGATGTAGAGATAGTCGGGATTTTTTCTCACTTTGCACGTGCTGATGAACCTGGCGAGCCACAGAATGAAGAGCAATTGCGTCGCTTTACAGAGATGACAGAGACGCTACGTTCATTTGGCTTCACAAATGTCATAAGGCACTTATCAAATTCAGCCGCAACGCTCAAACATTCTGCAGCGGCTTTTGACATGGTACGCGCAGGAATTGCGATGTACGGACTCTCTCCTGATGTAACAACTCTTGGCAGTTCCTCATCACTGCAATTGCGTCCTGCAATGCAGTTACGCGCGGCTTTGTATTTAGTTAAAGATGTTCCTGCTGGAACTCCTGTGGGATATGGCGCTACCGAATTCACTTCACGAGATACCCGACTTGGCGTCGTCACAATGGGGTATGCAGATGGAATACCTCGTATAGCTAAAGCTGCAGGCGTATGGCACAACGGTAAACGCGCACCGATTATCGGACGAGTATCAATGGATCAATTTGTTGTCGATTTAGGTCCTGATTCCAAGGCGCAATCGGGAGACTGGGTAGTCATTTTCGGAAATGGCTCGCACGGTGAATACACGGCTGATGATTGGGGAGCAGCTTCGGGATCAATTAATTACGAGATTGTGACACGAATTGGGCCACGTGTGCCTAGAATCTACTCAGCCCATGTCTACTAATAAACCAATACTTCAAGCTCGCGCTGTCAACGTATCTTTCGGAGGTTTGCGCGCTCTGCATGACGTTTATTTGGATTTATTTCAGAATGAAGTTGTTGGCGTCATAGGCCCTAACGGTGCCGGAAAGACAACTCTTTTTAATGCAATCTGCGGATTGGTTACACCAGATTCAGGCAATTTTTCATTTGATGGTGAAGAACGCTCGTGGCCACGCACAGATGAATTAGCCAAACTTGGAATCGCGCGAACTTTGCAAGGCGTCGGTTTATTTCCCGATTTGACTGTCTTAGAAAATGTCATGATCGGTGCTCAAAAATTTGCAAAGACAGGTCTGATTTCTGCAAGTTTCGGAAGAAACAAAGTTGACGAGACAGAGTTGGCAGATCGCGCCATGACAGCTCTAGAAAGAGTGTACGCAGGTGGGTTAGCTCATCGACGTGCCAGCACTCTTGCATATCCTGATACCAAACGCGTCGCTATTGCACGCGCACTTGTGAGCGACCCGAAAATTTTGATGCTCGATGAACCCGCAGGTGGCTTAGGTCCACAAGATATTCAGTGGATGAACGCTCTTATTCGCAACCTCACCGCGAATATGTCAGTCTTGATTGTTGAGCATCACATGGACGTCGTAATGTCTGTTTGCGATCGCCTCTACGTTCTCAACTTTGGCGAGGTAATTTCTAGTGGCTCGGCAGAAGATGTCCGAAGAGATCCAGCCGTTATCGCTGCATATCTTGGAACGGGGGCTTAAATGAGCCTACAAGTTACTGATTTGGTGGTGGATCATGGGGCAATACGCGCCTTAAACGGAATTAGTTTCTCTGCATCACAAGGAGAACTCGTTGCAATTATTGGCGCCAATGGCGCAGGAAAATCGACTTTGCTCCGAACATTGTCGGGTTTAAACCAGGCAACATCGGGAAGCGCTTATTGGAAAGACCATAATTTATTACATGGAAAAGCAGAATCACATGTGCGCCAGGGAGTCTCACATGTATCTGAAGGAAAGTCGGTAATTGCAGAACTGACGGTTGAAGAGAATCTCAATATTGGAGCGATTTGGCGACGCAATCGAAGGGAAGCAGAAGCTTCCAAAGCAGAAGTTATCTCTCTTTTTCCTCGATTAGGGGAGCGGCTTTCACAAAGAGCTGACACTTTATCTGGCGGAGAACGTCAGATGTTAGCTATTGGGCGCGCAGTGATGTCAAAACCACAGTTGTTACTGCTGGATGAACCATCGTTAGGTTTAGCGCCACTTGTCATTGAGCAGATTTTTCACACAATTCGTGGGATAGTCGATGAAATGGGTATGACAGTCGTTCTTGTTGAACAGAATGCGATGGGCGCTCTTAAAATCGCTGATACCGGAGTTGTTCTTAATCTAGGGAAAATCGCAGCGGTGGGAAGCGCTGCAGATCTCATCGCCGATCCAGCAGTGCGCGCTGCATATTTGGGGTACTAATGACTCAATTCATAGACATGCTTCTCATTGGCTTGGGCGCCGGTTCAATTTATGCGCTTATGGCTATAGCGATGGTTTTAGTGTGGCGCTCCACACGAGTTATCAACTTTGCGCAAGCAGCGATGGCGCTACTCTCAACATATATTGGATTCGAACTAGTTCAACAAACAGGAAATTTTTGGATTGCACTACCACTTGCCATGGCTTTAGGCGCATTAGTGAGTGCGCTTGTTGAAATATTGCTGATCCGAACTCTTATCAAACATAGTTCATCTGGTCCGGTAGCTGGAATTGTTCCCATCATTGCAACGCTCGGGTTATTAGGTTTTATTCGAGCCACCATTGGATTTATTTGGGGCAATCAAGATGTGCAGATTCAACCGCCACTTTCTAAAGTTGGGTACAAAGTCGCAGGAGAAACTATCGCGCTCTCTCCGATGAATTTGTTGGTTTTCATCACAGTGGTAGTTATGGTGGCTGTACTTGGTTTTATTTTCCAGCGCACAAATTTGGGTCTTTCTTTGCGCGCCTCTGCCTACTCTCCCGAAATTGCTCAATTGGCGGGCATCAGAGTTGGCGCAATCCGCACAATCGGGTGGGCGATTGCGGGGGCTGCTGGCGCTGCAGCCGGACTGTTGCAAACGGTTAATGGAACAGGAACTCTGGCGCCAGATTCTCTTGAGTTCAGTCTTCTTCTTACCTTTGGTTTTATTGCTGCGGTAATTGGTGGACTTGAATCTCTCCCTGGCGCGGTATTAGGTGCAGTAGTTCTTGGATTAGTTCTTGCGATTGTCCAGATTTATATCAGTGGAACCCTTGTCTTCATCGTTGCATTTTTATTGCTCTTACTTGTTCTGCTGCTTAGGCCGCAAGGATTCATCGGAGTGAAAGCAGGTCGCCGTGCTTAAGAAACATCCGCTGCTTGCATTTATTCTGCTTGGGTTCATTCTTTTTCTCTTAGGTAATCGTGTAGATGAACTACGAGTCTTCCAGGGCGCGACAGTTGGCATTTATGTCATTGCAATCGCATCGATTATTTTGCTCACCGGTTATTCAGGCCAAGTTTCACTCGGACATGGTGCGCTACTTGCAATCGGTGGTTATGCAGCGACGTTGGCTCGCATACATTGGGAAGTTCCTGTATGGCTTTCCTTTGTCATCGCAGTCCTTGCTGCAGCGCTCGGCGGTTATCTACTCGGTTTAGCAGCTGCGCGATTAAGTGGTCCCTACCTGGCTGGAACTACTTTGGCGCTAGCCATTGGGCTACCTTCGATCGCAAATCAATTTCCGATTTTGGGTGGTGAGCAAGGGTTACCTTTTGATGTTGGTTTGCCGCCAGCTTCGCTTGGAGAAGATTTCACGCAGTACAAGTGGTTCTTCTGGATCACTACATTGGCAGCGCTGATTTCAATTTACTGGTTACGAAATGTTATGAACTCTCGCTATGGAAGAAGTTGGAAGGCGGTCCGCAGTAACGATGTCGCAGCAGAATTAGCTGGGATACATGTGGGTAGAAATAAGGTGTTGGCCTTCACTATAAGCGCGGGCCTTGCCGGCCTGGCGGGTGCCCTTCTAGCGATGACTATCAGCACAGTTTCCCCAGGAGCCTTCCCACTCGCACTCTCATTTTCTCTCGCGACAGGCGCTGTCCTCTCTGGCGTAACTACCCTCGGAGGGGTCATGATTGGGGCAGTGACGTTGGTTGCTATACCTGACATCGTCGAGACGATTGTGCATCGCTTCGAGGTTTCAGATGTAGTTGCCACCAACTTGCCTGGTTTTGTGGTGAGTACGCTGCTGATTCTGACGGTTCTATTTGTACCAAATGGCCCGGTTGAACAGATGCGTGCAAAGCATGAGAAGAAGGCACATAAGAAATGAACTTAGGTAGAAAAATCTAAGAACCCTCGATGGAAGGAAAGACATGATCCGAACAACACGTCGGAAGTTAATTCTAACTTCTGCGGTCGTAGCTGTTGCAGCGATGAGCGCCACAGTTATACCAGCACAAGCAGCATCTGATCCAGGTGTTACTGCGACATCAATCAAACTGGGAATCACAGTCCCAATGACCGGAATTGCATCACCTGGCTATAACAAGATTCCAGGCGCAATGAAGGCTTACTTTGATTATGTCAACGCAAATGGTGGAGTCAATGGTCGCAAAATCACTTTGGTGATTAAGGATGATCAGTACATCCCAACAACTGCAGTTGCTCGAGCCAATGAACTCATTCTGCGCGACAAGGTTTTCGCACTTGTTGGAACGCTCGGAACTGCAAGCACCAAAGCGATTTCAGCATCTACTCAGCTCTCTAAGCGCGGAATTCCATCGCTATTTGTTAATACAGGATTTAGCGGTTTTGCTGATAAGAAGGCTTACCCAACAACCTTCTCCATCCTTCCTTCATACCAAATGGAAGCGAAGATTATGGGTAAGTTCATCAAGGAAAATTACGCTGGAAAGAAGCTGGCACTTATCTATCAGGATGATGACTTTGGTCGCGATGCGCTCGCCGGCTTTAAGCAAGCTGGCGTAACTTTTGGAACTTATATTCCTTACGCATCAGGTTCACAGGCTCTTCCTGCAACTGGTGCCGGATGGATTTCTAAGCTCAAGGCAGCAGGCGCTGAAGTAACAGTCCTCTTTGGAGTTTCATCGGCTTCAACTGCGGCTCTTGCAAATGCTTATGCTGCGCAATTCAAAACCCAATGGGTTTTGGGTTCAGTTGGTGGAGACGCCACAACAATCGCTGCTAGCAACAAGGCTTACGTCCCACTATTGACTGGCGCAAAGGGATTCTCATTTGCTCCAGCTCCAACAGATGCAAATGATGAGTACATCAAGTTGTTCCAATCAATTTATGCTGCAGCTCAGCCAAAGCAGACTTTTGATAACAACGTAGTTGCAGGTATGTCCAACGCGTTCTTAGCTGTTCAAGCTTTGCATGCAACAGGTTCTAACCTCACACGTGCAAACTTGATTAAGACAATCGAAACAAAGGCTTCTACCTTTGCAAATCCTCTGCTTACATCTCTTGGTTACTCCACCACTTCCCACGTAGGCGCCAATGGATATTGGATTGGTACATACGATCCGACTGGTGCGCTAAAGCCAGATGGCGGTACCTACAAGGTCTACACAACTGATTCAGGCACAGGACCTGTTGTGGAATCTTCATTTAAGCGTCCTGCAATGCCAGCGAAGGGGCTACCAAACTAATGAAAATCTCAAAGAAATCTCGTCTGCTCACAGCGATTGCAACTGCTGGGCTAGTCGCCACTGCGGTTATCGGAGTTCCTTCAACCGCTCAAGCGGCTGATCCGCAATGCGCGACAGTTAAGTTTGTAACGCAGTGTGCTGGAGCTGGCTCAGATGGCGCTCCATATCTCATGATCGCGGCTGCGAATTTCAATGGAACAGTATTTGTCTGGTCCCACGGAATTCGTCCAATGATTGATATTCCTGCAACGCTTGCACCGGTTGGCCCTTATAAGGTCACCAACGCAGCTGAACCAGGACCACTTGCAGCATCAGGAGATATGTCAGTTATTAACTCTCTTGTTGCATCTGGTTATGGTGTTGCCGGATCTGGATTCTCTCGTCAGAGCCTCAACGTTAAAGAAGCACTTGCTGCGAACGTTGAATTGATTGGAGCTTTTAAGAAGAAGTTCCCAACGACTAAGAAGGTCATTGCATGGGGTGCTTCACTCGGTTCAATGCATAGCCAGAAACTTGCAGAGACCAACCCTGATTTGGTTGACGGAGTCGTGCTTGGTTGCCCAGCAGCAAATCCGAGCGATGCGCTCGTGCATTATTTCGGAGATGCGCTCTGGGGATTCAAGGCGCTCTTTGATCCGAGCATCAAGGTCGGTGGCTATTCCACTGACCCTGCAGTTCGTGCGGGTGAACAACTTGCAAATATCGGCAAGGTTCTCACCGTTCTCAGCAAACTTTCAGCAGGACTTACCTCAGGAGCATGGCCAGATACAGCAAGCCCTGCTGGTAAAGCTCTCCAAGCAGCAGGCGTGCCTTCACGTTCTGCACTTCTGACTGTTGGTTTAATGGCAGGAATTCCTACACGAAGCAAGCACGTCGATGGAACTTCAGGTCCAACTGGAGCTGCTGAGACCTATCCACTTGCAATTGCACCTGCAGTAGCAATTCTTGAAAACATGGGAACTGTCGGAGTTGCCGGCACACTTCTTATGGCTGATGGTGAACTGCTTACAGGTGGAAAGGTCTATGACAATTCCAAGACTGATTACGCAGCTCGTGTAGCAGCTGATGCTGATATCTATTCATTCGCACTCAGTGGTAACTCTGCAGTAAGCGCAATCATTGGAGCACTTGCTGCAACTCCACGTGAAACTGCAGATGCTGCAGCTGTTGCCAAGATCCCTTCACTCATTGGGCTTAAGGGTTCAATCTCGAAGCCAACAGTGATGATGACAGCTGAATCAGATGAATACACACCTTCATCAATCGCTCAGTGGTACATCGATACTTATGCTGAACAATTTGCTGCAGAGAAGACTGCAGCCCTTGAAGCAGCAAAGAAGTCTCGCGACTACAAAGCACCTGTCAATAAGTTAGTAGCGCTTTGGGCAAAGACTGCACCGAAGTACTCTAAATTCACAGCTACCGGATCACCAGATCTCACAGCTGCACCAGGTGCTGGAACAGGTCACTGCCTCTACACCGCGAATCAGTGGATTGCCGCGGCAAAGATGGCAGCAAATGCAGTGAATACAGGTAAGTTCCCTAACCAGGGTCCAATTACCACTGCTGCAAAGAAGGTTGGCTTGTCATACGACAAGAAGTTCCGCGTTCCAACTTTCAAATCACTCCAGTAACGAGTTAACGAAGGAAGGGCCTCGGATTTTCCGGGGCCCTTCTTCTTTTCGTTCATCAACTATCCTTTGTAGGTGAAGATTGAAACCGCGCAGCAGATGCATGAGCTTGGTCTTCGAATCGGAAAATTTTGTCGCGCTGGGGATCTCATACTTCTGAATGGTCCGCTTGGAGCAGGTAAAACTGTTTTAGTGCAGGGGATTGGCCAAGCGCTTGGAATTTCAGATGTCACTTCTCCCACCTTTGTAATCTCGCGCATTCATGAAGCTGACCTTCCACTTATCCATGTGGATGCTTATCGCCTCCTTGAAGGAGGTAACGCTGCTGCATTTCTCGATGATCTCGATCTTGATTCGCCCCGCGAAAGCGCTGTGACAGTCATTGAATGGGGAGGCGCTGAATCTGCTCGCCTCAGCGATGAACGCTTGGAAATTACTATTGATCGGACCAGCGAAACTCGCGAAGTTACTTTCAATAAAGTTGGCGCTCGCTGGCAGGAACTTTCGCTATGACCATCTCCTTAGCGATTGATACTTCAACATCGCGCACGATTGTGGGCATCGTTGAAAATGACACGTTGATCTTTGAAAAATGCCATGAAGGCGCCACTGATCATGGGCGTGCCTTATCTAAACTTGTGAGCGAAGCGCTAAAAAGTAGCGCCCCCGTCAATCAAGTGGTTGTTGGCATGGGACCTGGACCATTTACTGGCCTTCGCGTTGGAATCTCTTTCGCACATACTTTTGCGTTAGCGCGCTCCATTCCAGTCATTGGTGTCTGCTCGCTTGATGCCATCGCTATTGCTGAAAATAGCTACACAGTTGCAGTTGATGCTCGTCGTAAGGAAATTTACTGGGCGCGATATGAAAATGGTTTGCGCATTGATGGTCCACATGTCAGTAAACCAGAAGATGTCTCGGGATTTATCTTTGGCGTCTATCCTGATATGCAGAAGCTAGTTTCACTTGGTGCTGTACAAAATATCTCTGAGCCGATGTATTTACGTCGCCCCGATGCTGTGCCAACTGCGGAGCGCTCATGATTTCCTATCGTCAACCAACGGCGCTAGATATTCCAGTGCTTGCCTCATACGAGAAAGAACTTTTTCCGTACTCCCCATGGAGCACTGCGCAATTTAAAGAAGAGTTTGCTGGAATTCCGACCACTCGATTTATGGCAGTTGCAGAATCCGAAAATCGCATTATTGGATACTGTGGAGTCTTCTTGCCGGCACCTGGCGTAGAAGCAGATGTACTTACCGTTGCTGTTCTACCTGATTTTCGCAGACAGGGAATTGCCCGCGAATTTATGCGACAGATAGAAGAGTGGGCGCACAATCGTGGCGCAAGCGCGCTGATGCTGGAGGTAGAAAAGAGCAATACCGATGCGATTGAGCTCTATAAATCATTGGGATTTATGCAGATTTCTGTACGCATGGATTATTACGGACCAGGACAAGATGCCTTTGTGATGCGTAAGGAGTTTGTCTGATGGAGCCGCTAGTACTAGGAATTGAAACTTCCTGCGATGAGACTGCCATTGGCATCGTGCGCGGTCGTACTTTGCTCGCCAACGTCATTGCATCCAGCGTCGATGAACATGCTCGCTTCGGCGGAGTAGTTCCCGAAATTGCATCTCGTGCACATCTAGAAGCGATGCTGCCCGCAATAGAAAGAGCGCTAACCGAAGCAAAGATATCCTTACGCGATATCGATGCTGTTGCTGTCACGGCTGGTCCAGGTCTAGTTGGCGCGCTATTAGTTGGGGTGGCATCTGCTAGCGGACTTGCACAGGGACTTGGCCGACCGTTATATGGCGTTAATCATCTGGCTGCACATATCTCTGTTGATTATTTAACTCATCAGCAACCCACGCGGCCAACAATTGCTTTGTTGGTAAGCGGTGGACATTCTTCACTGCTGCAAGTAAATGAAATTACAGGATCTATCAACAAATTAGGTGCAACGATGGATGATGCTGCCGGTGAAGCTTTCGATAAAATTGCACGCATTCTGCAGTTAGGTTTTCCTGGTGGTCCCGCCATTGATCGCGAAGCACAGAACGGTTCTGCCACGGCAATTGATTTTCCACGAGGCTTAACGACTTCAAGTGATTGGCAAACTCGTCCCTATGATTTTTCTTTCTCAGGTTTAAAGACTGCCGTTGCGCGTTATCTGGAAAGTACACCGCAGTATGTGCGCGCTGATGTAGCAGCATCATTCCAAGAGGCAATCGTTGATGTGCTATTGCAAAAGAGTGTGCGCGCCTGCCAGGAAACTGGTATTGATTCGCTGGTGATCGCAGGGGGAGTTGCCGCTAATTCTCGGTTGCGCGCAGTCGCAGCCGAGCGATGCGCGAGGGCCGGTATCGAACTGCGGATTCCGAATCCGGGGCTGTGCACCGATAACGGTGCGATGGTCGCCGCCCTAGGCAGCTTGATGGTCAGCGCGGGCAAGCCAGCAACGAGAGGCGCCTTTGATGCAGATTCCAGCCTGCCGGTCGAGCGGATAAGCCTCTAAAACCACCCGGCTTTTACGATTTGCTGCTGGGAATAAGCCCCCATAGGCTTGGCGTTAGCACTCAAGGGTCGACACTGCTAACTGCAGGGCACCCCACATAGTGGATTTACACCAAACGTAGATATAGCTAAAGGAGTACAACCATGGCAGTTGCCATTAAGCCGCTCGAAGATCGCATCGTTGTAAAGGCTAATGAGGCCGAAACAACAACAGCATCCGGTCTTGTCATTCCAGATACTGCGAAAGAGAAGCCACAGGAAGGCACAGTTGTAGCCGTAGGTCCTGGCCGTTTTGATGATGGCGCTCGCGTACCAATGGATGTAAAGGTCGGCGATGTCGTTCTCTACAGCAAGTACGGCGGAACAGAAGTTAAGTACAACAACGAGAAGTACCTCGTCCTATCTGCTCGCGACATTCTCGCGATAATCGAGAAGTACTCCATGGGCAAAATGTTGGAACTTGACGAGCACGCTCGTCGCGCAATGGAACGTGGTGTCAACCAACTCGCTGACACCGTCAAAGTAACGCTTGGTCCTAAGGGACGTAACGTCGTTATTGCAAAGTCATTCGGTGCACCAACAATTACTAATGACGGTGTCACTATCGAAAAAGATATTGAACTCTCTGATCCTATTGAAAACATGGGCGCCCAGCTTGTTAAAGAAGTTGCTACCAAAACTAACGATGTCGCTGGTGATGGAACAACAACTGCAACAGTGCTTGCTCAGGCAATGGTCAAGGAAGGTCTTCGTAACCTTGCAGCCGGCGCACAGCCAATGGATCTCAAGCAGGGAATCGAAGCAGC
>JACCDK010775619.1_pt1 | contig 12489 bp, 10 predicted proteins | sample 7445871 | NCBI WGS metagenome assembly JACCDK01 (sample SAMN15323436, study PRJNA562643) | freshwater metagenome | isolation source: river surface water | place: USA:Blue River Watershed | collected 2017-08-15
CGGCGTCTTTGGTGGGTGTGCGCAACGCCATGGCGATGTCGCTGGTGATCAGGTCGCCCGCGATGGGGATGACCGCCGTGTGGCGAATCGCGCCGCCGGTGAAGATGGCGATGTCGGTGCTGCCCGCGCCAATGTCAACCAAGGCCACGCCCAACTCGCGCTCGTCATCGGTCAACACCGACAGGCTGGACGCCAAGGGGTTGAGCATCAGGTGGTCCACATCCAAACCGCAGCGGCGCACACACTTGATGATGTTCTCTGCGGCAGTTTGGGCACCCGTGACAATGTGCACCTTGGCTTCCAAACGGATGCCGCTCATGCCAATCGGCTGCTTGACATCTTGGCCGTCGATGATGAATTCTTGCGGCTCCACCAACAACAAACGTTGATCGGTGGAAATATTCACGGCCTTGGCGGTTTCCACCACACGCGCCACGTCAGCGGCGGTGACCTCGCGGTCTTTCACCGCCACCATGCCATGCGAATTCATGCCGCGAATATGGCTGCCGGTGATACCGGTGTAGACACGTGTGATTTTGCAATCGGCCATCAACTCGGCTTCTTTCAAAGCCTGCTGAATGCTTTGCACCGTGGCATCGATGTTGACCACGACACCGCGCTTCAATCCACTGCTGGGTGCAATGCCCAAACCTGCCAGCTTGAGCTCGGCACCTGGCAGCACCTCGGCCACCACCACCATGACCTTGCTGGTGCCGATGTCCAAACCCACCACCAAGTCTTTGTACTCTTTTGCCATGGAAACCTCTTTGTGCTTACCTTGTTGTCGTCGAATCCAAAGTGCCCACACCCCGCAAACGCAGGGCATAGCCATTGACGTGTCTTAAATCTGCGGACTCCAACGCTTGCGCTTGTCGGCCGTAGCGCTGACTCACTTGCGCCAGGGTTTGGGTCAATCGATGCACCCGCGCCATCACTTCGCTTTCGTTGCCACGCCCCAACTCCAGAGACGCCCCGTTTTTCATGTGGGCGCGCCAACTGCCGCGTGCCGTCAGTTCTAAGCTGGTCATGTTCAGCGACAGTTTTTCAAATGCTGGTCTCAGCTGTTCATACATTTGCAGCACGCGCGCAGACTCTGCATCCGGCCCCGACAGCCGTGGCAAGTCTTCGTTGTCGAGCTCACCAAAGTTGGCGCTGAAGACCTCGCCTTGTCGATTCACCAGGCGCGACTCGGATTCATGGCCCCAATAAGCCACGGGTTCGTGCTCGTACAAATCCACACTCAGGCTGTTGGGGAATTCGCGTCGCACCATCGCTTGGCGCACCCAAGGCACGTTTTCAAACGCCTGACGGGCTTGCGCCAGATCCACGGTGAAGAAGCTGCCTTGCAAGCGGGGAACGACATTGGCCCGCAAAGTCACCTCGTTGTTGTGACGCACATCGCCTTGTACTGTGATGGATGAAATGGTGAACACGGGATGCCGCAACATCCACCACAGCACCACAGCGATGCTGGCTGCGATCAACACGCTGATCAACAACATGCTGGTGATGTTCATCAAGCGCACATCCAGCGCCAATGGCGGTGGTGTTTCCATGTGCTGGGTGTTGTGGCGCATGGTCATGGGGTCCGTCCCCCCCGCTGGCTGTCCAAACGCGCGGTTTGCAAAATGTGCAAGCACAGTTCTGGGTAGCTGATGCCCGCAGCCTTGGCTGACATCGGAACCAATGAGTGGTCGGTCATGCCGGGGCTGGTGTTCATTTCCAGCAAAAAGGCTTGACGGTCTGATGCGCGAATCATCACATCTGCACGTCCCCAGCCTCGACAACCCAAGGATCGGTAGGCCGCCAGACTCAGGGCTTGAATCGCTGCTTCTTCCGCCGCCGGCAAACCGCTTGGGCAGTGGTACTTCACTGTGTCTGTGAAATATTTGTTTTGGTAATCGTAGGCTCCGGCTGGCGCTGCAATCCGCACCACCGGCAAGGCCCGCGCATGCGGCCCTTCGCCCAACACGGGGCAGGTGACTTCTTCGCCTTCAATGAATGCTTCGCACAACAAGTCTGGGTCGTAGCGGGTGGCCAGTTCGACAGCGGCTTTCAATTCAGCGGCGACACGCACTTTGCTCACGCCAATGGAGGAGCCTTCATGCGGTGGTTTGACAATCAAGGGCAAGCCCAATTCCTCAGGGATACGGGCAAGGCGTTCAGGCGTTTGCTGGTGCGGCGCCAGCCACACGCCGGGCGGCGTCGACAAGCCTTCTGCCATCCACAAGCGCTTGGTGAGTTGTTTGTCCATCGCCATGGCCGAGGCCACGACCCCTGAGCCGGTGTAGGGAATGCCCAGCAATTCCAGTGCACCTTGCACCGTGCCATCTTCGCCATGGCGACCATGCAAGCTGATGAAGGCGTGGCTGAAGCCTTGGTCCTTCAGCGACTGCAAATGTTGTTGGGCTGGGTCAACAGCATGCGCGTTCACGCCAAGGGATTGCAAGGCTTTCAAAACGCCTTGCCCCGACATCAATGAAATATCGCGTTCAGCCGAATGGCCGCCCATCAGCACGGCGACTTTGGCGGTGTGGATGTCAAAGGGTTTCATGGTCGCACCACCTGCAGCTTGGGTTTGCTGCTGCCTGGGCTGTTGGCCAAGATACGCACTGGCAACTGGCCAATCGTGCCAGCACCCATGCACATCACCACATCACCCGCTTGGGTGTGGTGGCGCAGCAGGTCTTCCAATTGGCCCAGGTCTTGTGCAAACACCAGTTCTTGCTGCCCCGCTACGCGCAACGCATGGGCCAGGGCACGGCCATCGGCAGCGGCAATCGGCTCTTCGCCAGCGGCATAGACCTCGGTAAGCCACACCACATCGGCCAAACGCAGCACCTGGACAAAATCTTCAAAACAATCGCGGGTGCGGGTGTAGCGGTGTGGCTGGAAAGCCAGCACCAAACGCCGACCCGGGAAAGCCCCACGGGCTGCCTCGATGGTGGCTGCCAACTCGACGGGGTGGTGGCCATAGTCTTCGATCAAGGTGTACTGCCCCCCATCCGCAGCAGGGGGTTGACCATGCAGTTGAAAGCGGCGACCGACACCTTTGAAGTCGGCCAAGGCTTGCACCACGGCCGCATCGGGCACATTCAATTCCACCGCCACCGCGATGGCGGCCAAGGCGTTGCGCACATTGTGAACACCGGGCAGATTCAAATCGATGTGCAGTTCGGGCAAGGTAACACCGTTGCTGCGCGTCACACGGAATTGCATGCGTGAACCCACGGCTTTCACATCCAGTGCCCGGACCTGGGCTTGCTCGGACAAACCATAGCTGGTGATGGGGCGCGACACATCGGCAAAGATGCTGTGCAGCACGGGATCATCGACACACAAAACGGCTGCGCCATAAAACGGCATGCGGTGCAAAAACTCGATGAAGGCCCCTTTGAGCTTGTTGAAATCATGGCCGTAGGTGTCCATGTGGTCCGCATCAATGTTGGTGACCACCGACAAAATGGGGTTCAGGTTCAGGAACGAGGCATCGGATTCATCGGCCTCGACCACGATGTAATCGCCCGAGCCCAATTTGGCATTGGCACCCGCGCTGATCAAGCGACCGCCAATCACGAACGTGGGGTCCATGTGGGCTGCGGCCAAGACACTGGCCACCAAACTGGTGGTGGTGGTTTTGCCATGGGTGCCTGCGATTGCAATGCCTTGCTTCAAACGCATGAGCTCGGCCAACATCACCGCACGAGGCACCACCGGCACGAGTTTTTGGTGCGCGGCCACCACTTCTGGGTTGTCGGCTTGCACCGCCGTTGAAGTGACCACCGCACCGGCCCCGGCAATGTGCGCGGCATCATGACCCACTTGGGTGCGAATCCCCATGGCTTGCAAGCGTCGCAACACCGGACCGTCAGCAATGTCGGAACCGGACACGGTGTAGCCCAGGTTGTGCAAAATTTCGGCGATGCCGCTCATGCCCGCACCACCGATGCCGACAAAGTGCACGTGGCTGATGGCGTGTTTCATGACAACACCTCCGTGCAGGCACGAGCCACATCCGTGGCCGCTGCGGTTTTGCGCAAAGCGTAGGCCTTGTTGGCAGCAGCCAGCAATTGGAGACGGTTTGTGTTCATTAAAAATGCAGCCAATTTGTCTGGCGTTAACTCACTTTGTGGCATCAACCAGCCGGCGTCTTGGTCACTCAAAAATTGGGCATTCACGGTTTGGTGGTCATCCACCGCATGGGGAAAGGGCACCAACAAGGCGGCCACACCGACCGCAGCCAATTCACTCACCGTGCTGGCACCTGCGCGGCAAATCACCACATCAGCATCGGCAAAAGCACGCGCTGTGTCTTCAATGAAGGGCACCAAGCTGGCTTGAACCCCTGCACGGTCATAGTTTTCTTGCAGCGCTTGCAAATGCTTGGCACCCCCTTGATGCAAGACCTGCGGGCGTTGCTCGGCGGGTATCAAGGCCAAGGCTTGCGGCACGCAACTGTTCAAGGCTTGCGCACCCAGGCTGCCACCCACCACCACCACGTTCAACGGCCCTGTTCGTTTGGCGAAACGTTCTTCAGGCGTGGATTGGTTCAGAAAGCCTTCGCGCATCGGGTTACCCACCCACTGGGCTTTGGGCAACACCTTGGGAAACGTGCTCAGCACCCGATCAGCCACTTGGGCCAACACTTTGTTGGCCATGCCAGCCACTGAGTTTTGTTCATGCAACACCAAGGGCTTGCCCATCAACACACCCATCATGCCGCCCGGGAAGGTGATGTAGCCACCCAGTCCGACCAAGACATCCGGGCGCAAACGGCGAATGACTTGCAGGCTTTGCCAGAAGGCTTGTAACAACCGCATGGGCAACAAAGCCAAGGTGACCACGCCCTTGCCCCGCACGCCACCAAAGCGCACGGCTTCAAACGCAAAACCTTGGGCGGGCACCAACTGGCTTTCCATGCTGGGTGCAGGTGCACCCAACCAATGCACATGCCAGCCTTGGCTGCGCAACACTTCCGCCACCGCCAGCCCGGGGAAGATATGCCCACCGGTGCCACCGGCCATGACCAAGGCCGTGCGTGTGCTCATACGCGACCTCCATGGGACAACAAGCGGTTTTCATAATCGACCCTGAGCACAATGGCCAAGGCCACCAAATTCAGCAAGATGGCCGACCCCCCGTAACTCATGAGCGGCAGCGTCAGGCCCTTGGTGGGCAATGCGCCCAAATTCACACCCATGTTGATGAAGGCTTGAAAGCCCATCCAAATGCCCACGCCTTGCGCCACCAAACCGGCAAACACCCGGTCCATGGCAATCGCGTTGCGTCCGATGAACATGATGCGACGGGTCAACCACATGAAGACGCCAATCACAATGACCACACCGACCAATCCAAATTCTTCACCAATGACAGCCAGCAAAAAGTCGGTGTGCGCCTCAGGCAACCAATGCAGTTTCTCAACACTGCCGCCCAAACCGACGCCAAAAATTTCACCGCGCCCAAACGCAATCAGTGAATGCGACAACTGAAATCCTTTGCCCAAACGATGATCGGCCCCAAACGGATCGAGGAAGGCAAAGATACGTTCCCGCCGCCAACTCGACGTGGCAATCATGAGCGCAAAGGCCAACACCAAAATACAGGTAATCACCAAGAACATGCGGGCGTTGACCCCACCCAAAAACAAAATGCCCATGGCGATCACGGCAATCACCAAAAAGGCCCCCATGTCGGGTTCGGCCAGCAACAGCAAGCCCACCACCGCAATCGCCACCGCCATGGGTGTGACGGCTTTGAAGAAACGCTCTTTCACATCCATCTTGCGCACCATGTAATCGGCGGCATACAACAGCGTGCCCAGCTTGGCCAATTCCGAGGGCTGAAAATTCATGAAGCCAAAACTGATCCAACGCCGTGCGCCATTGACGCTCTTGCCCACAAAAGGCAACAGCACCAAGATCAACAAGACGATCGAGGCGATGAACACCCAAGGTGCCACCTTTTCCCACGTGTCCATGGGCACTTGGAACACCAGCAAAGCGGCGATGAATCCAATCACCAACGACAGTGAGTGCCGAATCAAAAACTGGTTTTGCGAGAACCCACTGGACTGGGCGTTGTCGTTCAAAGCGATCGAGGCCGAATACACCATCACCAAGCCCCACATCAACAAGCCGCCAATGGCCCAGATGAGCGATTGGTCGAAACCTTTGATGCTGCCAGGTGCTGCGCCGGTGCTGAACTGTTGGCCATGCACCCGCACCGGCAACGCGTCCATGCTGTCCTTGGGTTTGTTGCCAAACCAGCCGCCAATGCGCGCGCCCCAGCTGATGTGGGCTTCACTCATGCGATGCCCTCCATCAAGCTGTGCGCTTGCACTGCATCCACAAACGCTTGGGCCCGTGCCACATAGTTGCTGTACATGTCCAAGCTGGCACAGGCAGGCGACAACAACACCACATCACCCGTTTGGGCTGCATCGGTGGCCATCGCCACAGCGTGGGCCATGTCGGCTGCACGGTGCTGAGGCACGCCGGTGATGGCCAAGGCTTGCGCCAACAGCTCGGCGTCTTTGCCCATCAACACCATGGCACGGACATGGGCAGCCACCGGCTCAGTGAGTGGCGAAAAATCTTGGCCCTTGCCCTCGCCGCCCAAAATGACAATCAATTTGCGGTCTGCGCCCAGGCTGTTGATGGCGGCCACGGTGGCACCCACATTGGTGCCTTTGCTGTCATCCACGAACTCGATGTCGTTGACGATGGCCACCGAGGACAAGCGGTGCGGCTCGCCGGTGTAATCGCGCAAGCCATGCAACAACGGGGCCAAGCTGTGACAACAGGTGCTGGCCAGCGCCAAGGCTGCCAAGGCGTTCAAGGCGTTGTGCTGACCACGAATGCGCAACGCATCAGCGGGCATCAATCGTTGAATCTGCAATTCTTCTTCCACCACCTTGCCACGTTTGCCCAGGGGCTCCTCGGATGGCGCAGCTCGCACCAACCAAGTCATGCCATTGACCACCGATAAACCAAAGTCACCGGGGGCTTGTGGCAAATCAGCGCCAAAACAGATGCGAGGACGTGTCGGTGCTTTTTTCTCGGTGCTGTCTTTCGGCCACAAGCGCATCACAGCGTCGTCGTTGCGCGGCAACACGCCCACCGCCTGGTTCCCCCAGACACGGGCTTTGGCTTGACCATAAGCCGCCATGTCGTCATGCCAATCCAAGTGGTCTTGGGTCAGGTTCAAGATGCATGCTGCTGTGGGCTCGAAATCATCCACGCCGTCCAGCTGAAAGCTTGACAACTCCAACACCCATACCGCAGGCAAGTCACTCAGTTGTGCTCGCAAGGTGTCCAACAGGGTGGGGCCGATGTTGCCAGCCACCGCCACTTGGTGGCCAGCGCGTGCCACCAACAAACCAGTGAGACGGGTGACCGTGGTTTTGCCGTTGGTGCCGGTGATGGCCAGCACCGATGGTTGATAGCTTTGCGTCTCTTTCAATTGGCGCAGTGCATGGGCAAACAAACTGAGTTCAGTGCCCACCCACAGACCACGCGCCTGAGCCGCCACCCACACTGGTGCCACTTGGGCAGGGGTGAGCCCCGGACTCTTGAACACGGCCCGCACCGACTGGTCATCCAGCAAGTCTTCTGTGAAGGCTTGCGTTTTGACATTCACGGACAAACCCTCTTCTTGCAAAGCGAGCAAGCCTGGCGCGTGCTCACGGTTGTCAACCACCGTGACCCGTGCACCTTGCAAGACGCACCAACGCACCATGGCCAAGCCGGAGTCACCCAGGCCCAGGATCAAGATGTGATGGTCTTGCAGCATGTTCATGTTCAACGCAATTTCAGGGTGGACAAGCCCACCAAACACAACAACATGGTGATGATCCAAAAGCGAACCACCACCTGGGTTTCTTTCCAACCGGATTTTTAAAAGTGATGGTGCCACGGGGCCATCTTCAAGATGCGCCGCCCCTCACCATATTGGCGTTTGGTGTATTTGAAATAGCTGACTTGCAACATCACTGACAAGGCTTCAGCCACAAAAATACCGCCCATGATGGCCAGCACTATTTCTTGCCGCACGATGACAGCGATGGTGCCCAAGGCTGCGCCCAGGCCCAGCGCGCCAACGTCGCCCATGAACACCTGCGCGGGATGGGTGTTGAACCACAAAAAGGCCAAGCCCGCACCGGCGATGGCAGCACAAAACACCAACAACTCACCAGCACCTGGAATGTTCGGAAAAAACAACTACTTGGAATACACCGCGCTGCCTGCGGCATAGGCAAACACACCCAAGGCCGAGCCCACCATGACGACCGGCATGATGGCCAAGCCATCCAGTCCATCGGTGAGGTTGACCGCATTGCTGGAACCGACGATGACCAAATAGGTGAGGATGACAAAACCCAAGACGCCCAGCGGGTAGCTGATTTCTTTGAAAAACGGCACCAACAAACCCGCTTTGGGTGGCAGGTTCACATCAAAGCCAGAGCGCACCCAACTGAAAAACAATTCCAGCACCTTCAGGTTGCTCACTTCAGAAATACTGAACACCAAATACAAAGCGGCCAGCAAACCAATGAGGGATTGCCACAGGTATTTCTCGCGCGAAGGCATGCCCTCGGGGTCTTTGTTGACGACTTTGCGCCAATCGTCCACCCAACCGATGGCCCCAAAAGCCAGCGTGACCAACAGCACGATCCAGACAAACCGGTTGGACAGATCGACCCACATCAAGGTGGACAAGGAAATCGACAACAAGATCAACACACCACCCATGGTGGGGGTCCCCGATTTGCTCAAATGGGCTTCAATGCCATAGCCGCGAATGGGCTGACCGATTTTCAATTCGGTGAGTTTGCGGATCACGGCAGGTCCAGCCGCCAAACCGATCAGCAGCGCTGTCAGGGCCGCCATCACCGCACGGAAGGTCAGGTACTGAAACACCCGCAGGTAGCCATAGTCCGGCGACATGCTCTGCAACCATTGGGCCAAGCTCAACAACATGACGCCTCCTTATGGGGCAGCGCTGCTGCCGTTGGATGAGCCGCTTGCAGGGCTTGCACCACGCGCTCCATGCGCATGAAGCGCGAACCTTTGATCAGCACTGTGGCCATGTCTTTCACCGTGGTGTTCATTTGTTGTTGCAAGCTGTCCATGCTGTCGAAGTGCTGTGCGCCTTGGAAAGCGTGTGCGCTGTGTTGAGACAGTTCACCCAATGTGAACAATTGATCGACGCCGCAAGCCTTGGCATACGCCCCCACTTCTTGGTGGAACTGCGGCCCTTGCGCACCCACTTCGCCCATGTCGCCCAGCACCAGCAATCGGGGGGGTGCTGATTGCGCCAGCAAATCAATGGCTGCGCGCACTGAATCGGGATTGGCGTTGTAGGTGTCGTCGATCAAGGTGTAACTGTGGTCAGCCGATTGCAGCGTCCAACTGCGGGATCGACCGCCAACCGCTTCGAAACTGGACAAGCCTTTGGCAATGGCTGGCAAAGGTGCACCGGCCGCCAAAGCGCTGGCACACGCGGCCATGGCGTTGTGCACATTGTGCAAACCGGGCAAGTGCAAATTGCAATCCACGATTCCTTGCGGTGTTTGCAAACGCAGCAACCATCGGTTTGAGTGCCAATCGGCTTGCAGCACTTGCACGCTTGCAGCTGTTGTGCCGAAGTCCATGATGCGGTGTGGGGCAGCCATCTTGCGCCAAACTGATTGATGCGCATCGCTGGCAGGAAACACCGCCCATCCATCGATAGGCAAGGCTTGGAAAACCGCTCCGTTTTCCAACGCCACGGCGTCCACACTTTGCATGAATTCTTGGTGCTCGCGCTGTGCGTTGTTCACCAGTGCCACCGTGGGTGCAGCCCATGCCGCCAACTGGGCTATTTCACCCGGGTGGTTCATGCCCAACTCGAGGACCGCTACCCGATGATGTGCCCGCAAGCGCAGCAAGGTCAGCGGCACACCAATGTCGTTGTTGAAATTGCCTTGGGTCGCAAGCGCCGCCTCGCCTTGCCAAGCATGCAAGATGCTGGCCATCATTTGCGTGACCGTGGTTTTGCCGTTGCTGCCCGTCACCGCAATCAGTGGCAACTCGAATTGCGCTCGCCATGCGTGGGCCAGTTGACCCAGTGCGTGTTTGGTGTCGTCCACTTCCAAGCCCATCAACCCTGCTTGCACCAAACCCTGTTGGGCGATGGCGGCTTTCACACCCAGTGCGGGCAAGCTGCTCAAATAATCGTGGGCATCAAAGCGTTCGCCTTGCAGTGCGACAAACAAATCATCGGGCAGCACACTGCGGCTGTCAGTGTGCACACGCGCGACCACCACATGGGGGTCACCCACCAATCGACTGCCCGGCAGCCATTGGTGCAGTTGTGCCAAGCTGAGGTTCATGCTGCTCATGCCTGCCCCCATTGATGCAGCGCCAACTCGGCATGGTCCACATCGGAAAAACCATGCATCACGCCTTGGATGTCTTGGTATGTCTCATGGCCTTTGCCCGCAATCAACACCACGTCTTCGGCCTGTGCCAGCGCAATCACTTGCGCGATGGCTTGCGCTCGATCGACCAGTTGCATCGCTTGTTCAGGGTGTTGCAAGCCTTGGCGCATCTGCGCCAAGATGTGCAGCGGATCTTCATGACGCGGGTTGTCGCTGGTCAGGCAGACCAGGTCTGCGCCTTGTTCGGCCATGCGCGCCATGGGGGCGCGCTTGCTGGTGTCTCGGTTGCCACCACAACCCAAGATGCACATCACACGACCCCCCCGGGCGTGGGCCCAAGGACGCAAGGCTTGCAAGGCCTTGTCCACCGCGTCAGGGGTGTGGGCGTAGTCCACCACCACGGCAGGCTGGTGGGCACGACCAACACGCTGCATGCGCCCGGGCACAGCCGCCAAGTTGTGGCAGGCATCGACGGCTTGCTGCAAGCCAAAGCCCAGATCGCGCAATGCCGCAATGACGCCCAACACATTCAAGACATTGAAATCACCCAGCGCTTGGCTGCGCATGGGGACGGTGAGGCCCGCTTCCACCACATTGAATTGCACGCCCTCAGCCACGGTTTGCACCTGCTGCGCCATCACATCGGCGGGGGCTCGCATGGACACGGTCCACACTTTCACTTCAGGTCGCAACTTCAAGTGCGCCATCAACACCGCCGCCGCGGGGTCGTCCAGGTTCACCACCGCCGCTTTCAATCCAGGCCAATCGAACAGACGCTGTTTGGCTGCCCAGTAACTGGCCATGTCGCCGTGGTAATCCAAATGGTCTTGCGTGAAGTTGGTGAAGATCGCGGTGCGAAAACGCACGCCTTCCAATCGGTGCTCGGCCAAGCCAATCGATGAGGCTTCAATGGCACAGGCTTGCACACCGTCATGAACCCAATGACGCAACTGCTGTTGCAGCTGCAAAGGATGCGGCGTGGTCAAACCCGTGCTGTGCATCTCGCCAGGTTGCCCCATGCCCAAGGTGCCCACCATGGTGCAGGGTTCCCCCAATTTGTTCAGCGCCTGGGCCAACCACCAGGCGGTGGAGGTTTTGCCATTGGTGCCGGTGACGGCCAACATCTTCAGCTGGCGGCTGGGCGAATCGCAGTAGGCATCGGCAATCAACCCCGCCTGTGCTTTGAGTTGGGCCATGCACGCCATGGGCGCATCGTGCAAGGCCAAGTCATTGACGGCCTCAAAGGCTTCAATGCCCTCGGCTTCGACCAAACAAGCCGCTGCACCCTGCTGCCAGGCTTGCAACACATGCTGACGCGCATCACTGGATTGGCCTACCCATGCCAAGAACCCGTCCCCCTGGCGCACCTGGCGGCTGTCCGATTGCAGCGCCCCTTGCACCAAACCACGCAACCACTGCGCGGCATCATGGGGCGTGTGGAACTGCCGCATCAAAACGACTCCGCTTCGGCTTTGGCCACGACTTGTGGTTTGACCGCCATGTCGGGTTGCACTTCCAACATGCGCAAGGTTTGCTGCACTGTTTGACTGAACACGGGTGCGGCCACATCGCCACCGTAGTAACGACCAGCCGTGGGCTCATCAATCATGACGGCGACCACGATGCGGGGGTTTTCAATGGGCGCCATGCCAACAAAGAAGCCGCGGTATTTTTTGCTGGCGTAACTCTTGCCATCCAGTTTGTGCGCCGTGCCGGTTTTGCCGCCCACCGAATACCCCATGGTTTGGGCCTTGGGCGCAGTGCCGCCGGGTCCGGTGACCATGTGCAACATGTGGCGCATGGCGGCCGCATTTTGGGCACTCATCACCCGCACGCCCGTCACCTTCTCTGGGCGTTTGAGCAAACTGACGGGGGCCACTTCACCGTCGCGGGCAAACGCGGTGTAGGCCTGCGCCAACTGGAACAGACTGGTGGACAAACCATAGCCATAGCTCATGGTGGCTTGCTCCATGGGACGCCAAGTTTTGTAGGCCCGCAAGCGCCCAGCCACCGCCCCTGGAAAAGGCACTTGGGGTTTTTGACCAAACCCGACCTGGGTGTACATC
>JACCDK011704691.1_pt1 | contig 12488 bp, 5 predicted proteins | sample 7445871 | NCBI WGS metagenome assembly JACCDK01 (sample SAMN15323436, study PRJNA562643) | freshwater metagenome | isolation source: river surface water | place: USA:Blue River Watershed | collected 2017-08-15
GCGAGGCATCAAATAAATAATCGCTCATAGTGCTTTCCCAAGTTCTATCAAAATTCAAACCCATTAGGTTCCCATTTTCGTCCAATACAGGCGATCCTGAATTTCCGCCGGTTGTATGATTTGAGCCCGTAAAACACACCCAAAGCTGCCCATTTTGAGCATAATTTCCATAATTTTTCTGCTTATGTAACTCTAGCATGCGCGGTTGCAATTCAAAATCTGCATTCCCACTGTTATATTTTGCAATCATTCCCTCAAGAGTCGTGTGTTCTGTGTATTTCATTCCATCAGTTGGGGTTGATCCTTCCAGTTTGCCATATGTTATTCGTAATGTGCTGTTTGCATCTGGCCAATGCTTATCATTAGGAAACATCTCTTTTTTACCTTCCACATATAGTTGAAGTAAAGCACTCATGTCGCTCGAAAAGTCCTGATAAGCCGGGATAACGTAATTTCTAAAAGGTGTGATGTAGCTTGAATAATGTTTAAAACCTAAGTCTTTGTTGAGTTTTTTGAGGCTCTTTTCATTGAAATTTGATAGAAAATCTAAATAGCGTTCTTTGTCAGTTAAAATTGATTTTGTGTATATAACATTCGAAATCGACATAATGTAATTATCGTACCCATCCGAAGCTAGGGAGTGCTTTGCGTCCTGTGTAATCACTTTCCATTGGTCCGTGTTATTGAAATATTCTTTCGTGAGTTTATTAAAAATTTCTTTATCTACTTGTAGGTTATAATTTTTAAAAAACCCTTCTGCTCCGGACTTAAGTCGTTCCAAGACTGCATTTAATTCACCATTTGATTTGTATTTCTGATAATTCGAAACTAAATCATTGATGGCTCTTGCTAATTTAAAATATTCAGGCCCGTATGAAAAATATTCAACTCCCATGGCGTATTTAAACTCCCAGTTAACGTCGCGTGCTACCAGAGCATTCATTTCATTAACGACAGATGCGTATTTCTTCCATTCTTCTTTGGAATTGGCGCGATTAATATATTCTGCCTCTTTATTTTGTTTTAACGCAACTGCATCTAGTGTTCTTAACCCATCTATTTGCCCTATCCATTTTTTCCAAGCATTCGCAATGGATGCCTGTTTAGCAGCATACTGTATTCTAGTTAGGTCTGATGCTTTCATTGCGGCATCAATAACTCCCAATGACAGATCTCTCATATGAACTCTTGCCGGACGTTCTTTTTCAATTATAAATTTTAAATACGAGGAAACCACATGTTGTTCCGTCTGACCTGGGAATCCATATACCATGGTAAAGTCTCCTTCTTTTCTGTCGCGAAATGATATGTTTAAATACCTAATTGGGGTGTAAGGAACATTTTCTTTTGAATAGGCCGCAGGTTTATTATCTTTCCCAGCGTAGATTCGAAAAACCGAAAAGTCGCCAGTATGACGAGGCCAAACCCAGTTATCGGTGTCACCACCAAACTTTCCAATTGAATTCGGAGGTGTTCCTACAAAACGGATGTCAGTAAATATTTCTTTTACCATCATGTAATAGTCATTTCCGTAGTTAAAGGCTTTCACCTCTGCTTCAAAACCAGAATTTGCAACTGTTTCTGATATAATTTTCTTGATATTACTCTGAATTGTAGATTGATCATCTTTTGAGGTTGCACCTTTTAGTACCCTAGCTGTTACATCTTCAATTCGCACGATTCGCACTGCCGTTAATCCAGGGTTGGGAAGTTCTTCTGCTAAGGTTTGAGCCCAAAATCCATTTTTAAGGTAATCTTTTTCAAGTGACGAATGAGATTGAATTTGCGAATAACCACAATGGTGATTGGTTAAGAGTAAACCTTTCGAAGAAACGAGCTCTGCAGTACAACCACCTCCGAACTGAAAAATAGCATCTTTTAAACTCGCTTTATTTATGGAGTAAATATCTTCCGCAGAAAGTTTCATTCCTTTTGCTTTCATGTCGGATTCAAAAGCCGAAATCAGCGAAGGTATTAGCATTCCTTCGTCCGCTCTTAGGTTAAGCGTTTGGATAAAAATGAACAAGAATCCGATAGTTTTTCGAATAAAATGATGAGTTTTATGCATAATCAAAATGAACTGTTAAATAAGTTTTATCCTTTAAAGCAAGGAAAGATGTCAAATTTAGTCACAAAAATCTATTTTAAAAACAGGAAAAAGAAATGTTAACTTTGCCACGAATGAAGGTTTTTGACGGAATTGAAAATTTTTACGGAGTTAAGAATCCTATTCTAACCATCGGGACATTTGATGGCGTGCACATTGGACACCAACATATCATTCGTCAAATGAATGAAGCTGCAATCAAAGTCGATGGGGAAACCACCTTACTCACATTTCATCCTCACCCAAGATCAGTGGTTAATACCCAAGGAAATAGCATGAAGCTCATTCAAACCTTGGAGGAAAAGTTAGATAAACTCTCGAAAGTTGGGTTGAGTAATGTTATTATTCAGCCTTTTGACAAAGCCTTCTCTTGTTTGTCCGCGACAACATTTGTAGAAGATGTACTCATTAATAAAATCAAGGCACATCACTTATATATTGGTTACGATCACCGTTTTGGAAATTCTCGCGAAGGAGATGTTGAATTACTTAAAAAATTTTCCTCACAAGGTCATTTTCAACTTACCGAAATTTCGGCTGTAGAAATTAATGAGATTAACGTTAGCTCTACAAAAATTAGGAATTCTTTGATTTCTGGAGATATAACACATGCCAATGAATTATTAAATGGCAGGTATTGTATTTCAGGTGTGGTGGAAGACGGAATGAAAATTGGGAGAACAATAGACTTTCCAACAGCAAATATCGGTCAAATTGACCCACACAAGTTGCTTCCGAAAAATGGCGTTTATGCGGGAAAGGTGAGTTTCGATAATCAGACATACAATTCGGTTTTCAATCTTGGACTAAGACCGACAGTAAACAGTGACGTAAACGAACCTAAGTTGGAGGTTCATTTGTTGAATTTTTCTGGTGATCTTTATGGAAAGTCCATCTCTGTTTCCTTTGAACATCGCTTGAGAGATGAAAAGAAATTTGGCTCTATTGTTGCGCTTAAACATCAAATTCAATTGGATGAAAGTCTTGCTCGTACTTTGCTTCGGATTCATTAGTTTTTCGTCATTTTCGCAAAAAAAGGATCCGCACTACTATCGTTTAGATGAAGTTTCTAAGGCTAATTCTGACACCATATTTTATTTAAAATTGTCCAAAGAAAAGTTAGACTCAATTCCTTCCAGTATATACCGTTTCACCGAGTTAAAAGGGCTTGATTTATCAAAAAACAAATTAACTGACATTCCTCTCGAATTAAGCGTCTTTTCAAAACTAGAGGTCTTGAATATTAGCCAAAATAAACTGCCATTTCTGCCTGTTTCCGTTACAAAACTCAGCCGACTTAAAGAACTTCTTGCTGCATCTAATCGTATCAGTTCGTTGCCAGATCAAATGGAAGACTTAACAAAGTTAAAGACCTTAGACCTTTACAATAATGAAATTACTAATTTCGGAAGTGGTTTTTTTAAACTAAAACAACTGAAAGTAATTGATATTCGCGGCACCATGTATGGGACCAAAATGCATAAAGAAATCGTGGCTAATTTTCCGAATACAAAATTAGCCATTGACCCGCCTTGTAAGTGTATGGATTAGTTGTTTTGATTTGTTACTTTAATTTGGTAATTTAGATGCAATTATAAATACTAATTCATGCATCAACTTTTACTCTCACTTTTTCTTTTTTTAGGTTCGTTTTCTCTTTTTAGTCAAAATTGGAGCGCAAACGAATTAGCAGTGGTTAAAAAATTTGAAATCGACACATCTGATATTCGTGGAATAGAACTTCGGATAAATAATTCATCTGTTTTGACATTTGATGAAGTTTTTCAAGATTTTGTATTGGGCGAAGTAAAACAAGACTTTAAGTATTACGAAATATCAGAAAATGAGCTGTTTACAAATTATTACAATCGACCATTAGCAATTAAAGATGTTGTTTTTCTTTATGTTAAATTTAGAAGCCTATGAAAAATATAATCCTAGGATTTGTTGGCGTACTGATGAGTATTCCAGTGTTTGCCGGAGGGGGAATCACCGGATCAAATTTAAGTTGTGGGATTTCTACAAGTCAAAGTTTAACTAACTCCGGATTTAGTGGTTCTAATGCCACTTCTACAACGGGATCTTGTGGACAATGTTGTTACCAGGGATCTGACCTAGATTCCGATGGAGACGCGGATGTAAATTTCTCTGTAGAGAATGCGCAATGGTACCAATACTGTAATCCATCCGGAACAGCCTCACTCACAATCGACTTCATAGTTGATGAAACGAACAATAACTGTAATTTACAAGGTGCCGTTTTCGTTACCTCAAGCACAACGAGTGCGGGTACAACAGACGCACTAGACATAGATTGTTCAAACCAAGAATATGCTCAATTCGGTAGTGGAGTATCCGGAAATGCAGACGGATTCTCTTTTACAGGCGTAACTATTCCGCCTGGTGGTTGTGCATTCTTAATGGTTGACGGCTACGGCGGCGCTACTTGTGGTGCATATACCGTTAATGTGGTTTGTCCGCCGCTATGCACAAATCCAACTACATTTACCGCAGGACCAGATCAGGCAATTTGCGAGGGTTCTTCTATATTACTAAACTCTACTGTCTCTGGCGGAACCACTACCGCTCCGGGATTATCCTACAGCTGGACACCTACCACAGGCCTTAGCTGTACAACATGTGCTGACCCAACAGCTTCTCCAACGGCTACAACAACATACACCATGACCGCTTGTAATGGTGGGCCAGGGTTTTGTTGTGTAACTGATCAGGTAGTTGTTACCGTAACCCCTAATTTTGTTGCTAATGCCGGGACTGATATAACTGCATGCGCGCCAAGTACTGTTACCATTGGGGGTGCTCCGACGGGCCCTGCAGGTTCGACTTATGCATGGGTGGTGTCAGGGACAAATAATACAGGAATAGCTATTTCGGGAAGCACAACTGTGGCTAATCCTACAGTAACTATTTCAGCTGGTGCGACAGGAAGTGAAACCTACCAAGTAACTGTTACAAATGGTCCGTGTGTAAGAACAGACTTGGTTACCGTTACTGTAGGACCGTTAGCTGTAAACGCTGGTTTAGATCAAATAATATGTTTAGGTTCAACTGTCAATATTGGTGGTGCACCTACCGCACCAGCAGGTAGCACTTTTTCATGGTCGCCGTCTACCGGATTAAGTTCAAGCAGCATAGCTAACCCAAGTTTCACAGCAGGATCTACTACAACTTTTACGGTAACAGCAACCTTAGGCACTTGTAGCAATACTGACCAGGTTGTTGTGACTGTTAATCCTTTACCCACAACACCAACCGCCACAGCATCTATAAACCCGATTTGTGCAGGACAATCTGTGACACTAACAGCAGCCGGCGGAGCAGGAACAGGAACCTATTCTTGGTGGACAGCTTCAACTGGAGGAACTAATTTGGGGTCGTCCAATACCCTGACTGTTAATCCAACCGGAACAACAACTTATTATGTTCAATCAACCGACGCTACCACTGGATGTGTAAGTGCAAGAGGTTTTATAACGATTACCGTAAACCCTACCCCAGTTGCGAATGCTGGAACAGATCAAACCCTTTGTGTTGGTGAAGTTGCAACATTGGCTGGAACCATTACGAATGCTGGTGCCTGTTCACCAATTCAGACTTGGTCTATCGTTAGTGGAACCGGCTCATTTTCGAATGTTAATTCACTTACCTCAACCTTTACACCAACCTCATCAGGCACCATTACTTTACAGCTGACACCTTGTTCACCCGGAGGTTGTACCCCGGTATCTGATCAAATAACACTGACGGTTTCACCTTCTCCCGTTGTTACGGCAAGTGTTGTTACTAACCCTATTTGTGTTGGATTAATTACCGATCTTGTTGGAACAGTAACGGGAGGAAATCCCTTTGATCCTGATACAACCTACCAGACCTTCACTTCGGGCGCGGGACCTTACACAATTCCAGACAATAATACATCGGGAGTGAGTATTCCAATTAATGTTTCTGGAGTGCCTAACAGTACGCTAGGAACAACTACTGTTTCTATGGTTGGGCTTAATGTAGACCACAATAGAATTGGCCAAGTTGAGGTTTGGTTATGCCCTCCCGGCGTAACACCAACCCCAACAGCATTCCCTGGCTGTATTCAGCTATTCAATAATACAGGAGGTAATAGTGATGACTTAATTAACACTATTGTTGCTGATTATGGCTCAGTAGATATAGATGCCGGCGCGCCACCATATTCAGGAACATTTAATCCGACAGGAACAAATTCTCTAAACGGTTTAACTGGTCCAACAAATGGAACTTGGACAGTAGTAGTAATAGATAATAGTAATGCGGGAGCAACATCTGGAACGGCAGGACAAATGTCAATTACTTTCGGAACACCTGTACCTGTGGACCCATATACTTACTCATGGAGTCCTTCGACAAATTTATCTTCAACAAATACAGAATCAACTTCATTATCAACATCTGGCCTAACCGCCCCAACTACATTAAATTATACCTTAACCGCAACAGATGAAAACGGATGTACAGCGTCTGCAACGGTAACTGTAGATGTTATAGGACCACCTACAGCAACAGCGGGTTCTGATCAAAATGTTTGTTCTACCTCTGCAACCTTCGCTGGAAATAATCCAGGTTCTGGAACAACTGGACTTTGGACTTTGGTAAGTGGGGCCGGAACTATTTCAGATCCAACTCAATACAATTCTACCATATCTGGTCTTGGCGCAGGAACAAATGTTTTCCAATGGACATTAACAAATTCATGTGGATCCGCATCTGATCAAGTTTCAATAACAAGTACGCCTCCAACAAGTGGCACGCTAAACGGAGGCAGTACAATATGTGTCGGAAATTCGACAAATATTACACTTACGTTTTCTGGTGTTGGGCCAACCTATGATTTCACCTATTCAAATGGGACTTCTAATACCAATGTGAATAATGTTTCATCACCCTATATTCTCACTGTTTCTCCAAGTTCAAATACAACTTATACACTGGTTTCCATGAACGATGATGGATCAACTTGTCCTGAATCTGTAAGCGGATCTGCGTTGATTACTGTCAATCCAATCAATACAGTTTCTTCTGCTTCTAGCAGTCCAACGCTTTGCCTAAATACACCTATTTCTCCTACTATAACATTTAGTACTTCAGGTGCGACTGGCATTGGAGCAGCGAGTGGTCTGCCCGCTGGGGTTTCCACCTCTTTCATTGGTAATACCATTTCAGTTAGCGGAACACCAAGTGTTGTTGGCACCTTTAATTACTCGATTCCTCTTACCGGTGGCTGCGGAAATATTAGTGCAGTCGGTACAATTACGGTAAACGATCTTAATACTGTTTCCACACCATCAAGCAACCCAACGTTGTGCATAAACACTAGTATTTCTCCGGTTATTTCTTTCGCTACAACTGGGGCTACGGGAATAGGAGTAGCAACTAATTTACCTACCGGTGTTAGTGCTTCTTATTTGAATAATACTATCACTGTTTCAGGAACACCTACCAATTCAGGGACATTCAATTATTCAATTCCCCTTTCAGGAGGTTGTGGAAGTATAACTGCAACAGGCACTATTACTGTAAATCCGTTAAATACTGTAACACCAGCATCAAGCAATCCAACACTTTGTGTGAACACTGCCCTTCCCTCATCAATAACCTTCACTACGACAGGCGCTACAGGTATTGGCTCGGCTACCGGTCTTCCTGCTGGTGTTTCTGCTTCTTGGTTTGGAAATACAATAACAATTAGTGGTACTCCAACTGCATCCGGAACTTTCAATTATACCATTCCACTAACAGGCGGTTGCGGGGCAGTGAATGCCACAGGAACAATAACAGTTGTTGATGTACCGGTGATTTCCTTAACGCCTGATGATCCGAATACTTGTAATGCTTCTGATGGCTCTATATTAGTTTCGGGAACAGGTACTGGAACAATTACGTGGGCTGGTCCTACTAGCGGTAATGCTTCTGGCCTATTGAATTATACTATTCCTAACTTAGGTGCAGGAACGTATTCTGTTTACTTTACTAATGCTACGGGATGTCAAAGTTCAACACTACAAACTTCATTGGCCAATCCGGGTGCACCAATTATTGATATCATTAACGATGTAACAAACTGTGGAACTTCATACACTTTACCTTCAATTTCAGGGAGTTCTTTAATCAACCCACAATACTACACGGCCCCGGCTGGAGGAGGAACCGTGATTGCGGTTGGCACAGTATATAATGTGCCAACTATTCTTACGCTTTATGCATACGATGTAAATGGTTCTTGTTCCGATGAGGAACCATTTACAATTACCATCAATGAAATTCCATCCTTAAACCCTGTGACCTCAGTTTCAGGTTGCCCGGGAAGTGTTATTGATCCTACAGATTTTAGTTCCACACCTGCTGGGGCTACTTTCTCATGGACCAATGACAATATCGCTGTTGGAATCCCTAGTTTAGGAAACGGACAAATTGCAACCTTTAATGCACCAGCAAATGCTACAAATGCGGATGTCATTGGAACTGTAACTGTGACACCAACCTTAAACGGATGTGTCGGATCAAGTTCATCTTTTACAATAACAATTTTACCGACCCCAACCATTAATGCATTTAGTAATGTGAGTGGATGTCCAGGTTCGTTGGTTGACCCAGACGATTTTGTAAGTGTCCCTGCCGGAGCAACTTTTGCGTGGAGCAATTCAAATACTAATATAGGATTAGCAGCCTCAGGAACTGATCAAATCACACAATTTAACCTGGGAAATAATAACACCGCCAATGCGATTACCGGAACCATATCAGCAACAGCAACTTTAAATGGATGTACCAGTGCTCCTTTAACATTTACTATTTCCATAAACCCAACTCCTGTTATTACATTAACTCCAACTGATCCAAGTTCATGTAATGGAACAGATGGTTCTATTTTAGTGAACACAGGCGCTCCAGGTTCTGTTTCTTGGTCAGGAACAAGTATTGGCACTAGTGGGCCGATGAACTCAAATTATTCAATCACTAATTTAGGTGCTGGAAGTTACGATGTTACTTTTACAAACTCCTCTACAGGATGTCAAAGCGCTGTTGTTTCAACTAGTTTACTAAACCCAGGCGCACCGATTATTAACCCAATTTCTGATATAACACAGTGCGGTGGTTCATACACCCTTCCTGCTATTTCTGGTACTTCATTAATCAACGCGCAATACTACACGCAGCCAAACGGTGGAGGCGGAATTGTTAGTGAAGGAACATTATTTGAGCCTGATACCGTTATTACCCTATATGCCTACGATGCAAATGGAGCGTGTACGACCACAGAATCATTTACAATCAATTTAACTAGCATTCCCGTTATAACTAATCCTGGAGCGCAAATTGCTTGTGATGGTTATACGTTAGGCACTTTCTCAGGAACTAATATTTTTGCTCCAACTTATTGGTCACAAACGGGAGGTCAAGGAACGCAACTCAACATTGGTGATGTCATTTCAACAAACTCTACCGTTTATATTTACGATCAAAATGGTGCGTGTACAAGCGAAGAATCTTTTGATATTACCATTATTCAAACTCCTTCCATCAACAATCCAGGTAATCAAGTGGCTTGCGAAAGCTATTCCTTGCCTGTAATTGCCGGTTCAGACTTAAGTGGTTCTCAAGGCTTTTTCAATAATTCACAAGCACTTGGTGGAACAGCCCTCTCCGGATCAATCACAAACTCGCAAACTGTTTATATTTATGATGCCAATGGCGCTTGTTCGGATGAAGAATCTTTTGTGGTAACCATTAATCCTCTTCCTTCAGCGACGATTTCGGGTGGGGCAACTTATTGTCAAGGTGATGCTATCTCAGCTATCGTTGCTTCTTTAACGGGTACGCCTAATTACACGGTAAATTACACCTTGGATGGCGTCACACAATCACAAACGGGTTCTTCAACTACTTTATCGCTTGGAAATTTAGCTGGAACTTATGTGTTGGTGAGCATCACAGATGCAAATTGTACAAATAGCAATTTATCTTCCACACAAACAATTGTTATTAACCCCATTCCGAATGCACCAACTGCCGGTACTGACACCTTGTACTGTGATAATGCAACACCAGTGGATATGTTTGCTCAAGGTACAGGGTCGTTTACGTGGTACGCTGATCAATCTTTAACATCTGTTCTTGGAACAAATGCAACCTACACTCCTTCCATGAATTTAGGGTCAACTAATTACTATGTAACAGAAACTATTAACGGATGTGAAGGGCCCGCCTCACTCGTAACCATTACAGTAGAAGAATGTGACATCATTGTGCCTACAGCTTTTACACCCGACAACGATGGCGTTAATGAAACATGGGTGCTCGAAAATATCGATCAGATTTATCCTGAAAATGTCGTGAGCATATACAACCGATGGGGAAATCTTATTTTTCAATCAAAAACAGGTCAGTATGAAACTAATCCTTGGGATGGTAAATATAACAATGAAAAAATGCCGGTTGGGTCATATTACTTTATCATTGACTACAACGATGGGCAAACAGACAATAAAACAGGAATAGTAACATTAATAAATAATAAAGGATGAGATTATTAATTTTATTTACGTGTATTTGGACGGCGCAATTGAATGCACAGCAGTTACCTCAATACTCGCAATTCTCAAGAAATCAATTTATGGCTAACCCTGCCGCCGCAGGCGTCTATGATTTTATTGATGTCACTGTTAGTGGCAGATGGCAATGGGTCGGAGTTGCCGATGCTCCTCGAACATCTTATTTGGCCTTTTCTGTTCCCTTGAAATTTAAGCCAGTAGCCTACAATCCTGGGATTAGAACGTCTAATGGGCCTGTACAGCACCCGGAAATCAAAACAGGAAAATTAAAACATACAGTTGGCGGTCAATTAGTCGCTGATCAATATGGCGCCTTTACTAAGTTTTCATTTTCTGGAACTTATGCGTTACACCTCCCGATGACTAAAAAAATCAATCTCGCCTTTGGGTTAAAAGCCGGCATATCTAATAATTCATTCAATTCTGATAAAGCACAGGTTTTGAGTTTAATAAATCCAAATTTACCATACGATAATACATATGCCTCTTTTTCCGCAAATAATGCAAATAAAAATATAATGGATTTACACTCCGGATTATACCTTTATGGCAAGCGCTTTTATTTGGGAATTGCAGGCGATCAACTAACCAGAGATCTTGTTGAGTTTGGAACCGCATCTGCTAATTTTAATCCTCAAATGCATTTTAATCTAATGGGTGGATATACTATTCCATTGAATGAATCTTTAGCTATAACACCAAGTTTTATGGCAAAATATATGTCTCCTGCTCCCGTTTCGATTGATTTGAATGTGATAGCCGATTACAATAAAATGCTTTGGTTTGGCATAGGGTATCGTCATACGGATGCGTTAATCGGATTAATCGGAATGAATCTTTCAAACAAGTTTAAACTTGGATATTCTTACGATTTTTCCATTTCAAAATTTAATAACTATTCTTCTGGTGGCCATGAGCTCACATTAGGAATTATGCTCGGACGTTAATAAAACAACCCATGAAAAACTTAATTATTTCATACTTTTTTCTTTCAACACTTCAAGCAATGGCGCAATTTGAAAGAATTGAAGACCCAAAAAGACTTGGGGGTAGCGTAAATACTTCTGCAGAAGAAAATTTCCCGATTTTCCTTAAGTCTGACGGAGCGCTTTATTTTACCAGAACTTTTGATGAAAACTCAAAGTATGGTCCCTATGACCAAAACATTTGGGTTAGCGAAAAAGAGGGGGAATTATCCTATTCAAGCGGCGAAAGCGTTAAAAAAATAAATAATAAATTCAACAACTGCATCGTTGGATTTAGCTCAGATGAAAGTAAAATATATTTGTTGAATGCATACGACGGAAAAAAAGACCTTAAAAAGGGAATCTGTTATTCTGTTAAAAAAGGAAATAATTGGTCCAAACCGAAAGAAATTAAAGTGCCAGAATTAGACATTGAGGGCCAATTCTACGGATTTCATATCAATAAAGAGGAGAATGTAATTATAATTTCCTATTCAGGACCAAATACCAAAGGAGAAGAAGACCTTTACTACAGTGAATTAGTAGATGGTAATTGGACAAGTCCTAAAACAATGGGTGAAGCTATTAACTCTTCTGGATTTGAGATATCGCCTTTTTTATCAGAAAATAGTGATACGCTTTTCTTTGCGAGTAATGGATTTGGAGGCGAAGGTGATGCTGATATATTTTATTGCATACGGGTTGGGAAATCATGGAGCGATTGGTCAGAACCGGTAAATCTCGGCAGTAAAATAAATTCACCAAAATTTGATGCTTATTTTACTATGAGTGGTAAATTCTTTTATTGGTCAA
>JACCDK010182856.1_pt1 | contig 12486 bp, 11 predicted proteins | sample 7445871 | NCBI WGS metagenome assembly JACCDK01 (sample SAMN15323436, study PRJNA562643) | freshwater metagenome | isolation source: river surface water | place: USA:Blue River Watershed | collected 2017-08-15
AGCAGCACCACCTGCTCGAAGAGACCGACGTCGTGATCTTCGACGTCCTGGGTGATGTGGTGTGCGGCGGCTTCGCCGCGCCCCTCCAGCACGCCGAGCGCGCGATCGTCGTGGCCGCCAACGACTTTGATTCGATCTTCGCCATGAACCGCATCGTCGCCGCAATCGGCGCCAAGTCGAAGAACTATGACGTCCGCCTCGCCGGCGTGGTTGCCAACCGCAGCCGCCAGACCGACGAGATCGACCGCTTCTGCGACCAGATCGGGATGCAGCGCCTTGCGCATTTCAAGGATGTCGACGCGATCCGCCGCAGCCGGCTCAAGAAGTGCACCTTGTTCGAGATGGGCGATGATCCCGAGGTGGTGGAAGCCCAGAACGAATATCTGCGCCTCGCCCAGATGCTGTGGGACGGGGTGGAGCCCTCGACCGCGCAGGCGATGAAGGACCGCGATATCTTCGACTTCCTGGGGTTCGAGTGATGGCGAGCCGCAACCCCACCGACTATGCCGACCGGCGCGAGGCTCTGGCGACCTATTTCGACAGCACCGCGCGGCAGGCGTGGATCGACCTCACGTCCGATGTGAAGGTCAGCGGGATCCGCGCAACGGTCCGCGCCGGGCGCGATGCGATGCGCGCGACCCTGCTCGACTGGCTGCCCACCGACCTCAGGCGGGTACAATTGCTCGATGCCGGCTGCGGCACCGGATCGCTTGCGGTCGCGGCTGCCTGCCGGGGCGCGGAGGTGACCGGGATCGACGTGGCTGCAGGGCTGGTCGAAGTCGCGCGCGAGCGCACGCCCTCCTTCATCGGCCATGGCCGCATCCATTGGCGCTCGGGCGATATGCTGGATCCCGAACTGGGCACCTTTGCCCATGTGGTGGCGATGGATTCGCTGATCCACTACGAGCCCGAGGATCTCGTCGCCGCTCTCGCCCAGTTGGCGAGCCGCACCACGCACTCGATCCTGTTCACCTTCGCCCCGCGCACCACGCTGCTCGCAGCGATGCACAATATTGGCAAGGCCTTCCCCAAGTCTGACCGCTCACCCGCCATCGTCCCGGTCGGCGAGAGCGATCTGCGCGAGCGGCTGGCCCGGCTGTCGGGCTGGAGCATCGGCCGCACGCGGCGCATCCAGTCGGGGTTCTACACCTCGCAGGCGCTCGAGCTGGTGAGGCACGGATGACAAGCCCCGCGCGCCCGAAGCCGCCGCACTGGACGGAGCTGGTTTTCCGGCTTCTTCCTTTTGCGGACGCTGCGAGCGCGGACCTACCCTTGCCGCGCCTGCTGCGGCTTTCGCTGTTCCAGGTCAGCGTCGGCATGGCGATGGTGCTGCTCAACGGCACGCTGAACCGGGTCATGGTGGTCGAGCTCGGCACGCCCACGTGGCTGGTCGCGCTGCTGATCGCGGTGCCGCTGCTCGCCGCGCCGTTCCGTGCCCTTGTCGGCCACAAGTCGGACACGCACCGCTCCGTGCTCGGCTGGCGGCGGGTGCCCTATATCTGGTTCGGAACGATGATGCAGTTCGGCGGCCTGGCGATCATGCCCTTCGCCTTGCTGCTGCTCGCGATCCCGGAGCGTTTCGAACTCGGGCTGGTTGCAGCCACGGTTGCCTTCCTGCTGACCGGGACCGGCTTCCATGTCACCCAGACCGCCGGACTTGCGCTGGCGACCGACCTTGCCCCTGCCGACAAGCGCCCGCGCGCCGTGGCGCTGCTCTATGTGATGCTGCTGGTGGGGATGATGTTCGCGGCCTTCGTGATCGGCGGGGTCCTGGCTGATTACACCGCGACCAAGCTTGTCCAGGTCATCCAGGGCTGTGCGGTGCTGACGCTCATCCTCAACCTGACTGCGCTGTGGAAGCAGGAAGCGCGCAATCCGGCGGCCACCAAGGGGCAGGCCTCCGATGCGCCGGCTTTCTCGCAGCTCTGGCAGGCTTTCGTGAACAATGGCCGCAACGCCCGCCTGCTGACCGCGATCGGCATCGGGGCGGCGGGGTTTGCAATGCAGGACGCGCTGCTCGAACCCTATGGCGGGGAAATCCTCGGCCTGTCGGTTGGTGCGACCACGGGACTGACCGGCGCATGGGCGTTCGGCTCGCTGTGCGGCTTCATGCTGTCAGGCCGGGCTCTTGCCCACGGATGGGACCAGCTGCGGCTGGCGGGCGCGGGCCTGGTGGTGGGCATCAATGCCTTCCTGCTGGTCCTGTTCGCCGGCCCCTTTGCAGCGCCGCTCATGCTCTATGCCGGCGCGCTCGGGATCGGGGTGGGTCTCGGGCTCTTCTCGGTCGGCACGCTGATGGAGGCGATGGGCCTCGCCCGGAGCGGTAGCGCGGGCCTTGCGCTGGGCGCCTGGGGTGCCGTGCAGGCGAGCTGCGCCGGTCTCGGCATCGCGATCGGCGGCTTGCTGCGCGACGCCGTTGCCGCCCTGGTTCATAGCGGCGACCCCGCTGCCGCGACGCTCGCTCTGCGGGCCACGGGCTACGGCTCCGTCTACATTCTCGAGATCGCGCTGCTGCTCGCAGCTCTCGTCGCGATCGGCCCGCTGGTTACCTACCGGCGGAGCGACCCCGATGCCGAAGACCCCGCAGGCCAACCCTTTGGCCTCATGGAGTTCCCGACATGATTACCCGTGCCCGCTTTTTCCGTCTTTTTCCCGGCTCAGCCTCCGCCGGCCAGTTTCACGAGAGGAATGTGAAATGAACGCTGCCTATATCGTCGGCACATTCGATGTTGCCGAACTCGCCTTTCTGACCTTCTTCGGTTTCTTCATTGCCCTGGTGTTCTACCTCAACCGCGAAAGCCGGCGCGAGGGCTATCCGCTCGAGGACGAGGATACCGGCAGGGTTCACTCGATCAAGCTGACCGATGGCGACAAGAAGGTGTTCCAGCTGCCCCACGGCCGCGGCACCTATGTGCCTGAAGACGTCGCCCGCGACGACATCAACGTGCCTGCCGTCGCGGCTTTCCGCGCCGCCGGAGCGCCGCTGGTGCCGACCGGCGATCCGATGGTCGATGGCATGGGTCCGGCCGCCTGGGCGAACCGCTCGAAATATCCCGATCTCACCTTCGACGGCCGCCCGCGTATCGTTCCCATCGCGCAGAGCCACGAACTGATCGTCGCTCCGAACGATCCGCAGCTCATCGGCTGGACAGTGATCGCCGCCGACAAGCAGGTTGCCGGCACGGTCAGCGACATCTGGGTCGATCAGGCCGAACACCTGATCCGCTACCTCGAAGTCACCACCCCCAGCGGCAAGAAGGTGCTCGCACCGATGATGGTCGCGGTGGTCCACGGCAACAGCCTGATCGACGCGCTTCTGCCGATCATTCAGGACAAGCCCGAATTCGTCGAGATCGACGCCATCACCGCTGCGCAGTTCGAGAACGTCCCCACGCTCGAGGCCCCGGGCATCATCACCCGCTACGAGGAAGACCGCATCCAGGCCTATTTCGGCGGCGGTTACATGTATGCGACGCCTGAGAGGTCGGAAGCATGGATCTGAACGATCCCGTGGCGGCATCGGGTCCGGGGAAAGCGGCGACAGCGCCGCTCGCCCCCGGGTTCGATCACGCCGCGCTCGAGAATGATGGTCCCAAGGCTTTCGGCGACCGGATGGGCACCCCCCAGCCGGACGAGGCGGTGCTGTGGAAGGGCCGACCCCAGGTCGGCCTTCTCGCGCGCAGCGCATTCCACACCCGCACGCTCGGGCTCTATATGGCCGCGCTCGCCATTATCGCCCTGGTGATGGACAAGCCCGATGCGGCACTGGTGGCCGCTGTGCTCGGCACGGCGCTGGTCGGGCTGCTCTATGGCCTCGCCTGGGCGAGTGCGCGCACAACGCTCTACATTCTTACCGACACCCGCATGATCATGCGTATCGGCATGGCGATCGAAACGCGGGTCAACATCCCGCTCAAGCAGATCACCGCCGCCAATCTGCGGATGCGCGGAAAGGAGCACGGGGACATTGCCTTCGCGCTGTCGGGGGACAGGCTGCTCGGCAATCTGCTGCTATGGCCCCACGTGCGGCCATGGCACTATGCCATGCCGCAGCCGATGCTGCGCGCCGTGCCCGATGCCGCGCTCGTGGCACAGATGATCGCCGAGGCGCGTGCGCGGTTCGGCGCGATCGAGCGCAATTTGAGCGAGATCAAGGAAGCTGCCCCGGCTAGCGGCCAGACAGTGGCGCAAGGCACGGCCAACTCCGGCCGTCTTGCCCCGGTCCTGAACCGCAGCGAGCCGGGTCTTGAGGGAGCGCCGGCATGATCGTTCGGGAGTACGAGAAGGACGAAGTCACCGTCAGCAGGACCCCGCTCATGCTGATGGGCGGGATCATCGCGATCTCGCTGGCGCTGACCGTATCGGTGCGGCTCGGTTTCTTCGAGCGCGAGGCTGTGCCGGCCGAGGCTCGGGCCGCAGCGGGCGTGACGGTCTCGGCGGAACGCAGCCTCAGATTCTTCGACGAACCCGATGGCACGGTGCGCGTCGAGGACGGGGCGACCGGCGAGGTGCTCAGCCGCTTCGCTCAAGGGGAAGGCGGCTTCATCCGCGCCACCGTGCGCAGCCTCGTCCACCAGCGCCGGATCCGCAATCTGGGGCCGCAAGTGCCCTTCACGCTCACCCGCTGGACCAATGACACGCTCACCCTCGCCGATCCGCTAACCGGGCGCAGCGTCGAGGTGGGCTCTTTCGGGCCGGACAACCGCGCGGTCTATGCGAACATGCTGCCGCCCAAGGCCAAGCCGGAGACGCGCTGATGCCGCTTTCCTTTCTGGCCACCCAGTCCTTCGACACCCCCTGCACGATCACGGTCGAGCAGAGCCCCGAGCACTTCCATGCCCATGTGGAACTCGCCGATACCATCGAAATCCAGCCGGGTGACAAGGTCCGCGTCCATGGCGCGCCGATCCATATCCCGTTCGGCACCCGCCAGGTGTTCGAGCGCCGCGCGACGGTGACCCGCGCCAGCCCGCTGGTGCGCGGGATGACGAAGCTCGCTGCCTATCTCGATCTGGCCGAACTCTACGAAGTCAGCTTCAACGCCGGGAGGATCAAATGAACGCCTACAAGCCAATGACCAGCGAAGAGGCGATGGCGATTGCGACGCAGGACACGATGCTGACCCCGCGTTTCTACACCACCGATTACGACGCGCTCGACGCGATCGACGTGACCCCCGTGCGCGCCGAATGGGACCAGCTGATCGCCGACATGGTGGGCGATCCCAACAAGCTGCACTTCAAGCATTCGGACCGCTTCAAGGGCGTGATCGAAGGGCTCGAACCCTCGCTCCGGCAGGAGTTCACTGATTTCCTCGTGAGTTCGATGACTTCCGAGTTTTCGGGATGCGTCCTGTATGCCGAGATCGCCCGGCGCACCAAGAACCCGGACGTGAAGCAGCTCTTCCGCCTGCTCGCCCGCGATGAAAGCCGCCATGCCGGCTTCATCAACGAAAGCCTCAAGGATGCCGGCATCGGCGTCGATCTCGGCTATCTGACGAAGACCAAGAAATACACCTATTTCAAGCCGAAGTTCATCTTCTACGCGGTCTATCTCAGCGAGAAGATCGGCTACGCGCGCTACATCACGATTTTCCGCCACCTCGCGCGCAATCCGCAGCACAAGTTCCACCCCATCTTCGACTGGTTCGAGGAATGGTGCAACGACGAGTTCCGCCACGGCGAGGCCTTTGCCATGCTGCTGCGGTCGGACCCGAAGCTGCTGCAAGGCGCGAACAAGCTGTGGGTGCGTTTCTTCCTCCTGTCGGTCTATGCCACGATGTATGTGCGCGATCACAACCGCCCGGTGTTTCACGCCGCATTGGGCGTCGATCCAACCGATTATGACTACAAGGTCTTCGCGATAACCAACCAGATTGCCCGCCAGGTCTTCCCGGTCGAGCTTGATACCGACGCGCCCGGGTTCCGCCGCCAGATGGAAAAGCTGCGGCTGGCGGCGGCCCGCATCGAGGCGGGCAAGGAGCGCGGCGGGATCGGCGGGTGGCTTGACCGCTTGTCAGGCATGGCCGGTACCGGGCTCGCCTTTGCGCGGATGTACCTTCAGAAGCCCAAGTCCAACGCCCTGCCTGCGTCCATCCGGCTTCAGCCCGCGTGGTAAGCTGGAGCGGCCATATTGTGCCGTTCATCGTGACGGTGGCGATCTGGTTTGTCGCGACCGGGCTGATTGCCTGGGCGGACAACCGTGAACGCGCCACCTTCTCCACCAGCCTGGCGGTGGGGAGCATGGCAGGGATCGCCGGCCTCGTGCTGATCCTCCTTGCCTCGCTCACTGCCGAGGTCTGGGCGGTCTACCTCGCCTTTGTCGGCGCGCTGATGGTGTGGGGCTGGCACGAGCTCAGCTTCCTCACCGGCGCGGCAGCAGGCCCGCGCCGGCGCCCGTGCGACCCCGGGCTGACCGGTCTTGCGCGCTTCCGGCAAGGGGCAGCGACCGTGATGCACCACGAGGTCGCCCTCGCGGTCACTGCGCTCCTGCTGATCTCCCTGTCATGGAACGTGCCCAACCAGATCGGCGCAACCGTGTTCGTGCTGATGTTCGCGATGCGGCTGATTTCGAAGATCAACCTCTTCGTCGGGGTGCCCAACACCACCTCGGAGATGCTGCCCGAGCAGCTGGCGTACCTCAAGACCTATTTCGGCCGGAACCGGATGACGGTGCTGCTGGTCGCATCGATCGCCGCGATCGCATGTGCCACCGCCTGGTTCGCCTCGCTCGCCCTCGCCGCGCCCACGGGCAGCGCCGAAATGGTCGGCGCGAGCCTCCTCACCACGCTCACCTTGCTGGGCGTGCTCGAACACCTCTTTCTCGCCCTCCCGTTCCGCGACGGGATGCTGTGGGGCTGGGCCATGCCCACCCGCAGCGGGCAGCAACGGAACGACAACGCATGACGATGGAAACCAAGGGAATCCGCATGGACTTCGAAGCCTTCTTTGCCGGCGAACTCGACACGGCGCGCGCCGACGGCCGCTACCGGGTGTTCACCGACATCAAGCGCCACCGCGGCCGCTTCCCCCACGCAACCCGGTTCATCGAGAACGAGACCCAGGCGGTGACCGTGTGGTGCTCGAACGACTATCTCGGCATGGGCCAGCACCCTGCGGTGCTCGAAGCGATGCACAATTGCCTCGACGAATGCGGCGCGGGGGCCGGGGGCACGCGCAACATCTCGGGCACCAACCACTACCATGTGGAACTCGAAGCCGAACTCGCCGACCTCCATGGCAAAGAGGCGGCATTGCTCTTCACCTCGGGCTATGTCTCGAACTGGGCGGGTCTCGGCACGCTTGCGTCGAAGATCCCGGGCTGCGTGGTGTTCTCGGACGCGTTGAACCATGCCTCGATGATCGAGGGCATCCGCCACTCCCGCGCGCCCTACAAGGTGTGGCGCCACAATGATGCCGAGCACCTCGACGAACTCCTGTCGATGTACGGCCCCGAAGTGCCCAAGCTGGTCGCCTTCGAGAGCGTCTATTCGATGGACGGCGACATCGCCCCCATCGCCGAGATCCTCGACGTGTGCGAGAAGCACGGCGCGATGAGCTATATCGACGAAGTCCACGCGGTCGGCCTCTACGGCCCGCGCGGCGGCGGTATCGCGGAACGCGAAGGGCTGATGGACCGCATCACCGTGATCGAGGGCACGCTGGGCAAGGCCTTCGGCGTCATGGGGGGCTACATCGCGGCGAGCGCCAACCTCGTCGACTTCGTCCGATCCTTCGCCAGCGGCTTCATCTTTTCGACCGCCCTGCCCCCCGCCGTCGCGGCAGGGGCAGCGGCGAGCATCCGCCACCTCAAGGTCTCGAGCGAGGAGCGCGAGCTCCAGCAGAAGCGCGTGCGCCAAGTGCGGCGGGCGCTCGACATCATGGGCATTCCACACCTCGACAACCCGAGCCACATCATCCCGGTGATGGTGGGCGACGCCAAGAAGTGCAAGATGATCAGCGACTGGCTGATGGACAATCACGGCATCTATGTGCAGCCGATCAACTACCCGACCGTGCCCGTGGGTACGGAGCGGCTGCGCGTCACGCCCTCGCCGGTGCATTCGGATGGCGACATCGACCGGCTGATCAAGGCCCTGTCCGAGATCTGGTCGCATTGCGACCTGGCGCGGATGGAGAAGGCGGCCTAGAACGCTTCTTCACTGACAGGACTACCGGCTCTCCCTTGGACGGGAGTGAGGGCGGACGCCATGGGGGTGGCGTCCGCCCTCTTTACACCTGGCAGGGCGGGTTCGGGGGGGATGACTGGCCGTGGAATATCGGCAAGCCGATTGGCAACGAAGGTCAGAATGCGCTCCTGTTACCCTCGTCATGGTCAATCACCGCGCGAGGTATGCGTGCGACATTACCGCTGACCCTGAGGGATCCGGTCGCATCCGGGGGGGAGGCGGAGAACCTGGTCGGGGCAAGCTGCCATACGCAGTGCGTGTGGATGCCGACGCGGAGCCATCGTCTTTGCTCCAGGTGCCGCCTACCCGGAATTGGGAGACCAGTTCGCCTAGTCGTTGCGCTTCGCAGGACAAGGCACGGGTGGCAGCGGTCGATTGCTCGACCATCGCCGCATTCTGCTGAGTCATGCGGTCGATCATCCCGACTGTGCTATTCACCTGTTCGAGATTGTTGGTCTGCACTGCGGCTGCGTCGGCAATATCCTCAACCTGGCTCGTCACCGCGCCGATTTGCGCAACGATGTCGGACAACAGATTACCGGCTTCGCCGACCAGTTTTACGCCGTCACCGACGTGGGCAGTCGACTTGTCGATCAACGCCTTGATGTCGCGAGCGGCATCGGCCGAACGCTGGGCGAGGGCGCGAACCTCATTGGCGACTACCGCAAAGCCCTTGCCGGCTTCCCCGGCCCGGGCTGCTTCCACTCCCGCATTCAGCGCCAGCAAGTTGGTTTGGAAGGCGATGCCGTCTATCACATCGATGATCTGGGTGATTTCGCGTGCCGATGCCTCGATCGCGCCCATTGCCGCGACCGCGCTGCCGACAACGACGCCCCCATCGGTGGCGCGCGAGTGAGTCTGTGCAATTGCATTTTTCGCGACGAGCGCATTGTCGGCGCACTGGCGGGTCAGACCCACAGTCTGACTCACCGCGGCGGCGGTCTCTTCGAGGCTGGCAGCCTGCTGTTCGTTGCGCAGCGCCAGATCCTCGCTCGCAGCACAGATTTCGTCCGAGCTGGCTTGCACCTCAAGTGCGGTCGCGCGCACTGCGCCGATCATGCCCTCAAGCTTGGCGACCGACGCGTTGAAGGCCTTCGCGATCGCATCGAATTCTTCAATTCCGACCAACGGTATCTGTTGGTCGAGCTGACCGCTCTCAAGCGCCTGCATAGCGACGAGGACGGCCTGCATGGCTTTGCGGGCCGGGGTGACGTCCGTTGCGATCTTGACGACCCTTTCGATCTTGCCCCGATCATCGCGAACCGGACCATAGGTCGCCTGAATCCAGATTTCGTTCCCCGATTTGGTGATGCGCGGATAGCGCGACGTGAAGCTCTTGCCCGCCCTGAGATCGGCCCAGAACCTCTCGTATTCGGCACTATTGGCGATTTCGGGAGCGCAAAAAATCCTATGATGGCGGCCTTGAATCTCGGCAAGGTTGTAGCCGACGGCAGCACAAAATGCCTCATTGGCCTCCAAGATCGTCCCGTCTGGCAGAAACTGAATGATTGCCTGAGTGGTTTTCACAAGCTGCAAGAGCGCATCATCAGACACGGAACGGACGGGACTTTTCAGTTTCAGCATGTTCTGATGGCTCGACATGAAAGATGAAGCAAGCGTGGGGCAAGTCCCCGCAGAACCCTGACACTGACTCCCTAAGCTTCAGCGCACCGGTCACTACGTATTCCAAGCAGCATCACAAACCGCGGATGTCTCGGCACCTCGAACGATAATGAAGGCAGTCGCGGCAACCGTGACTTGGGTCGAATGGCGGACAGACAAAGCGGACAAGATGCACGCCTTGTCCGCTTTCCTGCTCTCACTTCACCGGAATGAACCGCACCGCCACGCCGCCCGAGGCCGCAAGCCGCACCGCGAAGGTATCGCCGCCGGACACCACCTTTTCCTCGATGACGATGTCATAGGGGTTGGTGTCCCAATGGGCGTGGGCGCCGTCGCGGTAGATCTGGGCGCGGTATTTGCGGCCCGGCTCAAGGAAGGTGAGCGGCAGCGACAGGTCGCGGGGGCTCTCGTCGGTCACCGCGCCGAGGAACCATTCCTTCGACTTGCGCCCCTGCCGCGCCATCGCCACGAACTGCCCGACCTCGCCCGCCAGTGCGATGCTCTGCTCCCAATCGGCCTCCACATCCTTGATGAACTGGAAGGCGTCCATGCGCTTCTCGTAATTCTCGGGAAGGTCAGCGGCCATCTGGAGCGGCGAGTAAATCGTCACATAAGTCGCAAGCTGCTTGGCGAGCGTCGTCTGCGGGCGGTTCCTGGGATCGCCGCGCGGCATGTCGGGGCGAACAGGAGCGCGCTCGTTGGGCCTGAGGTCAAAGATGCCGGGGGTATAATCGAACGGCCCTGCCAAGAGCGCGGTGAAGGCCAGCATCGGTTCGTGGCTCGGCGGATTGGGCGGCGAGCCCCAAGCGTTGAACTCCATCCCCCGCGCGCCCTCGCGGGTCATCCAGTTCGGATAGGTGCGCCTGAGGCCGGTGTCCTTGACCGGCTCGTGCGTGTCCATGGCGATCTGGCGCTTGGCGGCTTCGCGGATCACCTTCATGTGGTGGTCGATCATCCGCTGGCTGTCGTAATACTCGTAGTGGCGGATGCCCTTGTCGTCGATCCACACCGCATCGCCCGCGTCCGAGACATAGCCCGACTTGACGTTATTCGACCCGATGCTCTTCACGAGATCGAGCCCCGCTTCGAGCTGGTTCTCGTAATTGGTGAGGTTCGCAGACGTCTCATGATGGACGATCAGCTGCACGCCCTTGGAGGCGGCGTATTTGCTCAAGCCCTTGATGTCGTAATCGGGATAGGCCTCGGTGAAGCTGAACAGGTCGCCATTGTTGAACCAGTCCCCGTCCCAACCCTTGTTCCAGCCTTCGACCAGCACGCCCGAAAAGCCGTGTTTCGCCGCGAAGTCGATATAGCGCTTCGTCTCGGCGGTGGTCGCGCCGTGGTACTTGTCGCTGGCCCAGGTGCGGTCATTGATGTGCATCGCCCACCAGATGCCGATATATTTGCCCGGCTTGGCCCAGGACACATCGCCCAGCTTGTTGGGCTCGTTCAGGTTGAGCACGATGTCGGAGTTGATCAGGCCCACCGCATCGGACGCGATCTGGATGGTGCGCCAGGGCGACGTGAAGGGCGCCTTGGTCTTGACCTTGGGTCCGCCCGACCAGTTCCTCAGCCGCGCCTCGAAATTCCCGGGCCGCAGCGCGAGGAGCGACATGGCGGAGTAATCCACCAGCGCCGCCTCGTGGATCGCCATGTAGATCCCGTCGGGGTTCCTGAAGGTGGTCGGCGTGTGCGCGGTCTCGACCTCGCCGGCAGGGGCCATGCGGTAGATATATTCGTTGCGGTTGAAGCCGTCGGCGGGCGTGTACCAGGTGGTGGTCTTCTCGCCCACGGCGAACTGGGTGAGTTCCTCGACGATGGCGATGTCGCCCTCGAGCGCGGGCTGCGGGCCGAGCTCGTAGCGCAGGCCGATCCCGGTGTCGAAGGCGCGGAAGCGCACGGTCATCTCGCGCGCCGGTCCGTCGGTCGCGGTGCGGAAGGTGATGGCGAGTTCGTTGTGCTGGTCGCGCACCAGACGGCGCTCGCCCCAGGGCTGTTCCCAGGTCGTGTCCTTGCTGGCGCGGGTTTGTCCGGCGATGGCGAGGCCGCGCTCGAAGCCGTGGTGTTCGGCGAACAGCATCCCGAGCTTCGACGGGGCGATGACCTGCTTGCCTTGATAGGCGACGGCATAGGTCGCCTGCCCCTTGTCGTCGCTGACCGTGACGGTGATCCTGCCGTCGGGCGAGGCGAGGGTCAGGCTTTCGGCATGGGCCGGGGCAGCGGCCCAGGCAATGGCCGCGAGACCCACGAGTGCTTTCCAGTGCTTTGTCATGATCCCTCTCCTCGCGGCCCTCGGGGGCGGCCGCCTCACTTGGTCTGCTGGAAGATGCGGTAGCCCCACGCGGGCAGATCGAGCGTCTCGCCGCCCGTGAAGGAGGCGGCCTCGCCGGTCAGCGCGTCGGTATAACGGCCGTGGTGCCGGGCCTTGTCGAAGGTGAGTGTGAGCGGCCGGGGCGAGAGGTTGAAGACAGCGAAAACCCGCTCGCCCGCCGCGCCGCGGGTGAAGGCATAGACGTCGGCGCTCTGGCTGGTGGGCACCTCGACCATAGGCGCACCGAAGCGGCCATTGTGGAGGGCCCGCGTCTCGGTCTTCAAGGCGATCAGCCTGGCGAACAGGTCGGCGTGCCTGCCCTGCTTCCAGATGATTGGATCGCGTTCGAAGAATTCGAGCTGGC
>JACCDK010008106.1_pt1 | contig 12484 bp, 7 predicted proteins | sample 7445871 | NCBI WGS metagenome assembly JACCDK01 (sample SAMN15323436, study PRJNA562643) | freshwater metagenome | isolation source: river surface water | place: USA:Blue River Watershed | collected 2017-08-15
AAATTTGAGTACATCTTTCTGTTTTTTCAAAAATTTCAAAAATTTTTTAGAAATTACAAAATAAATTGAGAGATGTACTCAAATTTTATTTTTCAATTTTTAGAAAATTCTAGTGTTTTTTAATACATCATAATAGTCTTATAAAACACATAAAATAAAAGCTAAATTTTATTAGTCTTTGTATAGTCTTTGTATAGTCTTTGTATAGTCTTTGTAAAAATAAATTGATATAAATATATATTTATTATATATAATAAAGTATGCAGATATTTGTGAAAACTCTTACAGGTAAAACAATTACTTTAGAGGTAGAATCCTCAGATACAATTGATATGATTAAGAGCAAAATTCAGGATAAGGAAGGAATTCCGCCAGATCAACAGCGATTAATTTTTGCAGGAAAACAATTGGAAGACGGAAGAACACTTTCAGATTATAATATTCAAAAGGAGTCGACATTGCATTTAGTTTTGCGTCTTCGTGGTGGAAAAAAATGTGTTAATTTATTCTAAAATAAATAAAAATTGATAGCTATTTGTAATTATAAATATATACCAAAGAAGCACAATGAACGCTCAATTCGCTATCAACGACCAAGAAATCTACAACATCAACATCGAAAAGTATGAAAAAGAGTTCGTTATCAATAAGATGAAGAATCCGAAAAGCTCTTGTAAGTATAATATGCTTCAAGATGAAATTGAAGCAGTAAAAAACGACAAGACTCTTATGATTCGTAAGAAGGACTCGCGATATTCTTTCAAGAATCGCCGTAGCATCAATAAAGATTGGAAGGATTTCAATAATAATCAAATGTAAATCTTTAAGAGTGTAAAACTGTAAAGGCGCAGAAAAATGAATTGTAGTAAGTAGATTGGAGAAGAAGGAAAATTGGTATGGTATAGTATATGCTATGCTATACTATTTTTCTTTTTACAATTTATATAGCATCTTTTATTTTATCAAAAAATACTTTGTATTCTTTATAGTTATATCTGGAAAAAACTATATTCTTACCTATATACTCTTTTAACCCTGGTATAATTTTTAGAGGCATGCCTTTTCCAAATAATTTATTATTTTTTTCTAAATATGTTATATTTTCATATAAATATTCCTGAATATATGCCGGTTCTACTTCTACATTAAAATTATAAGGAATACTAAAACTTAACAAATTAATTAATATATTTTTTTCATTTCCTAAATTTAATTTATATTTAAATATATAATTTTCCCTATTTTCTTGTCCAATATAATTGATTTCTACTATTATATCACTTCTTCCATTACCTATTTTTGGTATCTCTATATTAGGATACAATATTTTCATAGAATTCAATATATATTCTTTATCATTTTCTGTAAATGCTTTTCGCGTATAAGGATTTTTAAAAGGTTTATTATCTTTAACAGAAATTCTCCAAGCTTTATATAAAGATATTACATGAAATGCTACTTTATATGAGTTTGCCCCTTCAGTATGTTTAATAGATATAACATTTCTAAGTTTTCCTAGAGGCATATCTTCCCATCTTTCAGCAAGATACGGATCCATATCATTAATATTATTCGCAGTAATTTCGGCAACTAATTCAGCCTTTGTTTTTTTATACCTATCTATATTTGCCTTAGATTGAAAATGACTATGACCACTTGAAGAACTTCTCGGAGTACTAGACCAACTTACTGATTCGCTAAAAGATTGAGAATTATTATTATCAAATAATACATTAACTATATTTTTTGTAATAAGCAAATCTAATATATCCAAATGGTTTTTAATAGTTTTCTTATTATCATAATTATATGACGGACTTTGGTAAATACTATCTATTATAATAAGAATGAATTGTAATGCTATATATTTTTCCATATTATCGTTTAAATTTTTAATAAAATCTGCTTTATTTTTATTAGTTGGAGAATAGAATAACATATTACGCAAATTACGCAAATCATCCAATAGAAATGTATTTAATCCTCTCTCTCTGATATAAGTTATACCATTATAATATGTTTCCTCTTTCCACATTTTTGTTAATATTTTTTTAGCATTTTTAATTGCACTTTGAATATTGGGTATAGTAGGAGCTTGGGACGACCCTTGTTTTCTTAATGGATCATACATATAATTTTCAACCCATCCATATTGTCTTTTTAATATAGTTTTATTATTTTCATCTTGATTATTATATATACTATTAATTATATCATTAATTTCAAGCAATACCTTATTATAAGATTTTACATAAATATTATGCGAATTAGGATTAGAAAGATATTCGCTCAGTTTTAATAAACCTTTTTCGTATTGTATAGGTTTTGAAAATAATGATGCTATTAATTCCTTATTTTCCTTAAGATTATTAAACGGGATATATATTATTTCTTTAACTTTTTCATAAGAATCTAAGATAATCTCATTAGTGCTGGAATCAGAAGATGTAGATTTAGATGTAGATTTAGACGATAGACTACCTTCAATACCTAGTTTTTGCTTACAGTTATCATATATATATCTAATTCTATCTTCGTTGTTAAGAGGTTTATCTGTTTTTGGATTAGTTATTTTAGATATAAGACCATTTTTAAAATCTTGATAATTTTTAATAAAATCTACACATTGTTTATTAGATAAATTATTATTTTTGTCTTTTTTAAAAATGCTTGTTTTAGCTTGTTCAGACATATTCTAATAATATATTAGAATATTAAATAAAAACGAGTATTATATGGTTTTATAAAGCATTTTTAATATAATTAAAAAATATCTTATATTGTGCATAATCATTTTTTTTTAAAATTATACTCTTACCTATATACTGATGTAATTTTGGTATAATTTTTAAGGGCATACCTTTTCCAAAAAATTTATTATTTTTAATAAGATATGTTATGTTATCTAAGAAATATTGTTGAATATATTCAGGTTCTACATCTACATTAAAATTTTCAGGAATATTTATATTTAGTAAGTTAATTAATAGAGGTTCAAAATCTATTCCTAATTTTAATTTATATTTAAAAGAAATATATATTCCATCGACAGCTTGATAATTTATTCCATCCACACATAGATAAGAATTTCTAGTAGTTTCTACTATTATATCACTTCTTCCATCACCTATTTTTGGCGTCTCTATATTAGGATATAATAGTTTCATAGAATTTAATATATATTCCTTATCATTATCTGTAAATTCTTTTCTTGTATAAGGATTTTTAAAGGGTTTATTATCTTTAACTGAATTTCTCCATGCTTGATATAATGTTCTTATATAAAATGCTACTCCATATGTATTGGTACCTTCTGTATGTTTAATAGATATAACATTTCTAAGTTTTTTTAAGGGCATATCTTCCCATCTTTCAGCAAGATAAGGGTCCATATCATTAATATTATTTTCAGTTATTTCAGCAACTAAATCTGTTTTTGAAATTCTATATCTTTCTATATTTGCATTAGATTGAAAATGACTATGTCCACTTGAAGAACTTCTAGGAGTACCAGACCAACTTATAGATTTACTAATAGATTGCGAATTATTATTATTATTAAATAATGCATCAACAATATTTTTTGTGATTAATGAACTTAAGATATTCAAATGGATTTTTATATATTTTTTGTTATTATAATAACGTATCCCTTTATAATCAAGTTCATCTCCTATAATAATAATAATAAATTGTAAAGCTAAATATCTTCCTATGTTATTTTCTAAATTTTTGATAACATCAATTCTATTTTTATTTGTTGGAGAATAAAATAAAATATCACGTAATTCTTCTATTGGTTTATTTATTAATTTAGAAGCTATAATATCAGTACTACTTATATAGTCTGTATTTCTAAACATTTTTACTAATAATTTTTTTATTTTTGCTATTGTATAAGCAGTATTAGTTACTTGAGATATTTCAGATATTTGTAAAGGATTATACATAAAATTTTCGACCCATCCATTTCGCACTCTTAATATATTTTTATCATTTTGACTACTATTATTATATATAGTATTTATTATATTATCAATTTCATCTAAAGTGTTATTATAAGATTTAACATAATTATTATGCGTATTAGTATTAGAAAGATATTCGCTTAATTTTAATAAACCTTTATTGTATGCTATTGGTTTTCTAAATAATGATGCTATCAATGCTTTATTTTTCTTAAGATTATTAAACGGGATATATATTATCTCTCTGACTTTTTCATAAGAATCTAAAATAATCTCATTATCTTCTGATTCTGGTGATTTAGATTTAGATTTAGATTTTGGTGATTGACTATCTTTAATACCCAGTTTTTGCTTGCATTTATCATATATATAATTTATTCTATCTTCATCATTAAGTACTTTATTAGTCTTAGGATTAATTATTTTAGATACAGCCCCTTTTTTAAAGTCATTGTAATTTTTAACATAAGTATCACATTCTTTATTTGTTAAATTATTATTTTTGTCTTTTTTAAAAACACTTGTTTTAGCATCAGTAGACATATTCTAATATATGATTAGATTATATTATATTAATAAGTATAATATTATTTTATTTATCATTTTTATAAAGCATTTTTTATTTTATCAAAAAATACTTTGTATTCATCATACTCATCACTAGTAAAAATTATACTTCTGCCTATATACTCCTTTAATGTCGGTATAATTTTAAGAGGCATACCTTTTCCAAATAATTTATTATTTTTTATAAGATATGTTATATTTTCAAATAAATATTGCTGAATATACGCAGATTCTACTTCTACATTAAAATTATAAGGAATACTAATTGTTAATAAATGAATTAATATTGTTGTTTTTTCTAATTCTAATTTATAGTTAAATTTATAATCCATATTTTCTTCATATTCATCATCATTGTTGTTAGTTTCTACTACTATATCACTTCTTCCATTACCTATTTTTGGCATCTTTATATTAGGATATAATAGTTTCATAGAATTTAATATATATTCTTTATCATTATCTGTAAATGCTTTTCTAGTATAAGGATTTTTAAAAGGTTTATTATCTTTAACCGAATTTCTCCAGGCTTGATATAATGTTCTTATGTAAAATGCTACTCCATATGTATTGGTACCTTCAGTATGTTTAATAGATATAACATTTCTAAGTTTTCCTAGAGGCATATCTTCCCATCTTTCAGCAAGATACGGATCCATATCATTAATATTATTCGCAGTAATTTCGGCAACTAATTCTGCTTTTGTTTTTTTATACCTATCTATATTTGCCTTAGATTGAAAATGACTATGACCACTTGAAGAACTTCTAGGAGTACCAGACCAACTTATGGAATTACTAATAGATTGTGAATTATTATTATTATTATTAAATAATACATTAACTATACTTTTTGTTATTAGAGAGTCTAATATTTCCAAATGGTTTTCTATAAGATTCATATTATTATAGTTATATGTTCTAGTAACATCAATTCCATCTCTTATTATAATAAGAATGAATTGTAACGCTATATATCTTTCCATATTATCATTTAAATTTTTAATAAAATCTGCTTTATTCTTATTTGTTGGAGAATAGAATAACATATTACACAAATTATTTATTAGTTTATTATTTATATTTAATCCACGACTTCTAATATCCGTATTATCAATATAATATGTATTTACCCACATATTTGTTAATATTATTTTAGATGTTTTAATTGCATTTTGTATATTATGTTCTTGAGATGTATCAAATATTAGTAATGGGTCATAGCTATAATTTTCAACCCATCCATATCCTCTTTTTAATATTTTTTGATTATTCTGATTATGATTATTATATATACTATTAATTATATCATTAATTTCAAGCAATATCTTATTATAAGATTTTACATAAATATTATGTGAATTAGGATTAGAAAGATATTCGCTTAGTTTTAATAAACCTTTATTATATGATATTGGTTTTGAAAATAATGATGCTATTAATTCCTTATTTTCCTTAAGATTATTAAAAGGGATATATATTATTTCTTTAACTTTTTTATAAGAATCTAAGATAATCTCATTAGTGCTGGAATCAGAAGATGTAGATTTAGACGATAGACTACCTTCAATACCTAGTTTTTGCTTACAGTAATTATATATATATTTTATTCTATCTTCGTTGTTAAGAGGTTTATCTGTTTTTGGATTAGTTATTTTAGATACAATACCATTTTTAAAATCTTTGTAATTTTTAATAAAATCTACACATTGTTTATTAGATAAATTATTATTTTTGTCTTTTTTAAAAATGCTTGTTTTAGCTTGTTCAGACATATTCTAATATATATTTATAATTTAATATATTATATTATAATAGAATATATGAGTAAAAGCAGCAAAAATAAATTTGTACTACCTAAACCTAATAATAATAATGACCTAAATACCGATTTTTCTTCGCGATTAGAACATTATGATGATGAAAAAAGAGGTTTATTAAATATAGTAAGAATTAAACCAAGACCTGTTCGTAAATCCGCATCGAAATCCGTTCAGAAATCTGTACCAAAATCCGCATCGAAATCTGTACCGAAATCTACTCGTAAATCAGCATCAAAATCTGTACCAAAATCCGTTCCGAAATCAGCACCGAAATCAGCACCGAAATCTACTCGTAAATCTACATCAAAATCTGGAATAATGTCGTGAAATTAATTATTTTTTTAACTTTTATTACATATAATAAATTTCTCTTATAATAAAATATTATAATAAAATAGAATGGCTTCGGTTTCAAGAAGAGAACAAGAAATAAATAAATTACTTGATAATTTATATCAAGTAAATAATGGAGAAAAAATTATTTCTTGGTTAGATATATTAAAAACATATAATAGTACCGATGGAAAAATCCCTGGATTGTTTAATAGCTCTAAGATACAGATTGTTACAGCGAAAAACGATGGTATTTATAATTTAATTTTAATATGGATTAGAAACAATATGGATAAGTTTGCCAACTACGATTTTACTGGAATTCCCAATAAAGACTTTTTGTTTTTAAGAAATACAAAAGTATTTAAATTTAAAACAATTGAAGAAGTTCAAAAATGGTGTGATAATCCTGAAATACATCCCTTTAATATGACACCTATATATCCAAATAGTACCGAATATAAAAATATATATAATGAGGCTTATAAGATGTATAAAAGGAATAAAATAGATATCGCAGATTTCCCAGATAAATTGCCGAAAAATCATATCTTATTTGGTGAAATTGATTTACTTTATCATAATAATATTAAAACAAATTTAATAATTTATAATAAAATATATAAAAATAATCCAAAAATACAGCAAATATGCGAATTATTCATAAAACACTTTGAGACAATAGATAAGCCTACAATATTTGAACAAGAAGTTGCTTTAATAAAAAGCTGTTTTGAAGGAGATTATATGTTGAATGCATTTGAAAAATATAAAAAAATTTTAATGGGATTTTTTTTTAATGAGAATTACATTGATGTTTTTTCTTATCCTGATAGAATGCGAAAATTAGAAGAAGCTTCTATGTTTAATTTATCTTTCAAAGAATCTCATTGGTTTATACAATTATTGGAAAATAACAGATTCGGAAATGGAGAGATAATTATAGAATATTTGCAGAAAGAACGCAGTTCTTCTTCAAATAATAAATGGATGGAAGATATATCAAAAATTTATAATACTTGCAAACGAGTTTATAAAGATATTGACGATTGCTTTAATCCCGCAACAGGTATAATAGAAAATCCGGAAAATAAAAAATACCTACCTATAAATGACCCATTAGATCCGTATTTTGAAGAGTTTGAAAAGAAACTTGAAAAAATTAGAAAGCCAATCTATTCCAAATTAATTGATTTGACAACTTTTAAACCTAAAGAAAACACATTCTTTTTAAATAATGCACAATATGCCGAGTTTAAAAAAGTTAAAGATTTATATGAAATTGATAGAAAAATATATGAAACTAAACTCGAGTTATATGAAAAAACAGGGAAAAACGGAAGTAGCCCTAAGCCACCCGCAAAGCCTGTAATAGTATTGCCCAATGGTAAAAATCATACAATAGGGCGCGAATTAGACCCTCTACATATTAAAGACGAGGTTATAAAAAGCTTTAAACGTGATTATAAAAAAGCATTGCCTATAATCGAGGAATATAACAAGATTAAAAATATGTCATATCTAGAATTAAAAAACGTTTCAACAAATTCGCCATCAAGTTATGTAAAAGAGCTTATGAGGGATAACGAACTGCTCGCTATGACTAAGGAAGAAATTACAAATGATGTTTTATATGACTATTCTGGACTTGCTGATAAATGTAGCGAGAGCATAGATATATTAACGAATGAGGAATTAGATGACGAGAATTACCCGCTTTCTAAACTTCAGCTTATGGTAAGAATGAAAGTATATACACCGGATAGACAGAGATATAGAACAGAATGTATATATGCTCCTAAACTCTATAATTATCTGGTAAAATGTATAAACGCAAAGGAACCTTTTATAAATCCTGTTACAAAAGCAAAATATACCCAAGAGAACATAGAAGAACTTATGAAAGTAATGAGAATAATAGACCCATCATTGGAGATTCCTATATTTATAAAACATATGAATGATACACTATTTACAATTGAATACAAAGTAATGTCAAGAACATATCAAAATATCGATCCTTCATTTGGAACAACAGATACATTAAAATATTATGTTATATATCTATCTCGCAAAATAGGTGGTGTAGAATATAATGTATATAATATATGTACTTTTCCCGCGGATATAGAAGCAGAAGGAGAGTTTGCGTCGGGTTCAAGTGATTTAACATCAAATGTTATGTTATTTCGCATATACAAGCTATTTAATGAAGGTCGCTTGTTATATAATTATACTCCACCATATCGCATACCAATTGCGGGACGACCAGGAGAACATAGATATATTAAACCAGCAATTCATTTTAATAGATATCATGTTTCACGACAATGGTTAAAAGATGGGGAAACAACGACAAAAACCGATTTTATCAATATGTTTAAACATTATGCTCAAGAACTCAATAATTATATATACTAATCCACGCAAGTAAAATAATATATATTTATATATATTAGAATTATATTTTTTATGTCTTTAAATCAAGAAGATATTATTAAATCTTTAGAAGAATTAATCCTTCAAGATAAAAAAAAAATTATTAAATGGTTAGATGAAATAAAAAAGCCAGAAAATCAGAAAGACGGAAAAATACCAAGTTTATTTTTAATGAAAATAGATAGTGAACTATACAGTTTAATTTTAAATTGGTTAAAAGATAATAAAGATGAGTTTTCTGGTTATGATTTTACAGGAATTCCCGAAAGCACATATGTATCTACATCAAAGTTAATTTCAAAATACGAATTAGTTAATTGGATTCCTATAGAATATTTAAAGAAATATGAAATATCAAAAAATCCTAATGCTGTAGATTATTTAAAAGAAAATCGCGAAATTATAAGATGGAATTATTTATCGGCAAATCCAAATGCGATTGAATTATTGAGAAAAAAGGCAGAAGAAGAAGATAAAATAGGATTTGCAAATATATTTTCTATACCAGATTATAAAAAATTAGATTGGGGAAACTTATCGGCAAATCCTGGTGCCGTAGAATTATTAAAAAAATATGATAATAATATAAAATGGGATAATTTATCAAAAAATACTAATCCTTATGCGATTAAATTATTAAAAGACAAAGCCGATAAAGAAGATAAAATTGATAAAAAAGAATTGGAAGAATTGACTGAAAATGAAAAAATAGATTGGGGTTCTTTATCATTAAATCCAAATGCTATAGAAATCTTAAAAACTTATCGTAAAAATATAAATTGGCAATATTTATCAAAAAATCCAGCAGCAATTGAATTAATAAAAGATAAAATTGATGAAGAAAAAAGTATGACAACACCAAAACCTCTTTATTTATTTAAAGAAAAATATATAGATTGGAATATATTGAGTTATAATCCTAATGCTATAGAAATCTTAAAAGCTAATCCGACAAAAATACAATGGCGAAATTTATCTGCTAATCCAAATGCTATTGAATTAATAAAAAATAGAATTGAAGAAGAAAGTAAAATGAACAAATCAATATTTGATAATTTAACAAAAGATGAAAAAATAGATTGGGATATCTTATCAGCAAATCCAAATGCCATAGAAATCTTAAAAAAGCATCCTAAAAAAATAAATTGGAATCATTTGTCTACAAATCCAAATGCTATTGAAATATTGAAAAAAAATAATCATAATATAGTTTGGAAATATTTAATTGAAGAAAACCCTAATATATTTGAAATGAAAAAAGTAAAAATTACTAAATTTGAAACAATCGAAGATGTTCAAAGATGGTGTAATGAACCTGAAATACATCCAATAACTTCTATAAAAATGCCAGCGACGAGTAGAAAATATTATGATATATATGAAACAGCCTATAACATTATGAAAAATGAAGGTTCGTTTTCAGAAGAATATATTATTAATCTTTTTCCTAAAAATCACTTATTATTCGGAAATATGGATCTTCTTTATTATACATGTATTAAAAAAAATAATAAGCCTATTTATAATAAATTACACAAGAATAATGATAAAGGATTAATTTTGTATGAATTACTTGTTTCTGCACGAGGTGGAAATGTTATAGATCATAATACTATTCTTGAAAATTATACAGATGCTAAAAGCATTCTGGATATAGAAAAAAATTTAATAAAAAACCGTTTTAGCAGTTATTTTATAGGATATAACTATTCAAATTTTGAAGTAATCAATGAAATAATTGTTGATTATATAAAGGATATTACTAATTCTTTTTTAGAAACAGATTATATTACTAATTATGATTATCCTGAAAGAATTAAACAAATAAAACTAACAAATTTAAAAGGCTATGTATTTATTGATTTTTTAGAAAATAGTAAAATGGCTACTGGAAACACTGTTATTGAATATTTAACTTTACTGAAAAGCAAAAGTAATAGAGGCGATGAATCTGACGAATCCGACGATGGTGAATCAGATGAATCAGATGAATCTGACGATGATTATGAATGGGTATCTGAAGCATTATATATGTATAATAATGTGTTCAAGAAAGAAATTAAAGATATAGAAGAATGTTTTAACCCCAATTCTGGAATTATAGAAAATATTGAAGATAAAAAACTAATACTTATAGATGACCCGCTTGACAAATTTTTTCAAGTTTATGAAAAGAAATTAGAGGCAATTAAGAACCCAATATATTCGCAATTAATTGATTTATCAACTTTTAAATTAAAGGAAAATGTAAAATATTTAAATAATGAACAATACAAAGCATTTAAAAAAGTAAGAGATAAATATGATGAGGCTTGGAAAAAATATAGCGAAAATAGAGAATTATATGAAAATACAAGAAATGGCAGTTCTCCAAAGCCTCCAGAAAAACCTAAGATAACTCTTCCTTGGGGAAAAGAGCATACTATAGCAAAAGAAATAGACCCAATACATATCAAAGATAATGTGGTAGCTAAGTTTAGAGAAGAATATGAGAAGGTCAGAGATATAATTGATGAATATAATAGTGCTAAGAATATGTCTTACAAAGAATTAAAGAAACATCTCGACAATTCTCCGTCAAGCTCTGAAAAAAGATTAATTGAAGGAAATAAATTGTTATCTATGACGAGAGAAGATTTTGTTAAAAATATTCTTTACGATTACTCTGATCTTTCAGATAAATGTAGTGAGAAGATTGATATATTAACAAATGAAGAATTAGATGACGAGAATTATCCTCTATCTAAATTACAACTTATGGTTAGATTAAAAGTATATTCGCGAAACAAACAAAATTATAGAACAGAGTGTATATATGCTCCAAAACTATATAATTATCTAATAAAATGTATAAACGCAAAGGAGCCTTTTATTAATCCTGTGACAAAAGCCAAATATACGCAAGAAAACATAGAAGAGCTTATGAAGGTAATAAGAATATTAGACCCTAAAATTGAAGTTCCTGTATTTATAAAACATAGAAATGATACAAAATTGAAAATTAATCATAATACAGAAGTAGTTAATCTACAAGATATTGGTTCTGAAGCATCATTTGGTACAGTACGCACATTAAAGTTTAATTCGGTATATATTTCACGTGTAATAGCCGGTGAAGAAATGTTGATATATAATATATGTTATATACCTGATGATATTGAAGCGACCGGAACTTTTGCTACAGGTTCTACTGATTTAACATCAAGTACTATGTTATATAGAATATATAAATTATTCAATGAAGGGCGTCTATTGTATAATTATATACCTCCATATAAGATTAAAATTCCTGATTCTGAAAATGAATATACATATATAAAACCTGATATACATTTTAATAGAATTAGCAGTATT
>JACCDK010072484.1_pt1 | contig 12471 bp, 12 predicted proteins | sample 7445871 | NCBI WGS metagenome assembly JACCDK01 (sample SAMN15323436, study PRJNA562643) | freshwater metagenome | isolation source: river surface water | place: USA:Blue River Watershed | collected 2017-08-15
ATTGGGCCACCAATTTAAAGGCAGAATGCGCCTTCGTCACCATTGACAACATCAATGAACTGTTACGATGCAACGGCATATCTGGCGACATCGGTCTACTATCGGTTGACATCGATGGCAACGACTACTGGGTCTGGCAGGCGATCGATGCAATCTCGCCGCGCATCGTCGTCTGCGAATACAGCAGCCAATTCGGTCCTGAAGCTGAAGTTACCACGCCCTACGACCCAGCTTTTGTCCGCGGGCAGGCCCATTATTCACACGTCTATTACGGGGCGTCGATCTCAGCACTGAATGAGCTGGCGATGAGAAAGGGCTATTCGCTGGTCGCTGGAAACCGGGTTGGAAACAACGTCTTCTTCGTGCGCAACGACGTACTAGGCGACCTAACGGTGAAGACGCCCAAGGAAATATATCGTCGTGCGCAGTTCCGCGAGTTCCATGATGAGCTGGGCGCACTGACCTACGACGACTTCGAGACACGGCTTGCCAAGATAGGGGACCTGCCTCTGCACGATGTCAGAACTGGCAAGATCGGTAAGGTCCGAGACTTGGTCTCCGTTGACGGAGCAAGTCTCTAAATGGAACGCACAGTGCTCGTGACTGGAGGCGCTGGCTTCCTCGGTCGAGCCGTTGCGCAAGAGTTCACGCAGATGGGCTGGGCTGTTGTCGGTATTGGCCACTCAAACTGGACAGCAGAAGAAGCGAGCATGAATGGATATTCGACTTGGCATAGCGCCAGTGTCGATCTCGCAGGTCTCTCACGTATCACCATGTTGGTCGACGTCGTCGTCCATTGCGCTGCCAACGGATCGGTACCTTACTCGCTAACCCATCCTCTGGACGCATTCCGCCGCACGGTGCAGACTACTGCTGAGGTGCTTGAGTTTTGCCGCAGCCTACCCCGGCCGCCTGTGGTCGTGTATCCGTCCAGCGCGGCTGTGTATGGCGCAGCACCGGACAAAGCGCTATCGGAGTCGTCACCGTCAATTCCGGTGTCGCCTTATGGATTTCATAAACGTATGACCGAGGACTTGCTGGCATCCTATGCCCTGCATGGGGGTGGGCACGCAGCTATTGTCCGCTTCTTCTCGATCTACGGTCCAGGGCTGGACAAGCAGTTGCTGTGGGATGCCTCGAAGAAGCTGACGGCCAATGAGCCTTTAGTGACCTTTTGGGGCAATGGCGGTGAGACGCGAGACTGGATCCATGTAAGCGATGCTGCTCGTCTGATTGTGGCTGTTGCGCAGCTGGAAGGTCCGTTCACTGTGCTCAATGGCGGATCGGGACAACGATCAACTGTGCTCGATAGCCTTACCTTGCTTCGCGAACAGCTCGGCAGCTCCAGCAACATCGAATTTAACGGCGAGGTGAGGGCGGGCGACCCTAGGCACTACCTCGCTGACATGACGCGCGCGCATGCAATCGGATGGTTGCCTAAAGTGTCGTTGCGCGAAGGTTTCCAGGAATACGCTAAGTGGTTCAAAGCAATTCAATGATTCGCGTCGCATTCTGGTTCGACGCTCCGATCGAGTACTCGGGTGGACTGAACTACATCAAGAACCTTTTGTATGCTCTCTCGTTGGTAAACGACGGATCAGTTCAGCCTTACGTGTTTTTTTCGCACGATGTGCCACGGGATTTAGAACAGCAGTTCAGCCCATTCGCAAAGGTTGTTCGAACGCGGTTGCTGCAACGCAGGACCCTCACATGGCTCGCGCACAAGATTCTTTACAAGGCATTTGGGTCAATGGCGCTCGTAAATGCCTTGCTGAAATCGCATGGGATTAGCATCGTGTCCCACGTATGGTTTGTATATAAGGGTTCGCCCCCCTTCAAAATCATCGCGTGGATACCCGACTTCCAATACCTCCATCTGCCAGATCTTTTTCCCGACTTGGATCCGGCGAAAGAAACGCGGATACAACAAAAAGTCATTGCGCAGAGTGACTTGGTGATTCTAAGTAGCAACAACGCCTACGCAGATTTCAAACGTGTTGCGCTTTCGGATCATGTCGCGCGTGGGATGGTACTCAAATTCGTCTCGCAGGCTGCTGTTTTTTCCGGATCGGTTCAGCAGAGTTTGAGCGCCGCTGAAGAGAAATACGGTTTTAAGGGAAAGTACTTCTTTTTACCGAATCAATTTTGGGCACATAAGAACCACTTGATTGTGCTTCAAGCCGTTGATCAATTAAAGCGCTCTGGCATTAACGTCCAGGTACTGTGTACCGGTAATACCAAGGACTACCGAGTAAGCGGTACGGCTTACGTCGACGAACTTCACTCGTTCATTGCAGCGAATGGACTCGAAAACCACGTACGCATTCTGGGACTCATCGACCATCGAGATGTTTTGCTTCTGATGCGCTATGCGGTCGCTGTCATCAATCCTTCACGTTTCGAAGGGTGGAGTTCCAGCGTTGAGGAGGCCAAAAGCATGGGCAAGCACATACTGCTTTCACGCATAGGTACACACATCGAACAGGCACCACCGAAAGGACGTTACTTCGACCCTGACGACGTGGTTGGGCTGTCGGAGGCTATTGCACGCGTCTGGGACGAGTCAGTCGGTGCCGAATCAGAAGAGACGCAGCACGCTGCACGCGATGCATTGCGCGAGCGCACAATGGAGTTCGGTACCAGCTACCTTCGCCTTGTTCAAGGCGTCAACGCAGGTAACAAAGGATGTTCAGAACTCCGGGTGAACAAGCAAACCTCATGAACGCATTCGGAGACATCCCGTGCCCTTGCTGACAAGTATTCGCTCTATTTTCAGAACCCAAGGGTTCGCCGGCCTCATAGCACACGCCTACCGGCGCGTGTATCCCTACCGGTCGGGTTTTTTAAAGGACGGGAAGTCCCAGTTCGAAGGCAAAACCGGCCTGGAGATAGGCGGACCAAGTGGCATGTTCATGGGCCGGGGAGCGTTGCCCGTCTATCCACTCGCTGCGCGCATCGATAACTGTAATTTCGGTCAGCGCACGACGTGGGAGGGTGCTATAGAGGTCGGCCTTACATTCTGCTTCGATGAATCTCGCGCGCCGGGAAATCAGTACGTTTGCGAGGCAACCGACTTGGGCCGTATCCAATCATCGAGCTACGACTTCGTGCTGTCCTCTCACATGCTGGAGCACAGTGCGAATCCGTTAAAGGCGCTGGCCGAGTGGGTTCGGGTTCTAAAGGTAGAGGGGATACTTGTTCTTGCCCTGCCACATCGCGACGGCACCTTCGACCACCGACGGCCTGTGACAACGCTATCACACCTGATCGAAGACTTCGAATATGGGGTTGACGAGGACGACTTGACGCATCTTGAAGAGATTCTGTGCATGCACGACCTGTCCAAGGATCCGGACGCTGGTGATCACCATAGTTTCGCCAAGCGTTCACACAGGAATTTCGAGAACCGTTGCCTGCATCACCACGTGTTTGATACTCGCCTGGCAGTAGACCTTCTAGATCATATAGGTCTGGAGATCATTTCAGTTGATGTTTTCAGGCCGCATGACATCCTGCTGGTGGCCCGCAAACCGATGGCTGCGCAGTTGCCAAACAACCAACAGTTCAAGACACCTGAGGCGATTGCCGCTTTGCGAAGTCCTTTTCCGACTGACCGCAAAATCAATACTAAAACTCTCTCTTGAGCGTTCTTTTTTACTTCTTTTCGCGAAGCATCCTATGAGTATTTCCGTTTGCATGGCCACGTACAACGGTGCGGCGTATGTTTTGAAACAACTGAAGTCCATCCTCGTACAGTTGGACCCTGAAGACGAGGTGATCGTCGTCGACGACTGCTCGACTGATAAAACAGTGGAGACCATACGCAGCATCGGTGATCCAAGGATCTCACTTCACCAGAACGACCGCAATTGCGGCGAGGTTCATTCCTTTAGCCGCGCCATATCGCTCGCTCGCAACGACTACATCTTTTTATCAGATCAGGATGACATTTGGATTGCCAAACGCGCAGAGCTGATGACACGTAAGCTTGCCGAGTCGGGCTGCTGGGTTGTTAGCTCTAACCTCGCGTGGGTTGACGCCCAAGAGACCAATATTGATGTGCCGTATGACGGAGTCGCAACGGCTAATTCGAGGAAGCACCTGAGCAACATTACCGACATTTTCATCGGTAAAACAAACTATTTCGGATGCGCGATGGCGATTCGCCGCGAGATTATTCCGATGGTCGTCCCGATTCCAAATTTCGTCGAATCGCACGACCTATGGATCGCATTGGCAAGCAATCTGGCTCAGTCGAACTTACACATTGATGAAGCCACTCTACTCAAGCGCAAGCATGGCAGAAATGCGACAAGTACAGTGTCAACGCGTAGCTTGCTTCGTAAATTTTGGTCGCGGGTGATCTTCGCTCTCAGCTTGTTGGTGCTGATCGGAAGGTTACGGCTAGTGGCCCGTTAACGCGCAGCCTATATCAAGAGCACCCTATTAAAGCAACAACCATTTCCGCAGATATGACCCCACTCCATCACGGAGGGTTGCAGCGCTTGCTTGGCTGGCCGCTGCTAGCTTTCCTGCTGGCCTGTGTTTTTGACCCGGCGGACAAGCTGCTAGGCGCAAAGGTTGAGATCTTCCTAGTCTGCTGGCTGTTTGTCCTTGCAGGCTTTGCAGTCTCGCCGCAACATATCAAGCTTCCTGCAAGCCTACTTGCCTACGTGAGTATTTTCATTCTGATTCCGCTGCTGTCGATCATGGTCTACATGGTACGCAACGGTGGTGAGCCTTATGGAGGATTCGTTCTCGTGAAAGGTTATGTCCTTATTACCTTTGCTTTGCTGCTGGTGCTCAGTCGCAGCGACCTGTTCAGGCAGCTAGCCGCGGTTCTGACGTGTCTGGCAGTCTTGATCGTCTTCACCTACCTCGCCCTTTTGGCAGTCCCCGATCTGTACCTTCCCCTCTACAACTTCGGAGAAGCCACAGGCGTAGTGCAACTCGACAGCGGGCGCGACTATGGTGAAGGTGTGGTCTTGATGCAGGTCTACTTCGTAACATCCCCTATGCTTGCGATATCGATCGCCTACTACTTCGACAGGGCGGTGCATGCATCGGACCGGAAGAAGAGGATGCAATTTATTCTCATAACGCTGATCAACACCGTCGGAATGCTGCTCGCGGGCTCGCGCAACAATATCCTGATCGGGGTCACGTTGCCGATCGCTTTGTGGTTCGTGTACACACGGCACAAAGTCAGGAGCTTGCTGTGGGCGTTGATCGTCATGCTTGCACTGAGCTTTTTTTTCCAGACCGAAATCGGCGCATTTCTAGACCCCCTGGAAACCTCTAACAGCGTGAAGCTCCAAGCCCTCGCCGATTACACAGCTCTTTTCGAAGACCCAGTCACCTTGCTGTTCGGGCAGGGCCTGGGGGCTTACCATTACTTTACAGGACGCGGATACCTGTTCGTCACGGAACTGACGTATCACGAGATCGTTAGAAGCTTCGGACTATTTGGTGGATTGGTTATGCTGAGCCTGCTTTTATTTCCAATTTACTACAGTTTCGTAGCGAAACCGGCTTTTAATAGCAAGGCCGTGGTTGTTGGATATGCAGGGTATTTGGTCATGTGTGCATCCAATCCGCTGTTATTCTCGTCGATGGGCACGCTTATTCTCTCAATGATTCTAGCGCTGATATACCAGCGGGATAAGAAGTCTGGAAGTCGCTCTAGGCCATGAATATCTGGTGTGTGATAGTGTGTTACAGGCCTAACGTGGAAATACTACGGCAGTTGTGCGAGGCCCTGTTGGCAGACAGCGCCACCATTGTTCTCGTAGATAATAGCGAGACGTTCGTACACGATTTGAAGACAATTATTCCGGGTGCCAAGCTGACGACCTTGGGTTTCAATTCCGGAATTGCGTTTGCACAGAACATCGGTATTCGGAGCGCCCTAGACTCCGGAGCTGACGTGATCGCACTTTTCGACCAAGACTCGCAGATAAAACCGGGTTTCCTCAGCGCGCTGGTCGAGCCGTTACGTCTCGGTGTTCCTGCAGTTGTATCGCCACTCTATTATGACAACATGTCTGAACAAGAGTTGCCATCTCTCGCCGTCAGTAAGCTTGGCATATCTACTGCCATCCACAGGCAGGGGCAGCAGAATCCTTATCCCGTGGACGTCGTCATTTCATCAGGAACTGTAGCCACCCGCGAGGTCTACGACATTGCCGGCCTGCTGGATGAGAGCCTTTTTATTGATTTCGTCGATACGGAGTGGTGCCTTCGCTGCAGAAACAAGAACGTTCCGATTTGGGTGGTTCCTAGTGCGATCATGCACCACCGCATAGGCAGGAGGTCCATCAATCTCGGCATCACTACAATACTTGTTCACAATCAGGTGCGTTGCTACTATCAACTCAGAAATTGCTTTCTGCTGTTCCGCAGGAAACATATTCCTTTCTTGTTCTCATCCAAGCAACTGATTTCGGTTTTTGTCAGCCGCACGCTCCTGCTATTGTTCGTCAATGATCGGTGGTCTTATGTCCGGGCGTATTTATCTGCCTTGCTTGACGGAGTCCGAGGAGTCGAAGGTCCAAAACGCGCGTGAAGCTCATGCATTGCAGTGTCTAACGACAAAACAATCCAGTAAATTATTCAACGATCCAACAAGGCAAATTAATGAACAAGCGCAAGTATCAGATCTGTACTAATTGCATTATGGACACGAGCGACTCGACGATCACTTTCGACGAGCGCGGTTGGTGCGACTATTGCTGCAATTTCCATAAGAGCATCTTGCCGAACTGGCATCCGAACGAGCTTGGCTTGAAGGAAATCATGCCTATGATCGACAAGATCAAGGCTGATGGCAAGGGGCGGGACCATGATTGCCTGATCGGCATCAGCGGTGGGCTAGACAGTTCTTATGTGACCTACATCGCTAAAGAAAAATTCGGGCTGCGTCCCCTGATGTTCCATTGTGATGCTGGCTGGAATTCAGATCTGGGGGTCAGCAACATACAAAAAATCATCGAGGGCATGGGGCTCGATTTGGTCACCGAAGTGATCAACTGGGAAGAGATGAAGGATCTGCAACGGGCCTTCTTCAAATCTCAGGTTCCGTTTGTTGACACTCCGCAGGATCTCGCGCTTTTCTCAGCTATTTACAACTTCGCCGCCAAGAACGGATTCAAGTATGTGATCACTGGCGGCAACAACTCGACCGAGTGCGTACGCGAATCTCTTGAGTGGACTTATTTCTCCACTGACATGACACAGGTGAAGGATATTCACCAGAAGTTCGGCACTCGCCCGCTTGAATCCCTGCCAACCTGCGATATTCTAAAATACAAGCTCTACTATCGCTGGATCAAAGGCATTCGGGTCATCAAGCTTCTTGATTCCGTGCCTTTCATCAAAAAGCAAGCCATCCAAGAGCTCAACGAGAAATTTGGCTGGCAGCCTTACCCGCAAAAGCACTATGAGTCCCGCTTCACGCGCTTCTATGAATCCTTTTGGACGCCCAAAAAATTCGGCTACGACAAGCGCCGAGCATACATGTCGAGCGAGATCTTGACTGGCCAGCTTACGCGAGAAGAAGCGTTGGACATAATCTCTCGCCCGCAGCTCGATGAAAAGACCATGGCTCAGGAATTCGAGTACGTAGCGACCAAGCTCGGCTGGAGCGTGGCCGAGTTTGAACAGATTTTCAGGGGCGAGAACAAAACCTTCAGGGACTACAAGAACAAACTGTTCCTGATCTCCCTGGGTGCAAGAGTTTCAAATCTGCTCGGTCTGGAAAACAGGATCTTTCGATGATCACAGTCATTGACTACGGCCTTGGCAATATCCTCGCGTTCCTGAATGTCTACAAGCGCCTAGACATTCCTGTAAAGGTTGCCAAGACTTACTCAGACCTAGAGGCTGCCACCAAACTGATCCTGCCGGGTGTGGGTTCATTCGATCATGCCATGGAGCTGCTCCAGCGCTCAGGAATGCGCCAGACTCTTGACTACATGGTGCTTGAACGGTCGGTTCCGGTGCTGGGCATCTGTGTGGGCATGCAGATTCTTGCCTCAGCTAGCGAAGAGGGGCAGTTGCAAGGCCTGAGCTGGATAGATGGCCGTGTGGAAAAATTCGATACCACCCTATTTCGCCATCGCACACAGCTCCCGCACATGGGATGGAACGATGTGAAGCCAGTGACAAGTTCCGGTCTGTTTGCAGGCCTTGAAAATGACGCACGATTTTATTTTCTTCATTCATATTACTTTCGCTGCGCTGATCGAGAACATGTCTTGGCGCAAACTGACTATGGCGCCACGTTCAGTTGCGCCGTGCGCTCTAAAAACATCTACGGCGTTCAATTCCATCCGGAAAAGAGCCACCACTATGGCGCTCGGTTACTTAAGAATTTTGCGGAGCTATAGTCATGTTGCGACCCAGAATTACGCCGTGCCTGCTGATCAGAGACAAGGGACTTGTGAAGACGGCAGGCTTTACTTCACCGAAATACGTTGGCGATCCGATCAATGCGGTAAAAATTTTCAACGAGAAAGAAGTTGATGAATTGATGGTTCTTGACATCGATGCGACGGTGCAGGGTCGTAGTCCCGACTACCAGATGATCGAGAACCTTGCTATGCAGTCGAGAATGCCATTATGCTATGGCGGAGGCATCAAAACTGCAGAGCAGGCCAAGAGCATCATTGGGTTGGGGGTTGAAAAGGTCGCAATCAGTTCCGCGGCGATCGAAAATCCCAAGCTGATCTCTCGGGTCGCAGAAGAAATCGGCAGTCAAAGCATCGTTGTCGTGCTGGACATCAAAAAAAACAAGCGCAGCGGTAATTATGAGGTTTGGACCCACAACGGCCAAACCAATACGGGTTGCGCTCCTGCTCAAGTTGCCGCTCAGGTCGAGAAGCTTGGCGCGGGCGAAATTGTGGTCAATTCAATTGACAATGAGGGGCTCATGAAAGGCTACGACTTTGCTATGGTGGGAGAGGTCAGAGAGGCCAATACCCTGCCAATGACGGCGCTGGGCGGAGCGGGTTCGCTCGAGGACATTGGCGAGTTGATCCGGCGCTTCGGAATCATTGCTGCGGGAGTAGGAAGCCTTTTCGTCTTTAAGGGTGTCTACAAAGCAGTTCTGATCAATTACCCGAATCCCGATGAGAAGGATCGTCTTATTCGCGAGTATTTGAGTGCCTAAGAACGATTCCATGAAGGTCCTTATACTTGGCTCCACCGGCATGCTGGGACATGCAGTATTCCAAGTGTTGTCAGGCAAAGAGCCAAATCATGTAATCGGAACAATACGTCATTCAGACGACAAACGTTTCTTTGCGCCAGCGGCTGCTGAGCGTCTTATTCAAGTTGATGACCTTGAGAACCATGAGCACTTGGAGCGCCTGCTCGACAATGTGGGGCCGCAGGTTGTTGTCAACTGCACCTCAATAGGTAAACCGATCCCAACCGACCCCATGCGGTCACTTTCAATACTGTCGGTATTGCCACATCGGCTCGCCCGCCTTTGCAGGTTGAACGGTGCGCGTTTGATCCAGATCGGATCTGATGGGGTCTTTGCTGGCACGAGGGGTCAGTATGCTGAAGACGACTTTCCAGATGCAGTAGACCTCTACGGAATGGCGAAGCAACTCGGCGAAGTAAAAGAGCCGCATACCGTTACGTTGCGTACATCCATGATCGGGCACGAACTCAAAGCACGTAGCGGGTTGCTTGAGTGGTTTCTATTGCAGAGCGAAGAATGCCGCTGCTTCACACGCGCAATCTTCTCTGGTTTCCCTACGGTCGTTCTCGCGGAAATCATACGGGACCACGTGATTACGCGCCCTGACCTAAACGGCATTTATCACCTAGCAGCAGCACCGATCTCCAAGTTCGATTTGCTGCAGCTTATCGCTGAACGCTACGGGAAAAATATCTGCCTTATTCCAGACGATACCGTTTCGATAAATAGATCGCTGCAATCAGGCAAATTCACCAAAGCTACCGGCTATTTACCACCCACTTGGCCGCAGCTGATCGATTCCATGTATTCATATCAATTTAAGCTAGAGAGGAAATGATGTTCAAGGACAAAGTAGTGGCAATCACAGGCGGAACAGGCTCCTTTGGTCGACATGTTCTGAAGCGTTTTCTTGCCACCGATGTGCGCGAGATTCGCATTTTCAGCCGCGATGAAAAGAAGCAAGAAGAAATGCGTTCTGAATTGAACAATAATAAATTGAAGTTTTACATCGGCGATGTACGAAGCTACGACAGCATCCATCAAGCCTTGCGTGGTGTGCATTACGTGTTTCACGCCGCAGCCCTCAAGCAGGTGCCCTCTTGTGAGTTCTATCCACTAGAAGCTGTGCGAACCAATGTTCTCGGTGCTGAGAATGTGCTCAATGCCGCGGTGGCTAACCGTGTCGAGAAAGTTGTGGTACTGAGCACCGACAAAGCCGTGTACCCAATCAATGCCATGGGACAAACCAAAGCATTAATGGAAAAGGTCATGGTCGCCAAAGCCCGAACGCTTAGCACGGAAGAAACGATGCTATGCGCAACTCGCTATGGCAACGTCATGGCTTCTCGCGGCTCGGTCATCCCGCTTTTTGTTTCACAGCTCAAAGAAGGCAAGCCGCTGACTGTCACCGACCCGAACATGACCCGTTTCTTGATGTCACTCGACGACTCGGTCGATCTCGTGGTCCACGCCTTTAGACACGGAACCCAGGGAGACCTCTTCGTGCAGAAGGCGCCAGCCTCTACGATTGGTGACCTTGTTCAGGCACTGAAAGAGATCTTCGACAGGGACAATCCCGTGCGAATTGTGGGTACTCGTCATGGCGAGAAGCTTTACGAGTCGTTGGTTTCGCGTGAAGAGATGGCACGTGTGGAGGACATGGATAACTACTACCGCATTCCCGCTGATAATCGCGATCTAAACTACGCCATGTATTTCACCAATGGCCAGGAAAAAATTTCAACTCTGGATGATTACACATCGCACAACACTCAGCGTCTCACGGTACCGGAGGTAAAAAAGCTGTTGTTAAAGCTCGACTTCATACAGCATCACTTGCGCGGATACGACGTCCAGCCCACCAATTGAGTTAGAGAGTATTCCACACATGCGCACTACCGTAGTGAACAATAATTGCTGCTCGTTCTGTGACAGCACACACATGAGCGAGGTCATGGATTTCGGCGAGGTGGCGCTTGCGGGCGCATTTTTGAAGCCGGAACAATTCGATAATGAACGGAAGTTCCCGCAGCGGCTTTACTTCTGCCACGACTGCTATGCGGTGCAAATCGTCGATAAAATTCCCGCCGACGTCCTTTTCCAAAACCACTACTTCTATTTTTCTTCATCAATTGGAACATTGCGAGACCACTTTCAGCTTTACGCAGCTGAAGTGACATCGCGCTTTTTAACGCCTGAGACAGCGACCGTGCTCGAGTTTGGTTGCAACGACGGCGTGTTGCTGCGGCCGCTGGCAGACCTAGGCATTCGCACCGTAATAGGCGTCGACCCTGCATCGAATGTGGTTGCCACAATAAACGATCCGCGAGTTACCGTCGTGAACGACTTCTTTACCGAAGCTGTGGCTCATCGCGTTGTCGCCGAGCACGGAAAGGTCGACATGATTATGGCCAACAACGTGTACGCGCACATCTCCGACATACAGGGAACCACCAGAGCAATTTCGCAGGCATTGAGCGATGACGGTGTATTTGTGTTTGAGGTGCATTACCTGGGCAAGGTCATCAATGAGATGCAGTACGACATGATCTATCACGAGCATCTCTACTACTACTCGCTTATGTCGGCTATGAAACATTTTGACCGCTACGACATGATGGTGTTCGACATCAAGCCAACGCAGATCCACGCTGGTTCAATGCGCTTTTACGTCTGCAAAAAGAAAAGCAAGCATAGTCAGACTGTGTCCGAAGCAGTGAAGATATTGGAAGCTCAGGAACGCAGCTTGGGCTATGACCAATTCGAGACGTTCCGACGTTTTGCTGCGACTGTTGCGAACCACAAGCTTAAGTTGCTCGAGTTGCTGCAGAATTTACGAAGCCAGGGCCACGCAGTTGCAGGCTACGGTGCTTCGGGACGTGCGAATACGATGCTTCAGTATTGCGGGCTCAGCCAAGAACATCTAGACTACATGATCGACGATGCGCCAGCCAAGACGGGTTTCTACACGCCCGGATCGCACCTCCAGATCCACCCAAGCTCAATCCTTGCCCAAAGCAACCCCCCTGATTATTTGCTCGTCTTCGCATGGAGCTTCTTCGACGAGATTCGCAAGAGAAATCAAGCTTACCTTGGGAGCGGCGGGCAAATGATCCTTCCGCTGCCGGCAATTTCCATCTACCCCCCACCTTCTTTTCAATAAGCTGGGGATTCAAAAAGTTTAAATAAGATTTTCAGGAGTTATTGCATGAAAGTTATGTCAATTTTCGGAACCCGTCCCGAAATGATCAAGATGTGGGCGA
>JACCDK011486950.1_pt1 | contig 12470 bp, 6 predicted proteins | sample 7445871 | NCBI WGS metagenome assembly JACCDK01 (sample SAMN15323436, study PRJNA562643) | freshwater metagenome | isolation source: river surface water | place: USA:Blue River Watershed | collected 2017-08-15
AAGTCAGATCAAGTTGTTCGTGGCGCAGTCGTTTTGCCAGCCGGTACAGGAAAACACGTTCGTGTTGCAGTCTTTGCTCAGGGCGAAAAAGCAGAGCAAGCAAAAGCAGCTGGAGCTGAGATTGTTGGCATGGAAGATTTAGCCGAGCAAATCAAGGGCGGAAATATTAATTTTGATGTTCTCATTGCATCCCCTGACACCATGAAAATTGTTGGTACATTGGGTCAGGTTTTGGGTCCTCGTGGATTGATGCCAAATCCGAAAGTTGGAACCGTAACACCCGATGTTGCTACTGCCATTAAAAATGCTAAAGCGGGTCAAGTTCAGTTTCGTGTAGATAAAGCCGGAATTGTGCATGCCTCAATTGGACGCCGTTCATTCGAGCCTACGGCATTGAAAACTAATTTATTAGCTTTGCTGGATGCTTTAAATAAAGCAAAGCCAAGTGCATCAAAAGGAATTTATTTAAAGAAGATTGCGGTCAGCAGCACGATGGGTGCTGGTGTTCGTATCGATCAAGCTTCGCTACAAGCCGCATAAGTTTGTAGCAAAAAAACTTTGGGTCGAGTGTTTTCACTCGAACATCAAAGACCGTTGGTGAACAAAGATTTTTAGTCTGAGTTCTTAATAATTGCGAAAGCAATGGCCAGCGTAGATGGCGACCCTGTAAGGATATTTCGGGCACACCCCGTTATAGACGAATCAGACGCTGGTGTGTAACCCCGATTGGAAACGATCGGATTTAAAAGGAGTTAAACCGTGCCTTTGAATGTAGAAGACAAAAAAGCGATTGTGGCTGATGTCGGCGCTCAATTGGCTGCGGCTCAGACAGTAGTGCTTGCCGAGTATCGCGGTATTCCCGTGGGTGAGTTAACTGCATTGCGTGCAAGCGCACGTTCTCAAGGTGTTTATCTTCGTGTTTTGAAGAACACTTTGGCAAGACGCGCTGCTCAAGGTACGCAGTTTGAGCAACTTGGTGACTCGATGGTTGGACCTTTGATTTATGGAATTTCTGCAGATCCAGTAGCTCCGGCAAAAGTTCTGCATCAATTTGCGAAAGGTCAAGACCAATTAGTTCTCAAGGCAGGCTTTTATAACGGCAAAGTACTTGATGTAAATGGTATCAAGGAGCTAGCGAGTATTCCGTCGCGCGAAGAGTTGCTTTCTAAGTTGTTGGGAGTAATGAAAGCGCCTGTTGCGGCTATGGCTCGTGTTCTTGGTGCAGTTGCAGAGCAAAAAGCAAGTGGAGCTCCCGCTCCCGTTGCTACAGCCCCTGCAGCAGAACCCGCTGCTGATGCAGCACCATCGACAAGCGCTGCGCCCGAGCAAGACAACTCAACTCCTGCTGCTTAAGTGCACAGGATTTATTAATTCAGAATTAGGAGCTAAAAATGGCAATTACTAAAGAAGAAATCATCGAAGCAGTTGGCAATATGTCCGTCATGGATTTGAATGACCTGGTTAAGGCATTTGAAGAGAAGTTTGGAGTTTCTGCTGCTGCAATGGCAGTCGCAGGCCCAGCAGGTGGCGGCGGTGGCGGCGCTGCAGCTGCAGAAGAAAAAACCGAGTTCACTGTTAACCTCTTAGAGGCTGGCGCAAACAAGGTTGGCGTAATTAAGGCTGTTCGTGAAATTACCGGCCTTGGCTTGAAGGAAGCAAAAGACCTCGTTGATGGCGCACCAAAGCCAATCAAAGAAGGTGTTGATAAGAAAACAGCAGAAGAGGCTAAGAAGAAGCTCGAAGAAGCTGGCGCAAAAGCCGAACTCAAGTAATTTTGAGATTAAGGGAGAGCTTATAGCTCTCCCAGGTTTGATTCTCAGTGGTCAAACTAGATCTAACATTTACTTGCGTAAGTCTGAAATCTGGTTTGCCTTCTGAAACGACTGCAGAAGACAAGTTTGGTCGGGTATTGCAATTAAAAGATTGCTTTATCGTCCGCCAGAGGTTGGTAGAGGCCAACCGCCAAATCTATGCTCAGTCGCTGCCATCGGAGATGAAATGAACTACAGCTTCACCGAACGCAAGCGTATCCGTAAGAGTTTTGCTAAGCGACCCAATAATCATCAGGTACCTTACCTGTTAACCACTCAGCTTGAGTCCTATGCCAAGTTTTTGCAGGCTGATAAGCCTGCTAATGCGAGAGCAAATGAGGGACTTCAGTCCGCATTTACCTCTATATTCCCGATCGTATCCAATAATGGATACGCACGCATGGAATATGTTTCATATCAATTGTCTGCTCCACCATTCGATGTAAAAGAATGCCAACAGCGCGGATTGACTTACCACTCGGCCCTACGCGCCAAAGTGCGTTTGATCATTAATGATCGCGAAGCTCCACATAAGGTCAAAGAGGTTAAAGAGCAAGAAGTTTATATGGGTGAAATTCCGCTCATGACCGATACTGGCTCTTTCGTAATTAATGGTACTGAGCGCGTTATCGTCTCTCAATTGCATCGCTCACCCGGAGTATTTTTTGAGCACGATAAAGGTAAAACCCACAGTTCTGGAAAACTTTTGTTCTCCGCTCGAATCATTCCTTACCGCGGTTCGTGGCTTGATTTCGAGTTTGATCCCAAAGATATTTTGTATTTCCGTGTGGATCGTCGCCGGAAGATGCCCGTCACCATTTTGCTCAAAGCAATTGGTTTAAATAATGAACAAATCCTAGCGAACTTTTTTAATTTTGATCATTTCACGTTGTCGCAATCAGGCGCGTCTATGGAGTTTGTGCCGGAGCGCTTACGTGGTGAAGTGGCTCGTTTTGACATCGTTGATAAAAATGGTGTTGTGGTTGTTCAGAAAGATAAGCGCATTAATGCTAAACATATTCGTGAACTTGAGGCAGCCAAGACAAAAATTATCGCTGTACCAGATGACTCTTTGATTGGTCGAGTAATTGCCAAGAACATCGTTGATCCAGATTCTGGTGAAGTTCTGACAAACGCAAACGATGAAATCACTGAGGACTTGTTGGCGAAGTTGCGCGAAGTAGGCATTAAACAATTTGAAACAATTTATACCAATGATTTAGATTGCGGCGCTTACATCTCGCAAACATTGCGTATGGATGAGACTGCAGATCAAACTGCTGCGCGCATCGCTATCTATCGCATGATGCGCCCTGGTGAGCCACCCACGGAAGATGCTGTAGAAGCCCTATTCCAACGTTTGTTTTATAGCGAAGACTCGTATGATTTATCCCGCGTTGGTCGCATGAAGGTAAACAGTCGTTTGGGTCGAACCGATATGGAAGGCCCAATGGTTCTCTCCAACGAAGATATTTTGGACACCATCAAAATATTGGTTGATTTGCGCAACGGTAAAGGCGAAGTCGACGATATCGATCACCTTGGTAATCGTCGAGTGCGCTGTGTGGGCGAGTTGGCAGAAAATCAGTTCCGCGCAGGTTTGTCGCGCGTGGAGCGCGCAGTAAAAGAGCGCCTTGGTCAAGCTGAGACTGAGAACTTAATGCCCCACGATTTAATTAATAGCAAACCAATTTCTTCTGCAATTCGAGAATTCTTTGGCTCATCACAGCTTTCACAGTTTATGGACCAAACCAATCCGCTCTCAGAGATTACGCATAAGCGCCGTATTTCTGCGTTAGGACCTGGTGGCTTGACTCGTGAGCGTGCAGGATTTGAGGTTCGTGACGTACATCCGACTCACTATGGTCGCGTTTGTCCGATTGAGACCCCCGAAGGACCAAACATTGGTTTGATTAACTCACTCGCTTTGTTTGCTCGTTTAAATGAGCACGGCTTTTTAGAAACTCCTTATCGTAAAGTTGTTAACGGCAAGGTGACCGATCAGGTCGAGTATTTGTCGGCGATTGAAGAGGCTAAATACACGATTGCTCAAGCTAATGCGACCATCGATAAGAATGGCAAATTAGCTGACGAGCTTGTATCAGCTCGTCAAGCTGGCGAGACAATGATGGTCGGCCCAGAGCGCATTGATTACATCGACGTTGCGCCGAGTCAAATTGTTTCTGCTGCCGCATCGTTGGTGCCATTCTTGGAGCACGATGATGCAAACCGTGCGTTGATGGGTGCAAACATGCAACGCCAAGCCGTTCCTTGCTTACGACCCGATAAACCTTTGGTTGGAACCGGCCTAGAGCGTATTGTTGCGCTTGACTCTGGTACGGTGGTCATGGCAACCCGCGGTGGTGTTGTTGATTACGTCGATGCAAATCGTGTTGTGATCCGTGTGAACGACGATGAAACGGCTGCTGGTGAGGTTGGTGTTGATATTTACAACCTGACCAAATACACCCGTTCCAATCAGAACACCAATATTAACCAGCGCCCGATTGTTCAGGTTGGTGATCATGTAAAACGCGGTGACGTGATTGCTGATGGCGCCTCTACCGATCTTGGAGAGCTAGCGCTTGGCCAGAACATGACCGTTGCATTCATGCCATGGAATGGTTACAACTTCGAAGATTCCATTTTGATTTCGGAGAAGGTAGTGGCGGATGACCGTTACACCTCAATTCATATTGAGGAGTTATCAGTTGTTGCTCGTGATACGAAGTTAGGCTCTGAAGAGATCTCTCGAGATATTTCTAATTTGGCCGAATCACAATTAGCACGTTTGGATGAAAGCGGTATTGTTTACATTGGTGCTGAGGTTGAAGCCGGAGATGTTCTAGTTGGTAAGGTTACACCCAAAGGTGAGACAACCTTAACCCCAGAAGAGAAACTCTTGCGTGCAATTTTTGGTGAGAAGGCGTCTGATGTAAAAGATACTTCTTTACGCGTTCCATCAGGCATGAGTGGCACAGTGATTGATGTACAAGTGTTTACTCGTGAAGGAATTGAGCGTGATGCGCGCGCCCAATCCATCATTGCTGAAGAGCTTCAGCGCTATCGCTTAGATTTAAATGACCAACTCCGTATCGTTGAGGGCGATGCCTTTGATCGTTTACAAAAACTGTTAGTTAACAAAACGGCTAATGGTGGTCCTAAGAAATTAGCGAAAGGCAGCAAGATCACCAAGGAGTATTTGTCTGAAATTGATCGTTACCATTGGTTTGATATTCGTCCTGCCGATGAGGATGTTGCTACGCAAGTAGAAGCAATCAAGGCATCGATTGAGGCAAAACGTAAACAGTTTGATGCTGCTTTTGAAGAGAAGCGCAAAAAACTGACCCAAGGGGACGAGTTGCCGCCGGGTGTCACCAAAATGGTTAAGGTCTATTTAGCGGTTAAGCGCCGTCTACAACCGGGTGACAAGATGGCGGGTCGTCACGGCAATAAGGGCGTGGTATCCAAGATTGTTCCTGTTGAAGATATGCCCTATATGGCCGATGGCCGCTCTGTTGACATTGTTCTTAATCCTTTGGGAGTTCCGTCGCGTATGAACGTGGGCCAGATTTTGGAGACTCACCTTGGTTGGGCTGCTCAGGGTATTGGAAAGCGAATTGATGCAATGCTCAAAGAGCAGGCAAAAGTAGCTGAGCTCAGAAAGTTCCTAAAAACTTTGTACAACGAGACTGGTCGTCAAGAAAATATTGATGAGTTTAGTGATGAGCAGGTTCTTGAGTTGGCTGGTAATTTGAAAAGCGGCTTGCCATTCGCAACCCCTGTTTTTGATGGCGCAACTGAAACCGAGATCGGCAAAATGCTTGAGCTCGCATATCCAGATGATCATGCCAAGCATTTGCATATGACGCCTTCACGTCAGCAAATTACTTTGTATGACGGAAGAACTGGTGACGCATTTGAGCGCCCTGTCACGGTTGGTGTGATGCATGTCTTGAAACTTCATCACCTTGTTGACGATAAGATGCACGCTCGTTCGACTGGACCGTACTCGTTGGTTACTCAGCAGCCATTGGGTGGAAAGGCTCAGTTTGGTGGCCAGCGCTTTGGCGAGATGGAGGTGTGGGCCTTGGAAGCTTACGGGGCATCGTATGTCTTGCAAGAGATGCTGACAGTGAAGTCGGATGACGTCACGGGTCGAACCAAGGTTTATGAAAACATCGTTAAGGGCGAACACACGATTGATGCTGGTATGCCCGAATCCTTCAACGTACTCGTCAAAGAGATCCGTTCGTTAGGTATTGATATTGATATGGAGCGCAACTGATATGAAAGCATTGCTCGATCTATTTAAACAAACTTCTGGCGAAGAGCAGTTTGATGCCATCAAAATTGGCTTAGCTTCCCCTGAAAAGATCCGTTCATGGTCGTTTGGTGAAGTTCGTAAACCCGAGACCATTAACTATCGAACCTTTAAGCCTGAAAGAGATGGCCTCTTTTGTGCCAAGATTTTTGGGCCGATTAAAGACTATGAGTGCCTTTGCGGAAAGTACAAGCGTCTTAAGTTCCGTGGCGTAATTTGCGAGAAGTGCGGAGTTGAAGTTACCTTAGCAAAAGTTCGTCGTGAACGAATGGGGCACATTGAGCTTGCGGCACCAGTTGCGCACATTTGGTTCCTAAAGTCCTTGCCATCCCGCTTGGGCATGGTTTTGGATATGACCTTGCGCGATATTGAGCGAGTTCTTTACTTTGAAGCTTATGTAGTGGTTGATCCCGGATTGACTCCTGAGGGCGCGATGAAGCGTGGTCAGATCATGTCTGAGGACGAGTACAACGCGAAGGTTGAGGAGTTTGGCGAGGGCGCATTCACTGCAATTATGGGTGCTGAAGGTATTCGTGAACTACTGCGCACGATTAATATTGATCGCGAAGTTGAGGCGATTCGCTCTGAATTAAAAGCAACTGGAAGCGATGCCAAGATCAAGAAATATGCAAAGCGCCTCAAGGTTCTAGAAGCATTCCAAAGCTCTGGTATTAAGCCGGACTGGATGATCATGGAGGTTCTCCCTGTATTACCTCCAGAGCTGCGCCCATTGGTGCCATTGGATGGCGGACGTTTTGCCACCTCGGATTTGAATGATCTCTATCGTCGCGTTATTAATCGTAATAACCGTTTGCGTCGTTTGCTCGAGTTGCGCGCACCTGAGATCATTGTGCGCAATGAGAAGCGTATGTTGCAAGAGGCGGTTGATTCATTACTAGACAATGGTCGCCGTGGTAAGGCAATGACTGGCGCCAATAAGCGTCCGTTGAAATCACTTGCTGAGATGATCAAAGGTAAAAGCGGTCGCTTCCGCCAAAACCTCTTGGGCAAGCGCGTTGATTATTCTGGCCGTTCCGTAATCGTAGTCGGTCCCACATTGAAGTTACATCAATGTGGTTTGCCAAAATTGATGGCTTTGGAACTGTTTAAGCCATTTATCTTCAATAAACTTGAAGCACTTGGAATTGCTACAACCATCAAGGCCGCCAAGAAAGAGGTCGAAAGCCAAACCCCGATCGTTTGGGATATTTTGGAAGAAGTGATTCGTGAGCATCCGATTTTGCTCAATCGTGCGCCTACCTTGCATCGACTGGGCATTCAGGCATTTGAGCCGATGCTGATTGAAGGCAAAGCAATTCAACTGCACCCCTTAGTTTGCGCTGCGTTTAATGCGGACTTTGACGGTGACCAGATGGCTGTCCACGTTCCGCTTTCTTTGGAAGCACAAATGGAAGCGCGTACGCTGATGCTAGCTTCAAATAATGTGTTATTCCCTGCCAATGGTGAGCCATCGATTGTTCCGTCACAAGACGTTGTTCTTGGTTTGTACTATGCAACACGCGACAAGATCAATGGCAAGGGCGAGGGCATGGTATTTGCCAATATTCCTGAAGTGATTCGGGCATATGAAGCCGGTACAGTCGAATTAGCTTCCAGAATTGCTGTTCGTGTAACTGAGTATGAGATTGTTAATAAAGGTGCTGAAGGCGATGAGCGATTTGTTGCTAAAACATCCGTGGTTCAGACTTCAGTGGGCCGCGCCATTTTGTCAGAGATTCTGCCAAAAGGAATGGCCTTTTCTGAAATCAATAAGCCTCTTAAGAAGAAAGAAATTTCTCGTCTCATTAATACATCATTCCGCAAATGCGGTTTGCGTGAGACTGTAATTTTTGCTGATCGCTTATTACAAGCTGGTTTCCGTTTGGCAACCAAGGCTGGTATTTCGATCGCAATCGACGATATGTTGATTCCAAGCTCTAAAGATGGAATCATCAATGAGGCCGCCGGTAAGGTTAAGGAATACGACAAGCAATTTATGTCGGGCTTAGTTACCAACCAAGAGCGTTACAACAATGTCGTTGATATTTGGGGTGCCGCTGGAGATCAGGTTGGCAAAGCCATGATGGACGAGTTGTCGCACGTCGATGTTGTTGATCGTGCTGGTAAAACAGTTCGTCAAGAATCATTCAATTCCATTTACATGATGGCCGATTCTGGTGCACGCGGATCTGCTGCACAGATTCGTCAGCTTGCTGGTATGCGCGGCTTGATGGCAAAACCGGATGGTTCAATTATTGAAACGCCGATAACTGCTAACTTCCGTGAAGGTTTGAATGTGTTGCAGTACTTCATTTCAACGCATGGTGCCCGTAAAGGCCTTGCTGATACAGCTTTGAAAACCGCAAACTCAGGATACCTAACACGACGTCTGTGTGATGTAACACAGGATCTGGTTGTGGTTGAGGAAGATTGCGGCGCAACTAATGGCGTAACTATGCGTGCATTGGTTGAGGGCGGTGAAATTATCGAAGCATTGCGCGATCGTATTTTGGGTCGCGTATGCATCGGTGACATTTTGCACCCAGATACCCAAGAAGTTATTGTTCCACACGATACTTTATTAGAAGAGGATCATGTCGATCAAATCGTTGATTTGGGCATTGATGAGGTTAAGGTTCGCACTGTTTTAACTTGCGAAACCCGCTATGGTCTTTGCGCGAAGTGCTACGGGCGTGATTTAGGTCGTGGTGGCTTGGTTAACGTTGGTGAGGCAGTTGGAGTGATTGCTGCTCAATCCATTGGTGAGCCAGGCACCCAGTTGACTATGCGTACCTTCCACATTGGCGGTGCCGCATCACGTGCTTTGGTAGCAAGTAATGTTGAAGTGAAGTCCAACGGAAGCTTGAAGTTCTCATCAACCATGCGCTTTGTTACAAATGCAAAATCTGAGCAAGTTGTAATTTCTCGTTCAGGTGAGGCACTTGTTCTCGACGAGAATGGTCGTGAGCGTGAGCGCCATAAGATTCCTTACGGCGCAACCCTGCTAGTAAAAGAAGGTGCAAGTGTCAAAGCAGGCACCAGTATTGCAACGTGGGATCCGCTTACTCGCCCAATTATCTCTGAGTACGCTGGTACCGCTCGCTTTGAGAATGTGGAGGAGGGTGTCACCGTTGCCAAGCAAGTGGATGAAGTTACTGGTTTATCGACCCTTGTAGTCATTGACGGTAAGCGTCGATCTGCTGCGAGTAAGGGTTTGCGCCCAGTAATTCAACTTCTTGATGGACAAGGTAATCAACTTAAGATTGCTGGTACTGATCATCCAGTAACAATCGGTCTTCAGGTTGGCGCTTTGATTACTGTAAAAGACGGACAGAAGATTGAGGTTGGCGAAGTTTTAGCGCGTATTCCAATTGAGTCACAGAAAACCCGTGATATCACTGGCGGTTTGCCGCGCGTTGCCGAGCTTTTTGAAGCACGTTCACCAAAAGATGCAGCCATTTTGGCTAAAGTCACTGGAACCGTCTCGTTTGGTAAGGAAACCAAGGGTAAGCAACGACTTGTTATTACCGATATGGATGGTGAAAGTAGCGAGTTCTTGATTCCGAAAGAGAAGCAAGTTCTTGTTCATGATGGCCAGGTAGTTAATAAGGGCGAGATGATTGTTGAAGGCCCCGCAGATCCACATGACATCTTGCACCTCAAAGGTATCGAAGAGTTAGCAATCTACATTGTTGATGAAGTTCAGGACGTATATCGACTTCAGGGTGTGAAGATTAACGACAAACATATTGAAGTCATTGTGCGTCAAATGTTGCGTCGTGTTCAGATCACAAATCCTGGTGATACCAGCTTCATTACTGGAGAGCAGGTTGAGCGTTCGAAGTTGTATGACGAAAATGATCGCGTTATTGCGGAAGGTAAGCAGCCCGCCCAATTTGAAAACATTCTTTTGGGAATTACCAAGGCCTCTTTATCAACCGATAGCTTTATCTCTGCGGCATCTTTCCAAGAGACCACGCGTGTATTGACCGAAGCAGCAATTATGGGCAAGGTCGATACCCTCAGAGGCCTCAAGGAAAACGTCATCATTGGACGATTGATTCCTGCTGGAACCGGATTAGCTTACCGACGTGCTCGCAAAGTGCGTGAGCAGTTTGAGCGTGATCGCGCCCAAATGATTGCTGCCGAGGAGGCTTTGGCCTTGGAGGCAAGCACAGTAGCCGAGCAAACTGAGGCTACCACTTCAGAGGGTGAGGCTGAGCAGTCATAGCGCTCTATTTTGGCGGCCTTTTCTGTCCTTGTTGACGGAAAAGGCCTGTCAGGCTAGAATGCTGAGTTCTACAAATTTTAAGTAAATCAGTGGTTTAGCGTATTTGAGAAGATTAACTCTAAGTAACTGATTTCATTGATAAAAGTAATAAGCGAGTCGATTTATGCCAACAATTAACCAGCTCCTGCGCAAGCCACGCTCCCGCTTGGTATCTAAGAGCAAGAGCCCTGCATTGCAAAACAGCCCTCAACGTAGGGGTGTTTGCACCCGTGTTTACACCACAACCCCCAAAAAGCCAAACTCGGCTTTGAGAAAAGTGGCCAAAGTTCGCTTGACGAATGGTTTTGAAGTTATTTCTTACATTGGTGGTGAGGGCCATAACCTTCAGGAGCACTCAGTGGTCTTGATTCGTGGTGGTCGTGTTAAGGATTTACCTGGAGTGCGTTACCACATTGTTCGCGGATCCCTGGATTTGCAAGGTGTTAAAGATCGTAAACAGGCTCGCTCGAAGTACGGCGCAAAGCGCGCTAAGAAAGCGTAATTCGTAGTAAAAGTAGTAAAGGCCATTAAGGCAAGTAAGTGGTTACTTCGCTTTTAATTAAGTAGTTAAGTAACTGAGGGGAATGTTCCCTAACTGAATAGATAGGAGTAGTTGATATGCCGCGTCGTCGCGAGGTCCCGAAACGGGAAATCCTTCCTGACCCAAAATTTGGGAATGTGGAAGTTGCTAAATTCATGAACGTTCTAATGCTTGACGGTAAAAAGTCAGTCGCTGAACGAATTGTTTATGGTGCTTTTGAGCACATTGAAAAAAAAGCCAATAAAGAGCCACTTGAGATTTTTTCAACTGCAATGGGCAATGTAAAGCCTATGGTTGAGGTGAAAAGCCGCCGTGTTGGTGGTGCTAACTATCAAGTTCCTGTTGAAGTTCGCCCCTCACGCCGTTCTGCGCTCGCAATGCGCTGGTTAAGAGAGGCTGCCAAAAAGCGTGGAGAAAAATCCATGGCTCAACGCTTGGCAAATGAATTATTAGAAGCCGCCGAGGGTCGAGGCGGTGCAATGAAGAAGCGTGAAGAAGTCCATCGTATGGCCGAGGCCAATAAGGCCTTCTCGCACTTCCGTTTCTAACGCTCTAAACGAAAGAGGAAAAAGTGCCACGTAAAACCCCCATTGAGCGCTATCGAAATATTGGTATCTCAGCACATATTGATGCAGGTAAAACAACCACGACTGAGCGTGTTTTGTTCTATACCGGTGTAAATCACAAAATCGGTGAAGTTCATGATGGCGCAGCGACCATGGACTGGATGGAACAAGAACAAGAGCGCGGCATCACCATTACATCAGCAGCCACCACCGCCTTTTGGAAAGGCATGGCAGGTAATTATCCTGAGCACCGTATCAATATTATTGATACACCAGGTCACGTTGATTTCACGATCGAGGTAGAACGTTCAATGCGAGTTCTTGATGGAGCTTGCATGGTTTATTGTGCGGTCGGTGGAGTGCAGCCTCAGTCAGAAACTGTCTGGCGTCAGGCAAATAAATATCGTGTACCTCGCTTAGCATTCGTCAACAAGATGGATCGAACCGGCGCGAACTTTTTTAAGGTCTATGACCAAATGAAATCGCGTTTGAAAGCTAATCCAGTGCCTATTCAGGTTCCGATTGGCGCAGAAGAAAATTTTCAAGGCGTCATTGACCTCATCAAGATGAAGGCAATCGTTTGGGATGAAGCTTCTCAGGGCACCAAATTTACTTATGGCGATATTCCGGCTGAACTCAAAGAGGTCGCTGAAGAATGGCGCGAAAAGATGTTGGAAGCCGCAGCCGAGAGCTCCGAAGAAATGATGGATAAATATCTTGGCGGCGAGACTCTAACCGAAGATGACATCAAAAAGGCATTGCGCCAGCGCACCATCTCTGGTGAGATTGTTCCAATGCTCTGTGGAAGCGCATTTAAAAACAAGGGCGTTCAAGCGATGCTTGACGCTGTTGTTGATTTCTTGCCATCTCCGGTTGATATTCCCCCAGTTAAGGGTGAGAAAGAGGATGGCAGCGAAACGAGCCGCAAAGCAAGCGATGATGAAAAATTTTCTGCTCT
>JACCDK011432652.1_pt1 | contig 12466 bp, 15 predicted proteins | sample 7445871 | NCBI WGS metagenome assembly JACCDK01 (sample SAMN15323436, study PRJNA562643) | freshwater metagenome | isolation source: river surface water | place: USA:Blue River Watershed | collected 2017-08-15
ACTTCATTATTTCAGTATTTCTGAAAACTCGTAACTCATAGCGCTTCTCAATTATATTTTGCAAGCATCTTTTTTACGCTAACCATTTTAAAAATATAACTTTTCTCTTGCTTGCTTTTAACATCGTCAGAAATCTCAACATTTAGCCACACAACTTAGGAATTAAACGGGCCTGAACAAATTGTAATTGCACTATTTTCAGAAATATGCTGAATACAGTTTGTTTCAAAAGAAAAAGCCCCGCGATTCGCGGGGCTTTTTCTTTGTTGTGGTATCGGGCGGAACACTAAAAACATTTTTTATAATTGATTATCAACAAGTTAGTGTTTTAAGATTTGGTGTTTTTTAGGAAATGTTTTAAGATTGTTGTAAGTTCACGACATGTTTAACGAACATATTAAGGTAGTCCTATTCTCTCAATCCAAAAATGATGGTAGCCATCCTGTAAAAATCAGAATTACAGAACGTAGAAAGTCGAGATACATAAACTTGGGTTTTTCATTATTTCCTCACAAAAAGGACTGGGATGAAATCAAACAAAAAGTCAAAAGCAACAATCCCAATTATAAGCTTTATAATAAAATAATCGAGGATGAACTAGCCAAATTAACTCGGGTTCCAATTGAAGAAATAATGGCATCGAAAAAAAATTCGAAGATTAACACCCCTATTGGCGACATACTTAAAGAGCGTATTGAATTCGAAAAAAGCAACAACCATATTTCAACTGAGAAAAAAACAAATACTGCCCTACAACACCTTAAAGGTGGCAAGTTAGACCATATTAAATTCATTGATTTCAACATCTCCACGATAAAGAAATTTCAGAGCTATTTGCATTCCGTCGGAGGAATTCAAGAATCATCAATGGGGTCTTATCACAGAGTTATTCGTTCGACATTGAAAAAACACGCTAAGGAAAATGAAATTTCTCATAAAGAATGGTCAGACCCTTACTTGTTATTTAGCACTAGTAGGAATTACAAGTTGAAATTCGCACTTAAGGGAAGACACGTAATTCAACTTGAAGATTATATCACATTCCATCCAACAAAAACAGGGGTTGAGTTTATTTCAGCATGCATGTTTGTCTTCAGTGTCTATTCATGCGGGATGAGATATGGTGATGTCTTCAAACAAAAATGGAGCAATATCAAAGACAAGGTACTGAGATACGAAACTGAAAAAAACAATCGTCAAATCCCCATCAGATTAAATCCAAAGTTGACTAACGTACTCAAGTATTTCACTCCATTAAATGACTACTACAAAAACCCTAATAATTGTCCCCCTGAAGTAATTCAGTCAATTGAGACATGGTTCCCTAAAATACAAAACCTCATCAAAATCGAAGAGGATTATTTAGATTTTAGGACTCGCCACAAACCTATTGAAAACGAACTGATTGATGAACTTTTTAGCGAACACATTACTGAGAAAGTTCAATTCAGCAATTTTGATGAAAATGCAAAAAATGAGCTTGAGTTAATTTATAAAACTCGAGATGAATATGTATTGAGTTTTATTTTGACATATGCAGAAAGAACGACTGATTCAATGTTTCCCTTTTTTAATAATGTGGAAACCAATTTTAGAAAAATTGTTCATAGGAAAGAATCCTCTAATGCAGCGGTGAATAGAGCCCTTAAAATAGTTGCGAAGGATTGTAAAATCCCCAAAATCGGCTTCCATGAAGCACGACATACTTTTGCGTATCACGCAAGAAAAACAGGATTTGATTTATTCCAACTCTCTCGTGCACTAGGTCATAGTTCGCTTACAATTACGCAGAACTATTTGAATACTTTCGACAATGAAGAGGTTATGGATAAAAACGATTTACTCGTTGAAGGACTAAACGACCATTATTTAATTTAATTGTTCAAATACCTTCTACCCCTCCTCCGTCGCTCTAAATTGACCCCCTCCCTAGGGGCTCCCTCCCGTATCTTCCGTTATTTATAAGGGTGCCATCATTTTGACCCACAATCCCCCTTTTAACCCCTTGAAAATTTTTTTGGGAAATTTTGACAAAATTGGACTTTTCAAAGGCACTGATGTATTTATAGTGAAAAGACAATTATGGAAAAGTACCCCTGTGTTAAAGTAACCCGAAGAGACGTTGAGAACTGTCTCGTAGAGGTTGATATATGTGATAATGTAATGACGAACCCCTGTTCGATTTACTTTTTAGACAACAGAAATAAAGTAGTAATTGACGAGTTTGTTCCGAACAAGATTCCATCAGACGTTACCTCTATTAAATTGAAGATATTACCAAACGAGAGTGGTAAATTCTATTATTCTCTGAACGGAATAGAGACCATAATCTACAATTTGTTCAGCACAGACATCAAGCCATTTGAAAGAGATATTAAAAGTGGGAATGTGTATCTGAAGGTCTTTTATGAGGTCGACGAATTTCATACCCTGCCAATCATTGGTATTCAAATCATTTTCATGAAAAAGTTACATCAAAAGTCCATTGATAGATTTTGGGTTAAACTCCAATCGGAGATTCAGTTGTTCACCACCCATGTCGGAGATATTAATACCATCCAATTAAATAACGTCAGTGATTTCAAGAATATGATGAATATCCCATTACACGTTGGATGTCCTGAATTCAAATTTGAGGGATTGTTTGTCAGAAACAGATTCTTTGAGCATCAAATAGATGAAATGAATTACATCCACGCAATCCCACCCATGAAATTGGACATGAACTATGTGGTAAATAACAGTAGGGTGTCATTATTTGATGATATCAGGAACTTTATCAACTTGAATCAGATACAAAAAGAAGCATACGACACCAAACTCAATGATTTAGTAAATTCAATTTTCTCTAAGGACGAGGATGATGAACTCCCATTTTAACTGTTCTGACTTGACCCTAATTATCTGGGATTCTTATTACCAAAAATCGTCAATATTCCACCTAATCATGTAAAAACCTCAATTGGTGATTATCTCTCCATCAACACGAACAACCATATTCTAAAAAATGCCACTACTTACAGACCAGCGCACACTCATCAAATTAAAAGACAATAAACACCTTGAAGCCATCCAAATCAAAACAACAACAGAGAATTTCAATGAGCGTTTCGACGGCTCAATCTCCCAATTCTTCAAAACGCTAAAAAACGGACTTAACTCTTTTAATGGGGTTTCCAACAGGGAGTATTTCAAGGGAATAAGTGGGGCTTACTTCAGTCTCTCAGATGGTGAAGAATTTGAAATCATCATCATCTATGACACTTCAATAAAAACGTTGAACCAACTGCAAGTAATTACTCGATTAAAGAAGCTACTTGGCCTGAATATTCAAATACAGTTTGGAACCTATGATGAATTTGCCCCACGCATATTTCACATGCTTGGAATCACAAGAAAATCTCAAGCGTTTGGGGAATATTATCGAGGCGAAAAAAGTTAAGAATGTAAATCACCTTTCTATCCAGTAGGTGATTATTTCAGGTTGATAATCATTTTTATCGACACAATCCCATTCTAAAATCCCAACCAAAATATTCGACTTTGAGTTAGGTAATTTATTTTTACGATGAATACTCTGAGCCCTGTTTTCAGGTAGTTTCTTTTTGTAAGGACAGATGATTATACATACGGCAAGTTGAAATGAATGCACCCCCATTTCACTGACATAATGGTGGCATTTGTAAATGTCTTGGAGTGAACCTGTAATCTTTAATTCTATCGCAATCAAAGGAGTGATATCAACTTCATTATCCAAATGAATGACGGCAATATCGGGTTTGTAGTTTTTAGCTTTGCTGCTTTTGGCTCTTTTATATAAAAACTCAAAACACACTTTAATACTCGAATTCCTCTTGTTAGGAAATTGACCAAATGCTTTGGCTCGATTGAGCTGGTTTATTGTTATATAACGCAACGCTTCCTCAGTAAATAACTCTTGATTTTTGATGTTGTAATACTCCTCGAGGGCCACCTCAAGCGAGTTATTTACAACTTTTTGAAGCAGCTTTTTATTCGAGATGTTTGGATTTAACGACATTATCATGATGAAGCCATAACAAATTTAGAAGATAATTCAATTACCTTTTTTGTGAGCTGAATATTCCAAGCCCCCATTGTTTTATGCCACTTCTTATGTTCCATAAACACCTGCCATGAAATTTGACAAATTGAATCAATAGAGTAATTTTTATTCATTTTAACAATGAGGAGATAATCAAAAATCTTGCTTGAATCTTTTTCCGAATCTTTGGGTTCCAATCCATAAATAACCCCTGTGCCGTTTCCAGTCGTTGTTTTAATAGAATATCTATCATTAGATTCAGATATTGCGTCGAAGTGTTGATGGCTATTTGCCATTAAAGTCAAGTTTGGTAATTCGGGGTGATTATTAAAATATTCAACAGCCTGATATTCACCTAAATCACCTAAGAGGTTATTTGTTCGAATAACTTTTTTCTCCCTTAGTTTTTGAATTGATGTAGAGATTGTTTTTATCAAAGCGATGGTTTCGGAATCCATAATTCAATATTAAAAAAAAGGAGGGGATTGTCCCTCCTTTTTTCATTATTGCATCACTACAATACCATCATCCTCCAATTCATCTATTTCTTCATCTTCAAATAGAAAATCCTCAGGTTCAACAGTTACCTCACATCGGTGATAACACAATTCATCAATAATTGAGTCGATGGTCGAAATAAGCTGGTCGATGTTTTCAAAGGGGATTGAACTTTGACTATTTTCTCCAAGGTTGCTTTTAGAATTCACTATTGTTACATATACATACCTCATAAGATTTGTAATTATTTGGTTAAGCCGCTTCTTTGATTTCCTCCATGAATGATTCCTCCCACTCTGATAAGTAATTATCGGGATTGCGTCGCATCTCCTCCGCCATCTTCTCAACTGTACGAATAGATAGTTCGGTAAGATTGTCAGCATTGTTGAATAACCAATTCAAGATGATTTCACCTTTCTCGAGGTATTCTTCTTTGAAGATTTTCTCAAGCAATTTAGTTTCCACAACTACATCCGAAATCCAACCCCAAATGGTTTGATTGTTCATGGCAAAATCAATGGTCTTGCACCTTGAACGAATTGCATTCCTGTGTTTCTCTAATTCTTTCGTTGCCTTTCCAACCCGTCCTAATTTTTTCAAATCAGTCTCAGTAGGCAATTTGATGTTGGATAAAAATACAAATACAAAATTGTTTGTTGGAACAATAAATCCTGCAGAATCATCATTGGTCAATGAATTAATCGCAGTACTTTGACGTTGGGACAAACTATATAACCAACCTTTCGTCAATTTGTTGTACTGCAATTGTTTAGTGCCATCGAGGACATTCTTTAAGATGTTGCAGAAGTCCAAATCGTTTAGAATGCTCTCACAATCATCAATTACGATTACGATTTTCTCATTTTCGGTGTTTTCAACGTGCAAAGTTGCAAGTTCAGCGCCCAAAAAGACAGGAGTAAGTGACCCTGTGATGAATTTGTACTTGATACCTGAAGCTTTTAGCTTTTCATTGAAAGTGAATGATTTTCCCAAGCCTGGTGGTGAATAAACATAACAATGTCTGTCCAGTCCCCCTTGAGAAACTTCTTCTGCGATTGAGACGAGTCTAGCTCGTTTTTCCTGTGCCATTGAGATGGCTCTTTCTTGTCTTGTTGTCATATATTTTTTTATTGAAAGTTGTTTATTGTGGAAGTGTTTATGCAGCAATTTCTGCAAACTCATAATCCGACTTTGGATAATTTTCCAATCTGCATTTGGAGATAGCCAAATATGTTTCATTCAGTTCATATCCAACATACCGTCGTCCTTCTCCAATTTCCTCCACAGCTTGAGCCGTAGTTCCCGAACCATTGAACATGTCCACAATCAAATCACCTTCAGATGATGTAGACAAGATTGCCATGATTGGAATTTCTCTTGGGAAAGTTGCTGAATGAGTCATATGAATCCCATTAGATTCACATGCCTTTTTCAACCAGTGGTTGTTTGGAGTATTCGTAGTCAAAAAGGGATGACGAAAATCAAATGCAGAACGTATTCTCACATTCATATTGCCTTTGGAAACCAACATGCCGTCGTACAATTTTGAGGAAGCCGCCATCCAATCCAAAGAATATTGATATTGAGTTGATTTAACAAAATGTAGTATGTTCTCGTGTACAATCATTGAACTCTTGGTATTGGTATATTGGCTATTCCGTTTAACCCAGGTGATGTTGTCGACCCATATCCAACCATTGTTTATCATTTCTTGAGTGAATGAATAAACCAGTGGTATTAACTTCCCGTCCTTTTTTCTATCGGCAAGGTTTACAAATAGGGAACCTTTTGATTTAAGAACCCTCTTGGCATCGTTGAAATGTTGGGCAAGCTTTTTCGAGAAATCAAAGACATCTTTTTGTTGACCTAATTGGCCTTCACCGATTTTGTAATCTCGCATTTGAAAATATGGCGGACTACAAATAATTGTTTGTACAGTTTCATTTTCCAGTTCGGTCATGAATTCGGATGATTTTTTATAGATGACAGAACTGCCATGTCTAACTATATCAAGACCCACTGTTATTTTACGATTTTTCCTTTCCTGAAGTTGTTTCTGAAGATTTTTCAAGGTTCCATTAATGTTACCTGATTTATCCATTTTGCTAAGAATTGAGCTATACTGTTCCTTATCATTTCCCGAAAGTTCAATGGCAACCTTGTGAACGGCAAGCAATCTGTCGGTTGTGTGTTTACCCATTTCACTGATGATGGCATCCTTGTATTGTTTTGCTTTCACCATCTCTGGAGTATTGGGTCGAACACCTTGTCGCAACCCAAATTGCTCTCTTAACACCAGTAATTCCTTTAGAATGTCGGATGGGGCTTTTGTTCGATGCTCTTGGTGACTGCGAACCAATGACTCGGTAATCTCAACTGGTTCGACAACAGTACATGGTACTTCAGTTAGACCAATCATTTCGGCGGCCTTTTTTCTTCGGTTACCTGAAATGATTTGGTAAGTGGGGGTTTCACCATTGTCCACATGATAGACGATGATGTTTTCAAGGACACCAAAAAGTTCAATCGACATACAGAGTCTGTCAATTGAGTTCTCAATGGGGTAAAGTGTGTGTGTTAGAGAGTTCTCTACGAGCTGGTTTACGGGGAGTTTTTTCATATTTTACTAACTTTAAAAGATTCAACTTTTTCGGTTAGTACTCCGCCGATTCGAGGTAGTAAGAGTTTAGAGTCGGTACACTTTGTTTCGACTTGTTGAAGTCATTATTGAATTCAATGATACAAAACTAAAAGTAACTTTTTATTTATGCAAGTGTTTTGCCTAAAAAATTAAAAATTTTCCTGAAAACAACATCTTGAGCTTTCTTTTTGGCAAGTTGAAGCAATTTTGGGTCATCCTTTCCTGTGTAGTTGTTAAACTTACCCAAACTGAAATTGAGAAACTTTGGCTTATCAGATATATTATATATGGTATTAGCTGGTATTCTAATCTTACCCATATAACTATGCCCCATTGTTGGGGTATTGACCTCAGATATTACAATGTGAGGATTAAAAACCAATGCAAGCTGGTCTCTTCTTTTCCTTTTCGTCTCCAATTCCTTTAAGATGGGTTTTAACATCTCTTCCAGTTTTTGAACTTGGAAATTCAATGATTCATATTCTTCGACGCCCAAAGTGGGAGAAACGAATTCGGGGATTGCTATTGGGAATATCATAACACTACAAATGTAATAATGTATTGCCTAAAAACTTCAATTGCCTATAAGTACAACAAAAATCAAGTACAAACATACCCACGATACACTGAGTAGTTTGCTACTGTAGAATGGTATTGCTATTTTGCGTAAAAAAGTGAAATATAAAGTTCATTCATTTCGTAATGCCGAGGTCATTTTAAAGCAACCTGAATTTATCAGGCAGTTTTTGGAAATTTATGAAATTCTCGAGTCAATTTCAGAAAGAGAATTAATTGAAACGCACAATTCATACGGAGCAATTGATAAAGAGCGCACTCCCAAGAGTATTTCTGTTTCGATAAATAAATTATTAAAAGACAGATTTACAGAATTGGATTGGTCACCAGAATCAGCAATTTTCCAAGATGAATATTACCTCGGTGATACTTGGAGGTTGGATTTTGCTAAGAAAGATATATCAATAGAAGTAGGATTTAATCATCGTTCGGTTATAGCTTGGAATCTCATAAAACCTGTACTTGCTTCTGAGCTAAACCATGTTAAAAAGGCAATACAAACAAAAATTGGAGTAATAATAACAGTGACTGAAGAAATGCAGATGAAAGGGGGATTTGATTCCGCTATTGGGGTGTATGAAAAGTACCTTGACTATTTGATGCCATTAAGTAACCTTCTCACAACTCCGCTATTAATCATTGGAATTGAAGCACCTGAAACGTTTGAAATAAATGTGGTTCAGTATGCGACAAGGAAGAAAATAGGGGAAGTAAAATTCCTTTAGTTGATTATTTTTTGAAGTTCTACTCCAATTTTTTCTACTACCCCAATCACCAATGCATTACCCATTAAAAAAGCACGTTTGGTATCACTTACATTCTCATGTAATGTGTGATTATCAGGGAACATATTTAATCTTTCAAGCTCGACTGGAGTTAATCTCCTTAATCCAAGTTCCGTTGAAATAACGTGTTTGAATCTTGACGGGGCAGAACCACCTTCGCCAGTAATAATTGTACGTGAAGATTTATCTAATGGGTCGGGAAAAACCATTCCTCCTTCAGTGTACTTGTATTCAAATCCAGATGCGTTTTTCCTTATTTCATTTTTAGAACCTTTTAGATACTCCCATTTACTCAAATCATTTTTGTCAATGAAGTAAGAGCCATCCACAGCTTTCTTCTCAATAATATCCCGCAGCATTGTAAATTTCCCTTCATAATTTGCAATGGTCTTGATGGTAGTTACTTTGCCGTTTATCATGTATCCAGCATTTTCAAACTTTCCATCATTGCTGTTAACATTGAAATTATTACTAATATTCACAATGTCTCCATGTAGTTCAAAAGTTGATGGAACTTCGTTTTTGTCTGACTTGCTAACAGGAAAGGCTTTAGAAATCACACTTTCACTAAGAAGAAAGGATTCACTATCAAGTTGTTCTATTTTCTTAAAAAAAGGTGTTCCTTTTTTATATCCTAAAATGAAAACTCGTTTTCTTCTTTGAGGAAAACCAAAATCTGCCGCATTGATTACTCTCCATTCAACTGCGTATCCAAGCAAATTCAGACTTTGTAAAATTATAGCAAAATCTCTACCTCTTTGTGCAGATGGTGAAATCAATAACCTATCGACATTCTCAAAAAACAGATAATTTGGGGACTGTTTCGATTCGCTCAGTATTTTATGGATTGACCACCATAGTACTCCTTTTTTCCCAATTAGACCCTTACTGTTTTTTAATGTAGTTGCTACTGAATAATCTTGGCAAGGAAAACCTCCAACAATTAAATCATGCTGTGGTATATTGTCAATTACTAAGGATTGTATATCTGAATTTGAATGTCCTTCGCTGCCCCAGTTGTTTTCATAAATAACCGAGGCGTGCTGTGTTTTTGTAGATGGCTCCCATTGATTACTAAAAACAACTTCGAAATTTGATTTTAAATCATTTTTGTAACCCGATGTTGCTGATTTTCCTTTCCAACCTTCCAATCCAATTCTAAACCCTCCAACCCCAGCAAAAAGTTCACACACTTTGATTTTATCCTTGTTTTTCACGAGACACAAATTTATTGTATTAATGAGTGTGCACCAACCTAATTTCGAATAAGTAATTGCTTAGGTGTTACGGATTGGATTTTCGAAGAGCTTCAATATCCAGTTAAACTCGTTATTGAGTTAGTAAACAAACAAATCCTGAATAGCATACATGTCCCCAACCTCTTCCTTTGTTATATCAAGGTATATTCGGGTGATAGCCGTAGATGAATGATTGAACAGGAGCGACAATTTAATAAGCGATGCCTCAGAATAGTTGTTCCGTTTCCAAACTTCCCTTCCAAATGTCTTTCTCCATGTGTGAGTTGAAATTCTCTTTCCCCTGACACCAGCTCTGTAAGCGTGGATTTTGATTTGTTTATTAACCGCTCTAATTGTTATAGGAATGACCAATTCATCCATCGGCGGAGAACCAAGTTTTTTATGAGTCAATTTCAAATTCTCAGATAGTTCCCTTCCAATTGGAATTTCACGACGCTTGCCCGTTTTCTTTTCATTGAGTAGCAGAATTTCCTTGTTAAGGACATCAGACCATTTGATGTTTGATAAGTCAGAAAACCTCAATGCGGTAGAAACTCCCAATCGAACAATCAGGTAATACAACCATTCTTCGTTTTTTGATAGGTGTTTTAGAATCTTGTTTAACTCGTGTTCTTCGAGATGTTCGGCGGATTTGATTTTTGTAGTTAGCATAAGTTCCTTTTATGGTGCTAGGTTACGGCAAAAGGAACAGAAAGCAATGCTAAATTTTCTTTATCGTTGATTACCAATTAATTAGATATCCCCTTAACTACAAAAAAGGAACTAAATCCCACAAGAATAGATATTAAAATGAAATAGTTAAAATCTGTTTCACTAGTCAACAAGAGAATCAAAATAAATCTCCGCGAAATAGGTTGGACCTTCCCCGTACAAGACAATTAAAACACCTTGCCCGTAACCATCTTCCGAATAATAACGACGAATCCCATATTTGAATTCAACAGGCCCATCTTCGTATCTTTTTCTTGTCCCCTGAAATGAAGCGACCTTTGCAATGTCACTTTTAAAATCTTGCCAATGATTCGGTTCGGAGAATTGAAGCGTCAAATTAACCTTTTGTTCAATTTGGAAAAGTTCGTTTCTGCAATTTGTACTCATAGATTTATCACGTTCCTTCAATTCTATAAATGTCATGGCTGTTTTCTCTACAGAATTATAATCTTGTCCAAATAGACATTTTGACGTTTTCAATAATTCATAATTTTCATTTGAAGATTTCTTAAAGACAACAGGATTCAAAGGATATTTTGACCTGATGTCATCAAAATTCATTGACAGCATAGTACATTGCCATGTACAGCTATCTGGTCCTAAGACAGGTGGGATACATGGAAGAAGTGGCTGATACCAATATTCGACATCTTCATCAATTATTGTATTCTCTACCAACAATATAGATTGTATCTCTTTGTAACTGCGATTTTCAAAAGACATTACGTCATTGAATGTAATTTGACCAAATGAATACAAAGACCTTAATAATAGAATAAATACAATTAACTGCTTCATACGATAGTATACACGTAATTCAAAATTAGGGTCCATCTAACTTCAATGCAATAACTTCATTCAATTTAGATTTACTCAGCTAGAGCTAGTCACCAAGCATAATAAAATTGTATTGCCTTTAAAATATTGTAATACATCTAAAATCCAAGTCGAATTATGGTAAATTAGTGCCACTGAACCACTTATTTTTTTAAGTAATGTATCAAATTAAACACATTCAAGATTTGAAATTCAAAATAAAAAACATACTTCTCGGGTTTAAATCACTAGTTACAAAATACACTAGCAATTATTATGTTGGAGAGAAAACGGAACTTAAACCCAAAATAAGTAGGAAATATTCTGATTTAATGAAGTGGGAGGAGCAAATGTTGAAAGACGTAGGATTAAATGTTCCGCCCAAAAGCACCAATAACAATAAGAACATTTCATCACACGATGTAGACGTAATTTTCATTAAAAAGTCCAAAAAATCTTGAAGCCATTTGTTAAGCTTCTTCAGTTTGCTAATTTTGATTTATGAAAAAAATAGTTTTAGCAATAGTTTTTACAATTATTACTCTTTGTTCATACGCACAAGCTCAAAAACCTTTACTTGATGGGCAGCACAGTCAAACTTCTAGTCCCTTCCCATTCCGCCTTTACCCTACGCAGAACATGTGGAATTTCATTAAGCTGGATACACGAAATGGAAGAATTTGGCAAGTTCAGTATGGGTTAAAAAGTGAGGCTCGTTTTGAAATAGTTCTAAATGGTATATCTCTAACGAGCTCAGACAAAGAGGAAAACAATAGGTATGCATTGTATCCAACACAGAACTTTTTCTCCTTTATCTTAATAGACCAATTAGATGGAAGGACGTGGCAAGTGCAATGGTCTACGGAACCTGAGAATCGTGGAATATTTCCGATAAATTGAACTTGGTAATGCCATTGGTCTTTTTATCTCATCTATCTAAAAAACCCCTGTATTGTTGAAGCATAGCAAACCCCCATTGCTTCTCCGAAATTTCAAATTTGACTTCCACCAAGCTGTTATTGAACTCCTTCTCTTGGTTTTATACAAATCCAGTTTCCAAGGATTGTCGAGGGACAACTCTTTTCATCTCTATGGATTACTCATACAACCCGACGTC
>JACCDK010693322.1_pt1 | contig 12451 bp, 9 predicted proteins | sample 7445871 | NCBI WGS metagenome assembly JACCDK01 (sample SAMN15323436, study PRJNA562643) | freshwater metagenome | isolation source: river surface water | place: USA:Blue River Watershed | collected 2017-08-15
ATCGTCGTCAACCTCCGCTCCCAGGTCTTCGCCAAGCTCCAGCAGCTGAGCTTCCGCTTCTTCGACTCCAACGCCAGCGGCTCGATCATCAACCGCGTCACTTCCGACGCGCACGCCATCCGCCTCTTCATCGAAGGCGTCGTGCTGCAGCTCGCCATCATCGCGCTGACCTTGGCCGCCTGCGCCGCCTACATGTTCCGCACCGACTGGCGGCTCACGCTCGCCTGCCTGTCGGTGCTGCCCTTCCAGGTCTGGTTCGCGATCCGCTTCTCCCGCAAGGTGCGCCCGGCCTACGAGGAGAACCGCGAGCTGATGGACCGCATGGTGCTCGGCTTCTCGGAGAACGTGCAAGGCATCCAGGTCGTCAAAGGTTTCGCGTTGGAATCACGGGTGCAGGGCCGCTTCGCGGGCTGGAGCGAGGCGATCCGCGTCCAGAAACGCAAGGTCTTCGGCGAGGTCGCCCTGTTCTGGCCCGTCATCGACGCGCTCAACCGGCTTTCGATGGCCGTGCTCATCGGCTACGGCGGCTGGATGGTGGCCCGCGGCGAGCTCGCCCTCGGCACCGGCCTCGTCGCCTTCGCCGGCCTGCTCCAGCAGTTCTCCGCCCAGGTGACGACGCTCGCCGCCGTCGTCGACAACGCGCAGGTCTCGCTGGCGGGCGCCAGACGGATCTTCGAGATCCTGGATACCGATCCGGGCGTCGAGACCGAGACGGGCGCGAGTTCGCCGGGCCGGTTCGTGGGACGCGTCGCCTTCGAGAACGTCAGCTTCGAGTTCCAGGACAACGCCACGGTGCTGCGCGACCTCTCGTTCGTCGCCGAGCCGGGCCGGCGCATCGCCATCGCCGGCGCGACCGGCGCGGGCAAGTCCGCGCTGCTCTCGCTCATCCCCCGTTTCTACGACCCGCGCTCCGGACGGGTCACGCTCGACGGGCATGACCTCCGCCGCCTGCCGCTCCCCGAACTCCGCCGGCAGGTCGGGATGGTCTTCCAGGAGAACTTCCTGTTCTCGAACACCATCGCGGCGAACATCGCCTTCGGCCACCCGGAGGCCACGCAGGAACGCATCGAACGCGCCGCGCGCATCGCCGGCGCCCATGCCTTCATCACGGCGCTGCCCGAAGGCTACGAGACCTTCCTCGGCGAAGGTGGCGTGAACCTTTCGGGCGGCCAGCGCCAGCGCATCGCCATCGCCCGCGCCCTGCTCCTCGAGCCCACGGTCCTGCTCCTCGACGACCCGACCTCGGCCATCGACCCGGAGACCGAGAAGGAGATCATGGAGGCGATGGAGGCCGCCATGGCCGGCCGGACGACCTTCATCGTGGCGCACCGCCTCAGCACGCTCCGCCGGGCCGACCTGATCCTGGTGCTCGACCGCGGCCGCCTCACGCAGGTCGGCACGCACGCCCAGCTCATGGCGGAGGACGGGCACTATCGCCGGGCGATCCTCGTGCAATCGGAAGGAGCCCCCGCATGAGCCGGCCGCCCCTCGAGATCGCGGTGCGCCGCCTGCGACCCGACGAAGAAGAACCGGACCGGCTCCCGCTGCGCTGGTCGACCATCACCCGGCTGTTCGCCTTCACGGCCCCGCACCGCCGGATGCGGGACACCTTGCTCGCGCTGTGCGTCTTCCGGGCCCTCGCCCTGCCCGGACTCGCCTGGTTCGTCGGCGCCATCATCAAGGGGCCGGTCCAGGCCGGCGACGGGGCCGCGACCTTCCGGGCGCTCGCCCTCTTCACGCTGTTCTTCGTCGTGGCCGACGTCGCCCTCTACTGGCGCATCCGGCTGGCGCACCAGATCGGCGAAAACGTCCTGCGCGACCTGCGGGACCGCCTGATGGCGCACCTCCTCACGCAGCCCCTCTCGTTCTTCCACGCCCGGCGACACGGCAGCCTCATCAGCCGGATGATCTCGGATATCGAAGCCATGCGCAACGGCGTGCAGAACAACTTCTTCATCTCCTTCGTCTCCTTCGGACAGATGACCTTCGCCGCGGCGCTGATGCTCCTGGCCAATCCGCGGCTCTTCCTCGTCCTGCTGGCCATCGTCCCCTGCCTGCTGCTCGTCCATGCCTTCTTCCGCGGCCGGATCCTGCACGCCTCCCGCGTGCAGCAGGAGACGTTCTCCCGCGTGACCTCGGCGCTCGCCGAGACGGTGCAAGGCATCCGCGTCACGCAGGGCTTCGCCCGCGAGGACACCAACGCCGGGATCTTCACGCGCCTCGTGCGCAGCCTCGCCGGCAACGTCGTGAAGACCGCCAGCCTGACCTCGCTCTACCTGCCGCTGCTGGAACTCAACGCGCACGGCTTCATGGCGGCGCTGATCGGCGTGGGCGGCTGGGCCGCGCTGTCCGGCACGGGCACGGGCCTGGGCGACCTGGTGACCTTCTTCTTCCTGGCCGACCTGTTCTTCTCGCCCATCACGATCATCGGGACGCAGCTCTCCGAAGCGACGCTCGCGATGGCCGGCGCGGAACGCTATTTCCGCGTGCTCGACACGCCGCCCGCCTGGACGGACAAGCCCGAGGCCGGCGCATGCCCGCCCCTGCGGGGTCACGTGGAGTTCCGGGACGTCGGCTTCGCCTATGTCCCGGAGCGGCCGGTGCTCCATGACATCCGTTTCACGGCCCTGCCCGGCCAGGTCATCGCGTTGGTAGGCCACACGGGCTCCGGCAAATCGACCATCATCGGCCTGCTCGCGAAGTTCCAGCTGCCGCTCTCGGGCCAGGTCCTCGTCGACGGGCATGACCTCGCCGACGTCCGGCAGGAGACGCTCCGCCGCCAGATGGGCTTCGTGTTCCAGCAGAACTTCCTTTTCGCCGGCACGATCGCGGAGAACGTGAAGGCCGCCCGCCCCGACGCCACCGACGAGGACATCCGTCAGGCCTTCCGCGACCTGGACTGCCTGGATCTCATCGAAGCCTTGCCCGAAGGCATCCATACGCCGTGCTCGGAGAAAGGCCGCGGCCTCTCGATGGGCCAGCAGCAGCTGGTGGCCTTCGCCCGGGCCCTGCTGGCCGATCCGCGCATCCTCGTGCTCGACGAGGCCACCAGCGCGGTCGACACCCTGACCGAAGCACGACTCCAGGTCGCGCTCGCCCGGCTGATGAAAGGCCGCACCTCCTTCGTCGTCGCCCACCGGCTGAGCACCATCCGCCGGGCCGACTGCGTGCTCGTGCTGGACGCGGGACGCATCGTGGAACGCGGGACGCATGACGAGCTGCTCGGCCAGCAAGGCGCCTACGCCGCGTTGCACCGCGACTTCCTCAGTTCGACGACCTGAGCGGGCTACTGGCCCTTCCCGGGAGCCGTGCCGAACTGCGGACGGACCGGACGCCCCTTGACGGGTTCGGCCGGCTTGGCGGGCTCGTCGCCGGCGCTCGTCGGGAAAGCCGGAGCGAGGCCCTTGGTCAGCACCGGGGCATACAGGTCGCCGACCGGAGAGCGACGGAAGACTTCGGCCTGCAGAGACTGATAAGCCATGGCCCCGTCGCGCGGCCTGACCGTCAGGGAAAGCTCCACCCGCACGGCCTGGCTGGCGGGTCCGCCGCTGAAGCGGACGCCCTTGGCCGGACCCAAGACCGCCAAGCCGAGACCGGTCGGATCCTGGGGCACGGGGAGTTCCCAGGTCTCCGCCGAAAGTTCGGGCGGCAGCAGCACCACCATGGTGCGGACCGGGCCGCCGGGATTGCCGGGGTAGACGAGCCGGCGCCGCCAGAGCGGCCAATGGCGGCGACCGGCTTCATCGAGGACCTCCGTGCCGCCGGGTCCGTCCACGACCAGCATCCGCTCCTTCAGGAAGGCGACCTCGGCCGGAGTCAGTTCGGCGCGCACGGCGCCGGCGCGACGGACGGGCCCCTCGTCGGGACGGACGTCGGCATGCGCCAGCAGGACGACCTCCACAGGCCCGGCTACGCGGTGGTCGATCCAAGCGATCACGCCGTAGGGCACGGCCGTCATGGCCGCCGCCAGCAGCAGGCCGCCGCCCAAGGCGCGACCGAAGGACAGGCGCTCCCGGAGGGCGACCAGCAGGCCCGCGCCGGCGAAACCAGCGGCATGCACCGAAATGTCTACGCCCAACGTCCACTGCGCGGACAGGAAGTCCTCCGGCCGGCCGAACCACCGCAGCCGGAAGAACATCGCCACGACCCAGAGCGTGCCCGCGGTCGCGCCGAGCAAAGGGGCATAACGGGCGCCCGCGCGGACGTAGGAGCGGGTGAGCAGCGCCGAAAGACCGGAGGCGAAGAGCCCGCCGAAGAACGCCCCCTTGAGCGACGCCACGCCCGTGAGGGCGGCGGCGATCACCAGGAAACCCCAGGTGAACCAATAAGTCAGGGCGTAGGTCTTCATTCCCCGACCACCGTGCCCGGGGGCACGATCGCGCCCTTCTTGACGACGATCACGCCGTCACGCACGAACAAGGCTTCGGTCTCCCACTTCTCCGGCAGGCCCGTAGGAGCCAGGCGGCAGCCTTCGCCGATGCGCGCGTTCTTGTCGATGATCGCGTTGCGGATGAGGCAGTTGGCGCCGACGCCGATGTCCGGCCGGCCGAGGGAATTGTTGCGGGCGAGGTCATGCGGACGCTCGAAAGCGTCGGCCCCCATCATCACGACGTTCTCGAGGCGGGAGCCGCCGCGGATCACGGAGCGCACGCCGATGACGCAGCGGTTGAGCTCGGAATCATCGACGATCGCGCCGTCAGCCATGAGCACGCGGGCCGAACGGGCGCCGTTGAGCTTGGCCGGCGGCAGGTAACGGGCGTGGGTGTAGACGGGGTTCTGGCCGTCGAAGAAATCGAAAGGAGGCACCGGATCGGTGAGGGTCAGGTTGCATTCCCAGAAGGAGCCCACGGTGCCGATGTCCTCCCAGTAACCGTCGAAGACATAGGCCATCATGCGCTTGGAGGCGAGCAGGCCCGGGATGACCTCCTTGCCGAAGTCGGTCTGCGCGTGGTCCGCCAGCGCCTCCCGCATGACCTTGCCGGAGAAGAGGTAGATGCCCATCGAGGCGAGGCAGTAGGGCTTGTCGGATTTGTCCGAGAGGCGGGCGCGGGCGTTGCCGCCGAGCACCAGGGACGAGATGACCGCGGGATCCTTCGGCTTCTCGACGAACTCGACGATCCGCAGGTCGGCGTTCACGCGCATCACGCCGAGGGCGGAGACCTGGTCGGACGGCAAGGCCTTGGCGGCGATGGTCACGTCGGCGGCGTTCTCCATGTGCTGGCGGGCGAGCTCGTCGAAATCGAGGCGGTAGAGCTGGTCGCCGGACAGGATCAGGACGAGGTCCTCGTCCTTGAGGTTGTAGTGGTGCAGGTTCTGGCGGACCGCGTCGGCCGTGCCTTGGTACCAGCTCTCCTTGTCGCCCGTCTGCTCGGCGGCGAGGATGTCGACGAAGCCGCGGCCGAAGCCGTCGAACTTGTAGGTCTGCTGGATGTGCTTGTGCAGCGAAGCGGTGTTGAACTGCGTCAGCACGAAGATCTGGTTGAAACCCGAGTTCAGGCAGTTGCTGATCGGGATGTCGACGAGGCGGTAGTTGCTCGCGAGGGGCACCGCCGGCTTGCAGCGGTCCTTGGTCAGGGGATAGAGGCGGGAGCCGCGGCCGCCCCCCATGATGATGCTGATGACGCGAGGAAGGGAGGGCATGGCGGGATGACCTACCTTCCCTCCGGTCGCGGTCGCCCTCAAGCGGAAAAGGTCGAATGGCGGCTTGAAGACGACGAGGTCACGGGGTTGCATCGGCCTCCGCATGGCTTTCGCCTTCCACATCCTCGGCACCAGCAGTTCCGGCAACTGCTCCTTGCTGGAGGTCGGCGGCGCGCGGGTGATGCTCGACGCCGGCTTCCAAGGACCGCGGCTCGAGGCCTCGTTGCAGAAGCTCGGCATCGAAGCCCGGGCCTTGGACGCCGTCTTCATCACGCACGAGCACTCCGACCACTGCGTCGGCCTGCCCGCCCTGCTCCGCCAGAACCCACGCCTGAAGGTGTTCGCGAACCGCGAGACCGCCCGGCGCATCAAGGACGCCTTCAAGTCTCAGCCGGACTGGCAGCTCTTCGAGACGGGGACTTCCTTCGAGTTCAAAGGACTGCAGGTCACCTCGATCCCCATCCCGCACGACGCCGCCGATCCGGTCGGCTTCGCGTTCGACCTGCCGGCCGAAGACGCGCGGCCGGCGAAACGCCTGACCTGGCTGACCGACCTCGGCCACGTCACCCCGGTGGTCCGCCATCATGTCGCCTTGGCGGACATCCTCGTGCTCGAGGCGAATTACGACGACGAGATGCTCGACCTCTCGAAGCGGCCGATCTCCCTGAAGCAACGCATCCGCGGCAATTTCGGCCACCTCTCCAACACGCAGACCAAGGACCTGCTCGTCGGCCTGCGCGAATGGCAGGCGACCGAACTCTACCTCGGCCACCTCAGCAAGGAGTGCAACCGCACCGTCATCGTCGACGCCCTCATGAACGAGGTGCGCGACCGGAAGACCGACCTCCGCATCACGGTGGTCGATCCTCTCGAGGACAATCCGGTCAGCCTCTGGTGAGGCTTACTTCGTCGGCGGGACCGGGATGTCGTCCGCGGCGGGCGGCGTCGGCACGGCGCCTTCGGAGCGGATGACGGCGCTTTCGGCGACCGAGCGGGCCAGCCGCTTGACGGCGGCGCCGCAGGCAGGGGAAGCCGGATTAAGGTCCTGCGCGGCCAGCCAGGCGGCCAGGGCCGCGGCCTCGGCGCCTTCTTTTTCGAGCTTCTCGGCCCGGCCGATCAGCTGGGCGTAGCCCGCGACGAGCGGGGCGATGTCGGAACGGGTCTTGGCGAGCACGAGGTCGTCGGAATCGGTCTTGTGGGCCTCCACGATGACGTCCCAGGCGAGGTAAGGGTTGTTCTGGGCCGCGAGCATCGAGGCCTTCTGGATGTTGGCGTCGAGCTCACCGACGCGCTGGACGACCTTGCGCAGCTTTTCCGAGCGCTCCTTGTCCTGCGCCAGGGCCAAGGCGTACTCCAGCTTCTTGTTGAAGATTTCGCGCCACTTGGCTTCGGCCATGAGGCGGTCGAACTCGGGCACCTTCTGCGCGAGGGTGTCCTGACGGCTCACCACCTGGTTGGCGAATTCCTTCACGCCGGGATTCTGCGGCCAGATCTTCGTGGCGCGCTCGAGGGCGGCCTCGGCCTTGGCGGTGTCGCCCGCGAGGGCGGCGGCCTTGGCGGAGAGCAGCGACATGTTCGAGGCGTTCATCGCGTTGTTGACCTTGGAGAGCACCGGGGCGCTGGGGAAGTCGCGGGCCTGACCGCGGACCTTGTTCACGTAGGCTTCGACGCTCGCGAGGTCGCGCTCGTCGCCGAGGCGCTGCAGTTCGCGCAGGTCCTTCCAGAGGGTGAGCATCTGGCGCTTCTTCTCCTGCGGATAGAGCATGACCGCCGGCTCGAACTCGCCGAGGAAGTAGGTCTCCTGGAGACGTTCGAAGGCGCCGTAGAGCTCCTCCTGCTTCACCAGGTCGTCGACGGTCTGCATGCCCTTGCTGACGTCCTTGATCGCCTCGCGGGAGAGCAGGTCGATCGACTCGAGGGTCGGGACGAAATCCGAGACCGGGAAGAACTCCTTCACTTCCTTGGCGCCCACGACGACCTCCTGGTTGCTGGCGTTGAAGACCACGCGGTAGAAGGCGCTGGTGATGAGCGCATGGCGGTAGCGACGGGCCATCAGGAACGCGACCATCTGGGACTGGAACTCGATCTTGGCCTTGAGGCCGATGGCCGAAAGCTTCGCGCCTTGGGCGAGCATCTGCGCCTGCGTGCGGGCCTCGTCCTTGACTCGGTAACCGAGCTCAGTGGTCCTCGGCGCCGCCTTACTTATGGCACCAGTCTTGTTACCGGAGGTTTGAGCTCGCTCATCATTAGCACGCTCAACTGCATCGGCCCTATTGACTATCACGGACTCCTGGGTCTTCCGCAGGATCTCCAGCTGATTGAGCGTGACCTCGATGTTCTTGTATTCGGAATTCATTCGCCAGGCCTTCTGGACCTGGCTGGCGATGGTCAGGCAGCCCTGGGCGTCGAACTCGAATTCCGAGGCCTTGAAGAGCAGGTTGAAGGCCTCCTGCTGGTTGCGGAAATAGTTGTCCTTGGTCAGGGTCTGCGGCGACAGCAGCAGCTGGATCTGGTCGAGGATGGCGACGTAGCGCTTCATGTCGCCGTTGTCGGTGGGCGCCGCGAGGTAGCGCTCGAAACGGGCCCGGACGGAACGGGTGTTGCCCAGGTTCATCGTGGTGCCCTTCCACTGCATGGTGCCGTTCTCCAGGTCGATGGAGTCGCTGTTGACGTTGAAGAGACGGTCGGCGCCGCCTTCGGCGGTGGAGCTCTTGTAGTCGCAGGCGGTGCCGCCTTGCGCAGCGGCGGGCGGAGGCGCCTGCGCGAAGCCGAGGACGGCCAGGGCGCACCAGCCGAAGCAAGAAAGGATGAGGTGACGCATGGCGGGAAGGTTCAGAAACGTTCGAGGGCTTCGACGACCAGGAGGTCGCGGGTGACGCGCAGCTTGAACTTGAAGCGCTGGCCGACCTCGAAGGAATCGGCGGAGCCGGCGGGGATGAAGACGGGGATGCGACCGACGGGGTCCTTGCCGATCGGTTTCACGGCGAGCACGCGCCCGCGGCCTTCGACGAAGGCGAGCTGCTCCTCGACCTGGCACTCGAGGCGGTAGCTGTTGCCCTGCAGGGTCGCCCAGTCCCGGCGGTAGGTCTCGACCGAGAAGGGGGTCAGGTCCGCGAAACGTCCGCCGCCGCCCATGCGGGGCACGACGATCGCGACGAGGATCACGATGACCACGACAGGGATGCCGAGGGCGAAGAAGAGGGGGTTGATCTTGGACATGCGGAAAAGGGGCGCAGGCTGCCCTGCTCTGATATCCTAGCCCGCTTTGGGATTTGTTCCAGCGATTTCCCCGCCTAGGGCAAATCCGACGGCCCCCGGGGCCGGACCCGGCCTCAGCTCCAGCGTTTCTGCTGGCAACCGAAGACGACCAGGCAGATGCCGAAAAGGCCTTGGACCAGCAGCACCGTAAGGCCGAAGGACGTGTCGGCCACGAAGGCGCTCTGATTCGGCATGCTGGCCGTGTAGGCGTCATACAGGGGCAGCCCCATCATGGACTTCATGTAGCCCGACCAACCCCAGTAGGCGTTGATGAAAGGACGGCAGAGCCAGGTCAGCGCCGGCGGCAGGGCCAGGACGACGCCCGAGAGCGGCAGCTGGAAACCCACGAGGTAGATGGAGAGCAACGACGACTTCTCGGGCGAGGTCAGCATGGCGGAGAAACCCAGGCAGACCACGGACATCGAGACGCAGCTGCCCGCCAAGATGGCGAGCTGCGAGGCCCATGGGCCCGGGAAGTTGCAGATCAGCTTCACGAAGAAACACATCCAGACCCCCTGGGCGACGCCGATGAGGGAGACGAAGACGATCTTCGAGAAAGCGTAAGCCCACGGACGCAGTCCGGTCATCCGTTCCTTCTCGTAGAGCACGCGCTCGGCGGAGATCTCGCGTCCGCCGTTGTTGGCGCCCATGAGGGTGAGCAGGATGACCTGGAACATCACCAGACCCGCGGCGAGGCCCGCCAGCTGGGCGTTGGCCACCTGCACGCCGAGGGCCTGCTTCACTTCCTCCATCGAGGCCGTGTTCCGGTCCATCGGGATCTTCAGGACGTCCCACGAACCCTCGAGGTTGAAGATGATGACGAGCAGCGGGAAGCCGAACGTGATGGCGAGCGTGAGCCCGAGGTAGCCGGTGTCGCGGAAGAAAAGCTTCAGCCGGCGCGATAGCAGGGTCGTGAACTGGGAAGCGCCGCCGGGCACGACAGGCTCGGGAAGCGGCTCGGTCTCGGCCGGAGCGCCGACCTTGGCGACCGCGACGGCGTAAGCATCCGGATGCTCGGCCTGACGGATGGCCCAGCGATCGCGCCAGGTGGCGAGGTCCGAGGCGTTGAGCACTTCGTAGAGCCGGAGACCGTCCGGGATGCCGAAGTAACCCAGGAGCTCCTCGGGCGAGCCCTGGAAGACCACGTCGCCCTGATAGACGACCGTGACCCAGTCGAACTGGTTCAGCTTGCCGAGGTTATGGATGATGCAGACGAAGCTCTTGTGATGGGACTCCGCGAGATCGCGCAGCAAGGCCAGGATCTGATCCTCGGACTGCGGGTCCAGGCCCGAGGTGACTTCGTCGCAGACCATGCAGGCCGGATCGAGCGTGAGCTCGAGACCCAGGGAAAGGCGACGGAGCTGGCCGCCGGAAAGGGCCGAGACCCGCTTGTCGCGGTGCGGAGCCATGCCGGTCACGCCGAGCACGGACTCGAGGCGGCGGGTGCGTTCCTCGGCGTCGGGCACCGCCAGTTCGAGGGCGTATTCCAGGGATTCCGCGACGGTGAGCTGCGCCTGGGCGGCGGTGAACTGGGGGGCGAAACCCACCTTGCCGATGAGATCCTCGGTGCAGGTGATGCGCTGGCCGGCGAGACTGGCTTCCCCCGTGGACGGGAGGATGCCTAGGATGGCCTTCATCAGGGTCGTCTTGCCGCAGCCCGACGGTCCGATGACCGCGTTGAGTCCGCGAGGCAGGAAGCGGGCGTTGGCGCCGTCGAGGATGACGGGGCCGTCGGCGCCCGCCCGCACGGTGAGGTTCTCGCAGCTCAGCATCGGTTGCAGTCTTGCCTCCCCCGTCCGTAGCGTAAAGGATTAACGACATGAGACCCCTCGCACTGGCCCTGCTCGCCGCCCTGACCCTCGTGCCGCAGGCAGATGCCCTGCAGATGACCAAGAAGGCCATCCGCAACCAAGGCATCTTCGGCATCAAGATCGCCCGGACGGACATGGCGTTCTACGGTCGGGCTGACGCCATCCTTTCGATCTCCTTCCAAGAATACACCACCGGTTCCTTCATCGTCGCCGAGGTGGTCATCGACATGAAGGACTCGAACCAGCAGCTCCGTCTCTACGCCGCACGTCCGCCCGGCACCGCTGACGTCGCCAACCGCGTCAACCGCGCCAGCGAAGCCAATTCCCAGAACCGCGGCCTCGATCCGAGCCAGGCTTCGAAGCTGCCGGTCCCGAGCCAGCTCGCGGCCGTCGAATCGAAGGTGAACAACATGATCACCGGCACCACCGGTGACATCGTGGTGAAGACCTACCCGACCACCACCCATGCCAAGACCGTGGAGATGGTCGTCGCCTCCAAGGCCGAACTGCAGCGCCTTTACTCCAGCCTGATCGCCCTTTACACGGGCTTCGAAGTCGAAGCCGTGGAGGGCGCCTCCGTGGAAGGCTCTAACGCGGCCAAGGCCACGATGACGACCAGCGGAACGGCCCCCACCATCAAGATCAACCAGATCGGCGGGGTGCTCTTCACCGTCGAATAAGCGGGCCGGCCCCCTTTTCAGGCGGTCCGACCCTCGACGGAGGGCTTGGGCAAGTCCGGCTTGACCGTTCCCGCGGGCTTCGCTTGTGTCCGCCCTTACTCCCATGGCCTCCCTCCCCGTCAACCGCATCAAGAAGAAGAACATCATGAGCTACAACGGTGAGCTCTGCATCGTTCTCGAGTGCCTCGTCCGCACCCCCCCGAACAACGCCTCTTACGTCCAGATGGAACTCCGCTCCATCAAGACCGGCGCCAAGATCCCGGTCCGCTGCGGCATCGGAGTCAGCTTCGAGGTCTTCGACAACAGCATCAAGTCCCTCGAGTTCTCCTACGAGGCCGACGGCAGCTACGTCTTCGTCGACACCAACACCAACGAAGAATACTACATCTCGGCCACCACCCTCGCGGATTCCAAGGAGTTCCTGATCTCGGGCACTTCCTACATGGTCCTCTTCGTCGAGGATAAGCCGGTCACCGTCGACCTCCCCCCCTCCGTCACCGTCGAGGTCCTGGAAGCCCCGCCCGCCGTCAAGGGCGACACCGCCGGCAACGTCCAGAAGACCGTCACCTGCGAGAACGGCCTCCAGGTCAACGTCCCGCTGTTCATCAAGCAGGGCGAGAAGATCAAGGTCAGCACCGAGAATAAGGAATACCTCGGCCGCGCTTAAGCCGCCCTTACAGGCGTCCGCAGGAACCCCGGCATGCCGGGGTTCTTCTTTGGAGGTCCGGACCGGCCGGTGGAGCGTAGACCCGCAGGGATTCGAACCCCGACAAAATGAACCAAAATCATTTGTGCTACCGTTACACCACGGGTCTGCGCGTCCCGACTGAACAGCGAGTCGGGGGTCGGAGTCAAGCGAGACCAAGGCGGGGTTGACGCTGGGGTGGGTCTGTCTCATTTCCCCTGTATGCCAGCCTCCGCCTCCCAGAAGCCGAAGTACCATCGGATCGTGCTCAAGATCAGCGGGGAAGCCCGCCGCAACGACGCCACCGGCGAATCCATCGACAGCGCCGTCCTCGACCGCCTTGCCGAAGAACTGCGCTCGATCCAGAAGGTCGGGAC
>JACCDK010689601.1_pt1 | contig 12449 bp, 12 predicted proteins | sample 7445871 | NCBI WGS metagenome assembly JACCDK01 (sample SAMN15323436, study PRJNA562643) | freshwater metagenome | isolation source: river surface water | place: USA:Blue River Watershed | collected 2017-08-15
CATCGAGATTTACCGCATTAAATCCAAGCTCCTGTAGCAACATGGTTGCGGTATGTCCTCGAACTCCAACTTGGCAGGTAACTAATACATTTTTATTCGCCAATTCAACCTTACGTTCGCGAATTTCATCAACCGGTATATTGATAAATCCAGGAATGGCACCTCTATCTACTTCACCAGGAGTTCTAACATCAAGTAGCTGGTAGCCTAGATTTTTATACTCACCAATTTGGTTCCATTGAGCATTTTTTGTTAATCCAGAAATGATATTTTCTGCGATATACCCCAACATATTTACTGGATCTTTTGCCGATCCAAATGGTGGAGCATAAGCAAGTTCAAGATCCGCTAACTCTTGAGCTTTGATTCCGCCACGCATAGCAGTTGCAATTACATCAATTCTTTTATCAACGCCCTCTATTCCAATACCTTGTGCACCAAGAATTTCCCCACTCTTAGAGTCGAAAATTAATTTTAAGGTCATTTGCTTTGCATCTGGGTAGTAACCAGCATGGGAATTTGGATGAGCGTGAATTACTTTGTACTTGCGTTTAGTGGTTGCTAATCGTTTTTCATTCCAGCCAGTAGTAGCAATCATTAAATCAAAGACCTTAACAATGGCGGTTCCGATTGTTTTAACCTCTCGAACCTTTCGGCCAGCAATGTGATCTGAAACTACGCGACCATGTCGGTTAGCAATATTTGCAAGTGGTACCAAGGTTGCAGATCCATCTAATGAATCGGTCTTTTCAGCTACATCCCCAATTGCATAAATATTCTTATCACTTGTTAAATTATTTCGATCAACACTAATTCCATGGCGAGATCCAATCTTTAGATCAGCTGCTTTGGCAAGTGAGATATCTGGTCGCACGCCAATCGCAAGGATCACCAACTCTGCTGAGAGCTCCTCCCCATTTGCTAACTTAACGGTGGATGCTGTTATCTCCGCAGCACTTGTACCCAAGTAAAGATTTACGCCGTGTTCTCTCATCTCCTTCGCGACCAAAGTTGCCATCTCAGGATCAAGCGGAGCCAGAACTTGGTTAGCTGCCTCAACAACAGAGGTCTTAATTCCTCGATGAATTAAATTTTCTGCAATTTCAACGCCAATAAATCCACCACCAATAACTACTGCACTACTTGGTTGTTGATTGACCTGATTAACAATTCTCTCTACATCTTCAACGGTCCGGAGAGTTAATGCACGTGCTACACCTGGAATTGGTGGAACAATCGGCGATGCGCCAGGGCTAAGAATTAACTTGTCATAGCTTAATTCATACTCTTTTCCAGTTACTTGCTCTTTAACTTGTACAGATTTCCTATTGCGGTTAATTGAAAGAACTTCGCTAGCGACTCTTACATCTAAGCGAAATCTCGCATGTAGAGAAGCAGGAGTTTGTAGTAATAAAGCAGATTCTTGTTCAATTACGCCACCAACATAATATGGAAGGCCACAATTTGCGTATGAAACATGGCCACTTTTTTCAAGCACAATAATTTCTGCATTATTATCTAATCGACGTAATCTTGTTGCTGCAGACATTCCCCCTGCAACTCCACCAACTATTACTACTCTTTGTGCACTCATTAGAGTTCCTAACTACTTTATTTTGTTAATTATTGGGTGACTAATGGGTAGCCAGCGCCAGCCCAGTCAATCACTCCACCATTTAAGTTATAAAGTGAAATAAACTGCTCATTGCTCATAGTTGCCACGGCTTTGCCAGAACGATTTCCGCTCCGGCAGTAAACTGCATAAGTTTTAGATTTATCAAGCTTTAAAATCTCATTTAAGAATGTGTCGCTTTGAAAATCAATATTTATGGAATTAGCGATATGACCTTCGTTAAATTCGCTTTTTGTACGCACATCCAAAATTACAACATCTGCCTCTTGAGTTTTTGCCTGGAACTCTGCCACTCCTAAATTCACAGCTGACCCACCTTCGCTAGAACATCCAGTCAATAAAAGAGTTGAAATTGTGATAAATGCTAGAAAGTTTTTAAACATTTCTTCTCCTTATGCTAGTGATAAAAATAGTTTTTGTAATTGGGCTGTTACGGCTTCCGAATTGGATTTGTTATCAACCAAACACTCTTTAAGGCTGGCAGAAATCAAGGTAAAGGCAGCGGTATTGACCGCTTTAGAAACAGCTGACATCTGCGTGACTACTTCTTCGCAGTTTCGCCCCTCTTCCAGCATTCGCACTACTGCGCCTAATTGACCATGCGCACGTTTTACTCGTTTCGCGATCGCTTCAACCTGATCTTCATCGGCTAATACATGCGTAACTTTTCTAGTAGCCATCTAATTTTCCTCGCAAATCCTTGACATTGCCTATACCCTAGGGGGTATGCTTCATTTATTCAAATCAACCCCCTGAAAGGAATCATCAAAATGTGTTCACGTGTTAATTGCTTCAAATGCGGCAAGCCAACTTGGGATGGCTGTGGTCAACATATTGAAGAAGCGCTAGCTGGAGTCCCTGAGCAAGACCGCTGTTCTTGTTAACTATCATTTAATTCTAAGCAATTTAATCCACACATACGTGTGATACCAAATTCATTACACTTATAGTTGGTTACTTGGATCATTAATTTTCTACTTAAAAAAGGAGAAATAATGCAAATTACTATCGACAAGAAGAGCGGGATTTTTATTGCAATTATTTCTGTTTTGCTACTAATAATTGGTCTAATGGTGTTTGGCTCTTCGAGAGACCATGACGATAATCGAAGCCATATGGGAATGCATGGCGATGGCCAAATGATGAACGCGGGCGATGGAATTTATTCTGGTAGCGATATTATGTTTGCACAAATGATGATTCCTCATCATGAACAAGCCATTGAAATGTCTGATCTTGCAATCAAAATTTCTAAAAATGTTGATGTTATAAATCTTGCAAAACAGATAAAGGATGCCCAAACACCTGAAATTGCTCAGATGCGTGGGTGGCTAGTTTCGGCCAATGCTTCTGAGGATATGGGTCATTCGATGGATATGGGTGGAATGCTTTCAAAGGAGGAGTTAGCAACCCTGGCTAAATCAACAGGAAAAACCTTTGATACATTGTTTTTGAAAGGAATGATTGCTCATCATGAAGGTGCAATTCACATGGTTATGATGATTGAAGACAGTTCAAATGCTGAAATTAAAGCTTTGGGAGAATCAATTGTGAAATCTCAAACCGTAGAAATTTCACAAATGAGAGATTTACTAAAAACTCTCTAACCAATTTTGGCGTGCTCATTCCAGGCGCTTTCTAAAGTTTGTGAAAAAGCCTCTAGCGGCTGTGCGCCAGATAGCCCAAACTTCATATCAAAGACAAAAAATGGTACTCCGGTTGCTCCGAGTTGGGCCGCAAGATTTCGATCTGCAATAACTTCATCCGAGAACTTATCTGTAGTTAGTATCTCTTCCACCTTGTCTGCATCTATGCCAATTCCAGTGGCAACCAGCACCAAATCAGAGTGTGAAAACAATGGCCGTTCCTTCTCAAAGTAACTTGAGTACATAGCCTCTAATAATTCATCTTGTTTATCTATTGTGCTCGCCCAAAGCAATAAGCGATGTGCGTCAAATGTGTTTCCAGATAATGTGTTATCCAAGTTGTAACAAAGGCCTTCTCCATTAGCGATTGAACAAACATTTGCCTGCATTGCTTTGACCTGTTCAGCATCCACTTTGTACTTTTCAGCGAGCATCACACTGGTGGGAAGTACTTGGTTAATTGATGGATCCAATTGAAATGCCCGATGGCGGACAGTTACCTTATCTTTATGCGCGAAAGCGGAAAGTGCCTTTTCTAATCTGCGTTTTCCAATAAAGCACCAAGGGCAAACTACATCTGACCAAACATCAATAATCATGGATTAAATCTATCGCAATTACTAAGTTTGAGCAGTTGCAGTAAAGTTCAAATATGGCCAACGCAAAAGATGTGATCGCTGATTTGAAATCCCTAGCATCTGCAAAAAAGGCAAGAGATCTACAGCGGTTTTTTAAGACCGGTTCTGGACAATATGCCGAAGGTGACATATTTCTAGGAGTAATGGTTCCGCAAAATAGGAAAATAGCTAAGAAGTACTCTGATCTTTCTCTACCAGAAATTAAGAGATTGATTGATTCAGATTTCCACGAGGTTAGATTTTGTGGTTTGTTAATTTTGGTAGATCAGTTCCAAAAGGCAAAAAGCAAAGTTGTTCAGAAAAAATACTTTGATTTTTATTTGAAGCAATTAAAGTTGGGGCAAATAAATAATTGGGATTTAATTGATGTCACGGGTGTGAGAATGGGCGCGTATTTAATCGATGAAAAAACCGCTCCAGTAACTTTAAGAAAACTTGCTCGGAGTAAAAATCTTTGGGAGCGCCGAATGGCAGTTATCTTCACATTTGCCTTTCAAAAGGTTGGAGATCCTCACCCGACCTTAGAAATGGCCGATCTATTAATGAAAGATGATCATGATCTGATCCATAAGGCGGTTGGCTGGGCACTTCGAGAGGTTGGAAAGATGGATGGCCCGCTTCTTAGGAATTACTTAAGTAAAAATGCTCATCAAATGCCACGGACAATGCTTCGTTATTCAATTGAGAGGTTCTCAAATACCGAGCGAAAGAGATGGCTGGCTCATTAGACTTGCTTAAACAAATTATGCAAGGGGGCAATTTTGGCTAGTGCAATAGTTGATACCGCACCCTTGGTTCTAGATGTTGGTGTAGTGCTAGTTGCTGCTGCAACTATGGGATATGCAGCTCGCAAACTTGGCCTGCCATCTGTTTTAGGTTATTTGCTTACCGGATTATTAGTTTCACCGTTTACACCTGGCTTTGTTGCAGACAGCAATCAGCTCTCTTTGCTTGCTGATATCGGAGTGGTTCTCTTGCTCTTTGAGGTTGGAATCGAGATTGATTTAAAAAGAATTAGTAAAGAGCAAAGATCATTATTGTGGGGTGCACCGCTTCAAGTATTAATTGGAGTTGCAATCGGCACGCCCGTATTTTTATATCTTGATCTTCCTATTCTTGGTGCACTGCTACTTTCATTATCAATTGCGATGTCATCAAGTGTTGTGATTGTAAATATAACTAGAAGTCCTAGAAGAAAAACTGACACATTTACTGAAGAAGCGATGCTTGGTTGGTCAGTTGTTCAAGATGTAGTTGGAGTTGCATTAGCTGCTGTAATTCTTACGGTATTTGGCGCCAGTGAAAAACCATTGGTTTTGGCAATTGGCGGTCTAATAGGTTTTGGTTTGATGGCTTATGTTGCTTCAAAGCTTTTGCCACTAATTCTACAAAAGGTGCGATGGGAAAAAGATTTATTTCTTATTTACTCGGTATCAACTGGTCTTGTACTAGCAGCACTTGGCACAGTTGTTTTTGGAATTCCAATGGCGTTGGCGGGCTTCGTTGCCGGTCTTGCAATTAATCAAAGTAAGGATACCGAAGAGGTAAGAAAGGCGATTCTGCCATTTCGAGATCTTTTTGCAGTTTTATTTTTTGTGGTAATTGGTTCATTAATTCAGCCAGCTGAGCTTGCTAATTCATGGAGATTTGCACTTCTTATTTTATTTTTGATGATAATTTTAAAAACACTTCCAACCGCACTATTTGCAAAAATTGGTGGTTTAAAGGTGAAGCCTTTGCAATTTGCAACTGGCATTAGCCAAATCGGAGAATTTTCCTTCGTTTTAGGCAGTATTGCTTTTAGCGAAAAGGCATTATCTGTTTCTCAGTACACCGGAGTACTCGTTGCAGTTGTTATCTCAATTGTATTTTCAACCTTATTGGTCAGAAAAATTGGGATAAAACCCGGGATTTAAATAAATAAATCAGCATTCATGATCTTATTCCATGCCGAAACAAAATCATGAACAAATTTCTCTTTATTGTCATCTTGGGCATATACCTCTGCGTATGCGCGCAATATCGAGTTTGATCCAAAGACCAAATCAACGCGAGTTGCTGTGTATTTAACCTCACCGGTGGTTCGATTTCTGATGTTGTAATCATTTTTACCAGTTGGCTCCCAAACATATGTCATATCAGTAAGAGTGGTAAAGAAATCTGTAGTTAAAGCACCAACTCGGTCGGTAAACACACCATGTTTAGTTCCGTCATGGTTTGTACCAATCACACGCATTCCACCGAGTAGCACTGTCATTTCAGGTGCTGTTAATCCCATAAGTTGGGCGCGATCTAGTAATAACTCCTCTGGTTGAACAACATAATCCTTCTTCACCCAGTTGCGGAAACCATCATGAATTGGCTCAAGAGGCGCAAAGGAAAGTGCATCAGTTTGTTCAACGGTTGCATCTCCACGACCTTGTTTGAAAGGAATATTCACATTTACGCCTGCAGCTTTAGCAGCCTTTTCAACACCAAGATTTCCTGCAATAACAATTACATCAGCAATGCTTGCGCCGCATTCTTTGGCGATTGGCTCTAAAACCTTTAGTACCTTGGCAAGACGCTCAGGTTCATTTCCTTCCCAATCCTTTTGTGGAGCCAAACGAATTCGTGATCCATTTGCGCCACCGCGAAGATCTGAGTGGCGGAATGTTCGAGCACTATCCCATGCAGTGGTAACCAATTCAGTAATAGTCAGCCCACTTGCTTCGATCTTCCGTTTTACATCATCAACCTTGTAATTAGTTGGCCCAGCTGTTACTGGATCCTGCCAAATTAAATCCTCTTTTGGAACATCTGGTCCTAAGTAGCGAACCTTTGGTCCTAAATCTCGATGAGTTAACTTGAACCAAGCACGAGCAAATACCTCACTGAAGTAATCTTGATCATCGCGGAATCGCTCTGAAATTTTTCGATAAATCGGATCCTTAATCATCGCCATATCTGCATCGGTCATGATTGGGTTGTATTTAATTGATGGATCTTCAACATCTGCAGGCTTATCTTCATCTGCGATATTTACTGGCTCCCATTGTTGTGCGCCAGCTGGAGATTTAGTTAATTTCCATTCATATTTAAATAGTAGGTCGAAGTAACCGTTATCCCACTTAGTTGGATGAGTAGTCCATGCACCTTCAATTCCGCTAGTTACAGTGTCACGACCAATGCCACGAGTTTTGTGATTCATCCATCCCAAACCTTGTTCGGAGATATCTGCACCCTCTGGCTCTGGCCCAAGATTTGATGCCTTGCCATTTCCATGTGCCTTACCAACAGTGTGACCACCAGCAGTTAATGCAACAGTTTCCTCATCATTCATTGCCATACGAGCAAAGGTTTCACGAATATGTGCAGCTGTCTTTAATGGATCTGAAACACCATTTACGCCCTCAGGATTAACATAAATTAATCCCATTTGAACTGCAGCAAGTGGATTCTCCATTGTGCTGGCATCATTTAAATCGCCATAACGTGAATCACTTGGGGCAAGCCACTCTTTCTCAGAGCCCCAATAAATATCAATCTCTGGATGCCAAATATCTTCTCGGCCAAATCCAAAACCGTAAACCTTTAATCCCATCGATTCATAAGCAATTGTTCCGGCAAGAACCAATAAATCTGCCCAGCTAATTTTGTTTCCATACTTCTTCTTAATTGGCCATAGCAAACGACGCGCTTTATCTAAATTTGCGTTATCTGGCCAGGAGTTAAGTGGTGCAAATCTATTGTTGCCAGTTCCTGCGCCACCGCGACCATCTGCAATTCGATATGTTCCGGCTGCATGCCAAGAAAGCCGAATCATTAAACCGCCGTAATGACCCCAATCCGCTGGCCACCAACTTTGACTATCAGTCATAAATGCATGTAAATCTTTTTTAAGTGCTGCTACATCTAACTTTGCTAGCTCTTCTTGGTAGTTGAAATCCTTACCTAGTGGATTTGTTTTAGTGTCATGCTGATGCAAAATATCTAGATTTAAAGCTTTTGGCCACCAGTACTTCTCTGAGTTTCCAGCTTGGGTATGTGCGCCATGAGGCACGGGACATTTTGCAGAATCAGACATATGCACTCCTAGAGATTATTAGGAATCAATTATGGCTTAAAAGGTGAATTCTAGATAGTTAGCGTTTAGAGAATATTTTAAACATCACCCAAGAAAGTAATGCGCTAACAACAGAGGCAAAAATCACGGCAATAATCGCAATTTCTTCCGTCTGTCGATTATCAAAGGCAATATGGGCAATAAATATCGCAACAGTAAAGCCAATTCCTGCCGCACTTCCAGTAGCCGTGATCATTGATTTCTTTGCACCGCTTGGAATCTCAGCAATTTTTAATTTTCCTGCTATTAAAGTTGATGTAAGAATTCCAACTGGCTTGCCAACGACTAATCCAAAGAAAATTCCCCAAGCAACTAATGATTTGCTGGCTGAAGTCAGTGAATCTAAGTTAAATCTAACGCCAGTATTGGCAAATGCAAAAAGTGGGATAACAAAAAATGTACTAAAAGGGTGGAATCTATCTTCTAGCCACTCAATTACCGTTTCAGACTTATCGTCAAATTTTCTGATGTTTGGAGTCAGTAATCCTAAAATTACTCCAGCCAAAGTTGGATGTACTCCTGTTTTATATAGCGTAAACCAAAAAACAGCGCCAATAAGAACATAAGAAAATGTAGCTTTAACATTAACTCTCTTCATTAAATAGGTGAATGCAATTACTAATACGCTGCTAAAAAGCCAATTAACCTTTATTCCATCAGAGTAAACAAATGCAATAATCAAAATTGCACCAATATCATCTATTACAGCAAGCGCAAGTAAAAATATTTTTAGAGAATCTGGGACTCGTGACCCGATCAAGGTAAGTAAACCAACTGCCAGGGCAATATCTGTTGCAACTGGGACGCCCCAACCTCCTGCTTCAATCCCACCTGCAATTACTAAATAAATAACCGCAGGAAGTGCGATTCCGCCAAGTGCTGCAATAAATGGCATCAGCGCTTTCTTAACTGAGGCAAGGTGGCCAGATGTTAACTCTCGTTTAATTTCAAGTCCTACAACAAAAAAGAAAAAAGTCATCAATACATAATTAATAAATTTCTGTACCGTCAGGTCAATTGCCAGTGATCCTTGACCAATTTCAAAATCAGTACCAAGCAGTGAAAAGTATTTTTCCGACAGAGGTGAGTTGGCAACTAATAAACCGAGTGCGGCGAAGATTAAAATTAAAACTCCACCAGATGATTCGCGATCTAAGAATTCACGCAATGGCGGCTTGGTTAATTTCACGAGATAGAGTGTACTAAAGCTTACTTTTTGCTATCAGAAATTTTGCGCTCTCAATAATGCTGATCTCTGGCTCAGTAAACTCAAATGAAAATAGTGATCGTGCCTTTGCATTACTGATCAAATTAGGTCTTCCTACCAGCAGCAATCCAGGCCGCTGCTCCTTTTTAAAGAATGCTCGTAACTTAAGCAGCCAGGTTGGTGCCCGCTTCGTACTCATTTTTAAATTCGGATTATTTGCTTTTATTATCTGGGCAATCTCAACTAGAGAACGCGTTCCAGTACTAGCTATTATCCGCTCGCCCTTTGTTGCATCAATTTTGATTGCGTCGACATGCATTCTGGCGACATCTTTCACATCAACAATTCCTACTCGCAGATCAGGCAGCATTCGCCGGGTTCCTTTAATCAATTGATCAATGATTGCCATTGAAGATCCAAAGTTGATGTCAAGCGGGGCCCCGATTACCAAACTTGGATTAATGGTTGTTAATGCCATTTCGGGAGCTTCATTTTTTACAAAATCCCAAGCAGCGCGTTCTGCTAAGGTCTTTGACTTGCGATATGCAGCGCGACCAATTGGATGATCAACATCAGTCCACATTGTTTCATCAAACGCTTTTGCACCTTTTGGTAAATCTCGACCAAATATTGCAGCATTTGATGAGGTCAAAATAACTCTCTTAACACCCGTATTTTTCGCTGCTCTTAGCGCACGAAGAGTTCCATCAACAGCTGGACGGATTAACTCATCCTCATTTGCAGGTATTACCAATGGGAAAGGTGAAGCTGAATGAATAAGAACAGCAACACCTGCCATCGCATCATTCCAACCTGCATCGGAATCCAGAGATAACTCAACAAACGAAAGATTTGAATCAAGAGTTTTTACATCTTTGACATGATCTCGCAGAGCATCAACAATCTCATTACTTTTACCAAGTGAGCGCACCGATGCTCTTACTTGGTATCCCTGATTTAAGAGCTCAAGCAAAATATGTCTGCCGATGTATCCATTGGCACCAGTCAGTAACACCTTACTAATTTTGATTACCTCTTTTTTTAGATCTTACTGAACTGTATCAGCAGTCAGAATTACTTAGAGTTGGAGGATTTTTCCTTCTTGTCAGGTGTCCCGGTTACGCGGCCAGCGTGGGCAACTGCCTTTGGATCCCGCTTGGATTTAATCAAGCTGGCTATTGTTGATACCAACAAAATTAAACCAATTACCGCAAGGCTGACAAGTGTTGGGATTTTAGGAATGTCATACCAAGTCTCGTGTAAGAAGGTAAGGATTAACTTAACTCCAATAAACATCAAGATGATTGATAAACCAAGAGATAGATAAATTAACTTATCCAACAAGCCCTTTAATAGGAAGTAGAGCGCTCTTAGACCAAGCAAAGCAAATGCATTTGCAGCAAATACCAAGAATGGTTCCTGGGTTACACCAAATGTTGCTGGGATTGAATCAAGTGCAAACAATAAATCTGTTGAAGCAATTGCAATCAGCACGGTAAACATAGGCGTTGCAATTCGTTTTCCATCTATCTTCGTAAACGCCTTTGAGCCATCAAATTGATCAGTCATCGGAACGCGCTTTCGAATAACTTTTACTAAGAAATTATCCTCGGGAGTTGGATCCTCATCCCAGTGCTTAAACAAACCAACACCGGTCCAGATCAAGATTGCTCCGAAGATCACAAAGGTGAAGCTAAAGGCTGCTAAAGCTGCTGCGCCAACTGCAATAAAAATTGCGCGTAGAACTAGAGCCAGAATTACACCAAACATTAAAACTCTCTGGTGATAAATAGAGGGAACTTTAAACTGTGCCAAAATAATTATAAATACAAATAAATTATCTACAGATAGGGATTTTTCAACTAGGTAGGCAGCAAAGTACTCGGTTCCAAATTGAGAACCGGCGGTTTGCCAAACCCAAATTCCAAAGATGATGGCAACGCCAATATAAAAGATTGACCAGCCAGCCGCCTCTTTAAACATTACATCGTGAGGTTTGCGACTAATTGTTAATAAATCAATGATGATTAAGGCAAAAATCGCACCAACAACAATTGCCCAAGTTAGAAGAGTTACATTCATTTCAAATACCTATTTCTGTAGGAGGGACAGATGACGTAAAGCCATGGTCTCCCTCAACCATCTTCATGGTCGCAACTCCGGGATATTTCTATCCGTATTGACGAAGGTGCTAAACGAGGTACTCCCCAATGGCGGGAATTCTGGCACACGACAGCGATTCCTTCAAAGTAGACCCGTTCAATTTCATAACTAATCTACTATTTACGCATGACATTTTCTGAATTAAACCTACTTGGCGTGCTAGTTGCTTTCTTCTTCTCTTTTGTGAGCGGTGCAATTTGGTTTGGACCTAAAACTTTCTATCCAATTTGGATGAAAGCCCGAGGAATTAAAGATGGGCAATTAACTTCGCAGCAAAATAAACCGGTTGCGCTATTTGGCGGAACCATTGTTGGAGTATTAATTCAAACTCTTACAGTTGCCCTTGTTGTTAATTCTTTGCAGCGAAATAATGTTGATTTTTCAGTTATGGATGGTGCGGTAGTTGGCTTTGCTCTTGGAGTTGGAATAGCCATGTTTGCATCACTTTCTCATCGTTTATTTGGTGGCGAAAGCTTTAAAGTATGGATAATTGAAACAGCAAATGATGCAATTAATTTAACTATTGCAGGAGCAATAATTACTTTCTTTAACTAATTTCAAAACTAATTAAATTCAACCTAAACGCCAGACCGAAGAATCTTCTCCATTGGTCGACCTTTCGCAAGCTCGTCGACTAACTTATCCATGTAGCGAATTTTTTTCATAAGCGGATCTTCAATTTCTTCAATTTTTACACCACAGATAGAGCCAGTAATTAGTTTTGCCTTTGGATGAATCTTGGCAGCCTTGAAGAATTCCTTGAAAGTACTTTGCTTCTTTAGATGACTCTTTAATTTCCTTGAGTCAAAACCAGTAAGCCATGAGATTACCTTAATTAGTTCTGCTTCGGTGCGATCTTTACGCTCAACTTTATTCACATAATGAACGTATACATCAGCCACAGGCATCTCAAAAATCTTATGAGTCATTTACGTCTGTATCTACGTAAATCAAAGTATAAAACGCTTATAATCAAAATCAATCCCAAGCCTTGTAATCCTGGCGAATCATCAAATTCACCAAAGACCATGGCAAATGCTCCAATTGCAATAAGTAA
>JACCDK010456324.1_pt1 | contig 12448 bp, 3 predicted proteins | sample 7445871 | NCBI WGS metagenome assembly JACCDK01 (sample SAMN15323436, study PRJNA562643) | freshwater metagenome | isolation source: river surface water | place: USA:Blue River Watershed | collected 2017-08-15
ATGAAGAATATTTTCGACTTACACCAGGACATTCTTACTGATTACAAATCTTACATTGATAGTTTTATAAATATTGCTGATGAAAAGATATTAAGTACAGTAACTAAAGAGTTTGATTCAGGTAATTTATACCCTGAGCCACTTGTGCAATTTAATCCTTCATTTGAATCAGGTGGGAATGTTGATGATCTTGTAAAACAGGGGGTATTAGTAAAGCAGTTCAATGAGATCATCTACGATGGTGAGAATAAATCATGGGAGATATACAAGCATCAGACAGAGGCAATAAAAAAAGGTAATGATGGTAAAGGATTTGTAGTTACTTCTGGAACCGGCTCAGGTAAAAGTTTAACTTATATTTCAACTATTTTCAACTCTTTATTCAAGACCCCAAATCAACCAGGAATAAAAGCAATTATTGTTTATCCTTTAAACGCGTTGATAAATTCTCAAGAATCAGCAATGGCTGGTTTTGAAGCAAATTATAGGAAAAGAACAGGGGAAGCTTTGCCTTTCACGTATGCTAAATACACGGGGCAAGAAAAGCAAGAGGATAGAGAGAAAGTGATTGCCAACCCTCCAGATATTTTGCTTACGAACTATATGATGTTAGAGCTTTTAATGGTGAGAAAGGCAGACGAAGCTTTAAGGAATTCATTTTTGGATAATATCCAATTTCTTGTATATGACGAATTACATGTTTACAAAGGCAGACAAGGTGCAGATGTATCATTATTAAATAGGAGAATCAAAGCTGCAGCAAAAAACAAAAACATACTTTGTATTGGTACTTCTGCTACAATGGCTACTGGTACTTTAGACGCGCAGAAAATAGAGGTCGCGAAAGTTGCCACACGATTCTTTGATGCTGATTTTACCTCAGAAAACATTGTTGTAGAATCGTTGACTTATTCCACTATTGATACTCAGCCATCTAATACCTTACTTAAGCAATCTATACAAAGTGAAATAACTGATAGAACGAAACCCGCTATACTTAGTAACCCGCTCGCTATTTGGTTAGAGCGGACAGTTGCAATTAAAAATGAAGGTGAAAATAAACGAAGAAACGAACCAAGATCATTAAAGGCTATTTCAAAAGACTTATCAATTGTAACCGAATTAGATGAAAAAACTTGTGAAAATAAAGTTATTGAGATTTTGATTTGGGCTGAAGAGTTAAATATAAAAAGCGCTAATGAAAAAAGAAAGGATACAATTCTGCCTTTCAAACTACATCAGTTTATTTCACAAACCGGATATGTTTATTTAACTCTTGAAAATGCAGATAACAGGTTTATTACATTAGACCCTAATCCATTTGTTAAACTTTCTGAAACTGAAACAGAAGTACCAGTTTTTCAAACAGTTTTTAGTAGAGTAAGTGGGGAAGAGTTTCTGTGTGTAAGAAAAGACTTTGATGAGAATGAAGGCTCTAAATTTGTTTTTAGGGATTTCAATGAAAACCTAAATCCAAAAAACGAAGACGACCTGAAAGTCAACAACAAAAAAGTAAAACAAAGAAGTGAAGAAGATTATAAAGATGGCTATGTGATTTTTGACAAAGATTTCCTTCTTGATATAAATGAATATATTGATTTACTTCCTTCAGCGTGGGTAAATAAAGCTGGCGATATCGATGCGTCTAAATTATTGCGTTTGCCAAGTGAGGTTTATGTCAAAAAGAACGGTACCTTTTCTGACACTCCAAATGGCGGGGAGAAGGCATGGTTCATTCCTGCTCCTTTAATTTATGACCCAACATGCGGTATTATTTATCTTGAAACAAAATCAAGTGAAAAAACTAAACTTATTTCACTTGGGAATGAAGGACGTTCAACTTCAACGACCCTTATAACACTGCAAACTTTATTGGCTTTATATAAAAATGGCAAAGCGATAAAAGAGCAGAAATTGATGAGCTTTACTGATAATAGACAAGATGCTTCTTTGCAGGCAGGGCATTTCAATGACTTTATACAGGTGGTGCATTTACGTTCTGCAATAGAAAAGGTTTTAAGAATAAGCACAGAACCATTAAAGATTTCAGACCTAATTTTTAAAGTTCAGGATGCCTTAAAATTACCTGAATCCGAATATGCAATTAATCCTGCACCTAATCCCAATAGGCCAAACGAGGATAATTTAGCAGCGTTAAGAAATTACATTACTTATAGAATTATTCAAGATTTGAAAAGAGGATGGAGATATGTTCTTCCTAATCTTGAGCAAACAGCACTTTTAAATATTACATATAAAAATATTCGGGATAATGCTTCTGATAATACACTTTGGTCAGAAATTGAGTTATTAAATGAAATGACAGTTGAAAATAGGGTTGATTTTATCCTACAAGTTTTGAACTATTTTAGAAACATGTATGCTGTTGATTTCGACATGCTACGTTATGAAAATAGAAAAAAGACTGAAGATGAATTAAATCAACAGCTTAATAAAGAGAAACTTTGGTCATTAGATAAAGGCGAAAGAATAGATGCTCCGAATTTTCTTTCCGTTCAGGGTGCTGACAAAGCTACAAGAGAGACATTTATCCAGAGTATTGGACCTTCAAGTAGATTGGCAAGGTATATTAAGCATCAATTTAGAAATGCTGGTAAGACCCCGCCTACAACTGAAGAGTACAATGAATTTATGACTAAAGTGTTGGATGCTTTATCAGAGGTACATTATTTAAAGAAAGCATCCATACATGCAGAAAAAGGCGACAAAGTTGCATATCAACTAATACTAACATCAGTGCTTTGGCAAAAGGGAGATAAAGTTATTGTAACAACCGATAAAACTTCCTATATCACTTTACATAGTGAAATCCCTGTAAAGCCACACAAGTATTTTCAGAATTTATACCAAGAGGACTTTTCAGACCTGCCAAAATCATACATAGCAGCAGAGCATACTGGCCAGGTTAAAAATGAAGAAAAAATAGATAGGGAAGAAAAATTTAATGAAGCTGTAGAATTAAGTGCCTTGTATTGTTCCCCTACTATGGAGTTGGGAATTGATATTTCTTCTCTGAACATTGTTCATATGCGAAATGTCCCACCAAGCCCTGCAAATTATGCACAAAGAAGTGGACGCGCAGGAAGAAGTGGTCAGTCTGCTTTAGTATTTACTTATTCCTCAAAAACCTCGCCTCACGATAAACATTATTTTGCAGACCCAGTTAAAATGGTTGCAGGTATTGTTCAGGCACCAAGGATTGATTTAACAAATGAGGAATTACTTCGATCTCATATTAATGCTACGGTACTTTCATTTTTGAATGCTGAAGAATTTAAACCATCACTTATTGATCTTATAGATATTTCTGGCGGCACATATCTCTTAAAAAGTAATGTTAAAGCAAAGTATCAAGATGTAATTGATTCAAGATTTGATGAGATTAAAAGATTAGTCCAAAATATAGTCTCCACAATTGACTTTGCCGGCATAAAATGGTTTAATGAGTCTTGGTTAGAAACTCAAATCAAGACAGTGCCAGATAAATTAGAACAGTCATTGCTAAGATGGAAAAAAATGTATTTAGATGCTTTAAGGCAAATGAATGAGGCGCACGAGACTCATATAAGTCCTATTATAAAGGATAGTGAAATAAAAAAATTAGCAGGCATTTCATATGCAAGAGCTAAGGATCGGAAAAGTTTATTAGAGAACCAATCAGATAAAAATAAAAACTCAAGTTTATCTGAATTTTATACATTCAGATATTTGGCTTCTGAAGGATTTTTACCTGGTTATAATTTTACAAGATTACCTATTCGAGTATTCTTAGGTGGAAAAGACAGAAATGAAAGCATTTCAAGGCCTCGCTTTATTGGATTAAAAGAGTTTGGTCCAAATAATTTGATTTATCATAATGGTGGTAAATATAAGGTCAACAGAATTACACCTAATGATGTTTCGTTGGATTTAATGGAAATTAAAATTTCAAAAGAAACCAACTATGCATATTTAGGGAAAGAAGACGGCAAGGGTAAAAATCAAGACCCAATAACAGGTTCTCAATTTACCTCAAGTAATATTGAGTTGTACCAAAACTTATTAGAATTAGAGGAAGCTCAATCAGAAAATTCAGAACGTATTTCTTGTATGGAAGAAGTAAGAACTTCTGAAGGGTATGTTACTGAAATGTATCTGAATTCAACCGATGGATTAATGGATGCTACAAAAATAAGGTTAACAGTAGATGGTGATGAGATGATGAAGCTTTTTTATGCACCAGCGGCAAAGTTAATTTTGTTAAATAAGAAGTGGAAAAGAGCAAAAGAAGATGGATTTGATATTGGTACTAAATCAGGCTTTTTTAAATCAAAAAAGCAAGTAGAAAAACAAACTGCAGAAGACCCTAATCAAAACATAATGCTTTATACTTATGATACGTCTGATGTTTTGTATATACAGCCAATAAAGTCATTAGGCTTATCAGACAATGGTGTTGTTACGATGCAATATGCAATTGAAAAAGCAATTGAACAACATTACAATATTGAGCCAGTTGAGATTGCGGCTAAGCTTATGGGAAGTGATGAGAATAAGAATATTATGCTTTATGAATCATCTGAAGGAAGTATTGGAGTGCTTAAAGATATTGCCAGAAATCCTGCAATATTGAGAACCTTGTTTTTAAAGGCGTATGAAATTTGTGGGTATGATTATAAGACCAAAGAAGATAAATTTCCAGGCAGACCAAAGGCAAGCTATGATGACTTATTATCATATTATAATCAGATGGACCATGTTAAAATAAACCGACATGATATAGTAAAAGCTTTAGACTTATTAATTTCCTCAAATCCTGACGATACAATTGGAGGAACTTACGAAGATAAATATGAAGAATTGTTAAAAGGAATTCATCATAAAAGTCCAGGCGAGAAAGAGTTATTAGAATACTTATTTAATAACGGATTTAGGCTTCCAGATTTTACAAACCATAACATGGAGGAATTCTATGTACAACCTGATTTTGTGTATGACAGAGAACGTGCATTGATTTTTGTTGACGGCGGCATACATAAAAAAGGAATTATAAAAGCAGATGATGACAAAAAACGTAAAGCAATTGAATTAGCAGGTTTTGACGTTTTAGTATGGGACTACACAACTGAAACTGTAGATTCATTTGTTTCAAGAAGACAAGATATATTTAGAAAAGTACGATAACAACATGATAGATAGCAAATATAAAAAACCAGGGAAGCTCGTAAAATTTAGAGATAGGCGTTGTGTAGTTCAGCCATCGAATGATAGTGAAATTATTGTACTTAAGCCATTGGGTGGTTCAGATGATGAAATTATATCTGTCTTTGAGCCAATTCTGCAACATTTCGAAACAATTGAAGATGATGAGTTTGAAATGCCTGATGTAGATGACATTGATAGTTTTCTTACTGCTAAATTATTATATGATGCGGCTAGACTATCATTTAGACAAGTAAGTGGTCCTTTTAGGTGCATGGGGAAACTTTCTTTTAGACCAAGGTCATATCAATTAGTGCCTTTAATAATGGCACTTAAGCAAGAAACAACAAGGCTGTTGGTTGCAGATGATGTTGGAGTAGGTAAGACAATTGAAGCAATTCTAATATTACGTGAATTATTAGAAAGGGGCTCAATACAATCTTTTGCAATTTTATGTCCGCCTCATTTGTGCGAACAATGGCAGAAAGAACTTGCGGAAAAGTTAGATATTGAAGCTGTTATCATTCGTTCAAGTACAGTTGCAAGTTTGGAAAGAAAAATCATAGGAGACGACACATTGAATGTATTCAATTACTATCCTTTTCAAGTAATTTCTATTGATTATGTTAAAAATGGCTCCGCGAAAATGCCTGCATTTTTGAAAGATGTACCAGAATTAGTTATAGTGGATGAAGCTCATACGTGTACCAAGAACTTAGATTTTAAAAAAATAAGCCAAAGTCAGCAACGATATGAATTATTGGAAAAAATCGCAGTAAATGATAAGCAACATCTTATTTTATTAACCGCAACACCGCATAGTGGAAAAGATGGAGAGTTTAAGTCATTATTGGGATTGGTTAATAAGGAGTTTGAAAAATATAACTTTTTAGATTTAACCACATCTGAAAAAAGGAAAGTTGCTGGCCATTTCATACAACGAAAAAGAAAAAATATTTTAAAATGGCTTGACGAAGAGACTCCTTTTCCTAAAAGGACAACTGAAGAACTTCCTTATCAAATATCATCGTCTTCGGAATATTATAAATTATATCAAGATGTTTTGAAATTTGCAAGAGGCATAAGTACTGATGGTGTAACGGAGAATAAGGCAAGAATAAAATATTTCGCCGCATTGTCCTTGTTAAGGGGGGTAATGAGCAGTCCAGCTGCAGGATATGAGATGCTTTTAAAAAGAAAATCTAAATTAAGTGAAAATGAAGAGATAGGGGATGATGAAGTTCGAGACAATCCTATTGTAGAAAGATGGGATGAGCAAAATGATACTGAGCAAATTGAAATAATTGACAGAGCAGAATTGTCCGATACGGAATGGAACACTTTGAACAGATTAGCGCAAAAAGCTTTAGAACTAACTAAAATTGAAAAAGACGAGAAGGTTAAACTTGCATCAGAGCAGATAAAAATTTGGGTAAATAAAGGACAAAGTCCAATTGTATTTTGCAGATTTATAGCTACTGCTCATTATGTAGCTAAAATTTTAAAAAGCCTACTGCCGAAGGATGTAGATGTCAGGGCTATCACAAGTGAATTAAGTGATGATGAAAGAAGGGAGAAAATAGATGAAATGGCAAAAAGTCCAAAACGAATTTTAGTTGCCACTGATTGTTTAAGTGAGGGTATAAATCTACAAGATAAGTTTAATGCAATCTTACATTATGATTTACCATGGAATCCAAATAGATTAGAACAAAGGGAGGGGAGAGTAGACCGTTATGGTCAACCTGGATGGATAGACAAAAATGGTGATCATCAAAATACAATTGATGTAAAGGTTTTATTTGGTGAAGACAATCCAATGGATGTTGTTGTTTTGAAGATTATTATTGAAAAGATTCAAAAAATTCAAAACACTTCTGGTGTAAGTATTGCACTTGCAGATGATAATAGGTCAGTAATGGACAAGGTATTAAAAGAGGTCTTGTTAAATCCAGAAAAGGCTCAAAATAAATTTTCAAAACAAATTAGAATTGATTTTGGTACAAGCGCTGAATTGGATGAGTTAGATGTGGAAATTACGAATGAAATTGAAGCTGCAAGAGAAAAAGCCGAAAGCGTTAGAAGTATATTTGCGCACGAGAGTATTATGCCCGAAGAGGTAAAAAAAGACTTAGAAGAAGTTGATGAAGCTATTGGGGACACCAATACTTTACAAGAATTTGTTATTTCAGCTTCAAAATTATTAGGGGGAAGTGTAGAAATTGTTAAAGGAGGTTTCTTAATTAATAAACTAAATATGGATGATTGGATTTCATCTTCTTTAGGAAGTGGAGACAAGTTCCATGTTTCTTTTGAATCGCCAACGCCCCAAGGTTTTAAATATATAGGGCGTAATCATCGATATGTTGAACAACTGTGTCACAGGTTAATTGCAAATTCTTTAGACAAGAGTAAAAAAAATCAAAAGGCTGCTCGTGCATCAGTTTTTAGTTCAGATGATGTTTCAACACAAACTACACTCATTCAATTTAGAGTTAGAAATGTAATACGCGAAGTCAACAAAAAACATGAAATGGTTTCTGAAGAAATGTTTTTATGGGGTTATGAGCAAACAACAGAAGGCATAAATGCACTAAGTATGGAGCAATGTAAAAAATTACTACATTCTTCAAATGCATTAGATATTAGTAAAGAAAGACAGCAAATTGTTTTTAATAAAGAAATAGAACATTTTCAAGCACTTCATCCAGATTTTATACAAGTTGTTCAAAAAAGAAGTGAAGAGCTTGTAAATGCACATACAAGATTCGCAAAATATATAGGTGCAAAACGTTTCGAAGCAGTTACACCAGTTTTACCTCCAGATATTTTAGGTGTTTATGTTTTAATTCCTAACCCTAAAATAAACAAGTAAGAGTTATGAATTTTCCATCAATTGACATACAAGGCTCAATACTATCAACTGATTTATTAGCAAAGATTAGAGGTGAGCAAGCTAATTTTCAACAAGGGAAGGACTTTAATTCAGATTTCACAAACGCTAAGTTGAAAGATGATATAAGTTTGGCTTGGCAGGAGGCTAAAGGACAATGGACTATATATAAGAGTAAATTAGCGAGATTAAAAGAGGGTGAGAATGGCACTACTGAAACAAGAAACTTCTGGATTTCACCTTTATTAACCAATTTAAACTACAATCTTACTTTTAACAGACAAGCCGAAGAGCTAAACGGAAAATCATTCCCTATTGGTTATCGTGATAGTGTATTAGATAATTTCCCTTTATATGTGGGTGGTTATCACGAAAGTTTGGATAAAAGGCCTGAAAATAAGCAACTAAGGGTGTCTCCACATGCTATGTTGCAAGAATACCTGAATTATAGCGAACATTTATATGGTATTGTAACAAATGGTAAACAACTTCGACTGTTAAGAGATGCAAGTAGAATTACCAGATTAAGCTACATCGAGTTTAATTTAGAAAAAATGATGGAAGAGGATTTGTATTCCGATTTCGTTATTTTTTATCGTTTACTGCATGCAAGTAGGATGCCAAAACGTATCGATGGTGGAGCAGATAGCATAATTGAAAAATACCATCAAGAGGGCTTGGAGGCAGGTAGTACAATTCGTAATAAATTGGGGGACGCTGTTAAAGGTGCCATTTTAAATTTAGCGAATGGGTTTATAAAAAATCCAAACAACAATGAACTACGTGCCGCTTTTGACAATGGAACTATTGATCTTGGGGAATATTATCGTCATCAATTGCGTATAATATACAGATTACTTTTTTTATTCGTAATCGAAGAACGAAATTTAGTATATGCTGATAGTAAGACACCTGAAACTAAAAGGTTCAGTCAGATATATTTTAATCACTATAGCTTATTACGTTTAAGAAAACTAGCAAAAAAAATTGTAGCACCTGAATCAAATAGGTATCATGATTTGTGGAAAGGATTAGTAAGTACATTTTCATTATTTGAGAAAAAAGAAATTGGCGAAAAGCTTGGCATAATGAGTTTGCAAGGAGATTTGTTTGGATACAATGCTATTGCAAATGACTATTATGACCTGCATAATTGTTCATTGAGTAACTCAATTTTATTAAATATCATTAAATCATTAAGTTATTTTGAAAACGAAAACCAAGTACTAATTGCTGTTAATTATGGCGGCTTAGATGTAGAAGAATTTGGTTCAGTATATGAAGGGCTTTTAGAATTGCAACTAACCATAAATAAAATAGAAGGTACTGAGGAGTATAGTTGCAACTTCGATGGAAGTAATGAAAGAGGTAAAAGTGGTAGTCATTACACGCCAGAAGAATTAGTACAACCATTAATAAAGCATTCCTTAGAGTATTTAATTGAAGATAGATTAAAGCCTTATCAGCAAAAAAAAGTAAATAAGGAAAATACTGTCACTTCGTTATTACAACTAAAAATTTGTGATGTTGCTTGTGGAAGTGGACATATTTTATTAAGTGCAGCAAGAAGAGTCGCATTAGAAATAGCAAGGATACAAACAGAAGAAGAGCAGCCTAATCCTTTAGCAATTCGTAAAGCAATGAAAGACGTTGTTCGTAATTGTATTTATGGAGTAGATAAAAATCCTTTAGCAGTTGAACTTTGTAAAATTGCACTTTGGCTCGAGGCATATAATCCAGGAGAGCCACTCAACTTTTTAGACCATCATATTAAATGTGGAGATGCCATTGTAGGACTTGCACATAGAAGTGAGCTTGAAAATGGTATTCCTGATGAGGCATTTAAAACATTATCAGGAGATGATAAGGATATTGCAAAAAGTTACAGAGATAAAAATGTAAGAGAACGAAAAGAACGTGCAGCAAAAGCAAGTCAATTAAAAGCCGATTTTGAAAAGGCTACACATGATTCTTTACAAACGACAAATGAAGAATTTTTGGCATTTAACAATATGCCTGAAGATACACCTGAAGAAATTGAGTCAAAAGTTAAAGCTTATAAAAGCTTTATTGAAGGTGAAGGAGTTAATTTTCTTAAAGCAATGGCTGATACTAAAGTAGCACAGTTCTTTATTCCCAAAACAGATGAAAATAAGGATGTTTTAATTACTGATGGAGACTTTAGACATATTTTAAGCGGACATAAAGATTGGCAGGATATAAAAGTGGCTAAGGCTAAAACTGTTGCACTTGAAGAAAGAATTTTTCACTGGTTTATTGAGTTTCCAGAAGTGTTTAACGACGGAGGATTTGATTGTATTTTAGGGAATCCGCCTTTTTTGGGTGGTAGTAAATTGTCAGGGACATTTGGTTATCCATTTTTAGAATATTTAAGATACAACTATTCTTCAAGTGGCGGATTATGCGACCTTGTAGGTTATTTTTTTAGAAGAATTTTTTCTATAATTTCTAATAACTCTTTTACTTCCCTAATTTCAACTAATTCAATTTGTCAAGGAGATACTAAGGAAGCAAGTCTTGATTATATTTTAGCAAATAATGGATTAATTAATTTTGCTGTAAAATCCCAGAAATGGCCTGGAAATGCAGCCGTCGAAGTCTCGTTAATTTCAATAATTAAGATAACCAAAGAGAAACAACGAAAAGTAGAATTTTCGTTAAATGGAAAAAAAGTAAATCAAATTAATAGCTATTTAGACGATTCTGAATATAGTATGATGAACCATAGATTAATTTCCAATGAGGGAATAAGCTACAATGGTTCTTCAATTCTCGGTAAGGGTTTTTTCTTAGATAAAGAAGAGTACAATAATTTATTAAAAATTGATAATAATAACTCTAAAATATTATTTCCAGTTATAAATGGAGATGAAGTTAATAACAACTATAAATTAGATTATACACGCTTTGTAATTAATTTTTTTGATTGGGATTTATCTTATTGCGAAAACTATCCAAGTTGTTTGAATATTGTAAAAGAAAGAGTCTTGCCTGAAAGACTAAAACAAAATGACAAGGGCGCAAAAGAAAAGTGGTGGCAATATTTGAGACCGAGAACGGAACTGTATGAAAAATTAAAAAGCAAAAAGAAATGCCTTTCTGTTGCTTTAACAAGTAAAACTTTAGCATTTGATTTTTTACCTACAAATATTATATATACTCATGCAGTAGGATTATTTGTAAATGATACTTATTCCTTCTTTGCAATTCTTCAATCAAATTTTCATTCAATTTGGGCTTGGAAATTTGGCTCAACAATGAAAAGTGATTTAAGGTACACTTCATCTGATATTTTTGAAAATTACCCATTTCCACAAAACTTAAGCTTGCATAATGAACAGAATTTAGAAACAATAGGTGAATCTTACCACCAACATCGAAAGCAACTAATGTTGGGTATCCAATTAGGCCTTACCAAAACTTATAATTTATTTCATAGCAATGCAATAACTAGCCAATTTATTAATAATGAAGAAAAACAAGTAGTTTCACTTCAAAAGCATTTAGAGAAAACTAATAATACTATTTCATTAGTTGAGTCAATTGAAGGTATACTAAAACTAAGAGACCTTCACGTAAAAATGGACTTAGCTGTACTCGATGCTTATGGTTGGAATGACATAGAACTTCGTCATGATTTTTATGAAGTGGATTATTTGCCTGAAAATGATAGAATTCGTTATTCCATCCATTCAGACGCAAGAAAAGAAGTGCTTAAACGTTTGTTAGAATTAAATCATAAAATACACGAGGAAGAAATTCAAGCTGAAATTAATAACACATACCCTAAGAAAAAGAGTAAATCAACAAAAGTAAAAATTCAAGACCAATCAGAATTATTTTAATCCAATAAAGAAATTTAATGATACCAAGTGAAAAAACTATATGGTGGTGGAATTTAGATGATATTTGGAAGCGAATTCTGTTAATTAATTACCACATTTCCGAATCGGATACACTTAAGAACCGAAGATTGCCAATTTTTACTTTTACAAGTTTGGAAGATGCTTACAAGCAATGTTATAAAAAGAACTTTAAAGTGAAAACATTTCATATCGAAGATGAAATTATTGATAAAATATTAAACTTAGAATCGATATCAATTAGTAAATGTGAAGTTGATAATTTTGAGCCGTTAACAAAATTCAAGTTAAAATATTTAAACATATCTGAGACTGGAATTAGTAGTTTAAAAGAGTTAAAATATTTTCCAGATTTAATTTATTAAACTTGATTAATATTTTGGATATTCAAAATTATTTTCATATATTAGTTTAATACGGCAGCGGTGGTGGAAGTGAGCTGACGAGCTCGGTAGACACGCCAAATGCA
>JACCDK010574312.1_pt1 | contig 12448 bp, 8 predicted proteins | sample 7445871 | NCBI WGS metagenome assembly JACCDK01 (sample SAMN15323436, study PRJNA562643) | freshwater metagenome | isolation source: river surface water | place: USA:Blue River Watershed | collected 2017-08-15
CAGCTGACATAAAGCACCTGGCGCGCCGACAGCAGGGCTTCGAGCATCAGCTGGCGGTCGTCGTCGCGTCGCGAGCGATCGCCGGGCCGCTGCATGCCGGGCAGGCCCATGAGGTCAAAGTCGGCGCGCGGGCTGCGGCGCGGGTAGTCGCCGTCGTTCATGCCCACCAGGCACACCGCCTTGAACGGGATGGCCCGCATCGGCATGAGCGTGCAAAACGTCACGCCGCCTGCGCGAAAGCGTTGCTCCAGCCGGGGGGCCTTGAGTGCTTCTAGCCAGGCCGAGCGCGCCACGGCCAGCGGCACGGCTTCGGTAAATCCGGCTTCACCGCAGGCGCGCACCCAGTCGGTCAGCGCCTGGTCGAGCGCAGACAGTGCGCTGCGGTCGTTGTCGTCACGCGGCTTGAACATCGCGGCCAGCAAGGCTCGGCCGCGCTCGGCCCATTGCGCTGGCGTGGCGTCTTGCGTGGCGGTTTGCCACCAGTCGATCAGCGCTTGCAGCAGGTGCGCCAGCGACCCGGCCAACTCGGCATCAAGCCCGCCGACCTCGGGGTAAGGCGTGGCTCCGGGGGCATCGGCACTCTTAGCATCGAAATTCACAGGGTCGGCCCCACAGGCATAGCCCATGAGCATGCGCTGCACGCCAAACAGGGCCGAGTTGTCCTCACCGCACACAGCCAGACCCAGGCCTGCGCGGTGCTGGGCCGACAGCCCCCAGCGGATGCCCGAGCCCGCCATCCAGCGCGTGAGCGTGGGCAAGCCCTCTTCGCTCAGGCCAAAGCGGGCAGCCAATGCAGGCACTTCGAGCAGCTCGACCAGCTCGCTCATGCGGCTGCGCTGCTGCGGCAAGGCCAGCAACCACTCGACCGCGTGAATCAGCGGGCTGATGGCCTGCGCGCCCAGGTCGGCAATGTCAAACGGAATGAACCGCGCATCGCTGCGCTTGTACTGGCCAAAAACGGCGCGGATCGCCGGGGCCATGGTTTCGATGTCGGGCACCATGACCACCACGTCGCGCGGCGACAAGGACTGATCGCCCGGCGGCGTGTGGAACCACTGCAGCAGCTGGTCGTGCAGCACTTCGAGTTCGCGCACCGGGCTGTGGGCGATTTTGAACACAAGCGACTGGTCGCCCGCTGCCAGTGGCAAAGGCGCTTTGCCCCCGCTGGACGGCTCCAGGTCGCGGATGCGCCGCTGCAACTGCGTCAGCATGCGCGTGCCGTCTTCGCCGGGCACATCGTCAAAAAAGTCCAGACGCGGCCACTGCGTGAGTTGCTGCGCGGCCTGCAGGTCGTCAAACGCGTCGAGCTGGCGGATGAAGTCCCGCCCTTGCCGCCCCCAGGCGGCCAGCAACGTGGGCGCGTGCAGGTGCATCTGCGCCAGCGGCAAGCCCGCCAGCGCCTCGCCCCGGTAGGCATGGCGGCGGCGCTCGGCCTGCAGCCATTCGCGCCCGTCGATGATGTCGCCCCAGTGGTACTGGCACGGGTTGGGCACGGCCAGCATCACCTGGCTGTGCGCGGCCAGCGCCGCCAGCATCTCCAGCAGCTGCCCCGGCATGTGGCTCATGCCAAACACCGACACGCGCCGCGCCACGGGGCTGACCAGTGGCTGGCCCGACTGCAGGTGCGCCAGCGCCCGTGCATGCAGCGCCGGGCGGGTGGCCTGACGCTGGCTGTCGTCCAGCGTGGCCAGCACGCGCCGCCAGAGTTCGGCCTGCCAGCGTTGGTCTTCGGCCAGCTCGTCCGCGCCGGCGGCCTTGCGCAGCACATCGCGCCCGGTGGCCCAGTCCTGCAGCCAGTCGGGGCGGTAGATCTGGTACTGGTCAAACAGGTCGGCCAGGCGACTGGCCAGCTGCAGCAGGCGGTCGGGTTCGTCGCCTCTCAAAAACCCCGCCACGGGCTTGAACACAGGATCGCTCAGGCAGCCGGGCAGCAAGGCCATCAAGCGCCAGGTCATGGGCAGCTTGTCGAGCGGCGAGTCGGGCGGCACATTCTGCGTGCCCAGCACCTGCCGGTAAGTGCGCCACAAAAAGCGCGAGGGCAGCTCCACCCGCGTGGCGGCGCACACCCCCCCCTGGCGGGCCAACTCGATCTTGAGCCACTCGGCCATGCCGTTGCTTTGCACCAGCACCACCTCGCTCTCCAGCGGGTGCAGGGGGTGCGCACGCAGCCAGCCCGTGAGGGTTTCGGCCAGCACCTCTGCGCGGTGGCTGTGCAGGGCGATGAAGCCGGGGGAAATGCTGGAGGCAGGCATACAGTGGGACAACGCTCAGTTCATCTTCACCGACAGGGCCGGCAAAGGCGCAGAAAACTGTGCAGACCAACGCTCACCGGGCGCAATCGCAAACGCATCGGTCCAGGTGCCGGTGGTCACCACATCTCCGGGCTGCAAATCGCTCGCACCCGGGCACTGACGCAGTTCGCGCAAAAAATGGTGCAGCGCCAGCAAGGGGCTGTCGAGCACGTTCGCCCCCTGGCCTTGTGCCACAAGCTGCCCATTGCGCTGCAGGTGCACCTGGGCCTTGGCCAGCAAGGCATTGAGCGCGTCTGCATCCTGGGCCAGACTGTGCAGCGGCACACGGGGTCCGACCACCAGGCGCGCATGCAGGCCACTGTCGGCCACGGTGTCACTGGCCACAAACTTCCAATCCGGACAATGGGACTGCACCACCTCGAAGCCCGGCGCCAGCCATTCGATCGCATCGAAGAGCTGATCCGGCGTGGCATCGGGCGAAGGCGTGGCGCCCAGGCCGAACACGATTTCGGGCTCGATGCGCGGCTGGCAGGTCGCGGCCAGGCTCAGCGTGGCCTCACCTTCGCAAAACACCAGGCCCTCTGCCCACACCGTGCCCCAGATGGGCGCAAACACGTTGTAAAGCGGCCAGATGGTGCGGTTGGTGAAGCCGATCTTGTAGCCCCGCGGCACTTCGCCGCGTTGCTCGCGCAAGCGACGCACGGCAAGCGCCCGCTGGTAAGCCTCGGGCAGTCCGGCGGGCAAGCCCTGGCGATCCTGGGAAGACCAGAGGCTGCCCTGGTCGTGGTACTGGAGCAATTGTTGGGGGGTCATGGGGTCTGCCAATCCATGGTGGGGCTGACAAGAATAGCCGCAATCCGCCCCCTCTCCGGCAGCGCATCGGTCATTTGCGTGCGCCTGTTTTTTAAGCACATCGGGCCAGCCCAGTCCGGATGCGGCCCGGGCGAGTTGTTCAGGCACTTATCCACATGGTTGACCACGGTCCTTGGGGAAAGACGCGACACCTTGCCGGGCATGCATGAAGCACAATGCGCAGCCGGCCGGATTTGTCTCCCGGCCCATGGATACACCGCATGAGCAGCACACCAGCCAAGAGCCTGGGCCTGATCGGTCTGGGCGTGATGGGCGAGAACCTGGCCCTGAATTTCGAGCGCAACGGTTTCTCCGTCTGTGGCTTTGACCTCGACCAGGGCAAGCGCCAGCAGTTTGCGCAGCGCACCCAAGGCCTGCAGGCCAGCGTGGCCGACACCCTGCCTGCGCTGGTGGCTGGACTGCAAACACCGCGCCGCATCCTGATCATGGTGCCTGCTGGCGGCGCTGTGGATGCGGTGCTGGGTGAACTGCGCCCATGGCTGACTGCAGGCGATGTGGTCATCGATGGCGGCAACACCCTCTACACCGACACCGCCCGGCGCATCGCCTCACTGCAGGACAGCGGCATCCTGTACGTGGGCGCGGGCGTCAGTGGCGGCGAGGAAGGCGCCCTGCGCGGCCCCGCCCTCATGCCCGGCGGCTCGCCCGAGGCCTGGCCGCTGGTGGCCCCCATGCTGCAGGCGATTGCCGCCAAAGCCGACGACGGCCAGCCCTGCTGCGACTGGATGGGCTCGGGCGGCGCAGGCCACTTTGTGAAGATGGTGCACAACGGCATCGAATACGCCGACATGCAGATGATCTGCGAAGCCTGGTGGCTGATGAAGCACCTGCTGGCCATGAGCCCGGCACAGTGCAGCGCCGTGTTCCGCGCATGGAGCCAGGGCGAACTCGGCAGTTACCTGATCGGCATCACCGCCGACATCCTGGCCACGCAGGACCCGGACACCGGGGACGCGCTGGTCCACCTGATCCTGGACACCGCCGAACAAAAAGGCACCGGAAAATGGACCAGCCAGGTCGCGCTCGACCTGGGCGTGACCGCGCCCACCATCGCCGACGCGGTCTTCGCCCGCACCGTCAGCGCCCTCAAGACCGAGCGGGTGGCCGCGTCTGCGATCCTGACCGGGCCGCAGGCCCAGGCTGGCCAGGACGCCGCCACCCTGCTGCCCCAGATCCGCGATGCCTTGCTGGCGGCCAAGGTCTGCGCCTATGCCCAGGGCTTTGCCCTGCTGCGCGCCGCTGACCGCGAGTACGGCTGGGGCCTGTCGTTCGAGCGCATCGCCAAAGTCTGGCGCGCCGGCTGCATCATTCGCGCCCAGCTGCTCGAAGACATCCGGCGTGCCTTTGACGCCCGCGTCGACCTGCCGAACCTGTTGATCGACACGCACTTTGCGGGCCTCATGGCGCAGGCCCAGCAAGCCCTGCGCGAAGTGGTGGCCCGCGCCGCATTGCAAGGCGTGCCTGCGCCCGCCTTCATGAGCGCACTGTCCTATTACGACGCCTACCGCTCGGCCCGGCTGCCCGCCAACCTGCTGCAGGCCCAGCGCGACTATTTCGGCGCACACACCTACCAGCGCACCGACCGACCGGGGCAATTTCACACCCGCTGGAACGGCTGAATCCGGCCACTTCACCCTCCCTCTCCTGCCTGCTGTCATTCCCTGGCCTGACCGGGGAATCCATGGATCCTCGGGTCAAGCCCGAGGATGACTTTGCTTTTCCAAGCCCGGGATGGCTCGGTTTTTACGCCAAATTAATGACAGTCGATATTGACAGTTTTACTGTTATTATTTGCGTATGGACCCGGTTTTTACCCTCGACCAGCTGTGCACGCTGGCCGACTGCCCGAAGCGCACGGTGCGCTACTACGTGCAGCTCGGCCTGGTGGACCGGCCCGTGGGCGAAACGCGGGCGGCGCGCTACGGCCGCCGTCACCTCGAGCAGCTGCTGCAGATCCGTCAGCTGACCGATTCGGGGGTGTCCCTTGAACGCATCCGCGATGTGCTGGGCGGTAGCGCCGCCACGCCCGTTCCGCCCCGGGTCCGCGCGCCCGGCAGCGTGCAGGTGCGCAGCCATGTCTGGGTCGCCCCGGGGGTGGAACTGCAGATCGACCCGCAGGAAGCCGGCCTGCCCCCCGAGCAACTGCACCGTTTCGTAGAAGCCGTCATGAGCCATTGGAGCCAACGCCATGAACACACCGCTGTCTGATACCTTGGGCCTGAGCAGCCCCGATGGACGTCTGGGACAACTGCTGTCCGTGCAGGCCCACGGCACCTTGCTGGGCCTGGTCATGCGCTTGAGCATGGTGCAAACCTGGCGCAACGTCAGCGGTGCACCCATGGCGGCGCGCTTTGGTTTTGCGCTGGGCTGTGACCAGAGCCTGCTGGGGCTGCAGGTGGAGCGCGCAGGGCAGACAGAAAGTCCCTCGCGCATCGAGCGCGAAGGTCGCCATCGCTGCAGTGTGAGCCTGGGCATCCTGGGCACAGGCGAGCAGCTCACTGTGCGTTGGCAAATCGGGCAATTGCTGAACCTGCAAGGCGGCAGCCTGCGCATCCAGCTGCCCACCGCCCTGGCCCCGCGCGCGCCGCGCCCACTCAAGCTGGGCTTTGACATCTTCGATCCGGTGGCCCGCGGCACCGTCAGCAGCCCATCGCATGATCTGCACCGGGTGCGCCATGGCAACGGCGTCACGCTCACACTGCGCCCACAAGCCCAGCTCGACAAAGACCTGGTACTCACGGTGCATGGCCTGCGTGACATGGGCTTTGCGCTGGCAGGCCCCAACCTCGCCGAGCCCGGCACCTGCACCGTGCTGGTCAGCAGCGCTGCTCAGCTCCAGCAAGCCGACGAAGCCCCGCAAGCACTGCGCATGAAACTGTTGCTCGACGATGGTCCCAGCATGCCTGCCGATCGGCTGTCGCAAATCCGGGCTGCGCTCGATCACCAGCTGGGCCAGCTGCAGGCCTGCGACGAACTTTCATACAGCCGCTGCGGGGCGCAGGGCTTGCACGAACTGCCGCGCCTGCAAATCTGCACCGAAGCCTATCTGCGCCGCGCCCGTGCACTGGTTCGCCACCCCCGCCCGGTATTGGAAAGTGAGCAGGCGGCGCCCGCCCTGCTGGCCACCCTGGCCATTCCCGACGAAAACGAGGAGATCGTCAGCCATGCCAGCGTGGCACTGATCACCGCCAGCCCCATCTGGGCGATCGAGCCTTTGCTGCACGCCCTGCGCGCAGCCCACCACACCCTGTACGTGATGGCTGTTGGCGCCGAAGCCGCCAACAGCCTGTGGCGCGAACTGGCCGAGGCCAGCGGGGGCGCCTGCGATGTGCTGTTGCCCGGTCAGCATGTCGAGCCCAACCTGGCGCGACTGATCGCCCGTCTGCGCAGCCAGTTTGAAATCCACACCGACCTCACGGTACAGGGTGCGCAGCTGCTGCAACTGACCGAGCGCCCCACACGCCTGAACGAGGCCGACACCCTGCACCTGTGGGCGCGGGTCCGGCCCGAACACGGCCAGGACGACCTGACCGGCTGCCCAGAACTGCAGGCCACGTTGCACTGGCAACGCGCCGACGGCCTGGGCCAGCCCTCCACACTCACGCCCCTGCCTGTGCTCTGGGACGAACACGGTGACGTGGCACGTTTGTGCGCCACCCGCGACGCGCAGCGCATGGCAGACCCTGTCGAGCGCCAGAGCTGGATCGAACAGCACGGCTTGCTCTGGCCCGACGCCTCACGGCTGGCCGAACGCGCCGCACCCTCCAAGTCCACCCGCAAGCCCGCAGGCGTCACCGCTGGTCAGACCGCCAAAAAAGCACCGTCGCACAATCCGGCAACAGCGCCCACCCTCATCACAGGCCCCGCAGTGTTGCCGGCCGTGAGCCCTGTGCCCTTGCAAGCCCTGCCGGTGCGCCAGCCTGCGGTGCCGCGCAGCAACGCCGCGCAACCCATCACCTTGTCCGACTGGTTGCAACACCCTGGCGCACCCGCCAACCCGGTGACCGGGCTGGTGGCAGCCTTCAATCGCCAGGCCGGGGCCTATGGACAATTTCGTGCAGCCCTCTCCAGTACGCTCAAGCAAGTCAGCACACGCCACCTCGACCCCTTGGTGATGCAACACACACGCCTGGCCGGCAACCCTGCCCGGGTATGGGCAATGGTGCTGTACTGGCTGCACATCGAACATGGGCAGCCCATGGACACCCACGCCTTGCATCTGGTGGAGCAGGAGCTGGCCCATGTGCCCTTGTCCGTGCGCGGCCAGATCCATGCAGCGCTCGGCGCTGCTGCCCAAGCCGCCGTGTCCCGTCAGGTCGCCTAGGCATTGGCGATGACAGGTCCCGAACCACGGCTTGCTGCCGATACGCGGCAAAACGTGCGACAATCGGGGGGTTGCCGCCGCCAGTGGCCGCAACGTCAGCGTTCTGCTGGGGCCTGACCCGGAACCTTTTGCCGTGGTTGCCATGCCCACTCCCCTGAGACTGATCGGCGCCAACTGGCCGTTGTGACCTGCAACGGATGAAGCCGATCCCCTGCGCCTGTGTGGCGCTCCTTAAATGAACTTTGAAGAACTGAACCTGGCCCCGGCCATCGTGCAAGCCGTGCGTGAGCAAGGCTACGAAACCCCCACCCCCATCCAGGCCCAGGCCATCCCCGCCGTGCTCGCCGGCCAGGACCTGCTCGCCGGCGCCCAGACCGGTACCGGCAAGACCGCCGCCTTCACCCTGCCCGTGCTGCACAAGCTCAGCCAGAGCGAGCCGGGCAAGAACCGCTTTGGCGGCAAGGCCATCCGCGCCCTGGTGCTTACGCCCACCCGCGAACTGGCCGCCCAGGTCGAGGAGTCGGTGCGCGACTACGGCAAATACCTGCAGCTCAACTCCGCGGTGATCTTCGGCGGTGTGGGCATGAATCCGCAAATCGACCGCGTCAAGCGCGGCGTGGACATCCTGGTGGCCACGCCCGGTCGCCTGCTCGACCTGCAGGGCCAGGGCCATCTGGATCTGTCCACCGTCGAGATCCTGATCCTCGACGAAGCCGACCGCATGCTGGACATGGGCTTCATCCACGACGTGAAGAAGGTGCTGGCCCTGCTGCCCAAGGACAAGCAAAGTCTGCTGTTCTCGGCCACCTTCAGCGACGAGATCCGTGACCTGGCCAACAACCTGCTCAAGGACCCGCAAAGCATCCAGGTCACACCGCGCAACACCACGGTGCAGCGGATCACCCAGGTCATCCACCCGGTCGGCCGCAGTCGCAAGAAGGAAGTGCTGCTGCACATCATTCAGCAACACAACTGGAGCCAGGTGCTGGTCTTCACCCGCACCAAGTTCGGCGCCAACAACGTGGCCGACTACCTGACCAAGAACGGCGTCAAGGCCATGGCCCTGCACGGCAACAAGAGCCAGAGCGCCCGTACCCAGGCATTGGCCGGCTTCAAGAGCGGCGACATCCGCGCCCTGGTGGCCACCGACATCGCCGCGCGCGGCATCGACATCGAAGAGCTGCCGCACGTCGTCAACTACGAGATCCCGAACATCCCCGAAGACTACGTCCACCGCATCGGCCGCACCGGCCGCGCGGGCAACAGCGGCGAAGCCGTCAACCTGGTCTGCCTGGACGAGGAAGGCTTCATGATGGAGATCGAACGCTTCACCAAGCAGGAAATCCCGGTACAGATGCTCGAAGGCTTCGGCCCCGAACCCGGCGAGATCGCCGAGCCCATCGCCATGGGCCGCCAGACCCTGTGGGGCGGTGCGGGCAAGCCGCCCAGCCGCGAAGTCATGGCCGCTGCCGCCAAGGCTGCACGTCAGGAAATGATGACGCGCATCCGCGAGAACAAGGCCAAGCAAGGCGATCGCCAGCCTCGTGGCGAAGGTGAAGGTGGCGAAGGCCAGAACGCCCGCGGCCCCCGCCCGTCACGCCATGGCGGTCAGCCCTCGCGCCGCCATGGCGATGGCCAGGGCCCGCGCCAGGACCGCCCGCAGCAGGCCCGCGGTCCGCGTCCGGAAGGCCAGGGTCAGGGCAACGGCGGCCAGCGCCGCGACCAGAACGCCAACCGCGATCGCCGCCCCCGCGACGGTGACGAGCTGCCGCGCCACATCGACCCGCTCAAGACCACGCAGTTCGCCAAGCTCGACCTGCCACGCCGCAAGCCGGTCAAGACCGGTGGCCAGCCCGACCCGACCCGCACCAGCATCGACAGCCTGGCCGCCGGTGGCAAGCGCCACGGCGGTGGTGGCGGTGGCTTTGGTGGTGGCGGCAACCGAGGCGGTGGCCGTTTCCGCTGATCCAGCGTTGCGCTTATTGCAGCCCCTGACGGTCTTTGGCCTCGGGGGCTTTTTTACTTTTGCGGGGTGTGGCGGTTTGTGGGGTGCGGCGACCGGGTAGCCCGAGGCCGGGAGCTTCACTGCGGGGGTCGCTGCGCGACTGCCTTGCGGTGCTCGTTCCATGAGGGGAGCGAGGCAAACTCGCCCCTGCGGGGCTCAGACATGCCTCGCTCTTGTCCCTCATGTCACTGCGCTCCTCAGCCCCGCAGAGGCGCACCCGGCCTCGGGCTACCCGCTCACCGCTGGGATGCGCAGAAGACTTTGACCGCATCGGATCCGACCTCTTAGGCAGAGCCATCTGCATTGGGAATCGAGTGACCACACCATCCAGCAGCGATGCCGAAGGCAAGCCCATCAGAACGCTGATTGGCGTTGGGGGTGCGCTGGGGCTGCGGCGGCGCCTGTGCTGGGCCGAGGCGCGCAGGGCGCTGGGGGTGAAAAGCGAGGCTTGTCTGAGCGCCACAGGCGCGAGTTTGCCTCGCGAACCCCCAGTGACCGAGCACCGAGGGCAGTCGCAAAGCGACCCCAGCACTGAAGCTGCCGCAGCCCCAGCGCACCCCCAACGCCACCCCAAGGCGCAACCAACGCGCTCCCAAGCCTCAATCACACAGGTTTGAGCAATGCCAGATCCTCAGCCGTCAACCAGCGCCACTGCCCCGGCGCCAGATTAGCGGGCAGGGACAGGCCCCCGATGCGTGAGCGGTGCAGACCTTCGACCCTATTGCCCACCGCCGCCACCATGCGCTTGACCTGGTGGTACTTGCCCTCGGTCAGCGTCAGGCTCAGCGTGTGCTCGCCCGTGATGGCACAGGCCGCGGCACGCACCGGCTGGGGGTCGTCGTCCAGCACCACCCCGGCCAGCAGCCGGTCCACCATGTCTTGCGTGACCGGATGCTTGGCCGTCACCTCATAGACCTTGGGCACATGCTTTTTGGGCGAACTCATGCGGTGGATGAAGGCCCCGTCGTCGGTCAGCAGCAGCAGCCCGGTGGTGTCCTGATCCAGCCGCCCCACCGCCTGCACGCCTTGCACCGCCCCTTTTTGCGGGCGCTGGCGCAGCGGCGCTGGCAGCAGGGTGTAGATGCTCGGCCAGGCCGACGGCTTTTGCGAGCATTCGGTTCCGGCCGGCTTGTGCAGCATCAGGTACGCCTGCTCCTGAAACGGCCAGGCCACGCCCTGCACCGTGAAGTTCAGGCCCTCGGTCTCAAAGAGGGCGCCCGCATCGTCCACTGACTCGCCATTGACGGTCACATGGCCCTGCTGGATCAGGCCCGCGCACACACGGCGCGTGCCAAAACCCTGACTGAACAGGATGTCTTCCAGACGGCGGGGTTTGGCACGGCTGTTTTTCATGGGGCATGATTGTCGCCGCGAACCCACCCACCTGAACGCACCATGAGCCCACACCTGCACACCCTGGAGCAAATGACCCAGCAACTGACCGCCTGCCGGCAAGGCGGGCTGCCGATTGCCCGACTGGCAGCGCACTGGCGCAGCCAAGGCGCCACCCTGCCCCTGCCGCCTCGCTACGGCGAAGTGCTCGGTGGCCTGCTCGACCGGATCGAGGCAGGCGCCCTGTTCAGCGGAGAAAGCTGCTCCTTCAGCCAGAAAGACCTGCTGGAGAGCCGGCAGCTGTGGGCCGACAAGGCCAGTGCGGCACTCAAGTCATGAGAAAATCCCGGGTTCACTGAAATCAACAGAAATCGGGCATCGCCATGGACGCAGAACACATCAACCAGATCGGTACGCAACTCGCTGACCTCAGCGCGCGTACCGAAGAACTCCGGAGGTATCTTTGACTACGATGCCAAGGCTGAACGGCTGAGAACCGTCAACGCATCGCTCGAAGATCCCACGGTCTGGAACGACCCCAAGAAGGCCCAGGAGCTGGGCAAGGAAAAGAAATCGCTCGACAGCGTGTTCGTGACGATTGACACGCTGACTTCAGAGCTGGCCGACAACACCGAACTCTTCGAGATGAGCAAGGAAGAAGGCGATGACGCCGGCCTGCTCACCATCGAAGCCGAAGCGGCCAAGCTGGCCAAGATGGTCGAAGAGCTGGAGTTCCGTCGGATGTTCAGCAACCCGGCCGACCCGCTCAACTGCTTTGTCGACATCCAGGCCGGTGCCGGCGGCACCGAGGCCTGCGACTGGGCCAGCATGCTGCTGCGCCAGTACCTCAAATACGCCGAACGCAAGGGCTTCAAGGCCACGGTGGAAGAAGAAACGCCGGGCGATACGGCAGGCATCAAGAGCGCGACCATCAAGATCGAGGGCGACTACGCCTATGGGCTGCTGCGCACCGAAACCGGTGTGCACCGCCTCGTGCGCAAGAGCCCGTTCGACTCTTCGGGTGGCCGCCACACCTCGTTCGCCTCGCTCTTCGTCTACCCCGAGATCGACGACTCGATCGAGATCAACATCAACCCGGCCGATGTGCGCACCGACACCTACCGCGCCAGCGGTGCCGGCGGCCAGCACATCAACAAAACCGACTCGGCCGTGCGCCTGACGCACATCCCGACCGGTATCGTGGTGCAGTGCCAGGACGGCCGCAGCCAGCACAGCAACCGCGACGTGGCCTGGCAGCGCCTGCGCTCGCGGCTGTATGACCATGAAATGCGCAAGCGCATGGAAGAGCAGCAAAAGCTCGAAGAGACCAAGACCGACGTGGGCTGGGGCCACCAGATCCGCAGCTATGTGCTGGACAACAGCCGCATCAAGGACCTGCGCACCAACGTCGAAATTTCGGCCACCCAGAAGGTGCTCGACGGCGATCTGGATGCTTTCATCGAAGCTTCCCTCAAACAAGGCGTTTGACCATGCGTGAAGGACAAGCCGCGGCTGTGCGCCGCCAAGACTACACCGCCCCGGCGTTCTGGATCGACACGGTCGACCTGACCTTCGACCTGGAGCCGGCCAAGACCCGCGTCCTCAACAAGATGCGCCTGCGCCGCAACCCCGATGTGGCGGCCCAGCCGCTGCGTCTGGATG
>JACCDK011207288.1_pt1 | contig 12448 bp, 10 predicted proteins | sample 7445871 | NCBI WGS metagenome assembly JACCDK01 (sample SAMN15323436, study PRJNA562643) | freshwater metagenome | isolation source: river surface water | place: USA:Blue River Watershed | collected 2017-08-15
AGCTGGCTCTGAGGTTGAACTCTGGCCAAATCAAATTACCTTGGAGTTTGATGAACAACTACAAAATTTAGGTGAAGAGAAGGCTAATTTCCTAGTTGTAAATAACGCAGCAGGGGATCAGGTTAGCCAAGATGATGAAACTCTTGTAGGTAACACAATTACTGTGACTCTCTCACCAAATCAGGTGCAAGGTCCTGTGTTGGTTTACTACCGAGTGGTTTCAGGCGACGGTCATCCAGTAGAGGGTGAGTACACATTCACCTATGGAATTGGCATTGAAACTGCCGAGGGGGTAGCTGAAGAGGAGCCAAGTACTTATCCAATAGCAATTTACTTAGCCTCAGCACTCTTTATTGTTTCTGGATTGTTTTTTGCAATTTATTCATATCGCAGGAGAAGTAGGATTTAAAAAATAATGCCCCGGTGATTAGCCGGGGCATTATTTTTAATCTCTTAGAGATCGTAGTAAAGCTCAAACTCAGCTGGATGTGGACGCAATCTAACGTAATCCACTTCTTGCTTTCGCTTGAAGTCAATCCAAGTATCAATCAGATCTTTAGTAAAGACTCCGCCGCGAGTTAAGAACTCATTATCCCGCTCTAAATTATCAAGCACAGCATCTAGTGATCCAGGTACTTGTGGGATAGCTTTTGCTTCATCGCCCTCTAGCTCATATAGATCTTTATCTACTGGCTTTGGTGGTTCGATCTTGTTTTGAATACCATCTATTCCAGCCATCAACATTGCAGCAAATGCTAAGTATGGATTTGACGATGGATCAGGGCAACGGAACTCAATTCGCTTAGCCTTTGGATTAGATCCAGTAATCGGAATACGAATACAGGCAGAGCGATTTCTTGCTGAATAAACAAGATTTACTGGAGCTTCATAACCTGGAACTAAACGCTTGTATGAGTTCACTGTTGGATTGGTAAAGGCCAGCAAGCTTGGAGCGTGCTTTAGCAACCCTCCGATATACCAGCGAGCGGTATCCGAAAGATTTGCATACCCATCTCCCCAGAACAATGGCTTGCCATCCTTCCACAGTGATTGGTGAACATGCATTCCGCTACCGTTATCGCCAAACAATGGTTTTGGCATAAAGGTTGCAGTTTTACCTGCTGCCCATGCGGTGTTCTTGATGATGTATTTAAACTTCATTAACTCATCGCCAGCAGTCAAGATGTCGCTGAATCGGTAGTTGATTTCCATCTGCCCGGCAGTACCTACCTCATGGTGGGCACGTTCAACTAATAAACCAACTTTGCCAAGATTCATAACCATCTCATCACGAAGATCTGCGAATTGGTCAGTAGGTGAAACAGGGAAGTAACCACCCTTGATTCGAGTGCGATAGCCACGATTTGGTGTGCCATCTGCATCCTCTTCAATGCCAGTGTTCCAAGCACCCTCATATGAATCGATGTGGTGAAAAGCTTGATTCATGCCAGTTAAAAATCTGATGCGATCAAAGACATAAAACTCCGCCTCTGGCGCAAAGTATGCGGTGTCGGCAATGCCAGTGCTGCGCATAAATTCCACAGCCTTGGCAACAATCCCACGAGGATCTCTTGAGTATGCGGTGTTGTCATCTGGGTTATGTACGGAGAAGAGAATGATTAAAGTTTTTTCCTTGCGGAATGGATCTAGATAAGCCGATGATGGAACTGGCAATAACTTCATATCTGATTCATGAATTGATTGGAACCCTCTGATTGATGAGCCATCAAACATTAAGCCATCTTTAAATACACTCTCATCAAATGATTCCACCGGCACATTAAAGTGATGCTGAATACCTGGTAGATCGATAAATCTGACATCAATCAACTTCACATCATTTTTCTTGATGTAATCGAAGATCTCTGTGGAATTCTTAAACATCTATTCTCCTTGGATAAATTTTGCTGAAAGAAGGGCAACTTTGCTCCGCTTCAGATGGGTAAAACTTAGTAGAAATTAATGAAAAACCCGTGAAGTGCGTGTTACATCTATGTTTCGCTTACCCGAGTTGGGCTATGGTTGCCCGCATGAGTTGGGAAAACAACCCGAATTTGCTGCCAGATGCCTCCCTTGGCAGACGGCTATTGGCCTTGGTAATTGATTGGACTATGTGTCGATTAATTGCAGCCCTACTTAGCCCTTCGGTGATTCCAGATAGCACCTTCTCCACCTTGATTATTTTTTTCCTTGAGGTGTGTTTGTTTACCATCACTTTTCAGGCATCAGCAGGTCAGAGAATTATGGCAATTAAGGTAGTTACCTATCCAGATCAACGGCGGGTAAGGCCCACCAAAGTAATTTTGCGAACCGTACTTATTTGCTTAGTTCTACCTGCAGTCTTTACCAAAGATGGCAGAGCACTACATGATCACTTTGCTAATAGCCAAACGGTAAGAGAGCGTTACTAAGCCTTATCGACGTGGCATCTTAAGATTTGTTGGCATTGGCCCCTTTGGCATAGGCAAATTCAAGCCACCAACAGATTTTAATCTAGCTCTCATCTCTCGAAGTTGAACAGTACTTAACTTCTTTGGCAATTTCTTTAAGTGTTTTTGTAATTTTCTAATTGAAACTTGGCCTGGCCCGTTGCCAACCACAACCTCTGTTACTGGTACGCCAGATAAAAATCTCTCCATCTTACGTCTTTCATCTTGCATCAAAGACTTAACCCCATGGCCACCTTCGCCAACTAAAATGATGCCCGCTTTGGCAGATACTCGATGGACCATATCCTGGTCACGGTTAACATTTACCGCAGGTGTAGTTAAAAAGCCTCGACGAATAGACATTAAAACACTAGCTCCAGCACCGACCTGACCTTCAATTGATGAGAAGGCTGCTGAGTTTGCATAGCGGGTAAAGAGAAAAAATGCTGCAAGAAATGCGATTGGCAGGGTTAAAAAGCCAGCATAAATTGGATGTCCTAAATTGTTACCAATAATAATTCCGAAAGTTAAAACCAAAATGAAAACTACTGCACACCAAAGGATTGAAAGTGGAGAGTCCTTCTTAACTAAGCGATAAGCATCCTTTACTACAGCTAATTGGGATTGCTTCTTTGGCGCATCCGATTTACCAGCAGCAGCTGCTTCCTTCTTTTTCTTTCGTCCGAACATATCTCTCCCTTAATTGACTGCCCGAGCTGCCATTGCTTGGTTATACAGTCGGCCTGCCCGATAGCTAGAACGTACCAATGGACCACTCATAACACCAAGAAATCCTATTTCTTCCGCCTCTTTACTCAACTCCACAAACTCATTTGGCTTAACCCATCGAACCACTGGATGGTGTTTAGCCGTTGGCCTTAGGTACTGGGTAATTGTAATTAAATCACACCCAGCGCTACGCAGATCAACTAGTGCTTGGGTGATCTCTTGCCTGGTCTCACCCATTCCTAAGATTAAATTTGATTTGGTAATCAGACCAAAATCTCTAGCTTGGGTAATTACATCTAACGATCGCTCATACCTAAAGGCCGGTCTAATCTCCTTAAAAATTCTTGGCACCGTCTCTAAGTTGTGCGCAAAGACCTCAGGTCTGGTTTCAAATACCTGATTTAGTAAATGAGCATGGCCACTAAAATCAGGGGCTAACATCTCAACACCTACCCCTGGGTTTAATTGGTGAACCTGGGAGATAGTCTCGGCATACAGCCAAGCACCCTCATCATCTAGATCATCACGGGCAACACCGGTAATAGTTGCATACTTTAGATTCATCGCCTTTACTGATTCGGCAACTCTTCTTGGTTCATCTCTATCTAGTGGCAAAGGTTTTCCGGTATCAATATTGCAAAAGTCGCACCTTCTAGTGCAAGCCTCACCACCAATTAGAAATGTGGCCTCCCGATCTTCCCAGCACTCAAAAATGTTTGGACACGCAGCCTCTTGGCAAACAGTATGCAAACCCTCTTTAGCAACTAGGGAACGGAGCTTTGTGTACTCCGGTCCCATATTTGCGCGAGTTTTAATCCACTCCGGCTTTCGCTCAATTGGTGTTTGGGAGTTTCTAGCCTCAATTCGAAGCAGCTTACGACCATTTGGTGCTGTGCTCATTGTGAAACCTTTTCTAAAACCGGCAGTAGGTAGCGCTTTAGAACCGGCTGAACTTCACTTATCTCAATTGCTCGACCAAGCTCTTTCTCTAATGAGGTTACTTGGGCACCTGCTATCCCACATGGGATTATCTTTTCGAAGGCAGAAAGATTTGGGTTAACATTTAAAGCAAAGCCGTGCATAGTTACCCCTTTAGCTACCCGCAATCCAATGGCAGCAATTTTTCGATCACCACTTGAATCTCTTATCCAAACGCCGCTGCGCTCGCAGTATCGCTGGGCTTTGATTCCAAAATACTCACACACCTCAATCAGAGAGCTCTCTAATTCTCTAACAAATCCAACTACATCGGTAGAGTTTTTTAATCTCAATATTGGATAACCAACAATCTGACCTGGTCCATGCCAGGTGATTTTTCCGCCGCGATCAACATCAACTACAGATGTGCCATCGATTGGCCGATCTGCAAACTCTGTTCGCCGGCCTGCCGTGTAAACCGATGGATGTTGTAGTAGCAAAAGGGTATTTTTACTTTTTAATTCAATTACCTCTTGCTGAATCTGTTTTTGCAAGTTCCAAGCAGATTGATATTCGATCAAACCTAGATCTTGAATCTCCAGTTTGTTATCAACTGCTATGGCTGAATTCACATGCTAAGCCTAATTGGCTGGGTAAATTTTGGCGAAAGTTTGCCTAACAAATGCCTATCTGGTGTGATCAAAATGGCATCGCTGATAGATTTCACCCCTACAGCGGATTCTTTCGAAAGGCTTGAACCACCCATGGCAACAAAAACAAAGAGTAAAACTTCAATAAAAGGAAGAAAGCCACTTTGGATTGCGATCGTAGCAATTATTGCCTGGTTGGGCATTACTTCAATTGCTGGACCTACCTTTGGAAAGCTATCAACTGTCCAAGAAAATGATAATGCTGCTTTCTTGCCAGATAGTGCCGAATCAACCTTAGCAAGCAAAATATCAGTTAAATTCAGTGATAGTTCAAATGATCAAATTCCAACACTTCTTCTGTTTTTAGGAGATGTTAACCCGTCAACAAACCCTGCCAAGCTTGCACAAATTCAAAGTTATTTGGATTCGCTAGGAAGTAAAGTTTTAAAGGAGTCTGGTAAACCCTTAAGCACCTATTTTGTTCCTGGGCTCCCAATTGCAGCATTCCCGTCAGAGGATGGTAAAGCGGCTCTAGTAAATATTCCTCTTAACGCCGATATTGCGCAAGAACGTGTCGAAGAAAAGCCAGTCATTGGTTTAATTGTTGAATTCTTACGTGAAGACTTGAAAGAAAACTTTGAAGCACAATCTCTTACCACTCACGTGACTGGCTTCGGTGGCATATTTGCCGATTTGTTTAGTGCATTTGGTTCAATTGATACCACACTACTTTTAACCACATTAATTGTGGTTTCAATAATTCTAATTCTGGTTTATCGCTCACCATTGCTCTGGATTTTGCCACTTTTTTCAGCGATAACCGCCCTTGCTTTAGGTGGCACGGTTGTTTACTTTGCCGCTAAGGCAGACTGGCTAGATTTAAATGGTCAGTCGCAAGGAATTCTTTCTGTGCTGGTATTGGGTGCAGCCACTGATTATGCACTTTTGTTAATTGCTAGATATCGAGAAGAGTTACACCATCACGAATCTAGATATGAAGCAATGCGAATTGCACTTCGTGGTGTTTTTGAACCAATTCTGGCCTCTGGCTCAACAGTTATTGCTGGTTTACTAGTACTACTACTTAGTGATCTTTCAAGTAACCGAGGTTTAGGCCCAGTTGGAGCAATCGGTATTGCATCGGCAATGATCACTGTTTTAACATTTTTACCTGCCCTGTTGGTTGTCTTTGGCAGATGGATATTTTGGCCAAAGGTTCCTAAATTTGATGATGTTGATGAACAGTTAAGTGGCACTTGGGCAAAGATTGGCAGCATTGTTGAGAGATATCCAAAGCGAACCTGGATCTCAACAGCAGTGTTGTTAACTATCTTCGCTGGATTCTCATTCACTTTAAAAGCTGATGGTTTGGCAAACACTGAAGCCTTCACCTCTCGAACTGACTCTGTCATTGGGTTAGAAAGGCTTGGTGAGCACTTCCCAAGTGGTGAGGGTTCACCTGTTGAAATTATTGTTAAGGAAAGTGATGTTGCAGCGGCGACTGCTGCCTTAAAGTCAGTTTCAAATGTTTCATTTGTTGAGCCTGTGTTGGCCGGGCAAAAGATTCCTGGCCAGCCAACACCTCCAATCAAAGTTGTAGATGGACAGGTATTGTTAAATGCAACTTTAAAGGTTGCCCCTGATTCAGTTGAGGCAAGAAATACTATTCCTGAGATCAGAAAAGCTGTTCATGCAGTAGATAAGGGGATTTTGGTTGGTGGTGGTACTGCAGTCCAGTATGACACCGATGTTGCATCTCGTCATGACAACCGATTAATAATTCCAGTAGTTCTCATAATTATTGGAATTATCTTGGGCTTGTTATTGAGAAGTATTTTGGCCGCTGCGCTTTTGTTATTGACTGTAGTGCTTTCATTTATGGCAACGCTGGGTGTATGTCAATTGGTGTTTGAGCATGTATTTGGTTTTGCGGGAGCGGATGCCTCATTCCCACTCTTCGCATTTATTTTTTTGGTGGCGTTAGGAATTGATTACAACATATTCTTAATGACTAGAGTTAGAGAAGAGGCTATAAAGATTGGAACTCGCAAAGGTGTAATTAAAGGGTTAACGGTAACTGGTGGGGTAATTACCTCAGCAGGAATTGTATTGGCTGCAACATTTGCAGTTCTTGGTATCTTGCCACTGGTATTCCTTGCCCAGCTAGGTTTTGCAGTTGCATTTGGAGTATTACTAGACACCATCATTGTTCGCTCCCTATTAGTACCAGCATTAGTGCATGCAATTGGACCAAAGATTTGGTGGCCTTCCAAACTTCAGCATGAAGGTAAGAAGTAGGATCAAATAGTGGCACCCCGCGTAGGTATCGCAGGATATGGTTTAGCGGGGCGGTACTTTCATGCCCCCCTTTTGCGGGGAGCAGGCTTTGAAGTTGCAGCAATACTTACAAATAATGCTGCACGTGTTTCAAATGCTAAAACTGATTTTCCACAAGCCAAAATTGTTCAAAGCATTGAAGAGCTATTAAATAGCAAAATAGATCTGCTTGTAGTTGCCTCTACAAATGATGTCCATGCCAAACAAGCGATTGCTGGTTTAAAAGCTGGAGTGCCAGTTGTAGTTGATAAGCCAATGGGGCGAACTTTAAAGGAAACACAAGAGATAATTGATGTGTCAAAACAGAGTGGTGTACCAGTAACAACTTACTTCAATCGTAAGTGGGATTCAGATTCTCTTACAATAAAAAAAGTCTTAGCCGAAGGTCTATTAGGCAAAGTATTTAGGCTTGAATCTAGATTTGAGGTTTTTAAGCCAAAATTAAAGGGTGATTCTTGGCGGGAAAATCAAAGCGCAGCTGAAGGTGGCGGAAACTTGCTAGATCTACAACCACATTTAATCTCAACTGCTCTTGATTGGTTTGGTCCAGCGGAGCTGATCTCAGCATCAGTTAGATCAATTCGCGGTGCATCAGATGATGACATCGTTTTAGTTCTCAAACATAAAAATGGAATTGATTCATACCTATCAGCCAGTGCTGTGATGGGAGCTGCCGGTCCAAGAATTAGATTAGTGGGGGATCAAGCAACCTTAATTATTCAAGATTTAGATCCACAGGAAAGCCTGTTGAAAGCAGGAGGTCAACCAGTAGATGGTAAGTGGCAACAGAGCACTAAATCATCAGCTTTTATTCATAAAGGCGCTGAGGTTACTTCCTATCCAAGTGTCGATGGAAATTACACTCAATTTTATTCACTAGTAAAGGCAGCACTGACTGGTGGTGCCTGGCCAGTTACGACTGATGAGGCACTTGCGGTTGCAAAGATTATTGATCAAGCACGTGAGATTAGTTTTAGATAAGAATGAGTTTTGATTGCATAGTTGTTGGTGCAGGACTTGCAGGTATTACGGCAGCACGCACAGTGCAGCAGGCAGGTAACTCAGTTTTACTACTTGAAGCAAGTGATCAAGTTGGTGGCCGAGTTAGAAGTGATGTAGTTGATGGGTTTATCTGTGACCGTGGATTTCAAGTAATCAATCCTCGATACCCCCAAGTTGTAAAAAGTAAGGTAATTAAAGATTTAGATTTCAAGTACATCAGTGGAAAAATTAGGTTAAAAGATGAGGGTTTAAAGGTTGGCTATAGCCCTTCTACACTTTCACCAAAGCTAGGCTCAATTAGTCAAAAATTAAAATTTCTTAAATTTGTTGCAAGTTCAAGGGTTGAAAACGAGAGAAGTTTTGGGCATTACACAACAGATTTTCCAGATCTGTACCAAAAGGTATTAAAGCCTTTTCTATCAGGGGTATTTTTGACTGATCCAAATGAGATTGCTGCCGATGTTGCCCAGGAGATTTTGCGTAGTTTTGTGAGATCTTTACCTGGAGTGCCAGCAGCTGGCGTGGGGGAGTTCTCTCAAGCTCTGGCAAAGCCGATTCAAAATATAAAGTTTAATGAGAGCGTTCAAACTGTATCTAATGGTCAAGTAATCACCAACCATGGCACTTACAAATCCAGATATGTAATTGTGGCAACTGATCCGACTACTGCAGCACAGTTATTAACGGGTCTGCACCTACCTAAGATGCTTACAAGCACAACCGCTTACTTTGCAACTGATCAACCTCCCATTGATTCAAACAACCTTGTAATCTCTAATAATTCAAGACTTGTAAATTCAATTGTGATCAGCCAAGTTTCGAGAAAGTATGCACCAGCTGGAAAACATTTAATAAGTGCTACCTCCCTCTCACCGATTACTGAGAGTGTTTTTCGTAAAGAGCTTGCCGATATTTGGCAGATCAATACCCACTCTTGGGAGTATGTAGCAAGGTATGAGATCAAGCAATCTCTGCCAGCTCACCTACCTGGAAATAGAAAAACAAAGAATGCAAAGTTTTCAGAACAAATTTATGTTGCAGGTGACCATATGGCTGTGCCATCCCAGCAAGGTGCGATGCAAAGTGGTTTTCTAGCAGGAAGTGCGATTAATCAACTAATTCGGTAAGTGCAGCAAGTAGATGCGGGTAATCAAACTCAAACTCATTGTCTAACAAAACCTTTGGTAATACTTTTTTTGAACCCAATATTTCAGTTGAAAATCCACCTAGCACTGCACGAAGTGCAAATGCTGGTGCAGGGAAAAATGCTGGTCGCTTTAATGCTCTAGCTAACGCTGCTGTGAACTCTTGATTTGTTACAGGATTTGGTGAAGTTATATTTACTGGGCCTTCAACCTTAGAGTTCATTAAAAAAATCATCGCTCGAATCTGATCATGCAAGGTAATCCAAGACCACCACTGCTTTCCTGAACCCAACTTTCCGCCTAAGCCAAATTTAAATATGGGAAGCATCCTGCCAAGTGCGCCTCCTGTTGGATCTAAAACTAAACCTGTTCTTAACTTAACTGTTCTCACACTAGGAGCTTGGTTTGCAACTAACTCCCACTCACGGCAAACAATTGATAAGAAATCTTCACCACCACGATCTGTTTCAGTAACTGATCTATCGCCTGTTTCACCGTAGTAACCAATTGCACTAGCTGAGATAAATACCTCTGGCTGTATTTGCTCACATGCATTAGCGATTGTGGTTGTGCCAAGCAATCTTGAGTTCAAAATCTCTGATCGATAAGCAGCAGACCAACGCTTATCTCCAACTCCAGCACCGGCAAGGTGAAATACTGCGTCGGTTCCCTCCAGGCCAGCTAAATCAATTTCACCCTTAAGTGGATTCCAACTAACCTCATCAGAGACTCGAGCAGCTCTTCTTACAATTTTGATTACTTGATGCCCATCACTTTTGAGTTGAGCACAAAGAGCGCTACCAATTAATCCAGATGCGCCGGTTACGGCAATTTTTTTCTGCTTAGCCAAGTTAGAGACCTAAATCAGATTCGAATCGACCCTCTTCTAATCTTTCTTTCAACGTAACTAGGAATCTTGCTGCATCAGCTCCATCAACTACTCGGTGGTCATAGGAGAGGGCAAGGTAGACCATAGAACGAATTGCGATTGTTTCTCCGCCATCTGCACCTTTGACAACCATAGGTCGTTTAACAACTGCACCAATACCCAAAATTGCAACTTGTGGCTGGTTAATAATTGGTGTGTCAAACAATGCCCCACGTGATCCAGTGTTTGTAATTGTGAATGTGCCACCGCCTAATTCATCTGGCGTGATCTTGTTTTCACGAGTTCTAGCAGCCACATCAGAGATCTTGCGCGCAATTCCACCCATGTTTAGATCCCCAGCATCTTTAACTACTGGAACAAGCAGGCCGCGATCGGTATCAACCGCCACACCTAAGTGCTCAGCACCATGATAGGTAATTTGATCACCCTCAACTGATGAATTTAAAACAGGGTGTTGCTTTAATGCCTCACAGACGGAAACCGCAAAAAATGGAAGGAAGGTTAACTTCACGCCTTCACGTGTTTCAAAGGCTGCTTTTGCTGCATTTCGCAACCGATCAATCTTTGTTACATCCACTTCAATAACAGTTGTAAGTTGGGCAGAGATCTTTAACGATTCAACCATTCGATCTGCAATAACTTTTCGCAATCTTGACATGCTTACAGTTGTGCCACGCAGTGGTGAGACGGCAATTGGTCCACGCGGTGCTACCGCTGTTGATGCCATCACTGTTGCAGTTGGTGTTGCTGCCGCTCGTGGTGTGGCTGCCAAAATATCCTCTTTACGAATTCGCCCACCAACGCCGGTACCTTTAATAGTTGCCAGATTTACACCAGCCTCAGCTGCTAATTTCCTAACGATCGGGGTTACATAAGCATCATCAGCTCTTGAAGTTGCAGCTTGTGTGCTAACTGCTGGTGCAGCAATCACTGGGGTAGAGATAACTGGCGCAGCAACAACAGGTGGGGTAACAACTGGAGGAGCAGGTGGAGTTGGTACAGCTGCAACGGGGGCGGTAGCTACTGGTTTTGCAGCAGGTGCTGCAGATCCTGAAACACCTATTGATGCTAAGCGCGCACCTACAGCAACTGTTGAATCTACCGGCACATCAATACTTAAAACTGTTCCAGAAACTGGTGATGGAATCTCAGTATCTACTTTGTCAGTTGATACTTCAAGCAGTGCCTCATCTGCTGCAACTGCATCACCAACCTTCTTAAGCCACCTAGTCACAGTTCCTTCAGTTACAGATTCACCAAGTGCTGGCATTGAAACAATTGTTGCCCCACTACTTGCTACGGGCGCAGTTGCAGCAACTGGTGCTGGAGTTGAAACTTGAGCTACTGGAGTTGGGGTTGGAGTTGGAGTTGGGGTTGGAGTTGGCGTAGCAACTGGCGCTGGCGTAGCAGCTTTTACTGCACCACCAGATTCAGCGATGATCGCTAACTCTGCACCAACTGCAACTGTTGAATCTACTTGCACAACTATCTTTTGTAATACTCCTGCTACTGGAGAAGGAATTTCGGTATCAACTTTGTCAGTTGAAACCTCTAATAATGGTTCGTCAACTGCAATCTGATCACCCTCTTTTTTTAACCAGCGAGTTACTGTTCCCTCGGTTACAGATTCGCCAAGTGCTGGCATGGTTACTGAAAAAGTCATTTAGATATCAACCTCTCTATTAACCATTTTAACTCTAACCATGCGCATGTAGTGGTTTACCGGCCAGGGCTAAGTGTGCCTCACCCATCGCCTCAGACATCGTTGGGTGGGCATGAATATGTTGGGCAACATCTGAGGCATCTGCCTCCCAGTTATAGATCAATTGGGCCTCGGCTAGTAATTCGCCCACTCGAGAACCAACCATGTGTATGCCAAGTATTGGACCATTCTTTTTTGCAACTAATTTAACTGAACCAGCTGTTTTTAAAATATTTGCTTTGCCATTTCCAGCTAAATCATAATTTAACTCCACCACATCATGGCCAGCAGCTTTAGCCGCTGCAGTTGTCAGTCCAACAGAGGCCACCTCAGGCTCTGAATAGGTTACGCGTGGAACACCATCATAATTAATTGCTCTCGGATTTAAACCTGCGATCTCTTCTGCCACCATTATGCCTTCAGCAAATCCGACATGTGCTAATTGAAGTGTTGGAATTAAATCACCAACCGCCCATACTCCAGCCACATTGGTGCGGCATTTGTTATCAACTAAAACATATCCACGATCCATCTTGATTCCAGCCTCTTCATAACCTAAACCTGCTGAAACTGGACCGCGACCAACTGCTACTAACAAAATCTCTGCTATGAACTCCTTGCCATCTTCTAAGGTGACCTTTACATCC
>JACCDK010707552.1_pt1 | contig 12447 bp, 8 predicted proteins | sample 7445871 | NCBI WGS metagenome assembly JACCDK01 (sample SAMN15323436, study PRJNA562643) | freshwater metagenome | isolation source: river surface water | place: USA:Blue River Watershed | collected 2017-08-15
CCTCTGTAAGAGCTTGCGCAATGCTTTTTGTGCCCGCGGCGAAATTGGGAAATTCAAAAACTCCCATTGGTCCATTCCAGAACACTGTCTTACATTTCACTATTTCAGATGCAAATACCTTCGCACTTTCTGGGCCGATATCTAAACCCATTTGATCATTTGGAATTGCATCTGATGAAACCAATGTTGGCTTCGCATTCTCCGCAAACTCTGGCGCAACCACAATATCGATCGGCAAAAGAAATTTAACTCCAAGTTTTTCAGCTCGATCCATTAACTCTTTAACAGTAGGAATTAAATCTGGCTCTACCAATGATTTACCGACCTCTTTACCTTGCGCGGCAAGAAAGGTGAACAACATTCCGCCACCGATCGCTAAAACATCTACCTTGTCTAATAAATTTGAAATGACTGCAATTTTGTCGGAAACCTTTGCGCCACCCAGTACAACACCATATGGTCGCTCAGGGTTTGTTGTGAGTTTTTGTAATACCGAAACTTCAGTCGAGATTAGATCACCTGCTGCATGCGGCAACAATCTAGCTAATTCATAGACAGATGCATGTTTACGATGCACAGCGCCAAAGCCATCTCCAATATAAATATCACCATACTTAGCCAACTCTTGAGCAAGATTATTTCGATCTGCTTCATCCTTGCTAGTTTCGGCAGATTCATATCTAATGTTTTCCAATAATAAAATTTCACCAGCAGACAAAGTTTGGGCTAATTCTCTCTGCCCTCTTATTTCGGGCGAGAATTTGATTTCTTGATTTAGTAACTCACCTAGTCGCTTAGCCACTGGCGCTAAAGATAACTCTGGCTTGCGCTCTCCCTTTGGCCTTCCTAAGTGAGCAATGATTGTGATTGAGCAGTTAGCGGCCAGTAATTTTTTAATGGTTGAAAGTGACGCTTTGATCCGTCCGTCATCTGTAATTACGCCATCTTTAAGTGGCACATTTAAATCACAGCGCAAAATTACCTTTGCGCTGTCAATCTTTACGTCAGAGAGTTGTTTTACCAACATTAATTAAAGAGTTTTACCGATGTATTGGATTAGATCAACTAACCGATTTGAGTAACCCCATTCGTTGTCATACCAACCAACAACCTTAACTTGAGTAGCGATAACTTTTGTTAGCCCAGAATCAAAGATACAAGATGCTGGATCGGTGACAATATCTGCTGAAACAATTGGATCCTCGGTATATGTTAAGTAACCTTTTAATGATCCTTCACTAGCTTTTTTAATTGCGGCATTAATCTCTGCAACAGTAACCTCTTTAGCCAACTCAACAGTTAAATCTGTCGCAGATCCTGTTGGTACTGGAACGCGCATAGCGAAACCATCTAGCTTGCCTTTTAGCTCTGGAATAACAAGTGAGATTGCCTTAGCTGCACCTGTTGATGTTGGAATAATTGATAACGCTGCCGCGCGAGAGCGACGTAGATCCTTATGTGGGAAATCTAAAATCACCTGATCATTTGTATATGCGTGGATAGTAGTCATCAATCCGCGAACAATGCCAAACTCATCATTTAACACCTTAGCCATTGGTGCTAAGCAGTTTGTTGTACATGATGCATTTGAGATGATGTTGTGCTTGCTTGAATCGTAATTTTGGTGGTTTACACCCATCACAATTGTTATATCTTCATCTGTTGCGGGAGCTGAAATAATTACTTTCTTTGCACCAGCGGTAATGTGCTTCTGAGCATCTGCTGCTTTAGTAAAAATACCGGTTGATTCAACAACAATATCTACACCTAATTTGCCCCAAGGAATATTTGCAGGATCGCGTTCTGCGCTAACCGCGATTGTCTTTCCACCAACGGTGATGGTTGTATCGGTGTGGGTTACTGGTTGATTTAAACGACCAAGAATTGAGTCATACTTTAAAAGATGAGCTAATGTGGCATTATCGGTTAAATCATTGATCCCAACAATCTCAAACTTTGCACCGGATTCAAGGGAAGCTCGCAAGAAATTACGGCCGATACGTCCAAAACCATTAACGCCAACTTTTAACATTTATTAACCTCACCTATTAGAAATTTAGCAAAATTTAAGCTGTAAGTTTCACGACAATGTGATGGGACAATCTTATCAGCCAATGAGGGCGGATTAGTTGAGTAAATCTGGGCTAACGCTTGCTTCTGTATCTGGAATACCTAAATCACGGGCCCTTTTATCTGCCATTGCCAACAAACGACGAATTCGTCCAGCGATTGCATCTTTAGTCATTGGCGGTGAAGCAAGTGAACCTAGCTCCTCCAAGCTTGCTTGACCATGATTAATTCTTAATTCACCAGCCTCTTTCAAATGTGTAGGAATCTCTGGACCAAGTATCTCCATGGCACGTTGCACACGAGCAGATGCTGCGACCGCTGCACGAGCCGATCTACGTAGATTTGCATCATCAAAGTTTGCTAATCGATTTGCAGTTGCTCGAACTTCGCGGCGCATTCTGCGCTCTTCCCACGCTAGTACAGTTTCATGTGCACCTAATCGAGTAAGTAGCGCACCAATTGCATCCCCATCGCGAATAACAACGCGATCTACATTTCTAACCTCACGTGCTTTGGCGGTAATACCAAGTCTTCTGGCGGCGCCAACTAATGCCAAAGCAGCCTCAGGACCAGGGCAGGTAATTTCTAATGCAGAAGATCTACCTGGTTCGGTAAGTGAACCATGAGCTAAAAATGCACCGCGCCATGCCGCCTCTGAATCACAAATAGCAGCAGATACAACTTGGGGTGGCAAGCCACGGATAGGTCGGTTATTTGAATCAACTAAACCGGTTTGTCTGGCAAGCGCGTCACCATCGGCTAATACTCGGACAATGTATCTGCTTCCCTTACGTATGCCGCTAGCTGAAACAACTGATAATTCACTCTCATGACCAAAAACTTCCGATATGTCTTTGCGCAATCTTCTTGCTACCTGAGCGGTATCTAATTCAACCTCGATAATTATTTTTCCGGCAGAGATATGTAATCCTCCTGCAAATCGAAGCAAAGCTGAAACCTCTGCCTTGCGACAACAAGGCTTGGTAACGGAAAGCCTGCTTAATTCATCCTTTACTGCCTCTGTCATTGCCATGCGATTATCTAAGCAGATTCAGTTGCAAAATGTGGCTGAAAGCGGAAATTAATTTATCGGAATCATGGTGGAAAGTCGCTGAATTATCTGCTAGGTCAAATGAAATAACCTCACCCCCGCATTGTTTTACCAAGGAGTCAAATGCTGAGTTGTTGGTCGCGATACGGTTATCTACCAATGCAACATCAAACTTAAAATTAGGTAGGTGCTTCAAAATAAATTGCAGATGATCAGTTAATGAAGAACCGGCATACTCTTCAGAGGTTGTGGGATCTGGCAAGTTAAAAATTAAAATTTTCTTTGCCTTAGAGTCTACAATCGCCTCTGCCTGATCTTTTAATAAGAAATGGGGCATCACACTAGATAACCATGATCCAGGACCAAAGGTGATCCAATCAGCTGATGCAATTGCATCCAACGCTTCTGGAGTTGGCTTTGGAGATTCAGGAATTAAACGTAATTGAGTTACTTCACCCTTTGCAGCTGCAACTTGAATTTGCCCCCGCACAGTTTCGGATTTTCCATTTTGCAGAAAACTTCCTTCGATATCCAGTGGTTCTAGTGCCATTGGTAAAACTTTGCCAACTACTCTTAACAAATCGCTAACTCGTTCTAGACCTTTTACTGGATCGCCATCTCGATCCCAAAGTGCTGTTAGCAAGAGATTACCTACGGCGTGATTATCCATTTCACCTGAGCTAGTAAATCGATATTGCATGATTTCAGCCCAACTTCTGCCCCAATCATCATCTCCACACAATGCAGCTAATGCCATTCTTAAATCACCGGGCGGTAGTGAATTAAACTCCTCCCGCAATCTGCCAGAAGACCCACCATTATCAGCAACAGTTACAACCGCTGTTACTTCAGTTGTTAGATGGCGCATTGCTTGCAAAGTGGCAGCCAGTCCATGTCCGCCACCTAAACAAACTACTTTAACTGGCATTTAAATTTCACGTCCTAAATCACGGTGCATCGCTTTTGTTTGAATATTCTTCCCGGCCAGTAAATTTTTACTCGTTAATCGCCTGTTCAATTCCTGAGTTATCGCCACAGATCTGTGTTTTCCACCAGTGCATCCAATAGCCAAAGTTAGATACTTTCTTCCTTCTCCAATGAATCCTTTTACCATAGTTTCAAAGAGTGATTGGTATCTATTGAGAAATTCCTGCACATTTTCAGAATTTAGAACCGCATCGCTTACCGGTTTATCCAAGCCTGTCAGTGGCCGTAACTCTAAATTCCAGTGTGGATTAGCAATAAAACGGCAATCAACTACTAGATCAGCATCTACGGGGATTCCGTATTTGTAACCAAAGGACAAAATATTTACCTGTAAATCTACTGAATTATCCTCATGAAAATACTCAGCAATTTTCTTTTCTAATTGGTGAATATTAAGGACTGAAGAGTCAATAACAATATCGGCACTATCTCTAACCTCACGCAAACGATTGCGTTCCTTTGTAATGCCATCAACAATTCGATCGGTTCCTTGGAGTGGATGTGGACGCCGGGTGGATTCAAATCGTCGCACGAGCGCCTCATCATTTGCGTCAACAAATAAAATTTTTCGAGCTGCGCCTTGTTCGCCAATTTCTGCAAGTGATTTTGTTAGATCATCAAAAAATGCTCGGCCACGTACATCGATAACAACTGCTATTTGTTTAACTGATCCTTCAACCAATTCAATTAAGTTACTAAGCAATGCTGGCGGCAGATTATCAACTACATACCAACCTAGATCCTCTAACGAGTGAGCAACAGTTGATCTTCCGGCGCCACTCATGCCGGTAATAATTAGTAGTTCGGTATCGCCCTTCATGGGTACATCATGCTGGTGATGTCAAGCATCTAAAATTTCACCAGTTTCCATATCTATATTTTCAGATCGCTGAGTATTTTGAAGGTGTGAAATTATGATCTCCGCCATTTTCTCACCGATGCCTGGAACGGCAGCTAATTCAACTAAGGTGGCTTTACGGAGAGCGGTAACAGATCCAAATACATCAAGTAATGATTTTCGGCGCACTTCACCTAAGCCAGGTATTTCATCCAAAAGGGATTCCAGCATCATCTTTGAGCGTTTACTTCGATGGAAAGTAATAGCAAATCTATGCGCTTCATCTCTGATGCGTTGAAATAAATAAAGCGCTTCACTATGGCGGGGAAAGATAATTGGATCAGATGTGTGCGGTAGATAAACCTCTTCTAACCTTTTCGCTAAACCGACTAAAACCACATCCTTTATTCCTAGTTCATCAAATGCACGAGCAGCAGCATTTACCTGTCCTTTTCCGCCGTCGACAATTACTAACTGAGGTGGATATGCAAATCTTGGCTTGCCAGCACCATCAATTTCAGCTTGTAAATTATCAATATCTTTCTCTGCTAAGTACCTTTTAAACCTTCTAGTAATTACATGATGAATAGCTCTTGTATCATCAAAACCAGCCTCATCATTTATGGAAAACCTTCGGTAATCACTCTTCTTTGCCTGACCATCTTCAAATACCACCATCGAAGCGACCATGTTTGTTCCTTGGATATTAGAAATATCAAAGCACTCAATTCGAAGTGGTAGCTCTGGCAATTCAAGATATTCCGCAATTTGAGTAAGAGCACTACCACTTACCGCGGCATCATTTGCTCGTTTACTCAAGTATTGAATTAATGCTTGGTGAGCATTTCGCTTAACCATCTCTACGATCTCAACCTTTTCACCTCGTTGTGGCTGCAGGAGATTGACCGATTTCCCTCGCTTGTTGGTAAGCCAAGCCATCAAATCATCTGAATCTGCCGGCAATTGATCTACCAATATCTCACTTGGCGGAGTTGTATCGTTGTAAATCTTTCCTATCATCGCTGAGATTATTGACTCATCCTCCAAAATTTTTGCTCGATCAATAATCCAACTTCTAGATCCAGTGATTCTACCCTTTTGAATAATGAACTGTGACAGAGCAGCGTGAGTGACGTCTTCATGAATTGCTAGTACATCAGCATCTATATTCTCATTTAAAAATCTATCGGTAGATTCAAATGCTTTATTAATGGCAGATAATTGATCCCGTAATCTCGCTGCTTTTTCAAACTCCTCATTTTCGGCAGCTACCTGCATCTCCTCTTCTACTCGCTTTGCAATATCCTCAGGGGATTTCTCTAGGAATGTAATCAGGTCATTAGCCAACTTTTTGTGGTCATCTTCCGATATCCATTCAACACAAGGTGCCGCGCACTTACCGATATCCCCCATCAAGCACTGACGTTTAGTGCGTTGGGCAGTTTTGAAGTTTGCTTCACTGCATGTACGAATTGGATAGATTTTCATTAGCGTCTCATAAGTACTCCGTAACGCCCAAGCGTGGGAATACGGCCCAAAGTATTTAACACCTGGAATTTTCTTAGCCCGAGATATAAACAATCTAGGAAATTGTGACTTTATATCAACCGCAAGAAATGGGTAGGACTTATCATCTTTAAATTGCACATTGAAATCTGGGTTGTACTGTTTGATCCAAGTGAACTCTAATTGCAAGGCCTCAACCTCGGTTTTTACCAAGGTCCAATCTACCCGGACCGCCGTGTGGACCATTCTTCTTGTTTTAGTTGGCAGATTGCTACCAAAGTAAGAGTTAAGTCGATTCTTTATATTTTTTGCTTTACCAACATAAATCACCTTTTCGTTGGCATCAAAGAAACGATACACGCCTGGATCAGTGGGAAGATTACTTGGTCGGTAGCTTTGCGGATCTGTCACAAGAATTACCCTTTAAGGCTTTGCTAATACTTCAGCTAAAAACTTTCCGGTGTAACTCTTGGAGTTTTTGGCAACCTGTTCTGGGCGACCTTCGGCAACAATTAACCCACCCCCAGATCCACCCTCTGGCCCTAAATCAATTACCCAGTCGGCAGATTTAATTACATCTAGATTATGCTCGATCACCACAACAGTATTTCCAGTATCAACTAATCTATTTAAAACTAGCAATAATTTGCGAACATCTTCAAAATGCAACCCAGTGGTTGGTTCATCTAAAACATAGATTGTTCTGCCAGTAGATCTGCGTTGCAACTCAGTTGCTAACTTAACACGTTGCGCTTCACCACCAGATAATGTTGGCGCCGATTGGCCCAGCCTGACATAACCCAATCCCACATCACATAGTGTTTTTAAGAATCTTGCGATAGCTGGCACCGATTCAAAAAAGGTATGAGCTTCTTCAATTGGCATATCTAAAACTTGTGCGATTGTCTTGCCCTTGTAGTGCACCTCTAAAGTTTCCCGGTTGTATCTTGCCCCGTGGCAAACCTCGCAAGGAACATAAACATCTGGCAGAAAGTTCATTTCAATTGTTATCGTGCCATCGCCAGCGCAGTTTTCGCACCGTCCACCTTTAACATTAAATGAGAAACGTCCTTGTTGATAGCCGCGAACCTTGGCTTCACTTGTTTCGGCAAATAAGCCACGTACCTTGTCAAAAACACCCGTGTAGGTAGCTGGATTTGAACGAGGAGTTCTGCCAATTGGCGATTGATCAACATGAACAACCTTATCTAATTGATCAAGACCGGTAATTGTTCGGTGTCTTCCAGGAACAATCCTGGCGCCATTTAATTTATTTGCCATCACTGAGTACAAAATGTCATTTACCAATGTTGATTTACCAGAACCTGAAACGCCGGTTACCGCAACAAAAGCTGACAGCGGAAATGAAACATCAATATTTTGCAGATTGTTCTCTTTTGCTGCCTTAACAGTTACAACCTTCTTCTCATCAATTGGTCTGCGTTTTTTCGGAATCTCTATAACACTACGACCAGCTAAATATGCACCAGTTATTGATCCCTTTGCCTTTATTAGATCCTCATAACTTCCAGATGAAACTACTTTGCCGCCATGTTCACCAGCACCCGGTCCAATATCAACAATCCAATCTGCTGTACGAATTGTGTCTTCGTCATGTTCTACAACAATCAAGGTATTACCCAAATCTCGCAGACGAGTAAGAGTTTCAATTAACTTTCGATTATCTCTCTGATGTAAACCAATAGATGGTTCATCTAAAACATATAAGACGCCTGTTAAACCAGAGCCAATTTGCGTTGCTAATCTGATTCTTTGTGCCTCACCGCCAGATAATGTGGCAGCAGGCCTGGCTAAAGATAAATAATCCAAGCCAACATCAAGCAAGAAGCCCAATCTGGCATGAACCTCTTTCAGAACTCGCTCTGCAATCTGTTTCTCACGAGCAGATAATGAAATCTCCTTTAAGAATTTCGCACACTCCGCTATTGATAATTCGCATATTTCGGCAATATTTTTATCTGCGATGGTTACCGCTAACACCTCTGGTTTCAATCTAGATCCCTTGCAAGCAGGACAAGGCGTCTCACGCATATACGCTTCATACTTATCTCTACTAAAATCACTATCCGTTTCACCATGTCTGCGGTGAATAAAGGGAACTACACCTTCAAAACCAGTTGAGTAATTGCGAACTCGTCCATAGCGATTTTTGTACTTTACGTGAACCTCGTAGTCGTACCCGTTGATAATCGCATCTTTTGCTTTTTCAGATAATTTCTTCCAGGGCGTATCCAGAGAAAATTTAACATCTTGCGCCAATCCTTCTAGTAAGCGAAGAAAATACTCCGATGATTGCCCACCTGACCAAGGCGCAATAGCTCCTTCGTAAATTGAGATCGAATCATCCGGAATTATTAGCTCTTCATCCACCTCAAGTTTTGTGCCAATACCCGTGCACTCTGCGCATGCGCCAAATGGTGAATTAAATGAAAATGATCTTGGTTCTAATTCCTCAAAAGATATCTCGCAATCTGGACATGCCATGTGCTCGCTAAAGCTTTTTTCCTTATCTGGAGATCCTGCTTTTAAATCCACAAAATCCAAAATGACTAACCCACTTGCTAATCGCAGCGCGGTTTCAATTGAATCGGTAATTCGAGATTTACTCTCCTCTTTAACTGATAGCCGATCAACCACAACCTCAATAGTGTGTTTTTCCTGTTTCTTTAACTTAGGTACATCTGCAATTGCATATACAGTGCCATCAACTCTTACTCGGGCATAACCTTGCGTTGTAAAGTCCTTGAATAAATCTAAGAACTCACCCTTTCGAGCTCTAATTACTGGAGCTAATACTTGGAACTTGCTTCCAGCAGGCATTTGCAAAATTTGATCTACGATATTTTGTGGTGTTTGTTTGGCAATCTCTTGTCCACATTTAGGACAATGAGGCTTTCCAGCTCTAGCAAATAACAATCTTAAGTAATCATAAACCTCAGTGATTGTGCCTACAGTAGATCGTGGATTTCGGTTTGTAGATTTCTGATCAATTGAGACTGCTGGCGATAAACCTTCGATAAAATCAACATCTGGCTTATCCATTTGGCCAAGAAATTGTCGAGCATAGGCAGAGAGAGACTCGACATACCTGCGCTGTCCCTCTGCAAAGATTGTGTCAAATGCAAGTGATGACTTTCCAGAACCTGATAGACCGGTGAAAACAATCAAGGAGTTTCGCGGCATATCAAGTGAAACATTTTTTAAGTTGTGTTCTCGCGCACCGCGAACAATTAATCGATCATTCATTAATTACCCGCCTCCTCCATGCCTTTTAACTCTCGTTTCAATTCGCGAATCTCATCTCGTAGCCTGCCAGCAAGTTCAAAGCTCAACTCAGCTGCAGCGGCCTTCATTTGGTCAGTGAGTGATTGTATGAGTGCGATCAACTCTTGTCTTGGTAGTGAACTTGCCTTTGCTTTGGCTACACCAGGGCTAATCGTTGATTTCTTGTTGGATTTGCTTAGATCTTCTGTGTCATCAATCTCTTTTGCAATTAAATCAGTGATGTCAGCGATTTTTTTGCGCAATGGGGTCGGATCAATCCCGTATTCTGTGTTGTAGGCAACCTGTTTTGCCCTGCGTCGATTTGTTTCATCAATCGCCTGCTCCATTGATTTAGTAATTTTGTCTGCGTACATATGAACTTCACCAGAAACATTTCGAGCGGCGCGACCGATTGTTTGAATCAGGGAGGTTGTAGATCTTAAGAAACCCTCTTTATCTGCATCTAAAATTGCAACAAGAGAAACCTCGGGTAGATCTAAGCCCTCGCGAAGTAAGTTGATTCCAATTAGAACATCATATTCACCAGTGCGCAGCTCTCGGAGTAACTCAACTCTTCTTAAAGTATCTACCTCTGAGTGCAGATACCGTACCTTTACGCCAAGCCCCAACATGTAATCGGTTAAATCCTCTGACATTTTCTTAGTCAAAGTTGTTACTAATACTCTCTCATTTTTCTCTGCTCGAAGCTTTATCTCTGCAATCAGATCATCTATCTGACCTTTGATTGGTTTAACCACAATCTTTGGATCCACTAAACCAGTAGGCCTAATCACTTGCTCTACGACATCATTATTGGTCTTCTCTAATTCATACTTACCAGGCGTTGCAGATAGGTAAACCTTTTGGCCGGTTCGCTCAAGAAATTCATTAAATCTAAGTGGACGGTTATCCATTGCACTAGGTAAACGAAAGCCATGCTCAACCAATGTTCGTTTACGCGCAGCATCACCTTCAAACATCGCACCGATCTGTGGAACAGTCACGTGAGACTCATCTATTACGACAAGGAAATCCTCTGGAAAGTAATCAAGCAGACAGTTGGGTGCAGATCCCGGAGCGCGGCCATCTAATTGCCGGGAGTAATTTTCAATGCCCGAGCAAAAACCTAGTTGTTGCATCATCTCAATATCAAAGGTGGTCCGCATTCGAATTCGCTGTGCCTCTAATAATTTTCCGGCTCGCTCAAACTCATCCACTCGCTCTAACATCTCTTTCTCAATTTCAGCAATCGCCCGCTTCATAGTTTCTGGACCGGCTGCGTAATGAGTAGCAGGAAAGACATACATTTCATTTTCATCCCTGACAATCTCACCAGTTAATGGGTGAAGTGTCATGATTTTTTCAATTTCATCGCCAAACATCTCTATTCGAAGAGCCAGCTCCTCATACATTGGAATAATCTCAATAGTGTCGCCACGAACTCTAAATGTTCCCCTCTCAAAGGCCATGTCATTTCGTTTGTATTGAATATCTACAAATTTTCTTAACAAAGCATTTCGATCAATTGAATCACCGACCTTTAGCCGAACCATCCGATCCACATACTCCTGTGGTGTGCCTAAGCCGTAAATACATGAGACAGTTGCAACCACTACAACATCTCGTCTAGTCAAAAGTGAGTTGGTCGCTGAGTGTCGAAGGCGCTCTACCTCATCATTTACCGATGAATCTTTTTCGATAAATGTATCGGTTTGCGGAACATACGCCTCTGGTTGGTAATAATCGTAATAAGAAACAAAGTATTCAACCGCATTATTTGGCAGTAACTCTTTAAACTCATTAGCAAGCTGCGCAGCCAAGGTTTTATTGGGGGCCATAACTAAGGTAGGACGTTGCACCTGTTCAATTAACCAGGCAGTTGTTGCAGATTTACCTGTGCCGGTAGCACCAAGTAAGACAACATCCTGTTCGCCTTTTTGCAACCTACTTACAAGTTCAGCGATAGCAGCTGGCTGATCACCAGCTGGAACATAATCACTTATTACTTGAAATGGCTCTACTCTCCTAGTGAGATCAGAAACTGGCCGCATTATTTACCTTTATTTAAGATCAGAAGTTTGGCCCAGATTTTCTCAACCGTACTCGTTAACTCATCCACACTCATATTATTTTGAATGACAAAATCTGAGATTGCCTCTCGCTGCAAATCTGTTGCCTGAGCCGCCATCCGTCGATTGATTTCAGCATTTTGTAGCCCTCGCTTAGCTACCCGTTCTCGGCGCAACTCCTCTGGAGCAGATACCGTAATTACCGCATCAAATGTGTAGTTGGATTTGGATTCAACAAGAAGTGGAATTTGATTTATCACAATTGAATCGACTGGCGCTTTATCGGTAAAATTTTTAAAAGCTTTTCTGATGAGCGGATGCGTAATTGATTCTAACTTTGCTAATTTTGCTGGATCTTTAAAAACTATCTCACCCAATGCCGCTCGATCTATATCGCCATTTTTTAATATTTGATCACCAAATTCTGTTACTACCTGTTCAAAACCTTCGGTGCCCCGCTCAATTACCTCTCGGGCGAGTAAATCCGAATCAACTACTACAGCACCTAGATTGGCAAATAACTCGCCGACTGTAGATTTTCCAGAACCGATACCACCAGTTAGTGCGACGATTAGCATGGCTCAACCCTATCTTTCACTTTGAGTATTTTTAATATCAAATAAAAATAGCCTCGGAAAACC
>JACCDK011045359.1_pt1 | contig 12445 bp, 12 predicted proteins | sample 7445871 | NCBI WGS metagenome assembly JACCDK01 (sample SAMN15323436, study PRJNA562643) | freshwater metagenome | isolation source: river surface water | place: USA:Blue River Watershed | collected 2017-08-15
GGGGCAATGCTCGCGGTAGCCGCTTGGGTTTACTCAAGGGTTTCGATGGTCAATCCAGCCATCTTGGGTGACGAGTACCTTTACTCGATCAACGCCCGCAAGGCTGCCCCGTGGGATCCATCTCCAGCCGGAGACTTCTCAAACTACTTGTTTAACTTGGTCTATTCGTCCACCAACCTTTGTGGCGATGCGTTTTATACCTGTGGCAAGTTACTCAACCTCGTCTTCTTTGTCGGCTTCCTCACGGTGATATTCATCGTTGCCAAGCGCTACATGAACTACTGGATCGCATTCGCATTCGCTGTCCTAGCTGGGCTTTCGCCGCTGAGTGTTTACACCTCGATGTTCTTGCCGGAGACGATGTACTTCTTCTTTCTGAGTTTGGTTTTTGCTTTCGTGTTGAAGGCAGCAGAGACATTTAGGTGGCAAGATTGGGCATACACTGGGGCTTTTATTGGTGTGGCCTCTCTTGTCAAGCCACACGCATGGTTGTCCGCAATGGCCATTGGAATCTTCCTGGTTGTAGTCGGATTGACGAATTCAAAATACAGATTCAAGCCATTAGCGAAGGCAATGGGCGCGCTTGTCGGAGGCGCTGTTGTTGCCAGAGTGGTTCTAGGTTTTTTGGTCGCCGGACCGAAAGCCCTTGGGTTCTTCGGAATGTATGTAAATGCGGGGATGGTAAACGAGTTTTCTGCTGATTTTTCCAGTGATGCGCCAACAGCAGCCTCGGCTGTGGGAACGACTCCATTGCAGGGTGCCATCACGCTTTTCGGCGGGCAGCTTTGGATCCACACGCTGACAAATTTTGCACTAATGGCTCTCGCAATTATTGGAATTCTGGCAGGAGTCTTCGAATTAGTTAGAACTAAAGAACCAAGTAAGACATCCCTTCTATCACTGCTTGGACTAATTTGGCTAGTGACTCTCATCATTCAAGTAGTGCTGTTCACGGGATGGATTACAGGTGGCGGCGACGACCACACCACTCGAGTCCTAGAGCGTTACTATGACTTTTTGTTTGTATTTGCACCTTTGGCGGGCCTGGTTGCATTGACCTCAGGAGTTGCGACCAGAGTTTCCATTTGGTTTAGAGCTCCGCTAGCCTTCGCCATTTTTGTAATCATCACACCTGCTTTCTCTGGCTTCTTTGGAACTCTAACCATCCAGATTGCAGATGCACCAAATCTCGCGGGTCTTGTTGTGAACCAGGATGTATTCAACACAGTCGCCCTATTCACATTCGCAGCGCTTTTGGTTTTCGCCTTTGCTCCGCGATTTAGTCCTTGGATGTTTGCGTTACTTCTTCCTGCCACGATGATTGGAACTGGTTTCCAAATCCAGGACCAATACCAAGGATTCAGGGCGGAGCTGAGCCCAGCGGACCGTGCGGGGCAGTATGCCGCTCAAAACTGGACGCCTGAAGAGCGAGCATCAACATTAGTGCTAGCAACATCGCGATTTGATGCCACCAACGCCGCCATTTGGGTTGATGTTGCGAATCTCCCATATGAAATGTTTGGTGCGGGTTCTGTTTACGATGTCAGTGCAGCACCGGCATCTACCTCATGGATCATCGCCATTGGTGACATCTCAGCAACGGGAGAGATCCTAGATGTGATCGAGGGTGACGGCTACAAAATATACAAGCTCAAGGAGTAGTTTCCTTGAAAATTCTCTTCGTTCATGAGGTCAATTATTCGGTTAAGCCGATTTATGAGATGCATGAATTCCCTGAACATCTAGCTTCTATGGGGCATGAAGTTGCCTTCTGGCATTTCCCCGAGGGGCAATCCATAAGCAGTAATCTCAAACAAGGCTGGAGAAGGAAATTTCAGGGACGCGTCCTGGGTGAAGTTTCCATCACTCTCTACAGCATCCCCTTTCTCCCGGGAAATTTCCTCGGGAGGCTTGCCACGGCAGCTCTTGCGCATTATTGGGCAAGGAAGGTGTTCAAGGACTTCAATCCAGACGTGGTCGTTTCCTATTCTGTACCGACCCAAGGATGGCAAGCCCTTCGGGTATCAAAGAGAATGGGAATCCCTTACGTTCTCCGATCGCTCGATGTCTCACACCTGATACGAAAAAGTGCATTTAGCTCTCTCGTGAAGCGCGCCGAACATTACATTTACCGTAACTGCGATTTGCTAAGCGCCAACAATTCCGCAATGCTTCGCTACTGCCTGCCGGAGAAGCAACTCGGCAAATCGAAAGGGGTGGTTCACTTCCCGCCTCTTGATCTTTCCAAGTTCGCCCATGGAGACAGGTCACGCGGAAGAGCTCTGTTGAAACTCGATGGCAATGACCGCGTTGTGATGTACATGGGAACATTCTTTTACTTTTCCGGCTTAGGCGAAGTTATTGCCGAGTTTATGAGGCAAAGAAATACGGAAAAACTCATCCTTGTCGGGGGTGGCGAACAGGATGAAGAATTGAGGAAGTTAGCCAGAGAATTGGGCGGCGAGGGAATTATTGCTTTCCCTGGTTATGTGAGCTTCTATCAACTTCCAGACATCCTTAGCGCTGCTGATGTGGCGATAAACCCCATGGAGCAGTCACTTGTTAGCGACGTAGCCCTGCCAAACAAAGTTCTCCAATATCTTGCCGCTAGTGTTCCCACCGTAAGCACTCCACTGCAAGGCTTGCGTGCCACTCTTGGAGACTTGCCAGACCTAAGTTGGGCGTCAAGCCCGAAGGAAATTGTCGAGCGGGCCCTCAAGGTCATAAATAAACCTGTTCGGGATCCCAACAAATCATCTAGCACTCGCCTTTTGGAATTGTTTTCTAATGCGACTATTGATTTTGAGAAAACCCTAACTGATTTGACGGGGAAATCATGAGGTTCATAGTTCTCGGAAGCAGCGGAATGCTGGGGTCGGAACTTTCGAGCGTGGCCAAAGAAGCCGGGCTGGAAGTCTTAGACATATCGAGATCGGGTGATGTTCGATTTGATGCAGCTAGCCAACGATTTACTGATTTCTCGAAGCAAATTCGCATCGATCAAGATGATTTCTTAGTGAATGCAATTGGATGGATTCCCCAAAAGGCTTCCGGTAATGCAACTAGAGACGCAGAAAGCGCTCAATTGCTAAATACAAAGTTAGTTGAAGACATTTCCAAGGCGAGCACTGAATCGGGTTTTCGGTGGCTCCAAATCGGAACAGACTGCGTCTACTCCGGTGACCGCGGGGGCTACAGCGAGGCCAGCGAGAAAGATGCTAACGACTTGTATGGAATCTCAAAGATTTCGGGCGAGAAGTATTGTTCTGAAGCCCTACTTATTCGCTGCTCGATTATTGGAGCCGAATACAATTCGACTTTTGGGCTTTATTCGTGGTTTAAGTCTGCTTCGAAATCTGGCCCCGTAAAGGGCTTCGAAAATCACATCTGGAATGGTGTAACAACTAACGTTTTCGCGAAGCTTGCAGTGGGTTTGTCTCAAAGCGATCTCCGTTCCTGCAACCAACACTTCGTGCCAAATACTGAGGTGAGCAAGTTTGAGCTTCTGAGACTTTTTGCTGAAGGTCTAAACTTACCCGAGAGTTCGGTCGAACCTTTCGCGGCGCCAGAGTCCGTTAACAGAACGCTCCGCACTCTAAATCATGACCAAAACCTTAGACTTTGGAAGCTCGCTGGCTACGATTTAATCCCAGACATAGATCTTTTCGTTCGCGAAATGATTCAAGTCGACTCAGAAAGAGGTGCATGATGGCACGAAAGGGAATCAAAGACTCCGTTGTGGTCATCACGGGTGGGACTGGTTCGTTCGGCTCGGTTATGGCTCGCAACGCTCTTGCGAAAGGGGCCGCAGAGGTTAGGGTACTGAGTCGCGATGAGGCCAAACAGGATGCTATGAGGCATGCACTTGCTGATTCGCGGGCAAGATTCTACATCGGTGACACCAGGGACCAGGAGTCTGTAAACCGAGCGCTAAGAAATTCAGACCTCGTGTTTCACGCCGCCGCTCTTAAGCAGGTTCCGTCTGCTGAGTTTTTCCCACTTGAGGCAGTAAAGACTAATGTGAACGGCTCTGCAAATGTGCTCCGGGCAGCTATCGAATCTGAGGTCAGCAGCGTGGTTTGCCTAAGCACGGACAAAGCTGTTTATCCAATCAACGCCATGGGTATGACTAAGGCCTTGATGGAGAAAACGGCAATGGCCTTCGCACGGGATTTCCAGGACTCAAAGACAACAATTTCCATTACCAGGTATGGCAATGTTATGTATTCGCGGGGATCGGTAATACCACTGTTCATATCGCAAATCAAAGCTGGTAAACCAATAACAATTACAGACCCGACCATGACTAGATTCTTGATGTCCTTAGCGCAGTCCGTGGATTTGGTTGAACACGCATTTACTCACGCAGAGACCGGTGACCTTTTTGTCAGAAAAGCCCCCGCGGCGACAATAGAAACCTTGGCTATCGCGTTGATCGAACTGTTTGGAGGTGATGTCGATTCCATTTCGAACATCGGCATCCGCCATGGAGAGAAACTGTTTGAATCCTTACTTGGAGTCGAGGAGAGAACCAAAGCCGAGGATATGGGGGATTACTTCCGTGTTCCACTGGATGCGCGAGATTTAAACTATGCGCTCTATTTCGAGGAGGGGGAGAAAAAGGCTTCACTTCCCGAGGCGTACACGTCGCACAACACAGAGCGTCTAGATACAGCTGGGGTAAAGGAATTGCTCCTCACCATTCCCGAGGTGCGAGGAGAGTTGGGGCGATGAGCAAACTTAAGGTCGTAACAATTGTTGGGACGCGACCAGAAATAATCAGGCTTTCTAGCCTGCTCCCTGCACTCGACGAATACACCGATCACATCTTGGTGCACACGGGTCAAAACTACGACCGACAGCTAAACGAAGTTTTCTTTGAAGAGCTAAATCTGCGCTTGCCAGACTATGTCCTGAACGTAGATACGACATCCTTCGGCACCGTGATGGCTGACACGATAAGGGGGACCGAGCAGGTTCTGACCGAGGTTCGCCCTGACGCCGTTCTAATCCTTGGGGACACTAATTCCGCGATATCTGCTGTCGTTGCCGAGAGAATGAAAATTCCTGTATATCACATGGAAGCGGGAAATAGATCCTTCGACCGCAACGTTCCAGAAGAGCTAAACAGAAAACTTGTGGACCACATCGCTTCTTTCAATCTTGTGTATTCGGAGCATGCGCGCAGAAACCTAATCCGTGAGGGGCTGGAAGAGAGATTTGTTTTTCTTACTGGATCTCCACTGCCTGAGGTCCTTGAGGCCAATTCCAACGCCATAGAGCAAAGCAAAGTTTTAGAGAATCTGGGTGTGAGTCGGGATAGCTACATTTTGCTTAGCCTTCATCGCCAAGAAAATGTCGACTCTATCGAGAATTTGAGCACAATGCTTTCAAGCATCGATTCCGCGGCCAAGGCTCTTGGGGTCTCTGTGGTTTTCTCGTTACACCCCCGCACTCAGTCCAAAATTCTCCCTGGAATGATTAGCGACCGATTCTTGATTCATTCACCTTTTGGCTTCTTCGACTACATGAAACTTCAAAAGAACGCCTACTGCGTGATCTCTGACTCAGGATCCGTTTCCGAGGAGTCTTTGATCATGGGGTTCCCGGCTGTCACGCTCCGCAATTCCATGGAAAGGCCTGAAGCTCTTGAATCAGGAGGCGTTATTCTGGCACCAACAGAATCCCAGTCTCTCGAGGAAGCGATTTTGCTTGCAAGAAGGTCGAAACCAAGTCAGGCAGGCGACGTGTACCCCTCTTTTGGATTCTCTGCGGCGGTGCTAAACATTCTTCAGTCCACAGCGAGGGTTTCGGAAATTTGGCTTGGGCGCAAGAATTGACTCATTGTTCCCACAAGGAGACCGTCCATCGTCAAAAGACGGTCTTGTTGGTCTCATATTCCACGGGAATGCCAGGCTTCTCTCCTTCCGAATGGGTTGACGAAAAACTTTCTGCGGCGCGTCAACTGGGTCACTTTGTGATACTGGTGACCGCTGTCTCTTCACAGCTGAAATCCTGCGATCATCAGGTAATCATCAAGTTACCGTCCCTGTCGAACGAAGACTTTACTCAAGAATGCAGTGAGCTTCAGAAGACTGGCGAACCTAAGCCATCCCGCGGTCTCGTGATGCAATTTGCGGGGCGCATGTTCGATCGTATTTTCAAGGCATTGGCTGGAAATAGAAGTGACGGCCGTTGGTCCTGGGCCCTGCCGGCAACATTAGTCATTTGGGCATCCACTCTTAAATTTCGTCCGGATGTCATAGTGGCAACCGGGGGTCCATCAGCAGCTCAATTTGCCGCGTCTTTGGCAACTCTGTTCCCAGGGGCAAAGCGGCCCGTTCTAGAGTTTCAAGATCCTTTCATCGGTCGCGAAATGGGCCTAAGTGACAAGGTTTTGCGAGCCATGAGAATCTTGAATAGTTTCATGATGCGCAGGTCGAAAAAATACGTTGTGGTCTCTAATGGTTCACTTCAGCAAGTTCAGGATTCTTACGCAAGTCACTCATCAAAGATTGCCGCAATTTATCCATTTGCAGAACCCAGAACTGGTTCAAACAAGCTGATTCGGCCCTCGACAAGTAAAGGGAGAGTCGAGTTCCTGCACGCGGGAACTCTATACGGAACCAGAAGTTTGCAGCCACTATTCAAAGCCTTGGATGCTGGGTACGCCTCTGGCAAGTTTGCCCCTGAACATATTCAAATTTCCAACCTTGGCGCAGACTATACGGGGACAGAGCCCCGAGTCGACTACCGGGAGCTTGATCTCCTGCCCAGAAATGCGGCGCTTGAAAGAGCACGACACGCTCAAGCCTTGCTCTTGGTGCAACATTCGGATGGTCGAAGCTTGGAAACCATTCCTTTCAAGCTTTACGATTATCTCAACCTCGATGTCCCAATAATTGTTATTGGTCGAAATCCTGAAATTCGCGAACTCTTGGCTGACGGAGATTTCTTTTGTCCCTTAGAAGATCAACAATCGTTGATTCTTGCGATATCTGGCATTTTGAATGCGAATCTCTCGAGCAGTGGAAAGCAGTCCAGCGCTGTCCGGATTTCAAATAGGCCATCGCCAGACTCGTTCCTGAAGGCTTGGCAGGAGTTGCTTGCTTGACGCCGAGTCAGCCCAACAGTTTGCGCAATGAGTCGCCGTAGCTTGTAGGAAACCTGTTTGCGATAGCCGCGAGATTACTATCCCCAATCCACTTGTTTCGCCAGGCCACTTCATGAGGACTGCCAATTAGCTGTCCGGAAAGCGCTTGAAATGATCGAACGAAGTTCGATGCATCCATAAGCGATTCAATGGTGCCGGTGTCTAGCCACATGGTCCCCCTTGGCAAGCTCCAGGAATGAAGCTCGTTGTCGGGCATATAGGCTCGCAGCAAATCAGTTATCTCCAGCTCCCCCCTCGACGAAGGTTTCAGATTGTCTGCCAAGTCCACAGCGCTCCCAGGAAGGTAGTAGAGACCTGTGATCGCGAGGTTCGATGTTGGGTTTTTTGGTTTCTCAAGGATTTCCATAACCGACCCATCGGCTCCAACCCAAGCAACGCCGAATCGTTCAGGGTCGCTGACTTGCTTAAGAAGAATTCTTGCCCCAGATTCATATTTGACTAAAGTCGCCAATGCACCTGATAGCCCAGAGCCGAAGAAAACATTGTCTCCCAAGGCAAGTGCAAACTCGTCACCGGCAATGTAGTCTCTCGAAACCTTTATGGTGTCAGGAATGCCTTTAGGTTCATCTTGGATTCCATATGTCAGGGAAATGCCAAGTTCAGAGCCATCTCCCAGGAGCTTCGAAAAAGCTTCAAGATCCGTGCTTCTGACGATGAGTCTGATGTCTGAAATCCCAGAGAGCATTAGCGTAGATAGGCTGTAAAAAATGAGCGGCTTATCAAAAACGGGAAGCAAGTGCTTGTTAATTGCAATTGTGTTGGGTGCAAGCCGGGTACCGTTTCCTCCGGCGATTAGCAGAGCTTTCAACGCAAACTTCCTTCCAGCTCTTAGACTCTTAGCTTATGGGAAAAAAAATAGTTGTTACCGGAGGTCTGGGCTTCATGGGCTCAGACTTCGTTCGCTTTCTTGATGCGGAGCACCCTGAATATGAAGTTTTGGTAGTTGATAATCACTCCTACAGTGCAGACCCCGCTCGGTTAACTGGATTAACTAATTCTCCTAATGTCGAGAACTTAGACATTCGAGACATCGAAGCAATGAAAAGAATCACGCGTGACGTTGACCTGGTGGTTAATTTTGCGGCGGAAACACACAACGATAACTCGCTGGTAAGGCCTCTAGATTTCGTGGATTCCAACATAAATGGTGTTGCATCGCTCCTGGAAGCGGCCCGCGAAAACGGGTTCAGACTCCACCAAGTGAGTACAGATGAAGTTTTTGGCGACATGCCTGTGGGTAGCGAAGAGCGCTTTGTGGAGGATTCTCCGATTCACCCTTCAAGTCCTTATTCAGCATCAAAAGCAGCCGGAGACAATCTTTGTTTGGGCTGGTTTAGGTCCTTTGGCGTTGACGTCACAATCTCAAATTCGGCAAATAACTTCGGACCCTTTCAGCACCCCGAGAAGCTCATTCCACGATCAATAGAGCTCATCCGGTCAGGCGAGAAGCCGAAAATATTCGGTGACGGATCTAACGTCAGGGACTGGATAAACGTGAGGGATCATTCTCGCGCTGTCTTTGAAATAGCAACCCGGGCTGTTAGTGGATCTCGATACATAGTTAGCGCACACAACCTAGTTTCGAATCTGGAGCTGATTCATGCTCTAAACCAATGCTTAGGTATGCCAGCTAATCACTTCGAGTTTGTGACAGATCGCCCGGGCCACGACCGCCAGTATGCGTCAAATTCTTCGAAGCTCAGGTCAGATTTAGCCTGGGCTCCAGTGGAGAAAGACCTTAAGGCTTGGCTTCAAGGGTTGACGCTATAACTATCCGAATAGTTCTTTAGCCTGATCGGCAGCCACACTTGAGATTTCCTGTTCTAGAAAACCCTCTAAATCTTCGGGAATTCCAAGCCCGAACATGACCTCCCCCACAGGGCCGAGGTCATGAATTCCAATGACTCCAGATTCGAACTGCGGCATGAACTCGTAGGCAGGTGCTACGTAGTGCTCGCCGTTTACTCTGAAATCAGCATCAACCATGGCGTCAAATGCAGCCAAAAAGCTTGAGCAGTGCTTGAATCCGTAAATTCCCACCGTGGCAATATCTGAGATAACTTGCTTTTCGACGACTCTCCTAACCTTTTGATTGTGGTCAAGCGAAACATAGGACCACTTTGGGTCCAGATCTCTCATTGTGAGGATGATTCCTTGCAAGTCTGAATTTTCGAGCTCTGAGTAAAAGCTGTCTGGCCGGAAAGCCACGAACTGGTCGCTGTTGGCGATTACAAGTGGGAGTTCAGGATCTAGCAAGTCCCTGGCAAGAGCCACTGTTGCAGCAGGTCCAGATGTCAGGCCTTCTACTTCCACGACTGTAACTTGTACCCCCAATTTGCTTGAGAGGTCGACCTCCAAATTCTTCATTTTGAAGGTCGTTGGGCAAAGTAGCACTACTCGGGACACTTGACTGGAGAACAGGTTAGCCAAAACCACCTTGTACATTTCCACTCCGTGAATTGGAATTAGCGGCTTGGGTATTTCATAACCCTGGGCTCTAAATCTGCTTCCCAGGCCCGCCATAGGAACAACAAGCTGAATCAATTTGGCATCCCGAGGATCTTGTCCGCAGGCAAACTTGGAGACTTCACAGCTACAACGGAACAATCTGACAAGGCGAGGAAGCCAGCTGGTTCCATTGGTTCAATCATCACTATGTCTCCAGCGCCCAATTCAAGGTCGCCAATCTTGCAAGTTCCGCTCACCACGGCTGTGATTTCCCAGGAAGTTTTCTGGAAATGAACGGGCTCGGTGTCTCCTTTGCGGAAATTCTTGACGCAGACTTCAAAAGCTTCAGATTTCACAATCGCAGGTTCAAAGTTTCCGACGAACCAGCCTCCCCAAAATTGGTCCAGCTTATGAACTTTCATCGGGTCTCCTGCTGAATGAAGTCGTGCGGCTTGGAGAATGAAAAGTAGTCATTGCGATCAATTTCCTTGTAGCCCAAGCTCAAGCCCTGAGACACTAAGTAATTCAGTGCTGTAGAGACATAAAAATTTCCATTAACATGGGCATTGTTTACCAAGACCCATTTGCTGGCCTCAATGAAATCTGCAGCCCTTTTGAAATAGAAATGGCCAGTTGTAGCTAGTGGCCCGATTATTTTTTTCTCTGCGACTTCTGAGATCTCGCCCTCCGCATTCAGTCCCAAGAAAGACCACCGCGAGTTTTCTGATCGAAATGCCAATGTAAAGCCATCCAAGCTTTCGGAGTTAGGGGGCAAATGTGATTCAAATTTCTGGGCTAGGTAGGCATCTCCGGGGCAGATAAGCAACGGCTTATCCGGATCTAGATTTTCAGCGCCCAGAAGAGCTGAAACCAAAGCCCCCCTTGCAGAGGTTGGGGAGACTACGATCCGGGCATCAGGTGCAAGTTTTTGAAGTGTCCCACCCGCGGAAAACTCAGATAGTTCTTCCTCGCGGTTTAGAACGACGGTGACAGAGCCCGCTGTCGACCGTGCCGAAGTTAACGCGCGATAAAGCAGGGGGAGACTGTCCACAATCATCAAATTGCGGCTGGTTGGAAAACCTGCAGCGAGAAAAGACTCCCTTGTTGGAGCCGCAGAAGTGATGATTGTTTGATAGCTCATCGCGCCACCAGATTCTGCATCAAACTTTGGTCCAATTCCTCTACTGAGTTGACTTTGTGAACATTGCATCCTGCGGCGACCCCTGCTTGAACACCAAGTTCGTGGTCCTCAATAACCAAGCATTCAGAGGGGTCAAGGCCCAGCAGATTAGCAGTCAGCTCGTACATTTCAGGATCAGGCTTTGCGCGCGAGACATCTTCATTGCTGACCAGGACATCCAAGAACGGCAGAATGCCCACGCTGGCAAGCATGGTCTGAGCGGAGGACTTAATTGAGTTAGTGGCAACTGCAATCTTTAGGTCGTTTTTCTTTAGCCAAGACATCATAAGCAATTGCTCCACCCTAGGAAAAGCACGCGAACTGACGTATCTCAAGGTTCTCTCCTGCTTGACCTCAGAGACCACTGAGTGAAGGTGTTTTGGCAGTCGCCCCTCATCTGTGAGCATTTGCAGCTTGACGCGGGTGGGCAGTCCATCAAATTTCGCTTGGTGTTCGTCAGGGGGTATTGAGACACCAAAAATCTCCAGAGCTTCGTTGATTGCTAGGTAGTGCCAGTCCTGGGCGTCTATCAAAGTGCCGTCCATGTCAAAAATGACGGCTTTGTAATTCAACTTCAAGCTAGAAACCTCTCCGGTAGATCGGTGCAAACTGTGAGATTCTCATTACCCGCCCCGTTCTCTAAGAACCAATCTACAAACTTTTCCGAGTTTCGACCGTGCAACTCCGGACTCACGATTGTGACGATGTGTTGATTGGCAAGCTCCAAAATAGCTTTGCCACCGTCCTGAAGAAACCAATCGTGATGAAACCCGTCAATCCAAATAGCCCTTGGTGATGTTGGCCACGCCTTAGAACTCAAAGCGTTTAGCGGCTCATACTCGCTCAGTCGCAAGGCAAAAGGTAAATTCAGATTGCTGTATCGAATCGATTCGGGAATTGACATGTCAAAAAAGTACACACGTTCCTTCAGCGAATCCTCGTTTTCTAGCAACTTAGCTAGAAGATTCGACAGCCCATCGGACTTTATGTTGAGTGCGATCATTGAATCTTGGTGACGGCAACCCTTTAGGTGCGCTAGAAGAATACCTAGGCTAATCGGAGTCTCTTTAAAGGAGAGTGGATCATGACTGATAACCACTTTTCCGCCGTGGTCTCTGATGTCGGTTTCTAGGCTGAAACCGCCATTGAGGGCGCTGAAGAGCGCTTCTGTAGAGTTCCCTTGAGGTCCAGATGGATTCCAAGCGCCTCTGTGTGCAAACACCTGACGTGGAAAAATCCCTTGGTTCACCATTTAATTCTCGATCCCTTAGAGGCCAAGTAGCTCAACTTTTCCTTGAAAGTGGATAACTTCCAAGGTTTGACTTGTGAAAGGTAGAGCCTCCGGGAGTCTGTGAAGCCGAGTAGCTCATGAATCGCAGTGCCTATGTCAATAAAAGTCACATCCAAATTTTGGAGACTGACTTGATGACCTATCAAGTTGGAGATTGAGCTGGCCGACGATAAGACTATTGTGCCAGGGGCGAGCATTTTTATATGTTCAATAGCTTCGCGAACAATCCTCTGGTGGTCCTGGAAAGCGCCGTCAGGAATTGGGAATAAGTTCCAATGGTCACTCACGTTCTCTGGTCTCGTGCGGAAATTTGCAATGAGAGTAACCGGGCGAGATTGTAGAAGAGGGAAGA
>JACCDK011265423.1_pt1 | contig 12439 bp, 8 predicted proteins | sample 7445871 | NCBI WGS metagenome assembly JACCDK01 (sample SAMN15323436, study PRJNA562643) | freshwater metagenome | isolation source: river surface water | place: USA:Blue River Watershed | collected 2017-08-15
CCAAAGAATACTCGCGTCGCACAGTTCGAGGATTTTAGATGCTTGAGGGCTGCAACCGATGCAATAATTGTTGACGGGCCAGGGAGCGTCCTTGGATGGGCGTGGGGGTGCAACAAGCCCTTGGTATATATCGAAACTGGCATGTACACCCTGCGAGACGAGATAGCCAAAAAATTCAAAGATGCTATTTTTTATATAGACATACGTGAAGACGGTTGGAAAGAAAAGTTGAAATCTATTTTAGAAAGGCCATATCGTGACTTGGCGGCTGAATATGCAGCAAAAGCTAAGCGGCGTCGTGAGATTGGGATAGATTGCGTATATGGTGGCGCAGGTAATCCAGCGATTCGTTTGATGGATTTCATTGATTCGTATTCGAGAAAAATCCCAAGCGATGTCGTACACTGAGATCTACTGGGTCAACCGGCTTACCCTGCGCGCGGAACTAGTCAAACCCAAGCGTGATTAATCTGGGACTAGAGGCGGGGGTCTAACTTTCTGTTTGTCGCGATTAATTTTCTTGGTTTCGACCTCATATACAGTGACTTATTCTTAAATTCTCGGGCTAAGATGGTGAAAATTTAAACATAATGGCCGCTCGAACCTTCGGAGCATTGATGAAGTGAGCGAAGATTGCGTACAAGAGCACCACTCGGATTGTGCAGGAGGTGTCGATCGCCGGTGGCCGAGCCGTCTAAGCGCCGTAGATTGAGTGAGTTCTCAATCCGTGTGAGGCCCGAGGAGCTTGGAGGCATGGGCGCCGCTACTTCCGCATAACCAAGATGATGGAGCAAGAGAACAGCTAGTTACAGAAGATCTGCGCTCAGCAGTACCTTCAAATCAGGTGACGAGAGATTTATAGCTGCAAAAAAGTAGTCGGGCTGCAGACGCAGGCTCGAGCAGACTTGGTATGCAGCTAGTCGGGTTATGCCTATAGGCGGTTTAGCTTCCTCATTCCGGGCCATTTCGGCATTTGGCTGGGGCTAGATGATATGACAGGAATATGGGCGGTTGCGGGGCGGCAGGTGCCTGCCAAGTTATTAAGCATTCCCGCCTGAGCCAAAACAGGCATTCGATTGAATGTGGCCGCGCCAAACCAAATCCGGGTGTATGACATTGCCTTCGATGGATGTGCCAATGGTCACAAATTAAAGTCTATGAAGATACGTAATGAGTTTAGCAAGGATTTGTGTATTGACGTCGCAGGGTTCATTATGAAGTAAATGCTTGATTAAAGTTCGTTAGCAGCCGATTAAAGAGCGTGGATTTCAAATGGAATTGAGAAGGGACCATCGTTGGGTTTGCGACAGTCACCGCGCTGAATGAATAGCTTATCGCGGACTGCGTATCCGCTTAATTTAACCTAGTAAGCCCTTACAAGATCGGACCAACGATAAATTTAATGGAAAGTTCAGTATTGAATATCTAACAATGAGCTCGATTTACGGCCGAATTTACGAATAGAATACTATCTAAGGATAGCGCAAGCGGTATACTAAAATCCTGCTTTACGCCAGCGTGGAATATAAAATACTGCTGACGTTAGTATTGATAAGGGAGCCTGAATCAATGATCGGGGCCGGAATTTGCGGGTGAATGTGCTACAAAAAACTAGACAGGTCAGGAGAGCGCAGAAATGATTGAAAGTAGCTTCAAGGCATATAATCAATTCCTATTTGATGCCCTACCGGATCGTCTTGCCAAGATTTTAGCGCGTTATGAGCTATATAAACTGATAGTTGATTTGCCAGGTGACATCGTTGAGTGTGGCGTATTCAAAGGACAGGGATTGTTATTCTGGGCCAAGCTCATACAGATTTTTAATCCAATGAGTCAAAGGAAGGTTATTGGATTTGATACTTTCAATGGTGTCCCAGAGTCAGTATCCAACCATTCCGACCGGTCGGGATCGGTTTCTTTCAAAAACTATGGAGACGTTCCTGATCGGGTGCTCGATGCTGCAGAGAAGCAGGGATTCGGAGGGCGGATCATCATTGTCCCGGGTGACGCAGCAATAACGATTCCCAAGTTTGTTCAGGACAATCGGGGTTGTCGGATTGCCTTACTAAATCTTGATTTCGATGTTTATGAGCCGACGCTATCGGCATTGAAAGCTCTTTACCCGATTGTAGTCCCTGAAGGGCTTATCTGTTTTGACGAATATGCTGTTCATCAATGGGGCGAGTCTGATGCAGTTGATGAATTTTTTGAGCCTCTTGCGTTCAAACCTCGGGCGATACCTTGGACACTAAGCCCAACAGCGTTTGTTCGTAAGTCTGTTGGATAGAATGGTCTCAGGTCAGGAGAGATGGTCAAGCCTGCAGCGTTCGAGGTGTGCCACACACAGCAGGAATTTGCGAGCGAAGCCTGATCTTTGTTTCAAATAGATGACCGAAATGAGTAATTTTTACAGCGAAAATCTTCAAGGTGAGAAATTAGCGTTGCACAGGATGGATTCTCGAAAAATCCCATCACAATACCTCTTATTTTTGCGTGACCCTGAAGTTACAAAATTTTTGCAGGCGCGTTTTATTAATCATGATGAATCCACAGTGCGGCAGTTTATCGAAGGATTCGATCATAGAGATAAATTCTTGTTTGGAATTTGGTTACGATCTAATTCGGAGTTTATCGGGACAATCACGCTTAGGGTTGATCCTAACCACCGATTCTCTAATATGGGGTATTTGATTGGTAACCCTAACTACTGGAACGGTGAAATATCGATGGAGGCGTGTAAACTGATCATCGATTTTGCTGTATTCGAGCGCGGGGTAAGAAAAATACTAGAATGTACAACCGATAATCACCTCGCCTCGAATTTCAATTTTCGCCGGTTAGGGTTCACTCTGGCCGCGAAAATCCCGGATTTATACTGGGGTTCTGGGAAATATCACGCTGGAGTCTATTGGACATTGGATGCACAGACTTGGGCCAGACGCAGGAACCGGGCTGCGCCTGACATCCCAATCCCGCTAGTGCCGTAGCCGTATGGAAGATATCCCGTCGCTAGGACAAATTGCCACAGTCGAGGTTAAATTGACCGACGAGCTCGTCGCTGAGTTTGTGAGGTTTTCAGGGGATAACAATCCCATTCATCTAGACGACAGATTCGCAGCAAAACGTGGATTCGAAGCACGTATTGTCCACGGGATGGTTTGTTCTTCGTTCATTTCTACCTTGATAGGGAAATATCTCCCAGGGCCAGGCGCAGTCTGGACCTCCCAGACGCTTCGATTTACCGTACCTGTGTACGTCGGCGATACACTTTCGATTCGCGGTGAGATTGTGACCGTCGATCGCCGAGGAAGAACCGTGTTCCTTAGAGTTGTTGGGTCGAAACAAACCCGTGAAACCGTGCTAGAAGGGACGTGTGAGGTCCGGCTGCCAACGACAAGGCAACACAGAGCCGCCCCTTTGCCAATCCCAGCGATGAAAGTTAGGCTTAATCCATCCAATGATTCGCGGACGGCAGTCGTTGTTGGAGCCGGAGGTGATTTGGGAAAAGAGATCACGACCCGGTTGCTTAGAGACGGTTACAGAGTCGCGCTAGCGGGTCGAGACTACCCTACTCTGTGTTCGCTGGCCGAGACTTTATCTGCTAAAGCTGGCCCTCCTGACGTATTTGCAGTTGCGCTAGATCTTTCCGATCGTGACTCAGTCAGCCATGGAATTAACACTGTGGAAACAGAGTTCGGGAACATCAGTATCGTTGTTCACGCGGCGACCGCTCCACTAAACTCCGCTCCTTTAGAGGATCTGCCGACTCACCACATTATCGAGCATGTTAGTACGCAAGCAATTGGGTTATTGAATCTCTTCCAGGCGTGTGCCTCCGGAATGATCGAGAGGCAGAATGGAGTGCTTATCTTTATTGGCAGCACGGTGATTTCTGGAAAAATTCCAAAAGGTTTAGCAGGCTACGCAGCTGGGAAATCAGCAGCAAGCGCTATTGTAAAAGGAATCGCCATGGAGTACGGGCCCAAAGGAATTCGTGCCAATATTGTTTCGCCGTCATTTCTTGACACCAACTTAAACTCTAGGGTCACTGAGAGGATGAAAGCTCTCGTCGCAGCCAGAATTCCGATGAAACGAATCGGGAAGCTATCAGAAATTGCGGATGCTGTCAGCTTTCTTGCAAACGACCGCGCAAAGTTTATCAATGGGCACGAGTTAATCATAGATGGCGGGGAGATACTGACTTGAATCACAGCACTATAAGCCAACCTGAGAGTTTAGGGCGAATATCCGATCGAAATCGGATTCTTGATGCATTAAACGATAGCGCGCGACAAGAAGAGGCGCGTTTTCTTATGTCGCTCGATTTGTCGAAAGACGCCTCTACTGTGAATTATCATCAGTGGTCTCGACAAATTCCTAAAATATCACCAATTCGAAAAATCGCTATCTGTTCATCATTTACTGTACGAACCCTCGACCCATTCCTGAATGTTGAGTCGTTCTTGTCGTCTTGGAGCGTAGATTTGCTCCACCTAGAATACTTGCAATGGCAAGCAGCTTTAGCAGAACCGAAGAAAAAACTACTCGGGGTAGATGCGGTCGTACTGCTACTAGATAGCTGGGTAATCGAATCCCTTTACGGCGGGCGAACTTCAGAAGCACTACAAACTCTAAGTACTCTATTGGGTAGTTTCCGGCAGCAATCGAAAATTCCACTTTTCATTGGACTCGTTCCGGCACCGCCACATTCAGATAGCACTTTATTGAGTGCCTCGGAGCAAAGTCTGCAGCTTAAAAACGTTGCGCTGTTAAATGGTATGTTTGCAGAGTTCATTACATCAGATCGGCTATCTTTACTAATTGATGTCCCGTCCGTGTTAGCAACTGTAGGCCCCAAGTGGCACGACACATCGGCGATGGATTCGATGAAGATATTCGTATCCGAACTAGGGATGTCAAGTCTCGCAAGGAAAATTGCCCGTTCGATTGGGCCTATGTTCGTTCCTCCAAAAAAAGTTCTAGTAACCGACTTGGACAATACACTATGGGGCGGCGTGCTTGGCGAAATTGGGCCTGAAAAATTAGCAACTGGCAGGAACGATTACACTGGCCGCTATAGGCAATACCAAAAACTTCTCAAAAACCTAAGATCTCGGGGGATAATCCTTGCGATAGCATCGAAAAATAATGAAAGTGATGTTATTGCGGCGTTTAGTCATCGAGCCGCTGATATTGAACTTAAACTCACAGACTTTACAGAAGTCCGAATCAACTGGAACGAAAAACATCGCAGTATCGTCGAGATAGCAGAAAGACTCAATGTTGGGCTAGACTCGATTGTCTTCGTTGATGATAGTAATCTTGAATGCAACCTAATTCGGCAAGGCCTGCCATCAGTTGCAACTATTCACGCGCCTATAGATAATAAAAAACTTGCATGTTGGATTAAATCCAGTCGTTATTTCGATTCCTGGGTTACCTCATCTGACGACATTGCCCGCGCCAATTTGTATTTAACCTCGAAAGTTCGGGAGGTGGAGTCGAGGAAATGGACTGATCAAAATAAATTTTTAGAATCCCTGGAACTGCAGTTGATCTTCGATCATTTAAATCTTGAAAACCAAGAACGAATTCATCAACTATTGCTCAAAACAAATCAGTTCCATCTGACATTAGAACGCCCGAGTCTAAAAACGATTCTCGATCGTGCAGCGCTAGGAAATCAATTTTTCGCGTTTAATTTAGTAGACAAATTTGGCGATTACGGAATAACTGGGGTTATGGAGCTTGAAATACATCACGATACAGTACTGCTAAAAAATTGGGCGATTAGCTGTCGAGCTTTTGGTCGCAACGTAGAGGATGGGTGTATTTCGCTAGCGCATCGAATAGCTGTCAAAGAAAAAAAGTCAAAGTTATTGGCTGAGCACATTAAAGGGCCGCGCAACACGTTAGTTGAAGAGCACCTTGTACGGCTGGGCTTTAATAGAACGCAAGCCTGTAATCAAAGTTGCCTTTGGGAATACATTACATCGCATAAACAACCTGAGGAAATTATCTCCCCAATCCGATTGACTTCTGCGAGAGGGGCGGATTTTGCGAAAAGTCATTGAGGCGGAACTACGCCAAATATTCTCGGTAGTTCTCGGTTTAGATGAATCTCGAATCGTGGGTAACTTATCTCCGGATAACTGTTCCGAATGGGATTCGCTAGCCCATATACATCTCGTTACCGCGATACAGCAAAAGTATGGGATCGCACTTCCAATTGAAATCCAAGTTGAGATTTTGTCGTTTGATCTGGCAGTTCTCACGGTAATCGAGTTTCAGGATATTTCACAATCTTGATGATCTTTTGTAATTGTGGCTTAGCGAATTCATGCAATCGAACGAATATCGTTCCAAAACATTAATTTTTTTGCCCACAACTCGTACTATTTGTTTTTCAGCATCCGTAAATAAGTTCGAGACAAGAGACGGAATAAGATATAAATTTCTAGATCAGTGTGGCTGACATACAAGTTACTCAGAGGCTTAACTTTAGGAGTTTAGTGCGACATTTGAAAGTGAAGGAGCGCATGTGAGAAAATTTCACGATATAGAACGATCAAGGGCTGAGTATCAGATTGGCAGCCCTGAGAATTCAGTCCATCGTTCTTCGTTATTAGTTCCGAAGATTGACGGATGCAATGTTGATATTTCTTTCCTAAATCATTTCCTCATCAAGCGAGGGTACAAGGCAGTTAGCTGCCGAATTACCGCGGTTGACGCGATGGGAAATCGTCTTCAGTCTCGCCTTACGCTTGTGTCTGAACCAAGAGTCTATACATATCGTTTATCGGAGGTCTTTAGCTCAAACGCGACTGATTTTATTGTTGAGTTTTTCAGTTCAGACAATCTCCACATCCCATACCCCGCGGTAATGGTCAATCATCATTCGAGGGGTGTTTTGAATGTCGTACACGCATACAATCGCACATTAAATGACGTATTTGAAGAAGACTCCATAAACGAAATTTCGCAGATGGAAGGCGGAATTGATGTTCAAATAAACTCCTCTGTAACGACTTTTTTATTGTTTGCTGCCGGTCAATTCAGTTGCCGTGGCGAGATAGTACTAAAATTAAAACTTGACGGAGCCGAGCATACGCGGAAGGTGAGTCTATTTGTGCCCCGTTTCTGCCATTTCGACATCAACCTAAAGGAGGTTTTCGATGACCTTGGGTATTGTGAAAAAGGCATACTTTTCGTCTCACAGCCAACGCAGCTGCTATTTTTTGGCAGAATGTTAGTGGGCAGAAGGCGTCTAGATCAGAAGGGGTTTTCAGCAAATCACAGCTACTATGTAATGTCATCGCATCATGAATATTGGGGTAACAATCGTAGCTCCCAGAGACAGTATCCGTTTTTTCAGGGGCTTTCTAATGCGGTTCGATTTTATCCGATAATGTCGCCGAGCATTCTTCGAATCGAAATTAGTGTACGAGACCTTTCTGGTTTAATTCTTACGACTTCCGATATAGGGAATCTTCAATCTCCGGAAGGGTGCCTTCTGGAGGCCTCGATAAATGAAATTTGTGAAATCGCGGGTATTAATACAGATACTGTCGGGAGTTTTACCGTAAGTGCAACCCCTTTAGGGGGTAATACGCCTGCGCGCATAAACCACCAATTAGTTTACAATTCGGGCGGCCTGGATTTATCAGTCAATATGTCACTTTCGAGCCCCAATGTATTCCAGCCGAAAGGTAAGCATGGATTTATTTGGGGCCAAGTGGCCATCGCGTCCGGTTATTACTCGCTTCTTGGGGTAACTTTGAATTCCCCGGATCAGGGAAATGTCACGTTTGTTATTGATTTTTATGGAGAGAGCGGTTGTTTCCATTCAGATACTGTCAGTCTACTATCCGGAGCTGTTTATACTACGGATTTGCGTAAAGAGTTGACAAGTTTCATTGACGAAGAACTTGGCTCAAAGCCGATCTATATTTGGTACTGTATAAGATCCGAGCGAAGCGACATTTATGCCTATAGCGTTACAAAAGAGTTAATCAGCGGTGACTGCACTGGTGAGCATGCGTTTTAAACGGCTTGCTTGGTTTGAGGTCTTCTCCAAAATTGATTTTTTAAAAGCGCTGCAACTTATTACAGCTAATTTGCTTATAAAAGATTCAGTATATGGGTAACGCTGACAACATTTTCATCAAGATAGTAGAGCTTGTCTCTCAGGATTCGCCGATCGAACTAAAAGACTTGGCTGAGCAGCTTAAGGCGGCACTCCAGAGGAATCTTTATGTTTCCCGCAGGGGATTAATCATAAGTCGCCTTTGCAAGCTACTCAAAGACGATCGTAGTGGTAAAATCTTAGACTTTGGTTGCGGCGCAGGGCAGACGGTTATCTACTTGCGATTGCTTGGATTTGATGCGAAGGGAGTCGACTTGGGATGTGTCGACTTGCCCAACAAGGTCGCATCTAAGTTGGGTCTTGGTGTAGATACTTTTATAAAATACAGCGGTCATCAACTTCCGTATCCTAATGAAAACTTCCGTTTGGTTTTTAGCGAGCAGGTTTTGGAGCATGTCATGGACTTGCCTACATACTATAGTGAAGCGCATCGGGTATTAATGCCGGACGGCATTGCGTACTTTTCATTTCCCCACCGGCTCATTCCCTATGATACTCACACCCGCACATGGATGATCCATTATTTTCCTAGTTCAATTCGTTATTGCATATACGGTGCGCTGTCTCATAATATAACTTATATCAAAAGTATATTGAACTACAGAACAGTTGGGACTCATAGAAAGTTGGGCCTAGCGCACTTCGCTTCATTTCAGGATATTACGGCGCAGCGACTGCTCGAGGGTCTGAATCAGAGCCTAGCGAGTTACGAAGGGATTAAGTCTCTTCGTAGGATCGCAAACGCTATGATTCGAATGCCAGTTATAGGAGGGTTGATGTGCATTGCTCTCTCGAAATTAGCAAATGCGGACGTTATTTTTAAAAAGTAACGGCGTAAATCTCTAGCTGCAGCTTCGTTCAATGTTCCGTTTTCATCTAGGGTAAACCGCGAAACTTATCCATATCTAGTGATAATGTATTATTCATTACTTTTTGGTTTTGAGAGGCTTGGAGTGAGAATGTGTCACGCTTTTCGGCGGGCAGGTATTTGAATAGTTCCGAAGCTGAAAGATTAACTTCGGGTTGACGAATTAATATTGCTATTTGTTCTTTGGTTGGGCTGACATCTCCAGGCTGGTTAGAGAGGTGGCTCAGAGACTTAAACGGTTGTATGTGTGCAACGCTGGAACAGACGGCATGTGGGGGTCTGTATTGGGCAAGACGAGCGCGCGCCACGGGGGCTTCGGTAAGGCCAAGCAGAAGTTTCGGACCACGAGGTTTATTTATTGACAGACGCTGAATTATCAATACTTCTGTTCTCGGTTGTTCTGCTCCTCGCGTTAGCTTTGGCGCTTGGGTACTTATTCGATTTTTTGCGCCTTCCGCGAGTTATTGGCGAAATCTCCGCTGGATTTTTACTTGGACCATCGTTTCTTGGGGCAGTCGCCCCGAACGTTCATCAGCATCTATTTCTGGCCTTTGACGAGCAGCAAAAACTTCTTTCTGTTTTTTATTGGTTAGGCCTGATCTTGCTAATGTTTTCTGCGGGATTTAAGATCTCGTCAAAATCAGAAAGCGGGGACCGGTTGTTCGTGTTCTTACTTATTGCTGGCGGACTCGCGTTCCCATTTCTATTTGGATTCACAGCGGCATCTTATTTCCCGAACCGTCTGGAGGCGCAAGACTTGGCATTCTCACTTGTCTTGGCCGCGGCTGCTGCAGTAACGTCAATCCCTGTACTAAGTAAGATATATCTCGATCTCGGAATTGCGTCTGGACGATTCGCGCGGCTAACGCTTACCGCAGCTGCGATCCAAGATCTATTCCTTTGGATGGTTCTGTCAGTCGCTATCGCGATACAACAAGAGCAATTGGTGCGAGTCGGGGATCTCACCTCTATAATCGCTGCTACAGTTGTTTTTACCGTGGTTGTTTTTAGCCTAGCGCCGCCCCTCATTCGTTTGGCGGGACGTCGAGTAGTGGGCCGGGCTCCAGAGGAAGGGTTGGTTGGCTATACACTTTTGGTTTGCCTCGCGTTCGTAAGCTTCGCTAGCATTTTGAAGGTGAATATTATCTTCGGAGCTTTATTAGCGGGGCTTGTGATTGGACGTTTCGCGACCCCAAAACTGGAAAGTGTCAAAATAGCGATCTCTAACGTGGCAGCATGGTTCTTTGTTCCCATCTATTTCGCTTTGGTAGGGTATAAACTTAATTTAGTTAACCATTTCGACTCTTGGCTGATAATTGTGTTCCTCGCTGCGTCGTCGGCAGTCAAATTGGTCAGCGTGATGTTCGCAACGAGATTGGTGGGTCTGCAATGGCGGCATGCTTTCGATTTCGGAGTGGTCATGAATGCCCGTGGTGGTCCAGGAATTGTGCTTGCCAGCATGGCCTTCGCCGCGAATATCATCGATGATCAAATGTTCGTAGCCTTGGTAATGACCTCCATTCTGACCTCCTTGTTTGCTGGTGTATGGCTTCGATGGCGAATATCTTCAGAGAGCTCCCGATTCACCTGATTCTCTTAGCCCTAAGACCTCATGTAGAGCGGGAGTTCGGACGCTGCATTGAGTTTACTGGAGATATCAAATGTCCATAGAGTTGTTATGTACTCTGGGTCCGGCATCGATGAACGAGCGTGTGATCAAGCGTCTTACGGACTTGGGCGTAGCCTTGTTTCGCATCAACCTCTCCCACACCGAGTTAGCCGATCTTCCCGCTTTCATCGAACTGATTCAGAGCCATACAAGCGTTCCGGTTTGCCTCGATACCGAGGGCGCCCAGGTACGCAATGGGTCGTTGGTTGGTGGCAAGGTGGTACTGGAGGAGCATGGCCTGATCCAGGCTCGACGTCTTGGACGGCCCGGCGATGCCGAGTGCTTTGGCTTTTATCCCGATTTTGTGGTTGATTTGCTTGAGATTGGCGATTTCATCAGCATCGACTTTAATGCAGTCCTGGTTCAGGTCGTCGCCAAAGAGGAGGGGTGGGTAACCATGCGCGTCCTTAATGGAGGTGTGATGGGGCAAAACAAGGCGGTCAGCGTTGATCGCCCGTTGCCATTGCCAGCCCTGACGGAAAAGGACAGGGGAGCCATCGAGATAGGGCGCAGCATGGGGATCACCAACTATGCTTTGTCTTTTGCCAACTGCGGCGTCGATGTTGACTTGATCCGGCAACTATGCGGCGGGCCCGTCCGCATCATCTCGAAAATCGAGTGCCGCAATGGTCTGACTCATCTGTCAGAGATCGTAGATCGCTCCGACGCGATCTTGATCGACCGCGGTGATCTCTCGCGCGAGGTTCCGATCGAGCGGATTCCCATGGTGCAGAAGGAGATCATCCAGCATTGCAACGTTGCCGGATGCAAGGTCTACGTCGCCACCAACTTGCTGGAATCCATGATCCAGCAGCCTGGTCCGACGCGCGCCGAGGTAAATGACGTGATTACAACGTTGGCATCCGGCGCCGACGGGCTGGTGCTGGCGGCGGAGACTGCGGTTGGGGTGAGCCCGATCGCCAGCGCCAACATGATAGTCCGACTAATCCACAGTTTCGAAGCCAGCCGCAACCGGGACGCAACGGGTTTCTATTATGAAGATTCGCGCTCGCTATTGGTTCAGCCTCACGGCGAGATGCTGATCGATCGCCATGCCGATGAGCTCATGCGGCAGGGATTGCCTGGGCTGCGCTGTCTGACTGTCGGCGCCGACGAACTCATGGACTGCGAGCAGATTGCCGTGGGGACCTATTCTCCGCTGACCGGATTCATGGACCGGGCGACGGTTACATCGGTACTTTTCGAGAGTCGCCTGCCCAGTGGCCTGGTGTGGACCATGCCCATCCTCTTGTCCCTTGGTGCCGCCGCTGGCGTTGTCCCTGACCCGGGTGAGCGAGTGCTGCTCTGCGATACAACCGGCGGGGAACGCGCGGTTCTCGATGTGAGCGAAGTGTTCGAACTCGACCTCGAGCAGGTAGCCAGATCCTGGTATGGGACGTCTGACCTGACGCATCCCGGCGTGGCCCGCCTGCGTGCGCGGGGTAGTCGCTTTATTGGTGGGGAGATCCATCTTCTGGCGAGAGGTCAATCGCCTTACCGGCATTACGAACTGACTCCTGCGCAGACGCGATCTGTGTTTGTGCACAAAGGCTGGACGCGGGTAGTCGGCTTTCACACACGCAATCCGGCCCATCGTGTGCATGAGTACATCCAACTCGAAGCCTTGCGTACCTCCCACGCCGACGGCCTTTACATCAGCCCGGTGATTGGACCCACGAAGGGGGGAGACTTCCTGCCCGGCCCGATCATGCAGAGCTATCAGACCCTGGTGGGCCTTGGGGCCTATTCGGAGGGG
>JACCDK011258878.1_pt1 | contig 12434 bp, 9 predicted proteins | sample 7445871 | NCBI WGS metagenome assembly JACCDK01 (sample SAMN15323436, study PRJNA562643) | freshwater metagenome | isolation source: river surface water | place: USA:Blue River Watershed | collected 2017-08-15
GGTGCAGTGAGCGGGATTGCACACAATAGTGTTTCGCATATGGTTGCACTTGGTGCCGATAGCAGGAATATAGTTGGCGTAATAGGTCCATCTATTTCACAAAAATCATATGAAGTTGGTCTTGATGTATTTGATAAATTTGTGAATTTAAATCCTGAATCTGCTGATTTTTTTATGCATACTTCTGTGGAGGGCAAGTTTCTTTTTGACCTCAAAGGTTTTGTTTTACGCAGCTTCTTGCATTCGGGTGTGGAGATGATGGAGGATATAGGGGTGGATACATATTCTGACAAATCTTTTTTTAGCTGCAGAAGAGCTGCGCATAATACTGAAAATGGCTTTGGATGTCAGATTTCTTTGATAGGTTTAAAATAAAAATCAAAAACAATGAGAGTGTATATGAATATGTTTGTAAACATAAAAAAATTAGCGAATCTAAATGAGTTACCATTGCCATCCTATGCAACAATTCAAAGTGCTGGAATGGATTTAATCTCTGCAAATGACGGTGATATTATTTTGCAGCCAATGAAGAGGGTTGTAATACCATGCGGTATAGCAATTGCTCTGCAAAAGGGGTATGAAGCTCAAATAAGGCCGAGGTCAGGTTTAGCTGCAAAGCACGGTATTACTGTGTTAAATTCACCTGGTACAATAGATGCGGATTATAGGGGTGAGATATGCGTCTTGCTGATTAATCTGTCAGACAGTGATTTTGTTATCACAAGAGGCATGAGAATTGCTCAGATGATAATTTCACCTCACAGCACAGTTAACTGGAATATAGTAGAAGATTTGGATGACACTGCCAGGGGTTCAGGTGGTTTTGGTTCAACTGGTACTAACGCCAATTGATGTTATGACTTTTCATCTTGACATCAATAAACTCTACAGTGTCAATGGCTTGCGTGAAATTGATGCGGAGTGGTTGTCATTTTTGCAGGCAAATGATGCTGATGCATATCAAATGCTGAATTTGATTAGATCTAAGGATATAATTTTAAAAAAAACAGATGAATCTAAGTTTATTATTAAATTATCTGGAATATTAGAAGATTTCTTATCATCTATTTTTTGCATCCAAGATGAAGTGCGAGAGTTATCTAGAAATTATGGCATAATGAGTGAGCTTTACAATTTTAAGCGCAATTTTGTTCAAAAAATAGCATTTAAATCTCAAAATGTAGATAAAACAAGATTGTCATGGGCAAAAAGCTTGCTTGGTTTGCAAGATATTATACCTATTAGGAAACTCGCTACAGATGAGGATTTGAGCACAGAATCGAGGGACAAATTACCATTTGCAGTAGAGTTTTCGAAGAAGTCTATTCATGATGATTTGGAGTTTATGAAGATAGTAAAGGATGCATTGAAAAAATCCGATCAACAAATCATTGATGCAGCAATTATTTATGCAAACTGTATGAAGGATTCTAGCTTATTATTCTCATCTCCAAAGAAGATAGATTTTAGTAATCTGATTGGAGAGAAAGCTGAACTGGTGCGCTGCCCAAGCAAACCAGTGGATTTGCAGTATGCTTTAGACCAAGCTGGATATTGCATAAAATGTCATAACCTAGAAAAAGATACATGTTCTGTGGGTATAAAAGAGAAAAATAATGATGGATTTCAATATAATGCATTAGATGTGCCATTAAATGGGTGTCCATTAGAGCAAAAGATATCAGAGATGAATGAACTTGTTGCAAATGGTGCTGTACTTGCTGCTTTTGCTGTTGTAATTATAGATAACCCAATGGTTGCTGCAACTGGTCACAGAATATGCAATGATTGCATGAAGTCGTGTATATATCAAAAGCAGGATCCTGTGAATATTCCAGCGATAGAGAGCAGGGTTTTTAATGATATTTTATCATTATCATGGGGATTTGAGATATACAGCCTGCTAATCAAATGGAATCCACTTAAATGGGATTTATATTTGCCTAGGGAGAATAATGGTTACAAAGTTTTGGTTGTAGGTCAGGGTCCTGCTGGATTTACAATCTCCCATTATCTTTTGCAGTATGGGTATACTGTTGTGGGCATAGATGGTTTAAAGATAGAGCCAAATCCATTTGCTGAATTAGAGGCAATTTATGATATAAAAAAAGAGATGTTTAAAAATTTGGATGATAGATATCCAAGTGGTTTTGGAGGTGTTGCTGAATATGGTATTACTGCTAGGTGGGAAAAAAATTATCTCTCTGTCATCAGAACATTACTTGAGCGCAGAAAGAATTTTAGCCTTATAGGTGGCGTGAGATTTGGGAGTAATTTAGATTATAATGATGCTAATAATTTGGGATTTGACCATATTGTCCTTGCTGTTGGTGCTGGTAAACCTAAGCTTTTAGAAGGTGCTAAAAATGTGATGGCTAAGGGTTGCAAAATGGCATCCGACTTTTTGATGAATTTACAGTCAATGGGTGCATATAGAATGCAAAGTGCGACTAATTTAGAAATTAGAATGCCTGTTTTGGTGATAGGGGGTGGGCTCACAGCAGTTGATGCTGCAACTGAAGCATTATCATATTACCAGATACAGGTAGAGAAGTTGTTGAGACAGTATGAGATCGTTGGCATATCTATATTTGATGGTATGGATGAGTGTGACAAATTGCAAGCAGATGAGTTTTTACAGCATGCAAAAGTTCTTAGGTCACTTGATCAATATCAAGATAAGATAGCTTTCTTAAAGAGTTTAGGAGGCGTTAAAATATGTTATAGAAAGCACATGAATGAAGCGCCAAGTTATAGATTAAACCATGAAGAATTATTGAGTGGACTTTCTGAAGGTGTTGAGTTTATAGAAAATATAGTGCCAAATGAGATTTTAGTTGATGAATTTCATCATGTTTGTGGATTAGCACACAATAATGGCGTTATTGCAGCGCGGACAGTGCTTTTTGCTCTAGGTACTCAGCCAAATTCAACATTATCACGAGAATATCCAGAAATCTTTAAATTAAACAAAAATTATTTTCAATCGATTGATTTTGATCAAAACATTGTGATGCCAGAGAAAACATCAAAACCAACATCGTCATATGTCATAACAATTCCTGCAAGTGTGAGCAAAGCATCAGTGAGTTTTTTGGGGGATGCGCATCCATCGTTTGCTGGCAATGTTGTGAAAGCTATTGCAAGTGCAAAAAGAGGTGTTGGCCCTATACACAATGAAATATTGAGATTTCCACCAATTAATTCAGATAGTTCTGAGTGTTTTATAAGCAAAATCAATGCATCATTAACATCTACTGTGCATTCAATTGCGAAGCTATCTGATGGTATATTTGAAGTTGTTGTAAAATCACATATGTGTGCTAAAAGGTTTAAACCTGGGCAATTTTTTAAAATGCAAAATTATTCTCTTGGTACAAAAGCAAGCGCATTAGAATTTGAAGTGCACACCATGGAGCCATTAGCTATGACTGGTGCTTGGGTTGATGTGAATGAAGCATTAGTTGGTATGATAGTGTTAGAGATGGGTGGGTCTAGTAACATATGCAAACACTTGCAAGTAGGTCAAAAATTGGTGTTAATGGGCCCAACTGGAGCGCCTACTGAGGTGAGTGCAGAAGATGAGGAAGTGCTTTTAATTGGTGGCGGGCTTGGAAATGCGGTGCTGTTTTCAATAGGTGCGGCATTTAAAAATCTTGGTTGTAAAGTCACTTATTTTGCTGGGTATAAAACTATGCATTCAAGATTTAAGGTGGATCAAATACAAAACGCTTCTGATATAGCAATATGGTGTTGTCAAGATGGTGTGCTTGAAAAATATAGAGAATGCGATTATAGCTTTCAATGTAATATTATAGAGGGTATAAAAAAATTTGCAGCAGAGAATTTGGCTGTATTAAAGGGCGCTAGAAAGGCCATTGTTATTGGCTCTGATGGTATGATGAATGCGGTCTCATTTGCGATGCAAAATGATTTAAGAGGGCTATTTAGAAGTGATATTAAGGTGATAGGGTCAATTAACTCGCCAATGCAGTGTATGATGAAGGAGATATGCGCTCAGTGTTTGCAAAGGCATGTTGATGTTGAAAGCGGAGAGGAGAAATATGTTTACAGTTGTTTTAACCAAGACCAAGATTTGAATACAGTGGATTTTAGGCATTTGAGAGATAGGCTGAAACAAAATTCTATTGCTGAGCATTTTATGCAAAAATATTTTCAATATACTGGTGTTTAAATGTGGGATGTGAAGGTTTTAACATTTTTTCCAGAATTATTTCCAGGTCCACTTGGCATCTCTGTTTTAGGACGCGCTCTGAATAATGGTTTATGGAAAATTGAAGCATCGAATATTCGGGATTATGCTATTGATAAACATAAAACAGTTGATGATAAACCATATGGAGGTGGGTGCGGAATGGTGGTGCGGCCTGATGTTTTGGGCTGCGGAATTGATAAATTTTTTGATCATTCAAGCCCTATATACTACCCATCACCTAGGGGTAGGGTGTTTAATCAAGCGATGGCGATGGAGATGGTGAAAAAAAAAGGTGGAAATTTTATATGTGGACGCTTTGAGGGGGTTGACGAAAGGATATTTTTAGAGTACAATATACATGAGGTCAGTGTTGGTGATTTTATACTTTCTTGTGGTGATATTGCTGCATATTCTATATTAGACTCTTGCGTTAGATTGATACCTGGTGTTTTAAAGGATTCTTTGGCTATAGAAGAAGAGAGCTTTGCTTCTTCTGGGCAATATAACGGTTTATTAGAATATCCGCATTATACCAAGCCTTATGAGTGGCGCGGTATGAAACCACCTGATGTTCTGCGTTCTGGAAATCATGCGCATATCAAGCAATGGAGACTGGAGCAAGCTGTAGAAAAAACAAAAAATGTACGTCCAGATTTAATGGACCGCTGCATCATTGGAGGAAAAAATGAATTTATTAAAAAAGTTTGAAAAAAAATATATTGAGTCTTTGCCAAGAAATGAAATTCCAAATTTCAGAGCGGGTGATACTGTAAGAGTTGGGGTTGAAGTTAGGGATGGCTTGACTGCAAGGGTCCAACAATTTGAAGGATTAGTGATAAGAATACATCGCAATGGTTTGAACTCTACATTTTTAGTGCGTAAAATAAGTAATGGCGAGGGTGTTGAGCGTAATTTTTTAATGTACTCACCAATTATACAAGGCATCGAGGTTATAAAGCGTGGTAGGGTCAGACGTTCTAGATTGTATTATATGCGCAATTTAACAGGAAAAGCTGCAAGAATTAAAAGCGTTATGGAGTATAATAAGAAATAGAACCTACAAATTACTTTATTTTTTATGAATGCATTAAGTGATATTAAGTCTTTAATTGAGTCTGGTGCCTGTGGTGCATTCATTATTCCATATGGAGATGAATATCTTTGTGAATTTGTAAGTGATCAATTCAACATCCTAAAGCAGATTACAGGCTTTTCTGGCTCTAGTGGTATTGCAATTGTTGGGCGTAATCACTCTTTGTTTTTTACTGATGGACGATATATTATTCAAGCAAGAAAGGAGATAGACCTACAAGAGTTTGAAGTTTTTTTATATTGCGATTTATTTGATAAATGTGGTTTATTATTGAATTTATTGAATGAATCACAGAATATTTATTGTGATATGAGGATTTTATCTTATAATTGGATGAATAGGTTGAAAACCCTTTTTTCTAAGCATCAAATTAATTTATCTCATTTTCCATTATTTCATAAGAATGCAAGATATGGTGCGAGCAAAATTGTGCAATACAATGAAAGTGACGATATTTTTGATGAAAATATGGCGATTTTGCAAAAAAAGTCTAATTCTGACTATATATTAATTTCAGATCCTGCTGCTGTCAGTTGGTTTTTAGGTGTCAGGGTTATTGGTATGGTCCCGTATAGCCCTATATTATTAGGCTATGTATTGGTAGATAGAGTCAATGGTAAGTGTACTGTATTTTCAGATTGCAGTGATATATCGCAAACAGAGCATTTGAAAGAAAAATGCAGCTTTTATACTAGCGATGAATTTTATCACTATATTGATAATATTAAAAAAAGTGATGTTATTATTGAATTTGATAGTCAGCATTTAAATGCATATACATTTAATTATATTAATGATTCACATGTAAAAAGCAATGATGCCAGAAGCGTAATAGACTGTCTAAAGGCTAAAAAGAGTGAATTACAGCTTAATAACGTAAAAAAAGCACATTTAATAGATGGGATAGCAAAAACACGATGGTTATATTGGATTCATCAAAATTTTGCACAAAACACAGAGTATTCAGCTGCTTGTAAATTATTGGAATTTAGAAAGCAAAATGAGGCTTTTATCATGGAGAGTTTTGGGGCAATTTCAGCATATGGTCCAAATGCTGCGATAATACATTATAGGCCCAGTGAAGGAAGTGATGCACAAATTGGCAATCAGTCTTGCTACTTAATGGATTCAGGCGCGCATTATGTAAATGGAACTACTGATGTAACGCGTGTAATGCACTTTGGTCAGCCTACAAAAGAGCAGCAATACTGGTTTACATTAGCACTAAAAGGGCATATAGCAATTGCAAGTGCAAAATTCCCAATAGGGACAACAGGGGCAGCTATTGATGCGCTTGCAAGGCAGTATCTATGGGATGCAGGATATAATTATCCACATGGCACAGGTCATGGGGTTGGCTATGTACTCGGCGTGCATGAAGGGCCATGTTCGATCTCAGGGGGATGTAATGTACCACTTAATGAAGGTATGATATTGTCTAATGAACCAGGAGTGTATTTTGAAGGCAATTTTGGCATTAGAATAGAGAGTTTATTATCTGTGATCAAATTTAAGCCTGGGTGGCTTAAATTCGATATTTTAACTGTTGTTCCCATACAAAATAAGATGGTGGATTTTGATATGCTCTCTAAAACTGAATTACTGTGGCTTGAGAACTATAAAAATTGTGTTGTCAAAGAACTATCGCAATATCTTGACGATAATCAGAAAAATTGGCTGCAATATTATTAAAGACCTCTGTTATTATCTTTATTGCCACCGAATTGCTGAAGAAAATTCTGATAAAAACCTTGAGTTTTCTTCACTACAGCTTTAGAGGCATAATCTAATTTACAATTAAAAATATATGATACAGCTCTTAAGAAATTATCCCAAAGCTTTGAAAATATACTCTTTAATGCCTCTTTTCTTTCTTCTGGTATTTTCTCTATGTCTTTCACCAACTCTTCTGCAGCGTCTTTAAAGACTGTTTCAAGCATCTCTTTTGCCTTATCATCAGTCTCATCATTTATCACAAGAGGCGATATATTATCCCATAAAGCTTGAGGGAGCTCTTCAGGTGTGCATTGATTCGACGAAGCGCAGTCCACCATCTTTTCTACTGCTATCTCCTTGACATCAAAGATATTCTCCACTATATTTGGATCTGTGTTCTTAATTTCTGCACAATTTAGCGCAATTTTTATATTCTTATTATCATATTGATTTTCAGCCATTATATCTTCAGCATTCTTGCCGTCGTTATTTTTTATTTTAAGATCGGCGCCTTTTTGTATAAGATGTGCTACAAGTTGAGTATTATTTGTCATAATTGCGCTAATCAAAGGAGTGTTGCCAAATGTGTCTTTTGCATTAATATCAGCTCCACCATTAATTAACACTTCTGCAATAGCAACATTATTCTCACTAACATTATCACATAATTTATGCAAAGGAGTTTCATTGTCTTTATTGTTCGAGTTCGGATCTAAATTTTTTTGTATAAGATATTCACTAATCTCTGCTATCTCAGAGTTGGCAGCGCTGTGGAGTAGTGTGTTGCCATTATTCATTGTGTTATTAATATTTGCACCTTTGCTTTCTACAAGATACTGTATAAGCTCTATATTCTTCGCCCATTCACAAAGAAGATTCAGTGGAGTGCTTCCAGCATTGTCTTTTGCGTTAATATCTGCACCTTGATCTACAAGATACCTTACAATCTCTTGATTAGCGGTTACACTTATATCATGTAGAGGTGTTTTGCCTTTATTATCTTTTGCATTAAGGTCGGCACCTTTTGCTTTCAATGCGTCTATATATTTCTTCTGATTAGCAGTATCATCGATGCTGTTTTTGTATTGACATAGATAATGCAGTGCTGTTGCGCTATACTCATTTGTGAGTGTAAAATCTGCTCCTGCCTCAAGGAGAGCGAGTGCTAACGGTATATTAGGGGGATACTGATCAGGAGCTAACAACCTTCCTTTAATGGCATAATGTAAAGCAGTGTTCCCAGATTCATCTTGAAGATTTATGTGTGCAGTATGAATACTAAGGTTTTTATCACAGCTATTATTCTTCAATTGCTGCTGAACGTATAAAACATATGCATGCTCTTCCTCTGATAAGTATTTGTCTTTAGATAAGTTTGATCTCTCACGGAACATCCGCTCGGTGTCTGAGGCGTTGTATGGCTCTAATGCTGTTCTCCACCTGAAGGATTTAAAGTTTTGTTTCTTCACAAACTCTTCTTGTCTCTGGAAATACTCTCCAAATTTTGGTTTCTCACTGTTTTTCATCTCTTTTTTCTCTAATTGAGGGTTGCGTGCAAGATTATGATATACTTTTGCTTGTCTGGGGGTTTGGTTGTTGCTGTAATTTCTTAGTAAAGCTATCATAAGTTTTATCCATTTCCTTCTCTAAAGATGTAGAGGTGTAATCTAAATTACAATCAAAAATATGGGATAATGCTCTTAAGAAATTATCCCAAAGTTTTGCAAATATGTTGAAATTAGCTCTTTTTGAGTTTATTGTCTTGATTTCACTGCTCAGAGTCTTGCAAGATTCCATAAATGTTGCTTTAATTGCATCTTTGACATTCGGATTCATATCCTGGGATATCACAATACCTTCTATTGCATCCCATAAGTTATTAAGAAGAGTATCAGTACTGACGTGGTTTGCATTGAACGAAGCATAATGCCCCATCTTTGCTACTGCGATTTTTTTCTTATCAGAGAGATGCTGCACTATCGTATGGTCTAAGCTCTTTATAACAGCATCATTTAGATACTTCATTGCTTTAGGATTGATGATATGGGTATCAGTGATACTATAGGTCTCAGTGCTATGATTAACTTTATATTCTCGAACTTTAGTACATAGATCACAAGGAGTCTCACCTTTCTGATTTTTTGCCAAAGGATCGGCACCATTTTGTAGAAGATACTGTACAGAGTTGTTATTTGAATTTGCAACTGCATCATGTAAAGGTGTGTTATTATTATTATCTTTCGTGTTCACATCGATCTTTTTTTTCTGTACAAGATAATCAATAATCTCTTTAGCAGCGACAGGATTTTCAACTGCATAATGCAGTGCTGTTTTGCCTGTATTCTCTTTGATGGTAGGGTTTGCGCCGTTATCAAGGAGGTAGATTGCAAATTTTATGTTACCTTGTAAAATGGCATAATGTAAAGCAGTCATACCATTTTGATCTTTAAGAGTTATGAATGCCTTATCAATGTAGGTGAGATCGTATGTTGTATCATCCTTCGCATTTATATAGTTTGATACCTTTGTAATATATGATGTGACATTATCTGACTTAGTGTATTTTTCAATCCTGGACCAATTAAATTCTGTGTTTCCCATCTCTTTTTTCCTGTAAATTAATTGCGGTATTTAACTTAATATTAGCACAAAACAAATCAAAATACTATAAAAAAGTTGAGAACCTATCTTTTTGTAAACTCTGCCCAAAAATAAATTGTGGGGTATCTTCTGTCTACATTAAAGCATTTGCTGCTGATTTTTGCACAAAGTGCAGCTGCCTTGCGTTTGTGTTCATTGAGTCGCACCAGCTGCAACACTTTTTGAACAACATCGTAATTATATCCATGTTCTACAATTTGATTGATATCCATAGATTTTTCTATATATAATTTTAAAATACCATCTAGCACATCATAAGGCGGCAAAGAATCGCTATCCTTTTGATTGAATGACAGTTCTGCCGATGGTTCTTTTAGCAATATATTTTTAGCTATGACATTGCATCTAGGGCCATATGTTGTGATCATATCTGGTTTGTGGGTATTGCGAAACCTTGCGAGATCAAAAACTTGCGATTTATAAACATCGCCGATCGGGTTAAACGCACCACACATATCGCCATAAAGAGTGCAATAGCCCGTTGCAATTTCACTCTTATTACCAGTTGTCAGTAAAAGAGCGGCATTACTGTTGGATATGGACATCAAGATAGTGCCACGTATTCGTGCTTGCAGATTTTCATATGCGATTTTCCCTAAAGTTTCATGTTGAGCAATTGTTTCAGAGACGGTTTGGAGTGACTTAGAGATATCAATTATTTTATGCCCTGCGGAAAGTAACGCTGCAGTTTCCGCTGCATCTTTGATGCTGGCTTCTGATGTGTAAGGTGATTGTAGCATATACGTTGCAACATTATTGCTGCCAATAGCATCTACTGCAATTGCTGCAACTAGTGCAGAATCTATGCCTCCTGAGAGGCCTATTATGCATTTTATAAATCCGCTATCAGCGATATATGATTTTGTTGCTTCAACTAGAGCGCAGTATATTTCTTCAATTTCAGAATGCTCTTGATGATTATATCTTTGATTTGCTGCACCAATTTCTATAATCAGCGTGTCATTTTTAAAAAACTTGGCATATCTGAACCCTCGGCCATCATAATAAAAACTACCGCCATCGTAAATGATGCCATCATGTGCCAAAAACTGATTGCAGTAAAGAATAGGTAAGCCGGATTGATTAAAACGAGCTTTTGCGACATTTTCTCTCTTTGCCTTCTTTCCTGCCTCAAATGGTGAGGCATTCATTGAAATAATAAGCGTTGCACCAGCACTTTTAACATCGGCTACTACATCGCAGTGCCAGAGATCTTCGCAGATTACCACTGCAATTTTAATGCCATCTATGCAAAGTATTTTGTTGCCCATATATGGTGTGAAATATCTTTTTTCATCAAATAATTGGTAATTTGGCAAGTGTTTTTTTGCAGATTGCCATATGATTTTGCCATGCTGTATGGCTAAAACGCTGTTATATAAGTGAATACCATCTGTTGTTATTGTGCCAAGCAGTAAAATTGTTTTTTCTGTGCATAATTGTGCTATCACATCATTTGCTTCGGTGATCTGATGTATAAAATTCTGATCAAAAAGCATATCTTTTGGTGTGTAACCGATGAGCGATAACTCCGGTGTTACGCATATATCGCATGACATCTGCACAGATTTTTTATATTGATTGATTATAATTGCCGTATTGTGCCCAATATCAGCAATACGTGGTGTTAATTGTGCTGAATATATTTTCATTTTATACCTTATTGATTATTATATCTTGATAAATAGTAGTATAAAGTATTAGTGAATGACTGTTAAGTGCCATTTTGTATGGTTTGCATATATTTTTATATACCAGCGCTATAATGCCCGTATAGCCTAGTGTTTTTATTGGTATTATGCATCTAGAGCGCGGTTAAAAGACTAAGGTGATGACGTCTAATGAATCCAAGTGAAGAGTTTTTGACAAAGAGCAAGTGTGAGCGTTCAGGGATTTTTTATAGTAGACCTCTTCGGAAACTCGCTACAGATGAGAAATTTGTAGGAGAGCGCAAAACCACAGTGTACTCAAATGTACATGAGGATTTGAGCAACGCACAAATTACCATCTGTAGTAGAGTTTCCGAAGAAGTCTAGTAAGGCCTGAACGCTCACACTTGGTCTACGAGACAGGGCCTACGCATGAAGAAAGTAGCTTGCAGGATAGTTGGTAATGACGTCATTATTACATCTAGCAACCTTGCGCAAAGCCTTAATGTTAATGTCTTTGAAGAGTTTTGTCATCTAATTGATACAAATTAAGATTATGTGGTTGCAAAGCTAAAAGCCATTTTATAAATGTTTTGCTATAGCCACAGCGCTGATAAAAAGACTATGAAAATCAAGTATTTTTCGTAAATTTTCACTTATTTTTCCAGAAGGAATATTGATATATTTCAAGAGAAAAATGGGTAAAAATTTATTGGGAAAGATGAAGATTAGCGTAGTCTTGTTATCAGCGCTTTGGCTATATATATCAGATAATAATACTACTAGCTGCTTTGCACGTGCCAAAAAGGCTTTTGGCACGTTTGGGCTTCCCCAAACGTAGTGCAAACCAGCCAGGGGCGGGCTAAAGCCCACAGGCCCGCCCCTTTTATCGTAGCATTATTATCAACTCTACAGAAGCGACTATGAAATCTAAGAGCAGTTATACAAGAAGTCTAATCTCTATTTGGCTACTTTTTTAATGCAGTTGCCATGGTCTACGAGAGGAGATCGCTTTATTAGACATCTTGCATAACCTCATTCTGAGTGGTAATTTTATCGTCAAAACTTGCTTGCGCTCCTCACGTATATCTAATAC
>JACCDK011227999.1_pt1 | contig 12429 bp, 14 predicted proteins | sample 7445871 | NCBI WGS metagenome assembly JACCDK01 (sample SAMN15323436, study PRJNA562643) | freshwater metagenome | isolation source: river surface water | place: USA:Blue River Watershed | collected 2017-08-15
AAATTCGAAGCGGCGGTTAATCCGAGCGGACGACGGGGTTCGAACCCGCGACCTGAACCTTGGCAAGGTTCCGCGCTACCAGCTGCGCTACGTCCGCATTTACAGTGTCTAAATCTAGCGCAGTACGGGTGACGATGACAAAGTGAGGATTTTCTCTCTGAAATTAGGAGCGGTCTATGCGTAGCCTTGCCCTTATGAACGATGGCTATCAATTCTGGATGGGTGGCCGATTGGCTACTCAATTAGAAGAGATAACACAGGATCCAAGTAAATTGGACGGCGCAGGCTTTTGGACCGTTGTTCTGACATTCGAAGGTGTTCCAACTTTTGCTCGTTTCGCAAAGGTGGAGGAGAAGGAATTTCCACATTCGAACTGGGAAGAAGTTCTGGCTGACTGGACAAGTTCTCTCAGTAAGAGTGATTATGAGCATTACGTAGCAAGAATTAGAGAAGAAATTTCGCAAGGTTCGGTTTATCAGGTTAATGCTTGTAGGATTCTTACAAATAATTTAATAAACCCCACTCAATCACTCGCGGGGCTCTTCTGCAGATTGTTATCAGAAAATCCTGCACCTTATGCAAGCTATGTGAAATTGCCGAATGTGGAGATTGCCTCTGCTTCTCCTGAGCTCTTTATCTCTAGAGATGGACAACACATCAAGACCTCGCCAATCAAGGGAACTATTCGTGAAGGGGATACAGAGTTTGGGGAAAAGGACAAGGCTGAAAATTTGATGATCGTGGATCTGATGAGAAATGATCTAGGCAGAATTTGTAGACCTGGAAGTATTGAAGTTGAAAAGCTTTTTAGACATGAAAAACATCCTGGGCTCGTCCATCTCGTATCAGATGTCGTGGGCGTGCTTCGCAAGGATGTTACGTGGGCGGAAATTTTCATGGCAACCATGCCGCCTGGTTCGGTGAGTGGCGCTCCTAAAAGCGCTGCACTCTCGCTTATCGAAAAGGTAGAAGGGAAACGTGGACCTTATTGCGGAGCTCTCGGCTGGATTGAGGGAGAAAGAGCGCAACTATCGGTTGGTATTCGTACATTTTGGAGAGGCGATGATGAGCTACTGCGCTTTGGAACAGGAGCTGGAATTACTTGGGGAAGTTCGCCTGCTTCGGAATGGGAAGAGACTCAGCTCAAGGCTCGCAAACTTATATCGATTGCGGGGGGTAGCCTGCAATGAATCTTGAATTCGATGCGCACGGGTTCCCTCTATGTGAGGGCATATTTGAAACCATCAAGACTGTCGATGGTGAAGTTCTCGAACTCACTCGACATATGCGTAGAGCTTTGGAATCTTCACATGCGCTGGGGATTACGATGCCGTCAGAGGATTTTCTTCGTGCAGAGATAGCGCGAGTGATGCGGGAGAAACCACACCAGATTGGTCGGTTGCGCATCTGTCTCTATTCGAAAGGACTTCATATATCTCATGATGAATATATTGAACCTTTCAGCGCATTACGGTTGATGGTGCATTCACAGACGGTGAACGGTTTGGTGCATAAGCAATTTCCATATGATGAGCGATTTGCGATTCTCAACGCTGCAAAAAATGAAGGTTATGATGACGCGATCCTGTTTAATTCAAAAAATGAGATGACAGAGACTGCAGTTGCAAATCTGGTCCTGCGCATTGCGGACGAGTGGGTTACTCCACCGATTATCTCTGGGGTACTTCCGGGAATTATTCGAGGGATTGCCATTGAAAAATGTGGCGTGAAAGTACGACCCATTCATATTTCAGAGATTCCTGATATTCAATCAGCTCTGTCAATGGCTAGTTTGCGTATAGCGCAGCCAATATCGCACATCGGTGAGATGAAATTGCAGATAGGAGACTCGTCTCGTGAGATGGATGCTGCAATTCGAGGCCTCATGCAAGCCCATTCGGTAGGCTAGCCACATGTCGATGATCTCCATCTCGGTAGATGGTGCCACCCGGACCGTTGAAGCAGACCATAAGCCGACCCATATTTTTGCGGAAGCAAAAGAGATCGTTGTGTGCAAGGTGAATGGAGTCCTCAAGGATCTTTGGACCGACCTGTCTGAAGGCGATGTCGTCGAGGGAATTTCTATCTCATCTCCAGAAGGACTAGCAGTTCTTCGCCACTCAACGGCACACGTAATGGCACAGGCGGTTCAGCAAACATTTGCACAGACTCGTTTGGGAATTGGGCCACCAATTACAGACGGTTTCTACTATGACTTTGATCCGCAACAACCATTTACTCCAGAAGATCTCGAGAAGATCGAGAGCGTTATGCGAAAAATTGTGAAAGAGGGGCAGCGCTTTAAACGCCGCGTCACTACTGAAACTGAGGCGCTCAAGGAACTTTCCCACGAACCATACAAATGCGAATTAATAGGAATAAAAGGTGGCGGGAATGATGAAACCAGCGTTGAAGTTGGTGGCGCCGAACTGACAATCTATGACAACTTAGGTAGAGATGGAAAACCTGTGTGGTCAGATCTCTGTCGTGGTCCACACCTTCCTTCTACGAAACATATTCCAGCATTTAAATTAATGCGAAGTGCAGGTGCCTACTGGCGTGGTTCCGAGAAGAATCCAATGCTGCAACGAATTTATGGAACTGCGTGGCCATCGCAGGATGAACTTAACGCCTATCTTGAATTCCTCGCCGAAGCAGAAAAGCGTGATCATCGCCGTCTTGGTCAAGAATTAGATCTCTTCTCTTTTCCAGAAGAGATTGGCTCAGGGTTAGCGGTATTTCACCCCAAAGGGGGAATCGTCCGGCGGGCGATGGAAGATTATTCGCGAAAGCGCCATGAGGAGGAAAATTACGAGTTTGTGTATTCACCTCATCTAACCAAGGCTGCGCTCTTCCAAAAATCAGGACACTTAGATTGGTATTCGGAGGGAATGTATCCGCCGATGATTATGGACGAGGAACTCCATACTGATGGCACCGTCAAGCGAGCTGGGCAGCAGTACTACATGAAGCCCATGAACTGCCCATTTCATAATCTGATATTCCAGTCGAGACAACGCTCCTATCGCGAACTCCCATTACGCCTCTTTGAATTTGGAACCGTCTATCGATATGAGAAATCTGGCGTGTTGCACGGAATTACACGTGCTCGCGGATTTACACAGGACGACGCTCATATCTACTGCACAAAGGAACAGATGCCTGAAGAATTAGATTCCTTGCTTACCTTTGTTTTGAATTTACTACGTGATTACGGACTCCAGGATTTCTATCTAGAACTTTCAACTCGCAACCCTGAAAAATCTGTCGGAGAAGAAGGCGATTGGCGTGAAGCAACTGAGGCGTTGCGCAGCGCAGCGCTGGCACAGAATTTGGAGTTAATCCTTGACGAGGGTGGGGCGGCCTTCTACGGTCCCAAGATTTCAGTGCAGGCAAAAGATGCAATCGGACGCACTTGGCAGATGTCAACAATTCAAGTTGATTTCCAACTCCCGCAGAGATTCGAACTCGAATTTGCTGCAGCAGATGGCAGTCGTCAACGTCCCGTCATGATTCACCGCGCGCTCTTTGGGTCAATAGAGCGATTCTTTGGCGTACTCACCGAACATTATTCGGGAGCCTTTCCACCATGGCTGGCACCTATTCAGGCTGTTGGTATACCTGTTGCAGATACTTTCGCCGACTATCTTGCAGAAGTTATTTCAAAGATGAAAGCCTCTGGCATAAGAGCCGAACTTGATTCTTCGGACGATCGAATGCAGAAAAAGGTACGTAATGCGCAGATGCAGAAGATTCCTTTTATGGTCATTGCAGGCGAGGATGATATGAAAGCGGGAGCAGTCTCGTTCCGTTACCGCAATGGCGAACAAAAGAACGGCATTCCGGTGGCGGATGCGATTGCGGAAATTAAGCAAGCCGTTATTTCACGTAAGCAGGTCTAAGGATGAGCGCTTTGTCAGGTGTTGGAATGCCGGATGGTTGGCAACGTTTATGGGCCCCGCACCGGCTTGATTATCTACGGGGTGAGAATCGCCCTCTTGAGGGAAACGACGTTTCCTGCCCCTTTTGTCGCATACCTACTTTGAGTGACGAGGAAGGGCTTATTGTTGCGCGCGGAGAAAGCGCCTACGCAGTGATGAATCTCTATCCATACAACCCTGGCCACTTACTTATTTGTGCTTATCGACATGTAGCGGATTTGACGGAGCTCAGCGCGGAGGAGAGAACAGAAATTACTGATATGACAGCGCACGCGATGACAGTCATAAGAACAGTTTCCCGTGCGGATGGGTTTAACCTCGGTATGAATCAGGGAGCAATTTCAGGAGCAGGAGTTGCCGCTCACATTCACCAGCATGTCGTTCCTCGTTGGTCAGGAGATGCCAACTTTATGCCGATCATTGGAAAGACGAAAGTATTGCCGCAACTTCTCGCTATTACGCGAGAAGAATTAGCTGCCGCTTGGTAACTGTTTTATATAATCCAGTACTACGTCAACCCCAATACCTTTGTTGAGGTTGATAGGAATCGCAGGAAAGATTATTCCTGCAGCGAAGGCCCCCTCATCCATCTCAGAGGTTTGTTCAAAGTATTCTTCGCGGAAATCGCGGACTAACTCTTCATGCTCTGGATCACAGTGTTTTTGCGAGGGTGGACTAGTCGAATAATCGATTATCTCAAGGTCCTGCAATCGAATGAGAGCCGTAGGTTCACCCTTGTCATCATGTAGAACCAAATACGGTGTGATTACATCATCTAAAACTCTTCGCGCCACAAGGACTGCATCATCGAAATCCTGTTCTTGGCCTTCAATTCCGTTGACGACAACCAACCTGGGAATTTGAAATTGATCGAGTTCGTGCCACAGAGAGATAGTGTGGGAATCGATTCCTGCTGATGGGTTGATAGCAAAAATTGCAAGATCGGAATCGGCTAGTGCGTCCTCTGCTACGACTCCCTGAAAAGCCTGCGCCAGTGCTGAAGGGGATGCGCTCACATGCCCGTAGATGTGTATCCGTTTTGGTGGGAAATTCACAGGCTCAGAGTTGGAGGTAGACATATGGGTAAGCCTACGATGGTGCCGATGATTAGTAGCTTACTGAAACCGGCCGTCACTCGATTAATCAATCCTGTGGCTCGTCTTGCCGTAGCGGCTGGACTCACTCCAAACGCAATAACAATTATGGGGGCCTGTGGTGTCGTGGGTTCTGCAGCGTGGTTCTATCCTCAGGAAGAATTTTTTTGGGGAACCCTGGCAATTGTTTTCTTTGCTCTCAGCGATCTCTTTGACGGTGCGATGGCTCGAATTTCGCAAACTGGGGCAAGTCGATGGGGTGGTTTTCTCGATTCGACAATAGATCGAATTACCGACTCCGCAATTACTATCGCAGTGATTATTCCTCTTATCGCCAAAAATGACCCGCTTTCCTATATTGGCTTGTTGACATTAGTAAGTGGTTTTCTGATTCCATACATACGTGCCAAAGCGGAAAGTTTCGGCATTGATTGTTCAGTAGGAATTGCCGAAAGAACTGAGCGTTTGATTATCATGTTAACGGCGATAGGTTTCCACGGACTAGGAGTCCCATATGTCCTAGCCGGCGGATTGTGGTTACTTGCAGTTCTTGGAATTGTGACGGTCATGCAACGTATCAAGGTAGTACGTCATGGACTGGCCTTGAAATGAAAGCACGGCTTGTGGCCAGCACTTATTTCTTTGGCTGGTGGATTGTTAGAAGTGTTCCTGAAAAATTTGCTTACCTTATTTTTTCAAAATTAGGCGATTTCTTGCGAAGGAGAAATGGAAAGAGCGTGGTGAGGCTCAGGAGCAATTTGGCGCGAGTTGCCCCAGCGTTAAGTGATACCGAATTGGAAGAATTAACCAAAGAAGCATTGCGATCATATATGAGGTATTGGTGCGATACTTTCAGAATTCAAAATTGGAGCCGTGACCGAATTCTTAACTCTGTGACAGTTTCTAATGGAAATCTGTTGATCGATCGAATCGAGCGAGGCGAGGGAGTTGTCGTTGCTCTTCCTCATTCTGGAAACTGGGATTTGGCGGGAGCTTACTTCTGCGCTCTCGGTATTCCTTTGGTCACCGTTGCTGAAAGGCTAAAACCTGAAGCACTCTTTCAACGATTTTTGCAACATCGAACAAGGATGGGTTTTGAAGTTTTGGCTCTTGATAATCGATCTTTTGCCACGCTACTGAAGAGAGCGCGCGAGAAGAGACTTATCGCACTGGTCGCAGATAGAGATTTGTCGCGTTCAGGAATCGACATTCAATTTTTTGGCGCTCCAGCGCGCATGCCAGCCGGACCATCTTTATTGGCTGTTAAAACTGGCATTCCACTCATTGTTGCTCACGTCTCCTATACGCCTCATGGAATTCATATTGATTTTCATGATGTGGCAGTCCCAGTCTCTGGAAGTGATGATGAAAGAATAAAATCTGCAGTTCAAGAGTGCGCACGTCTCTTTGAAATAGGAATCAGAGAACACCCTGAAGACTGGCACATGCTACAAAGAATCTGGATAGACGCAGATTTTGTTGAAAGAGAAGCGTCATGATGCCGCTATCAAAGAAGCGAATTGGAATTGTGTGTCCATATGGATGGGACACACCTGGGGGAGTGCAGAGCCATATTGGAGACCTCGCGGAGTATTTAATTGCCGCCGGGCATAATGTTTCTGTACTAGCCCCTGCTATTTCTGATGAGAATTTGCCAGATTACGTTGTCAATGCTGGAAGACCAATTGCTATCCCATATAACGGTGCAATCGCACGTGTTCTTTTCGGACCCATTGCCTTTGCTCGCGTTCGCCAATGGATTTCTCAAGGAAACTTTGATCTCTTACATCTTCACGAACCAGCCATACCTTCAATTTCACTTCTTGCCTGTTGGGCATCTGACGGCCCAATGGTGGGAACATTTCATGCGGCGGCAAAGAGGCAGAAAGTTTCCTTTGCCGTGGTTCCATTTCTTGAACCAGTTATTGAGAAACTTACTGCCCGAATAGCAGTGAGCGAAGCTGCACGTGAGACCCTCACAGAACACCTTGAAACTGATGCAATAGTTGTTCCAAATGGAATTTACGCAAATCGCTACAGAGATGGAATTCATGAGCCAAAGTGGTCGGGACATACGCTTGGTTTCATAGGACGTTTTCAAGAACCAAGAAAAGGTCTAGCGATACTCCTCGAGGCGCTCCCTCAAGTTCTGCAATCATTTCCCGAAACAAGAGTTTTTGTAGCGGGGCCAGGAAATCCTGATGAAGCAATGGAAGTCATTGATTTCCAATTACGAGATCGCATTCATTTCCTTGGTCGCATTTCTGAGTCGGAAAAAGCGAATTTTCTCGCCTCGGTAGGTCTCTATGTTGCACCCAATACTGGGGGTGAATCCTTCGGAATTATTCTTGCAGAGGCGCTAGCAAGCGGAGCTAAAGTCGTTGCAAGCGATATCCCAGCCTTTGATTCTCTTCTTGGTCATGGCAAGTACGGAACCTTGTTCGAGTCTGAAAATAGCAACGACTTGGCACAGAAGATTCTAGATCTTTTCTCGAATCCAGATTCTGGAAAAGCGAAAGCAGCATTGGGAAAAGATTATGCTCAAAATTTTGATTGGGATGTGGTCGCAGAGAAAATCTTTGATGTTTATGAAATGGCAATGGTTGGAGGGCGAAAGGTGACGCTTTCCTCCGAAAATCGTGCTTGGAATAAGTTATTGGGAAGGGATTGATGATATTGAGTAAGTATCTTTTTCCGATTTTTGTAGTTGCCTTCATCGCTTGGTACCTGTCTTACTCGGCTACTCGGCTGGACCGACTTCATCATCGAGTTGAGACGAGTTGGGCTAATCTCGACGGTTTGCTTCAGAGACGTGCCGCGATAGCTATCGAAATTGCTCGTTCTGAGATCTCAGATCCAGCTGCTTCATTGCTGCTGACCTTTGCAGCCCACCAGGCGAGAGATGCCAACATGAGAGATCGCTCTCAGGCTGAGTCTGGACTCAACGGTGCTTTGGAAATTCTTCTCGAAGGCGATGACCACAGTTTTGGGGCAAAAGAACGTGAGCTCATAAGTGAGCTGCGAGAACTTAATGAAAAGATCACGATGGGCATCGCCATTCATGTGGATGCAGTGCATCGCACCATTAAGGTTCGAAAGAAGCCGATTATTAGAATTTTTCGCTTAGCCGGGAACGCACCGGAACCAATTGTTTATGAGTTCGAAGCAGATGTTCGTTAAGAAGACTCTCGCTTACGGATTGGCGATAGCCTCACTTCTGGTTGTCGTCAGTTCATTTTTCGTTCCCACTTCCAAGGATGTGTTAACAGACATTTTCCAGGAGACTAGTTACAACTCATTGAGTGGACGAGAAGGTAGTGATGGTCCAATCTTGGTTGTAAAAATTGATGATACGAAGATGGCGCATCCTCAGATAGGCCTTGAATTTGCAGACATTATTTACATAGAGCAGGTAGAGGGAGGCCTAACCCGATTAGCAGCGGTTTTTTCATCTGAAATTCCTCGAGAAGTTGGCCCAGTGCGATCTGCTCGAATCTCTGATTTAGAGTTACTCGCTCAATTTGGAAAGATTGGATTTGCCTACAGTGGCGCACAATCAAAACTGCGCCCCGAAATTTCCGCGGCAAATCTTTTTGACTTAGGTGCACAGAGTATGTCCTCAAAGATTTACACAACTGATCCGACGCGAGTTCAACCTTATGCAATGGTACTGAGAGCGGATCTGCTTATGGAATTTGCAAAAGAGCGTGGATACCAATTTGCTAAATCACGAAATGCTGGCTGGAACTTTTCGGATGACATTCCGCAAGGAAAGCCCATCAAATCTGCGCAAGTAAATTGGCCCGCAAGTTCATATCAAGTTCTGTGGTCGCAGGAAAAGAGTGCTTGGGAATTACAACATGGTGATGAGCCAAACTTATCTGCATCCGGATCCATTTTGACGGCAGATACATTTGTGATTCAACTAGTTTCAATCACGGATTCCATCTATAGGGACAAAGTTGGTGGCGTAACGCCTTTTTCAGCAACCGTTGGAACCGGACGTGGATATATCTTGCGAGATGGGAAATATATTGAAGGAGTTTGGTCCAGGCCTTCGCTAGAAGCTGGAACCACCTGGAAAACAACATCAGGTGAAGAAATCCCATTTGCTCGAGGAGCGCTATGGGTTGCCTTAACGGATAAGGAGCCAATTTTTCTGCCTTTTTCAGCGGATGCAGGACAGAGACAGACAAAGTAGACTGAAACTCTTGAAAATTGATTTTTCATGTACTTGCAAGGAGCTTTAGGAATGTCACATCAGACGGGTAATGAGGCAGTAGGCACAGCGCGCGTCAAACGCGGTATGGCTGAGATGCTCAAAGGTGGCGTCATCATGGATGTCGTTAATGTTGAGCAAGCGAAAATTGCAGAAGATGCTGGTGCCTGTGCAGTAATGGCTCTCGAGCGTGTCCCAGCTGATATTCGGGCGCAAGGGGGAGTAGCGCGCATGTCTGATCCTGACATGATTCAGCAAATTCAGGCTGCAGTTTCCATCCCTGTAATGGCCAAAGTGCGCATAGGACATTTTGTTGAAGCGCAGATTATTGAAAGTCTAGGTGTTGACTATATCGATGAGTCAGAGGTGCTCACTCCTGCTGATTACACAAACCATATTGATAAATGGAATTTCAAAGTTCCTTTTGTGTGCGGAGCAACCAACCTTGGAGAAGCATTGCGCCGCATCAATGAGGGTGCAGCGATGATTCGCTCTAAGGGTGAGGCAGGAACAGGCGATGTCTCGAATGCAATGACTCATATTCGAACAATTGGTAGCGAAATTCGCCGCCTGACCTCAATGCGTGAAGATGAGCTTTATGTAGCAGCGAAGGAATTGCAAGCTCCATATGCTTTGGTGAAAGAGGTAGCAGAGACGGGGAAGTTGCCAGTAGTTCTCTTTACGGCAGGTGGAATCGCTACTCCGGCGGATGCGGCATTGATGATGCAGATGGGCGCTGATGGAGTATTTATCGGATCAGGCATATTTAAATCTGGAAATCCCGCACAACGTGCTGCTGCTTGTGTGAAGGCGACGACCTACTACCAAGATGCAAAAGTTCTAGCTGATGCATCTCGCGGACTAGGTGAGGCCATGGTTGGAATTAACGTTGCAGACATTCCAGTACCGCATCGACTCGCTGAACGAGGTTGGTAAAAGTTTCCCGAATGATTGTTGGTGTCCTCGCTTTACAAGGAGACTTCCGCGAACATATTGCAGCAGTGAAGGCTTGCGGCAAAAATGCGATAGAAGTTCGTACGCCAGCGGATCTAGCACAGGTGGACGCGCTCATTTTGCCGGGTGGTGAATCAACCACAATCATTCACTTGGCTGAAAACTTTAGACTTTATCAACCGATAAAGGACCGCATTGCCCAAGGGCTTCCGGTCTTTGGATCATGTGCGGGAATGATTCTCTTGGCAGATCGCATCCTTGATGGCAAAGAAGGTCAAAAAACATTTGGAGGGATGAATGTCACGGTACGACGCAACGCCTTTGGCCGTCAGGTTGATTCATTCGAATCAGATTTGAATTTTTGTGGTAAATCCATTCACGCTGTATTTATTCGCGCACCCTGGGTTGAAGAGGTCGGACAAGGAGTTCAAGTTCTTGCCGAGGCAGCAGGACATCCCGTTGCAATACAACAAGGTAACCTCCTTGCAACCAGCTTTCACCCAGAATTGACGTCGGATTTGGCTATACATACTTACTTTTTTGAAGAGATCTGTAAAGCGAGATAAAGTTGGTCGTACGTTTTTCCCGGAAAGCGCACAAGAATGAGGTGTAGAAATGTCAGGCCATTCCAAATGGGCAACGACAAAACATAAAAAGGCTGTTATTGACAGTCGTCGCGCTAAAAACTTTGCCAAGTTGATTAAAGCAATTGAGGTTGCAGCTCGTAATGGTGGCCCGGATGTTGATGGGAATCCGACGCTCTTTGATGCTATTGCTAAAGCAAAGAAGAACTCGATGCCTGCTGACAATATCGAACGAGCAATTAAACGCGGTGCAGGTCTTGAATCCGGTGGTGCTGATTGGCAAACCATTATGTATGAAGGTTATGGTCCCAATGGTGTTGCAATCATGATTGAGTGTCTATCCGATAATCGCAATCGTGCGGCATCTGAAGTAAGAGTCGCGGTAACCCGCAATGGTGGATCTATGGCTGATCCTGGATCAGTCTCATATCTTTTTAATCGCAAGGGCGTCATAATTGTGAGTAAATCAGCTGGTGCAACCGAAGATTCGATCCTCGAAGCGGCTCTTGATGCGGGGGTGGAAGAAGTGAATGATTTAGGTGAATCTTTCGAAGTTGTCTGTGAGGCAAGCGATCTTGTGGCTGCCCGAACTGCCTTGCAGAACGCTGGCATTGATTACGAATCGGCAGATTCTTCATTCCTGCCTTCTATGCAAATTCCTCTCGACGCTGAGGCTGCCGTGAAAGTCTTCGAACTCATAGATGCCATTGAAGAGCTCGATGATGTGCAGAATGTGTATTCAAATTTTGATGTCTCAGATGAGGTTATGGCGAGCCTTTCCTAACAGAGTCCTTTCTTAGTCCTAGGCTTAGAAGTTATGAACCACCCACACATGCGTGTCCTTGGTGTTGATCCAGGTTTGACGCGTTGTGGCATTGGGGTCATCGAAGGAAGCGTCGGAAAGCCGTTGGCTCTCGTGGGAGTAGGAGTCATCCTGACCTCAAGCGAGCTTCCACTGGAGCGGCGCCTATTGCAATTAGAGGTTGAATTAGAACACTGGATTACGCTGCATCAACCTGATGTGATTGCGATTGAGCGAGTTTTTTCGCAACACAATGTAAGAACTGTCATGGGTACGGGCCAAGCGGCCGGCATTGCATTGCTTGTTGCAGCAAGGCGCAATATTCCAGTTGTTATGCACACTCCATCGGAGGTAAAAGCGGCGGTAACCGGCTCGGGGCGGGCTAACAAAGGGCAGGTAGCCCAAATGGTAAAACGATTATTGAACCTTGATTCAATTCCGAAACCGGTTGATAGCACTGATGCTTTAGCACTAGCTATCTGTCACCTCTGGCGAGGTAGTGGTAACTCGAAAATTCAAGAGGCTTTGAAAGCGGAAAAATCGCGACTGGCGAAATTGGTGAAGCAATGATTTCACTTTTAAATGGGGTAGTTCGGTCTATCGGAACCGACAAAGCAATTGTTGATGTTGGTGGAGTGGGGCTGAGTGTGTCAATTACGTCTCAAACCGCATCGCAACTGAATATAGGTGTGCCAGTTCAACTTTTTACCTCATTGATTGTTCGAGAAGATGCCTTGACGCTTTTTGGATTCCTCGATGAAGAAAGCCGCGCAACCTTTGAACTTGTACAGACTGTGACAGGAATAGGACCGAAAGTGGCTTTAGCAATACTGAA
>JACCDK012011396.1_pt1 | contig 12418 bp, 14 predicted proteins | sample 7445871 | NCBI WGS metagenome assembly JACCDK01 (sample SAMN15323436, study PRJNA562643) | freshwater metagenome | isolation source: river surface water | place: USA:Blue River Watershed | collected 2017-08-15
CCATATGGTCTTATCTGTTTCCATCCCATCGCGGTCAGTGCCAGCAATAGTGCCGATGCTTACATTTTTCGTTGTGTACCAGACTTCAAGTTCTGCCTGATAGCCGTCGCCTTTACTCCGGTCATAGCAAGTTTCAGCCTGGTTCGAGGAAGATCCGTTGTCTTCTATTGTTAAGGCGAGAGCGTTGCCGGGTTTCCACCCGTTTTGGGCAACGATTTCTTCAATGATCAGTTTGAGGTTTGGGGTCTGCGTCCATTCGTGAACTTCCCATTTCTTGATGATGTGCCAGGCGACAGTGTTTACTGTTTTCGTTCTCTGGCTGGGACGCGAGGTTTGAGTGAATGGTTTTGTATCCGGTTCTTTTATTCCTTTTACAATGAGCTTCACATCCGGGTCTGCGCCGTCCGTGACCGATGGTCGAATCCTCAGTCGGGCCAGGACAATCTTTGAGTTCCGTGGAATGCTCAGATTGCGGAAACGAAACGTGCCGGAATACACCGAACCACTCACGTTGCCGAGAGTAATTACGTTGCTGCCATTGCCGTTGCCGTTCCAGGTTGTTGCATCCTGTTCACGGCCGTCATCGACGTTTTCAGCAACTTTGCTTTGAAGCTTGGCAACATAATTCATCGACATAACTACGCTTTGCGTAAGGCAATGAGTGGCACGTTCAGACTCCAATCCGTCGGGCTCGCTGTCGGATATGTTGCTGGCAGTGCACCGTAGCTTTGCGTTACCGCATAGCCCAGGTACGGCGTGCCAGTCAGTCCGTTGTCAAAACCGAGGAATGTCGCCATCGCGTCTGCTGCAGGAATCGCTGCAAGCACGAGTGCGGTTGTGTCTTGGCCCACAAAAGCGAGCCAGTAAAGTTTCCCGCCTTTGAGCGTGAGATTGATCGTGAGTTCTTTAAGCCCCGTCGTGTTCACATCTACCTCTCCCGCATCGAGTACGAGCTTTGCCGGATAGACACTTCCGTCGCCTTTGTCTTCGTACACACCGAGACGAGCCTTCGGAGTTGTGCCGCTGGCAAGAGTCGTGACGCGGATTGCTATCCGGTCAAACTTTTGTGTCTTCGGGACAAAGAATGGAAAGGCACGCAGTGAGTTTGCAGACGCTGCCGACTGCGTGGTCACTGTTCCGCCTGTCATGAATGGCCCGAAGTATCTGCCGGTTTTTCTGAATCGCAGGAAGCTGAAGTCTCCCTGTTGAGGAATAAAATCTGACATAGGAGCTTATTGCTCAACGATCAGCTCGACTTTGTCGCCGGTGACTTCCGCATCAATGTAGCCTTTGTTCGCATTGCTGATGCGGAGCCTCACCGCTTCGCCCGGCTCTAGGGTAAATTTTCCCGCTTGAGCCTGGAGTGCGGATTCTCCGACTTTAATCGCGCCAAGATTTGTGCGCTTTGCCTTTACGACAAGTTCACACCCTTCTCCGACTGGAATGTCGGGAAGCTGTACGGCAGTGCCTGCGCTGGCCACGGTTGCTTCGTTCACCGCGAATTTTGATTTACTTTCTATCGCCATATCGTTGTGCCTTATGTTTGGTTGATAATGGTTCGACCTTTAACGAGCCGGGAGTTTAGAACTTCGGCTCTTTCTTTTTTGTTTTCCCCTCAGTTTTGTTTTCTTTTCCAGCGGAGGAGTCTGATCCTTCTTCTTTGCCTTTGAGCGCCATCTCTCTGCGCTTCAGATCTTCTTCTTTCTCTTTCAATTCGGATTCCTTTTCTGACAATGACTTTGCTTCAAGAGCCGAAGTCACTGCCTTCGTAACTTCCTGATAGTCGATGCCAACAAACGGAGAGTTGTCCAAGAAGTCCTGTTCTGCCGAATCCTTCGTCTCGTAAATGCCGTTCTTGAATTCGATTGTCTTGCCTGGACGCGTTACCGCCATTCCGTTGATGATTTCAGTCACGGTCGGGATCATCACGATCGCGTAATGCTGTCCGTAACGAGTTGCGTAACGCTTGCTCTTTGTCTTCGGCTTTTCGGCCGTCGATGCTTGATTTTTTGCCATACGAATTAATGTGAAATTATTTTTGTAATAACCGCGGAATCGACCTTTCATTTTCCGCGGAAAACCCCTCAAGGGCTTTCCACTCGGTCAGGCGGGTTCGGAAAGCATGCCCGTCCGACCGAGACTTGAAGGATTGCTTAAGCGAACTTAACGATTGCGTGACGCTCTGGCTGTTCCATCTGGAGACCACACTCGGTCAGGTACTCGTCTACTCGTGAGTCTTCGCCCGGTGCTTGTCGATTCGTGAGAAGCTTGCTGTCACGGTTAGCGAGATATCGGTAGGTCAAAGCTTCCATGTCTACACCGACACCACTCTTGCCGTACAAATCTCCTGCGAGCAGATCGTGCTTGATGATGTTGAGCGTGCCGTGCGGAGAAAGATACTTAAGGATGGTTAATCCAAAAGTTTTTTCTCCTTGCAGTACCTGCAACTTGTCGTGAGCGAATCCGTTGATCTTGTCGATCACGTAACCTGAAGCAAGCAAGTATTTCTCAGTGTTGCCGTGAGCGAACAAGATTCTCAGGTAGCTGTTGAAGTCGTCGCGGGTTGCTACGTTGCTGGTGACTTGGCTGATGCGAGGGAGAACTCCGCCGGTAAATCGTTTCGGATGTGTACCGGAAGTGATGATCTCCTTTTTCCCGAATAGGAAAGCTCGCTCGATGTCTACCAAGTGCTCGATACCTTTCTTGCGAATCTGATAGTCAAAGTCGTTCTCCTTTGTCAGGCCCTTGGTGTTGCGTGAAGTTTCAGTGACTCCAATCGTAGTTCGGAAAATCTGGCAGTAGTTGAGCACTTCAGCGATCGTCGTTCCTTTCATTGTGCGGAGATCCGCACCTTCCTCGTTGGCATTACCAATGATCCAGACGATATCGTTCTGCTGAAGCAGACCGCCGCCTGAACCGCCGTCACCGATCTGGCGCACAAGGGTGAGCGTGTTGGTTGCAACGTTCGTTACAAGCATGACTTCGCCGGTCGGGTTGTTCGTACCCTGGGCCGACTTCACCACGAGCAAGACGTCGCCGATACTGAAGTACGCACCGTTGGTCACAACCAGTGTGACTGCTGCTCCCTGGTTAGCCGAAACGATGTCTTCGCGTGCACCGAACTTATCTTCAAACCACTTAAAGTCCGGATCGCTCGTTTCTTTTTTCTTCAGTGCCTTGCCTTGCTTGGTTGCTGGGTCTTTTCCAGCGTTCGTGAGAATGCCGAGCAGCGGATAACGCGCTACATCAAGAAGCGAGATAACATCCGCTACATCGTACTTGCGCGTAACGCCCAAGTTCGCGGTTCCTCTGATTCCATTTGCTGATGACATATCTTGTTGTTAGTTGATTAATTAACTGATAGGAGGTTCGACCTTGCTATTTGAGGGTTTAAACCCCAAGGCCTCCTAAGGGGCCATTTGACCCGCTTGTTCCGAAGATGTTTTCGAGGCGGCGTTCTTCCGCACCCTTTTCTTCGCCCGGCGAGGTCGGAGCGCCCGCTCCTCTCTCGACTTGCGCTTTGGCTTTCTTGAGGCGAATCTTCTCAGTGTCAGAAACCTTTGTGTCTCCCTTTACCTTTCCAGCGAATCCGTCGACCTTCGCGCAGGCTTCTTTGAGCGGCATAACCGTTCCTTTTTGGGAAGCGGCGTCGATCAAAGACAGCACGAGTTCGCGGTACTCTGGACTGGTCTTTAGGAGAGGGTGATCTTTCTGAGCCTCTCGAATTTCTTGCGCGGCGGAATCTCGCATCCGGCTTCGCGCATCGTAGGTTTTGCCAACGATGCTTTGAACTGTCGTAACCATCCATTCAGCGAACTGCTTAGGAGTCATCTTTGCGAGTTCTTCGTCGTTAGGTACATCTACTCCTTCGCCCTTGCCTTCGTCATTTTCCTTTTTGGATTCAGGCTTGGTTTTGGTTCGCTTTGGCGGTTGGTTTTTTGTTTCGAGCTCCTCATACATTCGGATCACTTCCTCACGGCTTTTGCCGTGCCACTTGTTTTTCTGCTTGGATGCCTCGCCCCCTGCATCTTCCTCGGTTTCTTCCTCATCTTCGGAATCGTCCGAGTCATCGTCATCGGATTCTTCTTCATCAGTTTCTTCGTTTTCGTCGGTTTCTTCTTCAGAATCTTCGGTGTCGGTGTCCTCGTCTTTTTCCTCACCCTCGTCTTCCTGGGTGTCTTCTTCTTCGGTATCCGTTTCCTCATCTTCCGAGTTTGCGTTGAGGAGAGCGTCGAGCTCCTTTTTACGATCTTGATTCATAAAAGCGCTTGTTAAATTGAATTTTTATTTACTAGGTTGGGGTTCGACCTTGCCCCCAATGTTTTTGCCGCGTACTCCATAGGCATCGTGCTACTCCTGGCTAATTGCGCCTGCCGCTTCGTCTTTGTCACGAATGGCATCGTCGACCAACGCGAGAATTTTCTCGTAAGCGTTAGCATTGGCTCGGCGCTGAAGATAGTCGGAAGCAATTTGCTCGGCTGTCTTTCCCGAAATGTCAAAATCTCGGAGCTCCGCATATTCAATTGCGAGCTCTGCGCGAATTTTTGCTTCGAGCCATTTCCAGCCAGCCGTTCTGACCATCCCCAGCACCGCCAACCCTGTTTCAAATTTTTCCTCGTTGGTCTGCATACATTTATGGTTGTTCTTCTTCCGGCGCAGGCTCCGGCGGAAGATCCATCTCCGGCCCATTCGTCATGAGCCCACCGAGATCTTTGCCCCCGACATCGCTGTCCAGCATGTCTTGAAGGGTGGCAATCAGGCTTTCCAATACTTCGCTGAAATTTGATTTGCCTGATTGATAGGCTTCCTTTGCCGCGCCTATAACGCTTTCGACCTTTTTCCAGCGAGCTTCCATTTGCCCACTTTCTTCCCGAACAGGCTTTTGATTTTTGAACTCGATCTTGTCGCCCTCTGGAAACCTTTCGTCGGCGAGATCGTTCTTCTTTTTCATTTTTTTGTCTGGCATATGTGTGTGATTAAATTGATTAATTTTCGACCTTTTCGATGGTTAACTTGAGCTTGTGACCCAAGTCGATTTTGGAAGACTCCTCTTTGGAGAGGTAAATCGTATGTACTCGGCCTTGGTCTTCCTGCAAGGACACGATGCAATCGCCGCCACTCAATGTCTTACTCAGTACAATTGCGGTGATGACTTTTGTTGTCTGGTTATTTTTTGCCATAACGTTATTGATTAATTGTTTTTTGACCTCGACCGATAAAAGGAATTCTCGACAGCACGCTTCTCAAAAAGCCGGGACGCGCTTGCGGACTTGGCGGTGGTAATGCGTCCGGTAGAGCACCTGCTTCCGATATGGGCGGAGGTTCTCCCGGCTGGATCACCGGCTCTTTACCTTGAGTAGTTTCGTTTTTTTCTTCGCCGAGAATTACGACTCGATACGCCTCTTTGCCCATTTCTTCGAGGATCATTTCCTGAATCGCGCGCTTTCGTTTTTTCCATTGTTTTATTTCATCGGGACTGTTCGGATCAGGTTTGTCTTGCGCTACAAATTTGTCGTATAGAAGCAAAGACTGATTGAGCCGGGCCTGCTGATCGGGAGGCACGACCGGATCAACCGTCACCACAGCGTCGACCTTTACTTCTTTGTCCGCCATTGTGAATTCCTTGAAGCTCACTTCATCACCAATCACGCGATACAATTTATCCTCCTCGATAAATTCCTGGTTCATCTCTATCAGCATGTTGGCGAGACTGCTGAGTGTCTCGGATAAATTTTGAGCAAAAGAACTTAATCGTAAGTTGCTCTGGCCGATGAGCATGGCCACTTTGCCGAGCGGTTCATCCGAAGACTTTGGCATGCCCTGGGCATATTCGGAGATGGCGAGCGTCCGCTCGATCTCATCACGCAGGGCTCTTTCTTCGTTCACTCCCATGAGGCTGATGTCCGGCAGTCGTTCAACCACTACATCGTCCATCTTGCGAAGCTCCCACTTTGCACCGGGTGCAAAAATGATGTCGTTTTTTGAAATGCCGGAGTCTTTGCGAATCTTAATTACCGGATCAAGCATGAGAATGACGTCGTCCATGCGCTGATTGCGAAGATCAGCAATTTCGACGATGGTCGTTTCAACTGGCTCGATGTGGCCAATACCCCAAAGCTCCCAGTTGACTTCATGATCCGCCAAGTTCAGGAAGATGCGGCCGTGGTTTACTTTCTTGTATGGATTTTCGTCGTCGCGCATCAGCACTTCGCGGTTGCCGAGAGTGATCAATTTTCCTTCTTCAAAGTCGTAACACTCCCACAATTCGATCTGTTTTTCCGGTTCATATTTTTCTCCGGTGACTTTAATTACTGAGCTGGAAGTTTCCACCGATTCTGAACTTTGAATCTGGCCCATCTTTTTTGTGTTCACCTCGTATCGTTCCTTCTTCCAATCCTCGACCTGTTTTGCTTCGAGGAAATTCACATTTTTATAAAGTACATTTTCGCCGCGAGCTTTTTCTTCGCGCTCGATCTTGTCTTTTGATTTCAAAATGCGGCGGATAAGCCACGGGCAATCTTCTTCCAAGTCTTCAGTTTCAGGAGCAGGCAAAATGTCCCACAGGTCGCAGATGGTGAGGAATGGGTCATCATGATCAATGCTTTCGTCGGTAAGCCAGGTCAGCATGCCGATTCCATTCCCATATGTAGAAGCGGCCTTTACCCACTTGGGAAGTTTTTTCGAGAGTTTAATAACATCAAAGTCGTAGCCAACAAGATCATTCCAAGCACCAATAGATTTTGATTCAGTATCTTTTTTGTCTCGCGGAAGAATGCGCGTCTTTCGTTTAGCAGTTGCAAGACGCGAGGCTACTGTTTCCACGATCTGAAATGCAATCGGAGGCATGAGCCGGGTCTGGTACGCATAGTTTGTTTTTTCCTGATAGGCCCGGTAGTGCTTGTACATGCGAAGCCACTTTGCCCGATAAGGACGGAGATATTCTTCGGAACGCGTAAAGCGCTTTTTCCATTTTTCAATGAGCGCCTGCTCGTCGGCCAATGGCGAATACACTTCTTTTTTAGAAGTTTCTTCCTCTTTGATTTTTGGGGTTGATGTTGCTTCAGCCATAGGAAATAAAATAAGCCGAGACCCTTTTAAGGCTCGGCTCAATTATTTCCAATCTGGTTCCTGTCGGTTCAATGCGAGGCCGAAGCCTCAAGAGGATAAACAAAAAGCGGGACTACCACTTCTCGTCATCACACCAGCCATAATAAAATAGCTGTTGATGACAGAAGTCGTAGCCCCGTCTCGTTTAGCCCGGTAAACCCGGACGCCGTCAGGCAATCGCTTTCTGTTAAATAAATTATAGCACCATACAAAAACACCTTGCAATAGGTGTTCTGTGTATAACGATTCTACTCTGGTACGGGATCGTTTTGCATAAAGCCCGCCGCCAAGAGTAGAAGCCTTTCGGCCTCAACGTATGCGTTTCCGCACACGACCATCCAAGGATCCCTGACGACGGGTTCTATACCTTGGATGGATTTATGCCATGCCCATCAAAATCACTTTCAATGGGTTTAGGCAAATTAAATTGTAACCTCATTATATCAAAAAGCCATTGTTTTGAACATATCTAGAAAAGAAAAAGGGCTATCCACGGTGTGTTGTGGATAGCCCCGATTTTTCGACCGCCTGCGGCGGAATTCAAGGGATCAAAAGTCCCAAGGATTCAAGACCTCAAGGATCGATTACTGCGAGACGAAGGCCGAAGCGGAACCGTAGTACTCGACGGCGAGGTCGAACCAGTTGGCGCTGAACTCGACCTTGCCGCCGCCGAAGTAGAAGATCGGCGCGCGCGAGAAGTCGCCAACGGCGTCCGGAGCGAACTCGTCACCAGCGCAGTCGACGTGGAGCTGTTCCCACTGAACCTCGCGTTCGGGGTGGGTCAGCAACATGATGCCGATTGCGAAGGCTCCGAGACCGAACTCGTTGACCTGGAAGACCTCGCGTGCCCGGCGAACCGAACGGCCCTTGTGACGGAGACCGAACTGGGCCGGAACGACGAGGATGTCGAAGTCCTTCTGCTCGTCGCCGAGCTTCTGGAACATCTTCACCGTCTTGGCGTGCTGTCGCAGGTACTCGGCTCCGAGCTTGCCGTCACGGTAGTTATAGAACTTCCGCTTCGACGCGATCATCGCGAGCACCTTCTCGTCCGCTTCACCGTAGGTCGGCGCGAGCGTCTGCCACTTCGGAATGGCGAACCATCCCTCGGCGTTCGGCGGCAGTGGCTGCTCGGCGATCTTCTCGTCGGCGAAACCGATGCCAGGGAAGAGCTGACGCAGGATGTTGGTCTGCTCCGTGATCCCCTTGACCTTGTAGCCGTTGGGATACGAGTAGCTCGACTGCACTTCCTCGTCCTTGAACTTGTCGGAGACCGACAGATCCTTCAGCGAGGTGAGGGCGGCCGTGCGGATGGCCTCGGCGAAATCGTCGCCGTGTTCGATGACGCGCTGTGCGCCAGGATTGTCGAGACCGAGCTCAGCGAGAACCTTCTCGATGGCGTCGGAACCGAACCGGTTGATCTGTTTGATCTGGCCGGACGTTGCGGAATGCTGAGTAATCGCGTTCATTGCGTTATCTCCTTTTGAGATTTACCGGAATCGCTCCGGCAAACGGCATCCTCTGCATGAGGTAGCGCAATAAGCATAAAAATAGCTCTTACGCCCAATGCGCTACCTCATAAATAAGCCTTTTTTAAAGAACTAATCTTGACGACTTAGTATAGCAAATATTGGGGATTTTGTCAAGAATATGCCACAATCCCCCTCTTAGGGTATAATAGCGTTGAGTATAGGCTAATGTACAGCCGTTCACGGATTGCTGTCGCCGAACTCTATCGTTCAACGATAGCAACCAGAGTCATGGAGACTACGGTTTCCAAGAGCGTGTTGTGTTGAGAGATACTGCTTGTCCTCGTCTGGTACAGGTTTCGCCGTGAGGCGGATGCTGTCAAATTAAGTTCAGGGCTGAAAGCATATAGTTCCGTTTCCAGCGGGAAGTAAAGCTTAAGGCTTGGTGACACAGATGGATGGGGGCAATAATCCGGACGCCGATGGCGACTTCTCGAACGCGCCGATCTTCAACTTCAACGACGGCAAGGTCAAGTTCAACGCCAACTGGTTCGACAACGCCAACGAGAACTACGGTTCCGCTTCGGCCTTCGTCTCGAAGTCTCTCTCTAACGAGAAAGGGTATCCGCAAAACGGATACCCTTTCTATTTACCCAGTCTTAGTGGATCGAATCCAGCCACCGAGCATTCGGCCGATCTCATCTACTATTGCTTCTAAGGCGACGTACTTTTTTGCATCGATTGCTTTAACGTCTTTCATGAGACGAATAAAAACTCGAAGCATATTAAGTTTGAGGCTGCATCGTTCCAACGTCGGCACCTTGGCCTGCTTTTGTTCGCCGCTTGCCTGGAGGATATTCTCGATCACATCGAGAATTAAATGTTCACATCTCTCAAAAACAGTGAACCGATCTTGTTTAGGTACGACCCTTCTATACTCGTGGAAGAGTTTATAGAGGTCGTAGGCTTTTTTGAAGATCGGGATATCGAAGTCATTCATAGTTATGAAGATTTATAAGGATTTATTTAATCGGATCATTTCGTTAGAGAACCTCGTTTTGGCGTGGGAGGAATTTCGAAGTGATAAGGGTAAAAAGATCGATGTTCAGGAATTTGAGTTCTGTCTTGAGCAGAATCTCTTTTCGCTGCACCGGGATTTGGTCACTAGGAAATATACTCATGGGCCATATACAGGCTTCTATATTCGTGATCCGAAGGTTCGCCACATTCACAAAGCCACGGTAAGAGACCGGGTTTTGCACCACGCGGTGTTCCGCATCCTTAATCCTATTTTTGAGGAGACTTTCATTCCCAATTCGTTTTCTTGTCGCGTCGGCAAGGGCACACATAAGGGCGTGCTGGCTGCTGAGAACATGCTTCGGAAAGAAAGCCGAAACTATACAGTTCCTTGTTATGCCCTCAAGTGCGACGTGAGAAAGTTTTTTGATTCCGTTGACCATGAGATTTTATTGGCCATTCTCAAAAAGCGGATTGCAGATCCGGATACCATGTGGCTTGTACAGCAGATAGTTTGGAGCTTCACGGGAGGATGGAAGACGCTTTTTGATCATCTTGGTCTGCCGATTGGCAACCTCACTTCGCAATTGTTCGCCAACGTCTACATGAACGAATTCGACCAGTTCGTTAAGCAGAAATTGAAAGTCAAACATTACGCGCGCTACACCGATGACTTCGTGGTCATATCGACCAACAAAAAATATCTGGAGGACTTGCTCAATCCAATCCAAAAATTTCTTACTGAGAGACTGAAGCTCGCGCTGCATCCCAAGAAAATCTCTATCCGCATTGCTGGCCGCGGAGTTGATTACTTGGGATACGTGATCTTGCCGCACTACCTGTTGATGCGGAGCAAGACAAAACACCGGATATTTCGCAAGCTCAAATATCGGGTAGCGCAATACCGGCAAGGAGCCATTGACGAACACTCCCTTTCTCAGTCCCTTCAGTCGTACTTGGGTGCGCTTTCTCATGCTGACACTTTCCAACTGAGTGAAGACCTTAAAAACCAGTACTGGTATTGGATTCATGACTAAAAAAACAAAATCCCCGCAAAGCCACTTTCTGCGCGTACGCGCAGAAATATCCCTTGCGAGGATGGTTGGATGGCTTTGCGACCATGCCCGGAAACCGGGTTTAGGCCTTTATTCAGTTGTTGGGCTATTCTACCAGGAAAAAGGCCTTATTTGCAGGGTGTGGCCCAAGCTGGCCTAAAGATACCCACAATGGCATTACTTGCACTTACCGTTGTAATCCGTTATAATCCGTCATATAGACTATAACGTTAAAAGTTAAGCTATTTTTATGAACGATATTACCAGAAAATTTGATCACCGCATAAAAAATCCCGATCCACACATCGTGGCTCTTTTGGCTGAAATTGACGGGATTCGTGGTGAGTTTAAGGGAGGCTTGAGAATGACTCCGCAGGCAATTACCAACTTGAAGCGATCAACACTGATCACTTCCGCTGGTGCATCGACTCGTATTGAAGGAGCAAAGCTAACCGATGAGAAAGTTGAGGAAGTCATGCGCGGCCTTGCAGTCTCAAAGTTTGCTGATCGTGATTCACAGGAAGTACAAGGCTATCTTGAAACGCTTCAGAATGTTTTCGACAGCTTCCAGACTCTACCACTTCGAGAGAGTCTGATCACTTCGCTTCACAATCAACTTCTTAAATATTCCACCAAAGACGATACGCATCGCGGTGGCTATAAAAAGAAAGAGAACACGGTTGGGGTACTTGGGCCAGATGGCAAAGTCGCCAAGATCATGTTCGAGACCACTCCGGCATTTCTTACTGGTAAGGAAATGCAGGAGCTCGTTGACTGGACTGAGGAAGCTCTTGAAAAAAATCGTTTTCACCAGCTTCTTATTATCGCCAACTTTATTGTCGAGTTTTTGAAAATTCACCCATTTGAAGACGGTAATGGGCGTCTTTCTCGCGTCCTCACAAATCTTTTGCTTTTGCGCTCCGGTTACACCTTTGTACAGTACGTGTCGCACGAGCAAATTGTCGAGCGTCGCAAAGATGAATATTACATTGCACTCCGCAAGTCACAGGAAACATTCAAAACTGACCACGACACCATTTCGCCGTGGCTGAATTTCTTTTTGTCCGTAGTGCGTGAGCAAGCTACAAAAGCTCTTTCGTATCTTCAGGAAGAAAAGATTGAGGATACTCTCTCCCCTAAGCAGTACGAAGTATGGAAATATATTTCAAGTGTGGGAGAGTCGGGCCCAGGTGAGATCGTGAAGGCAACAGGTATCGCACTTGGCACTGTTCGCCAAGCACTTAGAAGTCTAGCTGAGCTAGGCAAGATTAAGCGCGTTGGTCGCGGTCGAGGCACTAGATACATAAAAATATAATCTATGAGCAAGGACTACTCACAACTCAATAAAGAAGATCTGATCAAGCTCGTAGAAAAACTAGAGTCTCGGAAAAAGTACGGGCTTATTTGGGATGAGGAAAAAGTAAAAGAACAATTCGAGAAGGATGCGGAAAATGCATTGCCTGTTCTAAAGGAAATAAAAGGCAAAGAGATTAATGATAAAGATGACTCAAAACCTGTAAATATTTTAATTGAGGGAGATAACTATCACGCTCTTTCTGTTTTAAATTTCACGCATCAGGGTAAGGTCGATGTGATCTATATTGATCCGCCTTATAACACCGAGAATAAAGACTTCAAATACAACGACACTTACATCGATAAAAAGGATGCCTACCGTCACAGCAAATGGCTTTCGTTTATGAATAAGAGATTACGCTTGGCCAGCAATCTCTTAAAAGATAAGGGTGCGATATTTATTTCTATCAACGAAGA
>JACCDK010543858.1_pt1 | contig 12410 bp, 16 predicted proteins | sample 7445871 | NCBI WGS metagenome assembly JACCDK01 (sample SAMN15323436, study PRJNA562643) | freshwater metagenome | isolation source: river surface water | place: USA:Blue River Watershed | collected 2017-08-15
TTGCATATTTTAAATTAAAATAAGATATTTGCAAACCAATTCAACGGAATGGTCTTATAGCTCAGCTGGTTCAGAGCACCTGCCTTACAAGCAGGGGGTCCTAGGTTCGAATCCTAGTGGGACCACACTTAAATTACCAAAAACACCTTTCAAATCAAATGGAAGGTGTTTTTTTGTGCCCTTAAAAAAGTTTCCCAACCTGTTTCCCAACTTTTGGCCTGAAAATCAGATATTTTCACTTTTTTTTGAAAATAATTAAAGTTTTTTATCAATTTTTTATCGTTTGGGACATCAACCGCATATTTATTAGTGTTATCTGCCGAAGCATTTACAAACCTATCAGCTTACCGCTGTGTGGAACGGGTAACTTCCTATATGCGCAGACTTTGAAAGTTTCCAATGAATCTCCTCCACGCCCATCTGCGGTAACATCATATAGGGTTAAAAATCAAAATAAACTTTCTCGGGGGGCGTGAAAAGGATGGGGGAAAACTAACTAAGCTTTAAAGCTTTTGCTGAGGGAGCTAATATGGTTTCTAATTATACTTTAATTACTAATATTCTACTCTGAAGACTATTATTCTACTTTAACGATTATTGTTATTCTACTTTGAGGACATTAATTCTACTTTAAGTTCACATATAATCACAAAATTCTACTTTAACGATATTTATATATACAAATTCAACTTACACGACAATTATGACACTAACCATAGAACCACTGATACAAATTGAAGATTTAGGCAACCTATTGGGTATTACCCGTTATAATATTTACAAAAAGATTAAGCGCTCTAACTTCCCAAAAGGGTATAAACTGAATGGGAAACGATTCTTTAAGCCTTCAGAAATCCAATCTTATTATGAAAGCTTAGGCATAAAGATTGAGATAAATTAGTTTTCACTTAGGTTAAGTGTAATCAAAAGAAAAAATTTGTTTCAAATCTCATAATTACCAACTCATATATTTTGGCTATTTTTTGGTCATATAAAAATTATTTCAATGCATCATTTTTAAAAATTAGGTACAATGATAAACTCATATAAAAGTGCAATAAAACAATTAGATACCATAAATAGATATATGGAATCAAACACTTTATCACTTTTCTTTAATGCAGAGTTATATACATCTTTAATGGATATTAGAGACCGGTTAAAAAATGAGATAGATAAATTTGAAATGCTAGGGAATAGGCAAAACTCAAAATATGCCAAAGAGCTACGAAAACGTCAAATTAAATAATAACCAATTTGATTACTATGATTTCCATCCAAATTGATTCTTATTGATATTCTGACGATGAAAATATATAATAATTTCACCCCTTACTTATGTTTATATTTATAAAGAATTCATAAGTAAGTGAAAATTCATCTCAACCTAACTCATCTGCTCGATTAGGTTTTTTGAATAATGATTTTAATATTAATTTACTTTGATTTAACTCTGATAATTCTGATTCAGATAGAGTTTCAATCTCCGAATTACCAATTTTTCCAATAAATTGTTTGTGCCACTTTTCTTCAAATTCAAAAAATCGACATCCGTAAACCTTATAGAAAGCATTCCAATGTTCTAATAGTTCAAAGTCAGAATGAGATGGGTCTAATGGAACAACTAACTTATCCACATTTTCAATTCCATTCTTTGATTGTTCCTCGAAAATTTGATTGATAAATCTCTCAGATTCTACGATAAGATTATTTCGATTATGTTTAGAAAGCTTATTATTACTTTGAATTCTGTAGTCAAACCCCTCTGCTTTACCACCTTTACCTCCCTTTACCCATCCTCTCTTTATAGCTTTAACTTTTTTAGGCATTGCAATCCCTTTGCCAAAAAACTTTAGAATTGAATTATCAAAAAAAATACGGGATGAAAGTGGAAGTTTGTTGGCTCTACTTTGTATATAAACCTTACCTCCACTTTTAAAATATTCAATCCAACGGCTCTTTGCGAGAAAGTCAATTTGATGTAGTGTTTTATACCCTAAATCTTCGATTTTAAGATGTTTCTCTGATTGGTAAGGAGATTTAACACATCTCTCCAATTCGTGTCTTAGAATTGGGTTTTTTAACTTTTCAAAACCTCTATTTTTTATCTTTCCAATAGATGGGAAAGAGGATGGTTCTGAATCGGTTAAATCAAAAATTGAATTGATTTTCATTTCAATAGCAATTGCCTTAAATCAGAAACACTTACTTCTGAAATTCTATTATGAAGCATTCTATGGCAATTAGAACAAACTAAAGCCAAATCTTCTAATTTGGTTTCCTTTGAATCGCTAAACTTATTTAGCGGAACTATGTGATGACACTCAATAAACCCTTTCCCTAATTCCCCATAAGTTTTCTCAAAATCAAAACCACAACACTCGCACTCCAATTTCCCTTTTTCAGAAAACACCTTTGCCTTTTTTTTGCTAATTATTTTTCTGTCTCTTTCCCGCACTTTATGCATTTTATAAAGCACTTTCCCCTCCCTTACATTTTCTTCAATATCATCAGATTCAATAAAAGAAACGTTAGTTGAATAATTTAAACTTAAAGTAACTTTTTTAATGCCGTCTGCTACACCTCTTAATTCAATTAAATTCTCAAAATATTCATTGAATACGGCTTCATCTAATTTACTGTAAGATTCCATACCCTTTCCCGAATAATTTGGGTCTAAGGCTAAGAAATTTCCCAATTTTAGAGTTACTCCATTGGGGTTTCTAAACTTCTCCTCATCCGGCCTATTTGAATGAATAGGAAGCTTATTCAGTAATTCAGATAACTCAATGATTTTAGGATTATTACTTTCAATCGTACCTCTATTTTCGTCAAAATATAGATTCAAAGCCAAAATCACCTCATCACGCTCCCATTTTGGATTTCTCATTTTTAAAATGATTCGGGTTTGTAGTTTATAATATCCTCATCTATGGATTTATCAATTTGAAGAAATGTCGCACTAATGTAAAATTCAAATTCATAACTTTTCATTTCTCCATTTTGATTTTGAACAATATTAGGCTTTTTGATGAGGTAATAAAGAGACGCCTTCTTATTATCCCAACTAAAGTGTTTAATCCAATAGTCGTCTTTTTTATCTAATTCGTTTTTGGGGTTACCATATTTAATATTTAAATCTTTAACAATAAGTGAATCAAAATGTCTCAATTTTTTGTAATTCATTTCATAGCTCCATAATTTCCCGTCAATACTGAACCTACACAATTGGTTTTTATAGAAATACAAAATCAATTTATCAATATTTTCACCGTAAAAATCGAAATCATTGTTTTGTAAAATAACTCTCTTATAATCATTGATGATTGTTGTGTATTTAAAATCATTTTTTGCCGATTCCCTCATTCTTATTTCAAAATCTAAAGGCAAATCACCTTTTTTTGGATTATTTGAAAAATTGATTCTTTTATTTAATGCCCTTTCCACTTCCTCTTTTGACATACCCCAATATAGCTTATCAAATGCTTTTACATTTGTAGCTGTTGAATAAAACCATCGTTTTTCCTTTGACAAATAATCATTGAACGTGAATAAGCCCCCAATAAGCCCTATGGCAATAATGGAGATTATCCCGATTTTAAACTGTTTAGTTACCTTCATAATTAAAGTTTCATTTTAGCCATTTCCTTCAATAGTAAATCGAAATTCAAAATTACTCTACCTTCAGCAATCTCTTTAAAATGATTTGCTAAAATACGTTTAATTACCGGCTTAGTTAATTCCACCATAGCAATTTTCAGTTTGTTTGAATTCAATTCTTCCCCACTTAATGCTTTTCCAATTCTTCTATACCATTTTGGGCAAACCTCTTTCATAAGTTTCAAATTCTCAAATCGTTGAGATTTCAAAATTATTGTTTTTGTATTGGCTAAGTTCTTTGTTCTATACTTAAGATAGCATTTAGGATACTCTGCTATAATAAACTCCTTATGTAAATGCCTATTTTCTTCCTTATTTCTAACCTTATTTTTTCTTAATGTTTCCATATAGTAAACATCTATTTCGTGCTCAGCTTTCAGATATTCTATCCTCCTAAATATGGGAGATGCTTTGAGCTGATTTAAACGTATTTTATCTAATCTTTTGGCATTATCCTTTTGTAATTGTTTCAACAATTTGTCGTTCTCCTCAATTACTTTGTGGTGATGATTTATAGCCTTCGATAAATTCTGAAAGGTATTCACATCCTTTCGCTCAGAATCACTCAACCCCCAATAGGTTTCTTTATCCAACCAATCCATTTGGACCACCCAACGTGGCTTATTCAGCTTCGCCATTTATTATGATTTTAATCTAAAAATAATCAAAAGATGGAAGAAAAATTAAAATAAAACTTCGATTCAATAATAAGTGATTTTTAAATGATTTTGCTACAATCAATTTCAAAAATCATTTTGTAGCCCTATATAACTAAGAAATTGCATAGTAATCAGTTCACTAACCTAAACAATAAATTTATGTGTGCAATCATCAATATTAATCAACCTTTAATTTATGTAAAGTCCAATAAATCGGGTGAAAATCGGAGAGAAAAATGGGAGAAAAAAGAATCACTCAAATCACCAATCATAATTTCAAAGAAATGTCCATTTACTGAGGAAATGGTGCCATTTTATGTGAATTCAAAAAAAGAAGAGAGAGAATTGAACTTAATTTTGAATGAATTGAGATTTGAGGCGAAAATCAATTATCAGAACCAATTTTTAATGGCTGCTTAGATTTCAAATTAATAAAAACCAATTTATGAAGTATCAATAAAAAGTGAATTTAATCTTTCACCAACCTTTTGACCTTCATTACTAATTTAGTTGAGGTGTCCGTTAATTTAGCAATCTCTCTAATAGTATAGCCTCCGCGAGTTACCAATTTACTAATTTCCTTAACGGATGGCTTATTCATAAAGGTGCTTTTGGTTTCAATAGCACCTTCCTTACGGCCAAACTTCACACCACGCATTCGAGCTGCTACTCTGCCCGCATCTAATCGTTCGGCAATCGATTCTCTTTCAGATTCAGCTATCGATGAAATAATAGTTGAAACTAATCTGAAGATTGGATTGGGCTTTCCATCTACTATAGAAGATAGGCCGAGATTTTCAATAACTAAATTAACACCATACTTCTCACATAGTTTAATTGTGGAAAGAGCATCGATGGTGGAACGACCGATGCGGGAGGCCTCCTCAACACATAGAGTTGTTATTTTACCATTTACAATATCAGCAATAATACGAGCTCCCTCTTTACGTTCTGAAAAGGGAATAGTGCCAGAGGCCTGTTCTATGTAAATCTTATCATATTTAGTTTCTGAGAGAAGTTGGCGGTCAGCCTTTTGAGAAACTGATGAATAACGGATGTATTTTACTATCATATTTGTATGCCTTTATTATTGTAATACAAATTTACCACAAAAGTTTCATAAATACTAATTTATGAGCAATGAAGGCCCTTTTTGGCTAAAGAGTTTGTGGGAGGTTATTGTAAAAGTTTAAGGAACACAATCTTCGTTCTTATTTACACTTAAATATGTAGTACTGATTAGGTTATATATCCAACTTAACCTATTTCAATTTTTATATTCTAAAAAGAATGTTTAATATGCAATTCTTAAAACAAACTAAAATTTTATGAAAAGGCTTTTATTGATTTTTATATTTTTGGGAATTTCCCAATTCTTATATTCGCAAACTATAATTGGTAGCGTAAAGAGAGGGCCATTCCTAATTGCAGAGCTTTCTGTGAATAAAACCGATTCCTCTGATGTTTTCAAATTACGATATTTGGATGCCTCCACTGATTTATTAAAATCAACATTATTGAAAGTTAATCAAAGTAAGATAGAGGAGTTGTACATCTTTTTCTCAAAAATGATGGAAGGAAGCAATGGTTCGAGCGGTGATTTTCAAATTGGAAATGCTACATTTAATGCAACTACTCAAAAAATGGTTGGCTTTAAGAATATATTAATTACAATAAATGAATCAGCCAATTTCGGTTTGAATCAAAAAGAGATTAATAAACTATTTGGTAAGTAAAACTTAGAATAAAAAGGAATACAACTTTTATAGGGTAATTCAAAAACTGAAATTACAACAATGATTTAATTTTATTTAAATTCTTCAAATTTGTATAAAAACCAATTCGAAGATGCCCAAAACCAAATATCGAACACAATCTTTCGAAAAAATAAAAGGCATATAAAATCAAAAACAATACGCACATAAATAAAAATACGGAGACAATCGTATTATCTCCGTATTTCAATGTCGATAAACAACCTTCGAATATCCAAATAACTGTTTTATAGGAATTAATTAAAATTTGGCAAACTATTAAAAAACAAAATGCACCCCTACGCAGTATAAAAAATTAAAGTTATGTTGAAAAACTCCTTTAATATTTCTTTAATCTTTTAAATTCAATTTAAAGAAATCAATATTTCAAATCATAAATTAAAGCAGTAGAAACAACTTTCTCTATTAACTGACGTAGGTAGTATCGTCTGCCCTCCAATTTCTCAAAATTCACTTCACTTTTATTACCATAAGTTCTAACCTTAACAGCATAGAATATCCCATTCTCCTCATCAGAATTAAATGAAACAAAATTATCTGTAATAGCATATTGATAATTGTCTTCCCAAATCAAAGTTGATTTAAAACCTTTTACCCCAAAAACAGTCGCTCTATTTAAATCTTTTTTGTGGACAAATATATCAGTTCCGTCCGCACCTTTATTCAACTCCCCAACAATTACATCATCCATTTTACTATCACTTTCTACATCAATTTTTATTTTTTTACTATTATACTGTGGTTTAAAAATTGTAAATTCAGTTGTAATATTGTCAGAACTTACGTTTTCATACCTTCCTACCCCCGCTTTAATAAATAAAGAGCTATTGGGAATTATATATCTAAGTGAAAATTTCTTAAATCCGGAAGACTTCGCATCTTTTCCGCTAAATATAGAAATGGAGGGCTCCCCGTATTCGAATGCTTTAACCGGGTCAGAAGCTATTTCTAAAGATTTAAGTCTTTGCTGTGAATCAGCATATTTGACATTTTCTAACCTATTTGCTTCCCTCTGTGCATTGGCCATACTTAATGCCCCATAATCAATTGTTCTTATTGTTCTATTTTCGTACACATTCCCACTAATATTTACATTTTGGTTAATATTTGCATTTACTTTTTGATTAACATTCAAATTATAATAGTTTGAATATTGGGCTTCAATTTGGTGTGAAAAAACAAAAAAAATCAATAGGGCCGAGATGAGGTTTTTCATAATTAGGGGTTATTCTGTTTTTAGAATTTTAGTTTACTATTGAACTGTATCTTTCTTCTCAAATTCTTTTTTGAACACATAATGATAAACGTCCTGTCCACCGGTAGTAATTAGAAAAGCATTTACGAGCTTCCAACCATCCGTTCCCAAAAAGTTTAATGCATCAATCATAGAATTAAACTTCTTAGCACTCCCATCTTCATTTTTTACTCTATTGTCTTTCCAAATACTTTTTACTTCTCCATAATCTATAATAATGTTTACTTTATTGCTGAATGGTCTGGCCACTCCTACAACTTCACAATACTGCTCAACTTTTTCAATTTGAGCATTTGAAACGAAAGCGAATAACATTAAAGCAACAATCATCAAATTTTTCATTTTAGATTTATTTAGGGTGAAATTATTTTTTCAAAAGTAATCTTAAGGTTTCTTTTAGTTGTTGGGCTAATTCTATAGTTCGCATTTCATTCTTTCTCAATTTCAATAGCTTCCAAATGCCACCTTTGGAAATTGGATTAACCAAAAGAGTATATACTACTAACACATAAAACCAATGTTTGGGAGAAGAAGAGTAGTTTGTACTTAAATATATTGAACTTAATCCAAATACCGCCCAAAAGTAACTCCCGAATAATTTAGGGAAGAGAATAATCCTATCTAAAGCTAATAGAGATAATGGGAAGGCAATTTTCTGTAATGTAGAAAGTGGAGGCACCGTTAATTCATCTACTATTAAACCATAATCCAACTCTTCTAAAAACTCATACAAATCTGTTTTCTTTTGAGATATTATTTCCGCTTTATCTTTATCTCCTAATTCAATCAAAGCGTTCTCAACCTTTATTAAACCCTTTGTAGTATCAACTACCTTTTCAGCCAAATAACTAATTTCGTATAAGCTAATTTGGTTATCATCCTTAGCAGTGGATACTAACTCAAAGAAGGCATTATACATATTTTGCCCGCTATTAAATGTAGCAACTACTCCCTTCACCTCAAATTTCTCTAAATACTCATCTAATTTTGTTTCGTAATTATACCCACCACTTTTCTTAATAGAGTTCGATGAAGTAACTGAAATGGGAGTAGAGTGGGTATTTCCCATTAAAGAGTTTGAAATAGCTTTACCATAGTTTCGGCCTATTTCTCGCACAATTGCATTCGAAAATGTATTACCTAATCCCATATCTCATCAATTAAATTTTATCATCGGATTTTCTATTTTGGTCATCTACGAACCACGATGCAAAAAAGCCACTCATTGTAGCAAATAGTCCACCTCCTACAATCATCAATATCACACCAACAATTCTCCCTTCAGTAGTAACGGGAAATTTATCGCCATAACCAACTGTTGAAATTGTAGAACACGCCCACCAAATCGCATCTTCTGCCGTTTTAATATTACTATCGGGAGCATCTTCAAATTGCAAAATTGAAATAGAGGAAAATATCAAAGTTAAAATTGCGATGACTGCAACTGTTGTGAAAGCTCCATTTGATTTTTTCTTATAGATATGATTGATAATATGTTTTGTAGACCGAAATGCTCTTAATATTCGAATTAGCCGAATAAGCCTTAACAACCTCCCAAATCGAAGTGCATCAAAAGTTGGAATGCTACTAATCAAATCAATCCAACCCCATTTCAGAAATTGAAGTTTGTTTTCTGCTTTGTAAAACCTACTGAAGAAATCAACTAAAAAGAAAACACAGATAATATTATCAATGAAATCTAAAACTTTAATTACCTCTGCCGGCAGAGTAAAGATTGTTTGAATAATGAATATCAGCAATACATATACTGATAAGATTATCGCAATAATATTGAGGGAGGTTAATGTATTCTTCTCACTGATAATCGTTTCATTTTCTTCCATCGTTTCTAATTAACCCCCGTGTTGCCAGCAGTATCCATTAGAACGAGCTGTTCGAGAACACCGCGTTCCTTTTTTAGTAGTTGCTGAGCATTGAGAGGATGATTGATATTTAGGCTTACTTTCGGATTTTTCAGTAGTTTTCTCTTCTGTTGTAGAACTCTTTTGAGAAGATGGAGAAGTTGTAGTGGCAGTAGAATTGGGTACATTTTCGCCATTTCTAAATTGCTCTAAAATCCTTTTTAATACATTGATTTCAAATCGCAAATCTTCAATCTTCGCTCCTAAATCTAAAATACGATTTTCATACTTAATAATTGATGTTGATAAATCAGTAGATAATTTCTGATTTTCAGATTGCAACTTCTTAACATTTTCTTTTAAGTCGTATATCTCTACTCTTATATCAGTTTTCTGTGCTACTGATTCAAAACTGAAAATAAAACTTAGTAAAAAAACTGCCTTAATTAGATTATTCATAATATTTGCCGTTTTCATCTATACCACCCAAAAATCCATCTTTAATTGCATTAGGGTGTGTTTTTGAGAATGATTCAGAACTATTAGCTTTATATGCTTCTTCGGTTGAATATGCTGAAATCGAAACCCATCCTTCAACATCCATAATTCCCCTAAAAGCTTTTTCTCTTTCACTGCCCTTAACCTCTTTTGATAATGTAGGAATAAGAACTTCCCCAAATTTCCCTTTCCCGCTAATTAAATCCACTGAGAACAATGTAGTATATTGAGGCAATACCACTTCAGCTTTGGTTTCTTCCTTTTTGGTTTCTCCACATCCAATGTTTAACAAAAGGATAGTAATTGCAAATAGTATCTTTTTCATACATAAATTAAAGTTATACCTAACTAAATTTAGAAATTCATAACTAATTTGTCCAAAATCATTTACATTTCAAATATAACTTTATTTATCGGCAATTTATTTGCGGAGGCTTTATACTAATCAACTGAATCCGTATTTATCTAAAAGGAGCTCTACCCTATCATCATAAGCTCCTTTTTCTAATATTCCTTCATCTAACATTTGCTTTAATTTAGATAATTGGGATTTCAAATCTTCATCAACTGCTGAGAAAATAGAATTGGGTTTTTCTTTGTTTGAAACTTTTTTTTCATCCTCAAAAACAAAATCAAACAATGATTTTAATTTATCATCATTTGAACCCACATATCGGCCAGTAATCCCCTTTGCCGTATGTCCTAATTGTCGTGCCAAAGAATAAGCATCAACACCTCTCCTATTTGCCAAAGTAGCGTGTGTCTTTCGGGCAATATGAAATGATAGAGCGGAAGACAAAGGTATTTTACCCCTATCAACTACTTTCCCACTCATTTTAACGTAATCAACTAAATTCCTTAAACCCACGTGATGTCCAATCAACTTTAGGTACTTATTAACATAATTTAGATAGTGGTGGCGTGTACTTAATACTGCTTTACACGGCAATGGAAAAACGAATTGAGATGAGCTCTTTCCATAGGTATATTTATGCCACAATTTCCTCGATAAAGCATTTTCAACTATTTCTACGGGCATTGATGTTTTCTTTTGGAAAACGGAGAAAATCCGAGTTTTGTAATTAAAATCTGCTACTCTCATATTGATTACATCTGAATACCTCAACGATGTTGCAACCGAAAACAAAAGCATATCTTTAATTACTTCAAAAATTGTAAAGTAGTTAAACTCCCCTTTGGGTACTTCAGATTCAATTTTCCCTTTTGAATCTCTAATAGCATAGCCTAATTCATCTTTAACGGTCTCTGTCTTCTCTTCAACAATAATATAGCTTTCATTAGGCCAATCTTCATAATACTCCATATAAGAAGGTATTTCATCAGATTTTTGTTTGCTTTGTTTGAAATCAAATTTGTTAAAAAAGTAAAGCTTCTTTATTTCTGATTCCTCGATTATTATAATTGGTTTATAATTTGTGTTTAATGATGTATGGTAATCAATATAAACATCAGAAACATAACCATTCTTTTTAGCCCACCTCAAAAACTGCCTAAATTGGCTGATTATCTTTGAAATAGTAGCATTGCTATATGATTCAGAAACTAAATGATTTTGAAATCTTTTGTATAATTCATCATTAACATCTCGAAAATGTAATTCATTTCGATATTCCTTCTGAATGAAAGTTGAAATTAAATTTATCCTAAACTTTATTGAGCGAGAATATGAGGTACGTTTGGCAACTTCAGATTCAACATACTTTTGAGCAACATATAATAACGGATGCCTATCTATTGCTAACTTAATTTTAGATTCAAAATATGTATCCTCCTTAAAACGTTTCATTTCCAACTTAACATACTCAGCTAATGGAGATAATCCATTTGTTTGAAGATTGAAGATTGCCCGTTTTACATCCTCTCTAAATAATCTCAATATTTCATTTTTCTGAATGTAATCCGCATCAGTTTTCTTTATCGGATTATCCCGCTTTCCATCACCAAAATTACTTTTGAGGCATTTAATTCCCGTAGATAGTTCAATTCCCTTTGTTTTATAATGGTATATGAGTGTAATATAATCTTTACCTTTTACCTTCTTACATTTGAAATATGGGTCCATAGCTTTAATGAAAAATCAAACATACTCTATATTAGGAAACTTTCCCAAAGAAATCGGGAAACTTTCCTAAAAAGGGAATCGTTTTTAATAGCTAAAAGAGACTTAATTAACTGATAATCAACATATTATAAGATATTTAATTTGATAAAATTAGTTGCTAGTGGGACCACAGAAACCACCTCAAACGAGGTGGTTTTTTTATTTTAATCCAATTCTTTACTCGACTAACACATAATTCTTACTACGGCCGCCGGCTAGATCCTCCCTTAGGATTCCTTTTTCGATTAGGTCTTTTATGTCGCGCAAGGCGGTGTCGTGGGAGCATTTGGCGATTTTAGCCCATTTAGAGGTACTTAGGTGGCCATCGAAGTGGTCAAACAATTTGTTTAAAAGGATTCTTTGGCGTTCATTAATAGGGGTTTTGTCCATTTTATGCCAAAATTCTGTTTTCACCATCAACGAGCGGAGCTGTGATTCCGTGTCTACTAGCGCTAAGTGCACACAGTCTAGAAACCACTGCATCCAATCCGTGATGTCCCCGTCGCTGTGTTGGACCTTTTGCAAGGTGGCATAATAGTTTTTTTTCTGGATCAGCATTTGACTGGACATACTGTAAAA
>JACCDK010479886.1_pt1 | contig 12408 bp, 13 predicted proteins | sample 7445871 | NCBI WGS metagenome assembly JACCDK01 (sample SAMN15323436, study PRJNA562643) | freshwater metagenome | isolation source: river surface water | place: USA:Blue River Watershed | collected 2017-08-15
AAAGTCACTGACCGAAATCAGTGGTTTTCACACTTAATTGAACAGCACTAGTGATGTTGGTTCAATTTGTAAGAAGGCATACTTTATTTTTTTGATTGATTTGAACAACAAAAGCGAAAGCCATGGCCTAGGCAAAGTCCAGGGAGTAGTGAAAGCTACACAAACCGGAATCCTTTGGTCCCAGGTTCAAGTCCTGGTGGGCCCACCAAATATTAGAAAAGCCACCTTCGGGTGAAATTTTTGCAAATCAATTTGTGAAGAAGTTTTCTTTTCAATAAAGTTGAACAACTGGTAGTCGAGCTTAGGTGACGGTAATTACTCGAATTTAGCTCTCAAAGTTAAATTTAATTCGAAGAATCGAGCGCCTGCCGCAGCACACCTGGTACATACGCAGACCTTGCCTATAGCTGAGTCAGGTACTTGAACCATCACAGAGAGCGTAAATACTGTATCCGTGCTAAAGCAGCTCCCAAGTTCGATACCTGTAACTTTAGCTTTGTTCATTGCGCAAAAAGTCTGTTCTTGACAGATGATTCAGCGAGTTGGATCAATAGAGTGCAACAGCACTTTCATTGCTTGTATAGAAATACAAATAGTTTTTGGGAGTTTATGTCTTGGCTTGACCAAGCCATTGAAAATTGCATTCCTGACAGTGAATCGGATGAGTGCTGCAATGAATACTTAAATTTAAATGCGAGCCCAAAATAGTTAATCCGAAGGTTGATCTAATTTATTCAACTGGCTACAAAAAAGGACCAAGTGAAAACAGCGATCTGAATTCAAGAGTTTTCAATTCCTATGGATTAACCGCATGTGTGGGCCTAAAGCTTGAGCGAGAAGGAGCGCTGTGCGATATCGGCTACGCTATACCCTAGCGCAGTATTTTGATGCTTTAGGAAGCAGAAGTGGTAAGGCACTTGTGGTGCGGAGGGGACAGTTTTCACAAGATGCAACTGGCCGCGCTCGATTTCCTGGGTGAACATTGGTATTGGCAAGCAGCTGATCCCTATCCCAGCGGAAATTAGCCCAGCAAGGGCATTAACGTTGTTTCCACCATAGATGCGATCAGGTTGCACACCTGCGTTTTGCCAAAGAAGCGCACACAACTCTGTGATGATGGACTTGGAGCTCTGTTCAATGACTGTGTGCGTTGCCAGCTCACGCAAAGAATAAATCTTCGTTTTGTCAAAGGTGCCGGGTGCAGCAAACCATCCGAATGGCACCGTACCCAGTGGCATGCGCACTAACCCTTCAACATGAGGAGGGTCTGGCAGAATCGCGAAATCCAGTCGCCCATCTAGTAGGCCTTGTCGAAGCGAGGTCGATAGATCAATCTCTGGTTGTATGGTTACGCTAGGGTAGACATCTTTCATTTCTCTAATGAAACGTCGAAACCAGGTAAGTGCAGTTAGTTCAGTCAGACCCACATTCATCAAGCGGGCTGGCTGATGAGTAGCGCCCTTGAGCAAGTCCAACTCCTCCAAAAGATCAAACAAGCGCTCACATTCACGCATCAGTTCACGCCCTTTTTGTGTAACGGCATTTTTTCGCCCACCGCTCTCAAATAAAGGTGATGTGGAGATAGCTTCCACTTCCTGAAGTCGCTTGGTTGCAGCGGATTGAGTGATGTAAAGCTTTTCCGCCGCTTTGTTCAGAGTTCCAAGGCGCGCAACCCAATAGAAGGCTTGGATTTGCTTGATGGTGAGCATTTAGTTGGACTGTGGAATAGGCATTGCGTGGAAGGGCGTATTGAAGTCGCAGCATTCTTGCGCAATTTTAATTATTGCCCGGTGGAAGGCTGAAACAATGTCAATTCGAGCGATAGCCACATATTTCAACTCGGGGGAATCTACGGGAATTTGCACTTCCTGTAGCCGTCCACTTTGAAGTGCATCCGATGCAACCGCCCGCGGCAGGTGCGCAATACCTAAGCCGGCAGCGGCAATGCCGGACAATGCGCTCAGGCTGTCACTCTGTATGACGTTAGCTGGAATAATGGATTGCCCAGAAAGCCAAGTGTTTAGCAGCTTACCAGCCCCAGTTGATACACCTTGAAGCAAAAGTGTTTGGCTTTCCAATTCATTTAAAGTCAAGCTGGCTGATGTTAGTAGTCCTGTCGCACAGAACCACCCCGTACGAGCAGTTCCTACTGGAATTCGCGCCATCTCGACAGTGCGCCCTTCATCGATCACCATCGCCACACTTAGTCGACCCATGCGTACGGCTTCGAACAACTGAGGTGAAGATCCGACTTCTAGTTCTAAGAGGATCTTCGGGTAGTGCATGCGTATTTGACTGACGAAGCTAGGCACCCATGTTACGGCTGCCAGTTCTGTAACGCCAATGCGAAGTTTTGGCGCTACCAATTCAGCTCTGCAGAATTGCTCTGCGAGGTTGGCACGTTGCCGCAGTATTGAACGCGCAACGCGGAGAGTGTCATGCCCGGCGGGGGTTAATTTTGCGTTCCGCTGGTCGCGCGTAAAAAGTGGTTGCGAGAACATCGCTTCAAATTCTTGAATCAGACGTGAAACTGCAGATTGCGAGGTGTTTAGGCTCCTTGCTGCGCCTTTGAACGACCCCATGTCGACTACTGCGACAAAGGCTTCAAGTTCACGAAATGTTGTCATAGTCGTTGTGGTTAGCGATAGGTTTAAATGCCATTATGGAATTTAATTTTATCTAAAAATATCTCTTTACGGAATAAAAAAAATCTCAGAAGATCTCCAACGTCTGTGAACAATTTCTTTTCTTGTCACTGAATGCGGCTCACTGATATTCCATCCTCCAAACTTTGAAAGCGATGATCATGAAATTCGGCAATCTAATCTCTTCACTGGCCCTTGTTGGTCTTTTACCAGTCGCTGGTGTAGTCCACGCTGACCAACTGGACACTATCAAAGCCAAGAACACGCTTGTGTGCGGGGTGGTCGGCACACTAGAGCCTTTCGCCTTTCAAGACACAGCCTCACGTGAGGTAATCGGATACGACGTCGACTTTTGTAAGGCGGTGGCGGGCAAAATGGGCTTGAAGGCCGAGCTGAAAGTGATTTCCCTTGAGGCACGTATTCCTGAGCTCACGCAGGGGCGAGTGGACATCTTGGCGGCAGTGTTGGGCTACAACCCTGCTCGTGCAGAACAAATCGCATTCTCTAAATCTTACTTTGTAAGCAACCAATCGATCGCTGCTAAGAAAGGCGCATTTAAGCAGCGCGATGACCTAGCCGGCAAACGTGTAGCTACCATCAAAGGTTCAAGCAATATCCCGTTGATGCAGAAAGTTGTACCCACGGCGCAACTGGTGAGCTACGACGATGCACCCTCGGCTTTCACCGCTTTGGTGCAAAACAAGGTTGAAGGTTACGTACTGTCCGAATCGCTGATGCGTCGCTTTATCTCCAAGCTTGGCGATAGTTCTAGCATTGAAGTGTTGAGTCCACCTGTCGGCCGAGAACAATGGGGTCTAGGCTTACGGAAGGGAGAACCCGCTCTGGAAAAGGCAGTTAACGATGCACTGGATTCGCTGGAAAAGTCAGGTGAAGTCCAAAAGATTTTCGACAAATGGATGGGCCCCAACACTATTTACCAGATGAAACGCGACTTCACAATCGAACAGATTAAAGGTTGATCTCGTTAACGAGAACGTAGAGGCCGTCATGTCCATCAGTCTGAATTTCAGCTCGCTCTTGGCGGCCCCTCATCTCGATCACCTTATCGCAGGTATAAAGTACACAGGACTTCTAACTGCGGGCAGCTGGCTCTTGGCGTTCGTTCTCGGTGTGGCGCTGGCCACTATTCGGGTAAGCGGCAGTGCAGTTGCCGAACGGTTTGTAGCCGCCTGGGTTTCCTACCAACAAAACGTCCCAATGCTTGCACACTTGTTTGTTTGGTATTTCGGCATCCCAACTCTACTACCCGATACAACGCAGACATGGATCAATGCCCATAACGGTGAACTTATCTTTGCATCCATCGCTATCGGCCTGTGTATGTCTGCTTATTTCTGTGAAGACGTACGTAGCGGATTACGCGCGGTACCTTACGGTCAGCATGAGGCTGCCCGGTCTTTGGGACTGAGTTTCCTTAAAACAATGCGTTTTGTGGTGCTACCGCAGGCCATGCGCACGGCGCTACCACCCTTCATCAACCATACGGTGATTCTTTTTAAAAACACGAGCCTAGCGATGGCTCTGGGCGCTGCAGAAATGACTTATGTCGTGCGCGAAATCGAGAATCAGACTTTTCGCACTTTCGAGGCCTACACGCTTGCCACTGCTTTTTACCTCGCAGTTTCCCTTGGCTTGATGGGAATAGGCGCACTCATTGCCAAGCGTTTGCAGATCCCCGCGAGATAAGCCATGCAAGAAATTTTTCGTGACCATTTGTCATCGTTGCTATTCGGGCAGTATCCCAATGGCCCGCTGGGTGGCTTGGCGCTGACACTGATTTTGTCTGTCATTGGACTAGGGTTAGCCTTTCCTTTGTCTATTGCGCTTGCACTCTGCAGAATTTCTCCTTGGGTCGTCTTACGGTGGCCCAGCACAGTCATTGTCTACGTAGTTCGGGGAATCCCGTTAGTGATGCTGGTCTTCTGGAGCTACTTTTTAGTTCCAGTTTTAATAGGCCGACCTACAAGTGCCTTCACAACACTGGTGGTCACACTGGTGATTTACCAAGCAGCCTATATGTCAGAGATAGTGCGGGCCGGTATTGAAGCTTTGCCAAAGGGACAAACTGAAGCTGCGCGCTCATTAGGTTTGAGCTACTTGCTCATGATGCGAAAAGTGATTCTTCCGCAAGCTCTTTACAACATGTTGCCTAGCCTAATCAGTCAGTTCGTTTCCACCATCAAGGAAACATCAATTGGTTACGTGATCAGTGTGCACGAATTGACATATTCGGCCAACCAGGCCAACTCAGCATTACTGACTAAACCGCTTGAGGTATTCGTAACACTTTCATTGGTCTATTTCTGCGTCTGTTACACCTTGACTCAAATCGCACAGTTTGTAGAAGTGCGTGTCGAGCGACGTAGGACCCGCGTTTCTCCTTCTCCAGGAATCTCTAATGATCCGCTTTTCCAAAGTCAATAAATGGTATGGTGAGTATCACGCTCTTGTAGACGTAACTCAAGAGGTCACAAAGGGCGAGGTCGTCGTAGTGTGCGGTCCTTCAGGATCTGGTAAATCCACGCTCATTCGAACTGTGAACCGGCTCGAAGATATACAAGGGGGAGAAATTTACCTCGAAGGTCGTAACGTACAAGATGAAAAGTTGGACATCAATCAGTTCCGAACTCGCGTAGGTTTTGTATTCCAGTCTTTCAATCTGTTTCCGAACATGTCGGCTATTGACAATATCTGCCTTGCACCTCTGCATGTTTCAGGAAAATCCAAGACGACAGCGCGGGATAAAGGAATGGCTCTGCTTGACCGGGTAGGCCTAGCACACAAGGCTAACTCTTACCCTCAACAACTCTCGGGCGGTCAACAGCAACGAGTTGCTATCGCTCGTGCCCTGGCAATGGAGCCGCCTGTAATGCTTTTCGACGAGCCAACCAGTGCGCTAGATCCTGAGATGGTCGGTGAGGTATTGAATGTCATGAAGTCTTTGGCTAAAGAAGGCATGACCATGATGTGCGTGACACACGAGATGAATTTTGCGCGCGAAGTCGCCGACCAGGTTTGGTTCATGGATGAGGGGCAGTTGATTGAGACAGGCAAGCCCGATGCTTTCTTTTCCAATCCTCAGAGTGAGCGTGCTATGCGCTTCCTGTCAGACTTGCGCTCGCACTGATCGCCATTCATGTGTTTCTCCTCACCCAGGCCAACAGTCGCTATTGTCGGTGGAGGCATCATCGGCCTATCTTCGGCTTTGCACTTACAGCGCGAAGGTTTTGATGTAACTGTCATCGAGCGGGATGCGCTCATGCAGGGCTGTTCAGCTGGTAATGCAGGTTACCTTTCCGAAGCAAACATCTTTCCACCAGCTACACCCGAGATGCTTTGGCAGTTGCCAAGATTGATGTTGTCCAAGACTGGTCCTCTCGTTATCCGGCCTAGCTATGCATCTTGCATGCTTCCTTGGGGGCTGAGAGCATTATCTGTTTTGCGGCCCAAGGCGTTGACCAGGGTGACGGACACGCTTGCTGTAATGACTCGTCTGGCCTTTTCCTCTATGGCAGATCTTGCGGCGTCCGCCAGTGCTAGCAATCTACTGTCACGTGATGGCGGCCTGGTTGCCTTTAAAACCGAGCAAGCCCTCCAAAAAAAGGCAAGATCGCTGGATCTTTGGAATAACTTCGGGCTTCCAGTTCGACGGCTATCTGCCAATGAGGTCACAGATCTTGAGCCAGCACTATCTCCCGAAATTATTGGTGGATTGTTGTTCGAGAATTCTGGTCGCTGTAGCAACCCACAGGCACTGGGACTTCAATATGCCGACGCTTTGGTTATTCGAGGAGGGCGCGTTCTGCTAGATGAAGTGCGTGCGATAAGCCCTCAAGAATCCGGAATCATCAGCGTTGAGGGAAAGCTTGAAACACGGCAATACGACCGCGTTGTGGTCTGCGCGGGTTACTGGAGTGGGGCGCTGATGCGGAAATACTTTCCCCAAGTACCGCTTGCATCTGAGCGCGGCTATCACCTCATGCTGCCGAATTCAGATGTGTCATTAACACGCCCAGTTGTATTTGGCGAGTCGCATTTCGCTGCAACGCCTATGGACGGTGGTCTGCGACTGGCTGGTACGGCTGAATTCGCTCGAAGTGATGCACCACCTGCGTGGGAGAGAGCGCACATGTTGATTGCAATGGCAAGTCAGTATTTGCGCAGTTTGAACGGCGCCGAAGCCAAGCCTTGGATGGGTATACGGCCATCGCTGCCAGATGGCCTACCTGCCATCGGTAAGGTGCCCGGATCATCGTCAATCTACTACGCCTTCGGTCATGCTCATAACGGACTAACTTTGTCGGCCATCACCGCGCGCTGTGTTTCGGCGCTGATTAGTGGGGCATCACCGCCCATGGATCTGTCGCCCCTGTCTCTGGATAGGTTTAATTAAAGACAACTGTCACGCACTGCGTGATTCTAAATTTCAAAGGAAATCATCATGGCTCTGCCTGTTCGCTATCCCTCACCTCTCGCGGCGCCGCTGTCCAAAGCAGTGCGCGCAGGCGATTTCTTGTTCCTTTCAGGGCAAACTCCAAAAAATGCTGACTTAACGCCACTGCGAGGCGACGTTCAGACGCAGACGCGTAACGTGCTCGATGCTATCAAAGCGAGTTTGGCCGAGCATGGTTTGGGTATGGAGCATGTTGTCCGCGCGACCTGTTGGCTCTCCGACATCAAATTTATGAAGTCATTTAACGAGGTGTACTCGTCATATTTTCTTGAGGGTCTACCGGTTAGAAGCACTGTCGAGGCTAAGTTGTCTCAGGATGTAGATGTTGAGATTGAAGTGACAGCCTGGTCACCCTTAAAAAAGGACTGAAAAATGAGCACAAATATGTTTGTTGTTGCCTCGCGACTAGGCAAGGTAAAACCCTCGGCCAGCATTGCAGCTAAAGCAAAAGCTGACGCATTGCGTGCGGCCGGCCGCACTATCATTGACTTCACGGTCGGAGAACCTGACTTTCCTACGCCAGCGCATATAGTTGAAGCTGGCACGCAGGCATTGCTAGCTGGGCACACGCGTTATACCGCGTCTGCTGGAACGATACCGCTTCGCAAAGCGATTATTGGTAAGCTGCAACGAGAAAACGCTCTGTCGTACGAAATTTCAGAAATTGTGGTTGGCAGTGGTGCCAAGCACATCATCTTTAACGCATTCACCGCCTCACTGAATACGGGTGACGAAGTCGTGATACCTGCACCTTACTGGGTTTCATACCCAGAGATGGTGTTGATCAATGGAGGCGTTCCTAAGATTGTGGATTGCCCGGCAGAAAAGGGATTCAAGATCACTCCAGACGCTCTAGAGGCTGCCATTACACCGCGCACTCGCTGGCTGGTTCTTAACTCTCCGAATAACCCAACCGGCGCTGTTTATTCGGAGGACGATCTGCGCGCTCTAGGAGAAGTACTGCTTCGGCACCCACAGGTATGGGTCATGACCGACGAGATATATGAGCATTTCATCTATGGCGGTGCTAACCACGTCTGCATCCTCAATACAACGCCCACGCTACGTTCTCGAACATTGATCATCAACGGTTTATCCAAGGCGTTTGCGATGACAGGTTGGCGTATTGGTTATGGAGCCGGTCCGACTGAATTGATCAAGGCAATCACGCTGCTGATTACCCAAAGCACCACCTGCGCGACCTCTGCCGCACAAGCCGCTGCATCGGAAGCGTTGAACGGCTCACAGGACTGCGTAGCTGAGGCTGCGAAGTTGTTCGAAAGCCGTCGTGACCGAATGGTTCAGCAATTAAGTGCTATCGATGGCATTTCGTGTGATTTACCTCCGGGCGCCTTTTATGTATTCGCTTCGGTTGCTGGCCTGATCGGCCGCTCGACCCCCGACGGCAACATATTGAATACCGATCAGGAAGTAGCCAATTTTTTCATTGAAAAGGCTGGCGTGGTCACTGTTGACGGTACTTCTTATGGACTTTCACCGTACTTGCGCTTTTCATTCGCTACAGCCACCAGCGAGATCGACCGCGGATGTGTTGCTCTCGCAGCGGCGATAACTGAGCTGCACAAGCCCTGACCCATTTCTACCTAAGGAGACCCCATGAGTTATCAATCCACTGCTGAATTCAGCCGTGTCACCCCTGAGCAAATTGCCCGCGCACGGCAATTCCAAGCGGCCATTCTGTGCGATGTGGCTGGCCGACGAGGCACCATGGACGCGCGAATACGTGCGTTGAGCCCGGCAATGACCGTCTGCGGTCCAGCATATACCGTTGAAGTTCGTCCTGGAGACAACCTCATGTTCCATGTGGCGTTGGCAGTTGCTAAGCCCGGTGATGTGATTGTCGTTGACGGAAAGGCTGACAGCACTTGCGCACTGTTTGGTGATTTGATGGTCACGCAGGGCGCTGCCGCAAAGCTGGGTGGCTTCGTTGTCGATGCTGCTTCACGTGACACTACTGAACTTGCGCGAGGAAACTTTCCAATTTTTGCAGCTGGAACTAACCCTTGCGGACCAACTAAAGGCTTACCTGGGCGCCTAAGCATCCCCGTATCGGTGGGCGGTGTGGTCGTCAATCCAGGGGATCTGGTGGTGGGCGATATTGATGGCGTCGTGGTGATCCCGCGTGCTGAGGTTGATGCCGTGCTGGAAGCAGCGGAGAAAAAGGTCGCGGCCGAGGCTCAACGCATTAAGGAAATTGAGGAAGGCATCCTCATCTCACCTTGGCTGGATGATGCGCTACGCCAAGCTGGCCTGCCCACTCTGGAATCTTGAATTAGATGTCACTGAGTTTTCTGGAAAAAGTGCCAACGGTCGAGGTGGGTGTTTATCCAACGCCGTTACAACCGCTGGACCGCGTTTCAAATCAATTGGGAAGTGCTCGGCTTTGGGTCAAACGAGATGACTTGACTGGACTCGCCTTCGGCGGTTCGAAGACTCGTGCACTTGGAACTTTACTCGGCCGTGCACTGGCAGAGGGGGCTGACACCATTATTACCTGTGGTCCGACCACTTCCAATCATGTGCGTTTGACGGCTGCCGCCGCAAATCGACTAGGCTTGAGGGTGGTGCTCGTGCTGCGACAACCAAAAGAAGGTAGCACGGTGCTGCAGGGCAACATGCTTCTCAACCACGTTCTGGGTGCGAAACTGGTGTTCGCCGATGTCGAAAGTCTGGCAGGATTGGAGCCGGTGATGGTGCGGGTGGCAGAAGAATTGAGCTGTCAAGGTGCAAAGCCCTTCATCATCCCTGGAGGTGGTTATTCACCCACGGGTGCGCTGGGTTATATCGGTCTGGTGCAGGAGCTGCAGCAACAGTCGCAGGCAGCTGGCTTTGATATCGATGCGGTGATTTTCGCATCTGGCTCGGGCTGCATCCAGAGTGGGTTGCTGCTGGGGGCACTGGTTACAGGTTCGCGCTTTCCTGTAATTGGTCTGACCATTAACCGCAGCGTTGCAGAATTAGTTCCACGCATTCGCCATGACGTCGAATCTGCTGCAGCAATGATAGGCGTGGGTAGAAGACTCGTTACATCCGATTTACAAGTATTGGATGATTACATTGGCCCTGGGTACGCCATACCATCTGAAGCAGGCATGTCGGCTATCGCAGTCTTGGCGAAGGAGGAAGGACTTTTGCTAGATCCATGCTACACAGGAAAGTCTATGGCCGGTGCTATGGATCTTACGAAGCACCACTTTAAGCCTGGTCAGAACGTGATTTTTATCCACACGGGTGGAATGCCTGGCATCTTCAGTTATTCCGAAGCACTTGTGCGCTCGACTTGAATAAGTTTTTCTTAGTTCAAGAGTTAGGCAGAAACATGCCATTGGGTTAAATCCAGAAGTTCAGCGCTCACAGCCCAGCTGATCTCGATATTCCCAACTGCCACTGCGCGATAGAACAAGTGCGCGGCGGTAAAGGTAAGCAGTAGTGCAGGTATGGCGAGGCACCAGTGCCACACGGTCACCAGGGCTCAGGGAGCTTGAAGTCGCCATGGTATGTTCCTCGTTCATTTTGATGATCTTGTCGAGCCCTTCAAAACGATTGTTCATCGGCATGTCTGGTGAAATTGCTTTGGAACCTGCATCTAGTGTGAGAATTCCATTGTGCTCTGACAAAACTGTAGAGAGCACATAGGCCCCGACTTTCCAGTTGCGATGAGGTTGATCGGCTTGATGCTGAGAGTTTGAATAAACCCAACTGCCTGGTGATACACGTGCTTGGGTGTGTTTTGCCCAAAAAGGGAATGTATAGCTACCTCCCCCCACGACATCACTAGATAATCCAGCAAGCTCAGCACGCAAGAACATCGCATTCAGTTCTTCATGTAACGCAAGGAATCTTGCTTCACGTGTGATCAGATCAAGGTCTTGAATATGTCCATCGTATATGTGCCATCCACCAAATCGACCAGCATGAGCTAACGTCAAAGCTAGCTCAATTGCTGCATCACCGATAGTTGCACCCGTGCGTCCCATCCCTGGATCAATGTCCACTCGTATATCGACGTTGGGATGCACGCCATTTCCAAGTTGATGTAACCATGCCGACAGTCCAATTACGCTGTCGACAACTCCTGTGACGCGTGCATTTGGGAATGTGGTTGCAGCTTCAAGAACCCTAGCGATGGCAGCTAAACCAGTTGTTGGGTATGACCATATGACCTCTGGTGCCCCCGCCTGGAGGACCATCTCCACTTCACGTGGGGTCGCAGTTTTAAAAGCTTTTACGCCTTTATCTACCAGATAGCGCGTCAGCCAGGGAGACCGGTGTGTCTTCACGTGAGGCACCATCCGGTCAACACCCCCTGCGAGTGCCGCAGTTCTTTCTAAATTATGGTCAATCACATCCTCAAGAATGACAAAGCACGGAGTCTCCACATCAAAATCTGGAAGAGGAAGATCGGATGTCACAGCAGTGTCATGATTTTTTGTCATGGGAATTTATTCAGTGATGCTTTTTGTCTGTTTTTGTAGAACCACTAAATTGTTTTCTAATTCAATGATTCTGAAAAGTGATATTTCAAGATTTCCAATACTTCCAAATAAGTATGGTTAGCGCGGGTTTTTGTGATGCCTAAAAATTGTGCGAGCCTTTGGTTTTTACATGGCTAAATTTGCCGGTCCTGAAACTAGATACTGCCCAGCTGGCGTTTATGAATTCGTTAAGCTTGAAGACGACAGTGATCGTTTGCAGATCAATGCACAGAATTGTGTGTGCACTGTAAAACATGCGATATCAAAGATCCGACTCAGAACATTGTGTGGGTCACGCCAGAGGGGGGTGGAGGACCGAACTATGTGGGTACGTAAAGAGAAAAATCAGCCTATTTTCCTGGTGACCTTCCACATTTGCTTCCACACCGCTGTAGAATGAATGTAACCTATTGATTCGTGATAGGTTTTATTTCTTAAAGCTGCTCATAAACAATTTAATAACTTAAGTTGTCTATAAATCCTCAATGAAATCAACAGGTTACAGCGCCTCAGTGTTCAAAATTTGCTTCCACACCGCTTCCACACTTTGCTGAAAATTTAAGCAGCATTATTGAGGCCTAAAAGGGGCAAAGTACAATCAGTTTTTCGGGCCTATAGCTCAGTTGGTTAGAGCAGAGGACTTAAAGAGCAGGTGACCTAAAACACCAAAATGTCATGGTCATTTGCCGTTGGGTTGCATGCGAGCAAGTTAACTCTGCTGGCATGTAGAACTACTCAAATTCGGGGAAGCCTGTGCTGTTCACAGCGTGGTAATCCCGAGCCAAGCCCAGTA
>JACCDK010743133.1_pt1 | contig 12406 bp, 17 predicted proteins | sample 7445871 | NCBI WGS metagenome assembly JACCDK01 (sample SAMN15323436, study PRJNA562643) | freshwater metagenome | isolation source: river surface water | place: USA:Blue River Watershed | collected 2017-08-15
GAGGCTTGCGCTGAGGCAATGACAACTATCGTCCCCATTGCACAGGCTGCGTTCCCCGGCGCTGAGAATCGCGAGTTTGATGCCGAATACATCCAAAAATGCTGGAGAAAGGCAAAGTACAAGCACATGCGCTCCACGGAAAGAGGATGGTTCGATCCCGACTATCCATACTATGAATTGCCATCTGTCAAGGCCTCCAAATAGGCTGATTTGAGGGTCGTGACCTAAAAGGAGGCTGTCGGCAAGATCAGGGCATCTCAATAGACGCCTTGGAGGCCCACCGTGGATCACGTTCAATTTGATCGTCTACCGGACGATGCACTGATCAGGCTCAATTCTCTGATCGCATGGGGAATCATCCCCTTTAGCGCCTCCACACTGTGGCGTAAATGTAAAAGCGGTGACTTCCCTTCGCCTGTCAAAGTGTCCGACCACGTAACAGCATGGCGGGTTGGGCAATTACGCGCATTTCTCCAAGACCCAGCCAACTACAAGTCGCGGGTGAGCCAATCCAAACGTAGGGGGGCTTGATGAGAAACACCCCTCTATGCCTCGACAGGATGCACGACATGCTGGTTGCTGTTCGTGCCAGCCAAGGCAAGACCACATCAAAGCTGCATCACATCAACGAAAACAAGTTGATCAACCACGCAGTATCCGGGCGACTCGCTCAAAGTCATAGCAGTCTGGCTCTGTCCCGTGTCCAGGCCCGCGCTCGGCGCGTAGTGATTTGCATAAACACCAAACTCATTTTTCAGCAAAAACCATACGCGGAAAGGAGGGACTACTGCCGGCAACTTTTTTTGAAACTAACTGATCGTCAAAGTAAACCCACAATTTAAAGGAATCAAAAATGGAAAGTATTTCCACCCTCGTTTTTCGTCATGCTCGCATCCAATCCGTTCAGCGCCTCCGCGACGCACTCAAGCACAACCGTCGTGAGTTCGCAATGGATGGCCCTTCTCATGCACATATTGCTTCAGAAAAATCCGCTCTGAATTTTTCGATTTTTTCGGGTGCAACCACAAAGGAAGACATTTCCGCCGTCTACAGCGCCATTGGGGAGTACCAAGAAAAGCGTGGTAGAAAAATCCATAAATCTGCCATCTTGGGCATTGAATTGGTTTTTTCATTGCCGTCCCACAGAACTGACATCGATCCAGAGGCCTTCTTTCAGGAGTCCTTTGAATGGGCTTGCAAGTCATATGCCCCACTCAAGGCTATATCAGCCGAGGTTCACATGGATGAGTCACACCCACACATGCACGTAGTATTTGTATGCATCGAACCAGATGTCATGCTTGGTTCAAAAATCTATGCATCGCCACGTCACAACAAGCAGCGAGTATCTGACTTCCAAAAAGAAGTGGGCTTGAAGCATGGCCTTGTCATCCCGCTGCGCCTTTCCAAAGCCGATCGAACACGGGCGGTTCACGACATCCTTGAGGCCATCAAAGCCAGAAACGATTCCGTGACTGAAAGCGCACTTTACCCATTGGTGCGAACGTTCGCAGAATTGGATACGTGGTCAGTGGCTCAGGCTCTTGGGATTACGATCAATTCGACCCCTCCCAAGCAGCGCACGCTCACCCAGATCATGACCTCCAAGGGAAAAGGAGACTCTGATATCACGTGATCCCTTCCCTGTGTGGGGTTCACATGGATTTGCATCATCTTCAAATCAAAGAGATATCAATCCGGTGGACCTCACGGGGCTTCGGCGGCTCACAAGCACCCCGCAGATTAGAGCGATTTTTCGGCCATGTGGCCACCTACCCCTTACCCCACTCAAGAAAACGGCCGTTTCGCGTTTGCCGGAAGCCTTCAAGCCCTCTGCCAGCAAGCCATGAGGTCTTGCTCAATCCAAATTTTCATACACCTGTTTGAGGCATCTTCATGGATTCGAACTTCTTTCTCTGCGGCGGCATCATCCGCTGCATTCAGTGTCAGGCCAAGAGCAAGCGTACAGGCCAGCAGTGCCGTGCTGCGGCCATGAAAGGTAAAAGGGTCTGCCGGGCGCATGGGGGCCTCAGTACAGGGCCTCGTACACCTGAGGGCCGTGCCCGTTGCGGGCGCAGAGTCCATGGCAATTCAACCCGTAAAGCCCGTGCAGAGCTGAGCCAAGAGCTCCAGCGTCTGGCGCAGATTGAATCGGTGGCAGTTATCGCAGGCATCATCCCCGCTGGTTCTCCAGGGCGTAAGCCGGGTTGGCGAAAATTATCCTGAGAACACATATTCGCGGTGATATTGCATGAACACCTGCTGTGCCGGTGATAGCGGTTTTGTTATCACCGGAGCGGTTATCGACCATGCCTGCAATACTGAATCGGGTAATTTCTGGCTGACCAAAAGGCTGCCATCGTTCGTCAATTACATGTATTCATTTCGTATTAAGCGCAGTCATTTAAAAATTGGATAAACTTTGAATTTGCCATAAAAGGAGTTCACATGGATAAAGCAATGTTCTTGTTTATTGGCGCGGTCATTTACTTAGGGTCAGCAGCTATTGGAGTACAGTTGTTCGGCGAAGGTGGAGGCGCAGCATTTTTTACACTGATAGTGGGAAACATTGCTTTTTACGGGTTCTATATCTTGATCATCAAGAAAAACAACGATCTGGATTGACCTGATTTTTCTGAACTGAACTGTATTGCTTGTGTGTTTTGTGTGAATCTCCCAAAATCTAGAGAAAGCCACCTTTACTTTTCGTAGCTTTTCGGCAAAAATTTCACCAACATCAAGAGACGGGCTGACACCCGCACCAACCTGTCACTCCGGGCAAGGTGGTCAAACGATGAGGCCCTTGTGGCAATCAATCGGACGCAGTGTCAACCCGCCCTCTTGGCGGGTTTTTTTACGTCTGGCCCACATCACGGGCTGGGGGGATTTGTTCCAGATTGCAGCCCCCGCCGTATAGGCACCGCTGCTAAATAGGAGTTCAAAATGACGGTGAAGTGCGCGCCGGGTGATCTGGCTGTGATCGTAGAAGCATTCAATCAAGTCAACATCGGAAGCATCGTGAGGGTGCTTGCATACCACCCAGATCAAAGCGCCTTGCTTGTTCCTGCGACGGACGTGCTGTGGACATGTCAAGCCACCAGATGGCTGACCTATGACGTTGACGGCGTCAAAAAAAGACGCCACAAAGGGCCTGTGCCAGACAGCGGTCTACATCCAATTCGTGGAGAGCCAAAAATACATGAGATTGAATTGATGATCGATCTCATTACTTCGCGAGCGCAAGTGGGCGATACCGCAGTTGAAGTTCTGGATCGCCCAACTTCATTTCTTTGACTGGCCAAAACCAAACGCCCAGCGAGAAAACGTTGGTTAAATTTTCAGGAAACAACTTGATAGGGATCGACACGGTCCCGAATGTGCCCTGCTGAGATGAGTTTTTTCGTGGTGTGGTCAACCATATGACTGGGGGGATTTGTTCCAAATTGCAGCCCCCGCCAAATTGGCACTGCTGCTAAAAAGGAGAGCATCATGCGCTGCAAACATGGCGACTTGGCCATCATCGTTCAAGACTTTGACGGATGTGAGGGGAACATCGGAGTGATCGTCACAGTTATAGGCCCAGCGATCAATCATCCCGCGACCACAATGACATGCTGGCAAATCAGGCCCGTTAATAGGCGCAAACTTTGGCTCATCGAAGACGGGCACGCGAAAAGCGAATTCATCTCAAAGTCCATAGAAGCCCTTCATCCCGATCCGTGGTTATTGCCAATTAAAGGTGACAACTTCTTTGACACAATGTCAAAAGAGAATCTTAAGTTAAAAAGCACTGACTTTGATATCAGTCTTGTCGTGCATGGCTAATCGAATAGGGAAAAATTTGTGAGAAAGACTATTTTTCTTGATTTTGATGGCGTCTTGCATCCAACTTCGGTTGGAGCGCATGCTTATTTTTGTCTAGCAAATATTCTCGCAGAAGTTATTAAAACTCATAATCCAGATGTTGTGATTTCATCAAGTTGGCGCTTCCAATTTCCAATTGTTGAAATTCTTCAGCGCCTCCCTGAAGAGATCAACAACGCTGTAGTGGGGTGCACAGGTGAGGCGTACATTGGTCGATATCCACGCTGGAACGAGATAAAGATGTATTGCCAACAGCATGGAGTAACGGACTGGGTCGCGTTGGATGATTCCACCTTTGAGTTTCCGTCGCCATGCGAACAACTGATCGCTTGCAACCCCAATATCGGGCTGTCAGCGGGCCAGATCGAAGTGCTGTTAGGCTGGCTTGGACAATCCCACACGAGTTGATTCTTGGCCGCCCAATTAAACCGGCTAGCAAGCACCGAAAGCGCCAGACAACCGAACAGGGAACAGCCTCAGCAACTTGAGATATTGGCTACCAAGTAGATAACCGCGATAGTCACTTTCAAGTATGTATCTTAAAACTGTAATCAATCGGTTATCGCGAAACACTCAAGTAGATTAAAGATGCTGGAATCCTCGCGTAGCCATTTGCATAAAAAGCAATTTGAAATTTTTTATAGCCAAATCTTTTCGCAAATGGGGCGCTGGATGGCTTTTTTGTAAAACAGTTCCACCGAATATTTTCTTCAAAGTTCCAACAGGCTTCATGCTCTCGTCGAGTTGTTTACGAAATTCACATGCGACTTCAAGTGATCGAGTTTTTTGTTTTTTTGCGCCAAGTTTGTCGATCATTTGAATCACCTCAGGGATCATTGATATTGCTTGTTCGTACCATAAAGTATCTCCCGGATAATCGTTTTTGTATGAATTGTAGATATCGTTTTTTGCTGCATTAAAGGTGTCATCATCCAACGTTTTGTACTTGGCAAAAAATAAAACGACGACTTCGAACATAGCTTGATCCATAAACTTCATGGAACCCCCTTTTTGATCTAGTTACTTGTTTTCAAAGCCCATCAGTCTCAGTACCCATAGGCATGCAAAACCAAACAAGAGAGGCACAAATGACCCATTAACAAGGGCAAAACCTCCTGCGGCAAAGCAAACCACTCCCGCAATAAATGCGCCTTTACCGGGCGCAAAAAAAAGACAAAATCCAGAAACTATTGATAGCCCGGCAAATATTGTCAGCAATGTTTCCATGGGCATCCCTTTTTTGGGTATCTTATCCCGTGGTATTTAAGACGTCAACGCGTGACTATATCGGGCATGGCAAAACCATCCCCGAAATATGCTGGTGAAAAGGCTCTGGTACGCCTTGGCGCAGCTATTCGGCAAAGGCGGAAAGAAATTGGTTTATCCCAAGAGACGCTGGCAGTAGATGCTGGTCTAGACCGCAGCTATATGGGCGGAGTTGAACGTGGCGAACACAACTTAAGTGTGATGAATCTTCAAAGGATCGCAATTGCACTGCGAACAAAGATGTCGTCGCTGCTTGTCGTGGCCGGCAATTAATCGATGGACGCTTATTTTTTTTAACTTTTTATAACGAGCAAATTCGAGTGTAGCCCTTCCGCAGGAGTCCCAAACCGATTCTGAGGGGGTGGGGATGGATGGGATCAGATTGAAAAGATTTTTATGGCCACTCCCCAACTTTCAAATTTTGTAAGTTGAACTTCAACGCAGATGCCTTGACATGTCATAGCCTTGATTCATGACACAGAAACAAACCGCATGGGCAATACAACGGCCCGACAAAGTCGTAGTGACCAGCATGATCAGCGCGAGCCGGCTGGAGACCATAACCGCCTTCCAAGAACACTTAAGCCGAGACTACAAACCAACACCTTGGCAAACGGCTCATCGAAATGGATTCAGGGTAGTCAAAGTTACTGTGTCTGCTGCACACCAAAATCAGGCGATACAAGATCGCCAAGAGTGAACGCGTTGGTGGGCAAAGTGGTGGGGGCGGACGGTCTCGAACCGCCGACCTCCGCCTTGTAAAAGGAATAGGTTCGCAAGGAAATATGCGGCTCCCAGAGGCATCCCGCCCGATTTTCTTGCGTTTCTTCTTAACTGCGTCGGCCCGGTTGGCAGAGCCCAGCTCAGCATCCCGAAATTGGCTAACCTGCGATCGTACCGCAAGACGCGCCAGGCGCCTCTTCGACCATCACCATCGCTGGCCAGACCAACAGCCTTCCCTTGTATCAATCCTGATAAACAAGTAAACTCAATCCCAGACCTCGCCCGGTCGAGTTTCAGCGGCTCAATAAGGCAACTTTCCCCGTGCTCCCCCCAGTCAGCCTCTGTTGTTTCCACAGTGCTGGTTGCTTAAACGCTTGACATCCCGCACGCCTAAAAGGAACCAACTACCATGGCCCACGACTTCAATGCCATCAGCTTCGCCGTCCGTACCAAACTGCGCGACCTCGGGCACCAGATTACCCTCGGACACTCCCACCAACTGATGGCCGCTGCGCTCGGCTACAACAGCCTAGCGGCTATGCAAAAGGTGTTACAAGGACGACCCGCCCTACAACTGGCGGAAATCGTGGTCCTTGACCTTCCGCGTCTCACCTCTCGCTGCGCCCTGCTCAACTTGCCTGCTGCCACAGCCGTGATCGGCTCGACCATCGTCACAACGTTGCGCAATCAGCCCGCCCCACCGCTGGTCATGCAAAGCTGGGCGGATTTCCTCGACAGCTATCTGATCCCCACTGTGGCCACAAACTGCCTTGATGACGATATCGTAGCCAGCGTAATGGCCGAGACCAACGCAGGCTACTACGACGAGGCGGAAATTGAGATTCCGGGGCATCACTACCTCACGCCCCCTGACGATGAACTCCCCCAACCGGTGGCCGTGTCATCCTGCGGTCACTATCTGGAAATTCCGTTCGCAGGGTCCCTCATCGGCGAACAGGACGAGGAGAGAGCGTACAGCGGTCATGTTCTTGAGCTCGAAGGAATGGCAAGAGTTGAGCGCCTTGACGTTAGATGCCTGCTCAAACACGTACAGCTAGAGGTCGGTGCGCAAGTCGAACGCTTTGACGAGTGATTTAACGAAACCATGCCGCCCCCGCGATGAAAACGGGGGCGGCCACTGGAATTAACTGTTGTCGAAACAATTAGAAATCTGGTAACGTTAGTCAAATATTGCAGAAAGAAACCAGACCACAACAGGTGGAAGATGACCCCAAAATACTGCCAAAAATGTGGTAACAAAGTATTGCAGAGTATGCGCATGTGTCCCGCATGTGGCGCAAAGGACTTTGACGCAAATCCCCCTTCCGCCGTCTCTCCCGTTGCAGCCGCTCCGGCATACTCTGCCCCCGCTGCCGCCGCGACCAACCAATCGTTCTCACCCGCCGCGCCCAATTTCGTGGGGGCTTCGAAGTCCATGGTGCCAGCCTCAATCGGTTCACGATTCGTCGCCTACATGATCGACGCCATCATCCTGGCCGTCTTGTCAGCCATCCCCGTTGCCATTGCCTATGTATTGACGCTGCCCACCAAAAACCAGGGATTCAGCATCATCATGGCGCTTGGCATGCTGATTGGATACATCATCCCGTTTGTGTATTTCACGGTTATGCCCGCATCAGAGGAGCGCGCCACCTACGGCAAAAAGGCTATGGGGCTGAAATTGCTCACCGTACAAGGCGAGCGCCTATCAAAATCCCAGGCGTTCATTCGCGTCTTGTTAACGATGGTCATCCCCATGACCGGTTTATTAGCAATCACGATATCTCTAGGGGGTATGGCAGTTGGATACAAAGATGAATTCGCCACTTCGGTCGGTATCGCCTGGCTGATAGCGATGCCTTTGATCGTTTTCGGACCATATGTGACCGCATTTTTCAATCCAAACAAACAAACTTTGTACGACATGATTGTGAAAACTGTCGTCGTGAAAGGCTGAATCCAATGACCGTAGATTACAGCGGCAATCCCAACCAACGCACACCTTGTGTGCTGGTACTCGATGCTTCAGGCTCGATGAACACGTCCGGCAGCAAGGGAAAAACTCGCATTGCCGAATTGAATGAGGGAATCGCGACTCTTGAACAGGCACTCAAGAGCGATGACGCGGCGATTAGTCGTGTGCAATTGGGAATTGTCTCTGTTGGCGGTCCATCAAACTCCGCCGAAGTGTTGATGGACTGGACGGACGTTGAGAACTTTGAAGCGTTCCCCTTGACAGCCGATGGCACCACCCCTTTGGGAACTGGGGTTAGGCTTGGTCTGGAAATGATCGATCGGATCAAACAAGACCTGCGCAACAACGGCATTAACTACACGCGCCCTTGGATGATGATCATCACGGATGGCGAACCGACAGACGCTTCGGCCGATTGGGCCACTGCCGCTCAAGAATGCCGAGCTGCTGAGTCGGCCAAGAAAGTCGAGGTTTTTTGCATCGGAGTTGATGGGGCTAACCTGGCAACGCTGTCTCAACTCTCCGCAAGACCCCCTGTAATGCTTCAAGGTTTGAAATTTAAAGAATTATTCTTGTGGCTCAGCTCCAGCCTCAGTGCTGCCAGCCGTAGCCGCCCTGGCGATGCGCTGTCACTGCCGTCCCTTGATCCATGGCGAAATGTGGGCATGTAAATGTCAAACTGGCTTCACTCCGGCGCGTCGGTTGTAGGACAAAGCCACCTCACTACATCTACGCCCTGTCAAGACAAGTTTGAAATTCAAACATCAGGTGACGGTGAGTGGCTTGCCATTGCGGTCTGCGATGGCGCAGGTTCGGCAGAATTCGCTGAAATCGGCGCATCAGTGACCTCAAATCACTTTTGCAAAGAATTGATCAAGCTGTCCCAGGAACTTTCCACCCGTTTGCCTGGAGAATGGATCAATGACTTCGTCATTGACTGCGTCATCAGAGTTCGAGAGCAACTGCGCAAGGTTGCCAAGTCTGACGACATTCGCAAATACCACTGCACCCTTGTCGCCGCCCTAATCGGGAAATCGGGTGGATTTTCTATACATATCGGCGACGGGGCCCTCTTGGGTGGTTCTTTCGCACAAACATCAAATAGTGGCCCCATTGAGCTGAATTCTGACTTTTTCATCTCCAAGCCCGAGAATGGTGAATACGCTAACGAAACCTACTTCATTACTGAGGGCAGTTGGGTCAAACATTTGCGGATCAGTCCCCTGCCCGCCTTGGATTGGCTCATCGTCTGCACAGACGGCGGAGCCTCACTGGCGTTGGACAACGAACTCGACGTTAAGCCGAATTTTGTCGCGCCGTTTATCGAAGCACAAATCAATCAAAAATTCGCAGACAGTTCTTACGTCGAAAACATCCTCAGCGACTCTAAGGCTAACAAGCTAACGACCGATGACAAGACAATTATTCTGGCCGTACGAAACATTTCAATCACACTGCCTACCAATTTTCAATTCAGCTCGATCGAAAAAAACGCGCCCCTCAAAAGATCAAACCCTAGTAGCGCTGATCCTGTAACTCGGACAACAGTTAAGAACATCGATCCTCGTACGGCGTCAAATTCAAAGCCGCCCGCATCAAGGACAAAAAGCGCAAGCACCTCTACGCGTCCGAAATCAAGTCTCAAAAGAAATTTAGTTTTAGGTTTTAGTAGCCTTATTGTTTTGGCGCTGCTCATTTCAGGAGCCTTGTACTTCTACCTGAACTCAAAATCACTACCTGCATCGAAATCAACGGCCGCATCCCCTGCTAAGGCGACGGCGGAAAAGAATACTAACTCGGCCTCACCGTCGAACTCAGACGCCGAAACAAAGACTGGAACTGAGTCAACCAATGAGAAAATAGTCAATGAAGCTCCAAGCCGTTGATCAGTCTGGTCAGAGCCAACCTATAGAAATAGACCTTTCGAGAAAAATCGGAGAGGGAGCTACAGCCACCGTTTACCGGGTCATTTTTCAGAATGAATTGTGGGCTGCAAAAATTTATAAGCCTGAACGCGCTTATTCTGTTGAAAAACTGGAAGCGATGCTTCAATCTCCACCTGACGAATTAGCGGTCAATGAGGATGGTCAGACATTTATCCGATATACGTGGGTAAAAAATTTACTCAAAGACAACACTGGAAAGGTTGTTGGTTTTTTAATGCCATTCGTGGATCAGCGATCCACGAACTCATTAGATACCTACTACGATACTGTCCTAATCAAGAGACTTCCGGGGAAAATAAATGCGGCCCTTTCCTTACGATTAGAAATAGCTAAAAACCTATGTGAATTGATCGATAACCTCCATAAGGTGGGACACTTTTTTATCGATATCAAACCACAGAACATTAGAGTTTATAGGGACAACAACAAGGTTGTATTGATGGACTGTGATGGTTACTCAATAAAGAATCCACAGCGTTACCCCGACCGTTTTCCAGCTGATTTAATTTCGACAGACTACATCGCACCCGAAGTTCTCAAAAACCATTTGTCACCAAAATCTCTGGGTGAAGAGCAAGATCGTTATGGGCTTGCGGTTTTGCTTTTTCAATTGCTAAATCGCGGAACACACCCGTTTCAAGGTGTGGTGACTGATCCAAGCATCCAGGTGTCCACAAACGACGAGCGAGCTGCATTGGGCCTTTACCCTTATGGTTTATCGCCTCACGCCTCCGTCAGACCTCGACCGCAAAGTATTCACACCCTGTTACCAGACTCGATTAGAGCGCTTTTTGATAAAGCATTCATTTCTCTAGACAGGCCAACAGCAAGTCAATGGCTAGAGCACTTTGAATCAATCTTAGAAAACAAGCAATTAGTTCGATGCAAAGATCATCCATCCGAAATAACTCACATTCATTTCGCAGGGAAAAACTGTATTGGCTGCAAAATTGACGAGATCGATAAAGATAAAGTTAAACCTGCCCCCAGAAAATACAAAACATCTGCAACTGAGGCAATAGACAACAATTCAAATATTGCTTCAAGCTCGAGCTCGAGTTCATCCGTTAGCGGACCAAGCTATCAGTCCATCATGACTCCGAAATCACAAAATTCGGACATGGTCTTGTTTGCCGCCGTTCTTATCGTAATCGGCTTTTTTGTGCTTGTAATTTCATTGAACTCAACAAGCAGCAACACAACCAGCAGCAGTTCAAGTTCTGTCAGCACCACATCCCAGAATTGCGCCGACTTAATTAGAAGTTCCAACTACAGCCAACTCTGCACCACCTACTGGAGCAACTACAACTCCTGTGGCCGTGAGATTGAAAAATACTTCATTTCGGAAGATCGCCGATATTCTCCGTTAGGACTTTGTGGTGCTGCAAATCCCAAAACTGAGCCATTCAGTGCTCGCGTGGCTCGTTATCAAAAAGAGATGATGGCGGGGTCTTTGAAGACAGTCCCAACTAACGCACAAGTTGCTAGCACTTCGCCAGGTTACGTCAACAACGATAACCGCCTCCCCGGCCAGCTACCAGTCATTGAAGCATCAGCGGCTCAATCACTAGAGCTATATCAAACATGGTGGTACACGGAAGCAAAAGATTATTTATACATTCGATTGGAAAATACAACTTCTGCATCCATATCAAGCATTAAGATATCAATCTTCGATCATTGCTCGTCCAACCGGAAAATTATCAATTCGTTTTTATTGACGCCAGAAAAATCCCTTGGAAGAATGGAAGTAGGAGTCTTCAAAACACCATTCCCGCTACCCACTATGCAAAAGACAGACGCATTTCGATGCCTTGATGTGGAAATGGTCTTTACTCGAGACAAGATTCAAGACTACCAGCCCAATAACCAAGCCAGTCAGCCCCCTAGCACCCCGACTCATGACGCATCGATTGGTTTTGGTGCGATTTATTTCGACAATTTTTCTAATGAATTTTCCTGGTCAATAGGACATCGAACTCTTAATGAAGCCAAAAATGCAGCAAGAAAGTCTTGTCAAGAGAGAAGCGGCCCCTCGAGTCAATGTTCACACGGTTATAGCGGCAACTATCGTTGTGTCGCGATTTCTCAAAGCTCAGTTGGACGATTTAGTTACATGGCAAATTCGCTGAATGAAGCCCGAAGAACTGTTGAAGCGGCGTGCAAAAAGGCTAGCGGCAGTGAGGTATGTCTTGAACCCTACGAAGGGAGTAAATGCATAGATTGAGAAGAATAACATGCCACTTGTTTATGAATCGCTAATTACGAAGATCGGTCTTTGTGAAATAAAAATTCCGTCTTTGTTACTGAACTCGAACTGGTCCCATACCAATACGCCAACACGGTCATGGCGATAGCGTCGAGCAAGCCAAGCACCCGACCAACAACCAGTTCGCTGGTGCCTTGAGGTAACCCCCGCACCAGCACCGCCACCTCAGTGCCGAGGCACAGCACTAGCAGCACCACCGACGACCAAAACAGCGCCCGTTGGGTGCCTTCTGCCACATTAGCCTGGCGGTAGCTGTCGCGGTCCTTGAACTTCAGCGCACCGGCGAGCGTTCGCGCTTCGTGTGGCACAGGCTGCTTGAAAAAGCTATCTGACAGCTTCTTGGCTGACTATGTCACCGGGGCC
>JACCDK010376860.1_pt1 | contig 12400 bp, 9 predicted proteins | sample 7445871 | NCBI WGS metagenome assembly JACCDK01 (sample SAMN15323436, study PRJNA562643) | freshwater metagenome | isolation source: river surface water | place: USA:Blue River Watershed | collected 2017-08-15
CTTGTTCGCGCAGATAGCTTAATTGACGAACGATGAACGGCTTTCCGGCAACATCGACCAAAGCCTTGGGTATGGTCTCGGTAATAGGACGCAAACGTGTGGCAAGACCGCCGGCCAGAATAGCGACAGGAAACATTAGACTGGATTTTTCAGGAAGACATCACGACCTTGGTGCCTTCAAAGTCAAACTTGAAGCGCACTTCTTCCAACCCGGCGATGGTCATGGCTCGACGTAATTCTCTTCTGTCGTTTGCCATAAACATCAGGAAGCCACCACCACCTGCCCCCACCAGCTTGCCACCGATCGCACCATGTTTCATGCCGAGCTCATACCACTCATCGATACGCGGGTTGCTCATGCCGCCCGAGCGGCGCTTTTTATGCTCCCAGTGCTCATGCATGAGTTCGCCAAACAAAGTGGTGTCACCCGCTTCCAGGGCGGCCTTGCTGCGCATGCCAAGCTCTTTGACGTAATGGAGGTTTTTCAGCATCTCCGAATCATGCTTTTGCGAACGCGTGTTCTGGTCCGCCAAAATTCCGCTCGCACTGCGCGAGAAGCCGGTAAAAAACAACAAGAGGTTATCTTCCAGCTCGTGCATCGTGTTCATGCTCATGTTCAGCGGCGCAGCTGTCACTTTGTCATTCTTGTGGAAGTTAAAGCAGGTCACGCCACCAATGGCAGCAATGTATTGGTCTTGTTTGCCGACCGGCTCTCCCAGGCGATCAATCTCGATATGGCAGGCCAGTTCGGCCAGCTCTTCCTGGTGCAAATGACGCTTGCGATGGGTGTACAACGCCTTGAGCAGCGCGGTAGTAAAGCTACCGGAGGATCCCAGACCAGTGCCCGCAGGGATATCGGCCAACGTCGTGATTTCAACCTGGGGTGTCTTGAAGTTCAACAGATCCAGTGATTCACGAATGATGGGATGCTTCACGTCACGAATCAGGTTTACGTGCTCGAGCTGCGAATACTTCAGGTAGATACCCTCGGTGAAGGGGCGCATCACACTGACATAAACATACTTATCAATCGCTGCAGCAATGAGGAAGCCTTCATAGTCGCGATAGTACGAGGGAAGGTCGGTGCCACCACCCCCAAGTGAAATCCGCAGTGGACTACGCACCAAAATCATAACCAGACTCCTTGTATATTTTTTCTATGATGTCCAGCGCAGCGATGGCGTCACGAAGTCCAGCGGCTGGTTCACGGTTCAATCGGATATCTTCATAGAACTCTTCCATCTCGAGAGCCCATGAGTTATCGGCCATGGGATATTCCCAGGCCGTGGTTTCTGGGGGGCCCATTTCCGGCAGCATCCGGTACCACGTGAGGCGCTCGACGCCATAACTGCCGCCCAGACCGGAGATATCGAGTTTTCCGGTCTTGCCGTAGATCTCCATCGAAAAGAGGTTTTTCCACTCGCTGCATGACACTTGCAGAAACGCCACCTGCTTGGAGGCTGTCTTCAAGGTCATGAAAGCGTTATCGTCTACCGGCATATCCCAGTAATACGTGTGGGCATAGCCGTCCACCTCGGCGAAGTCACCCAGGAACCAGCGCGACAGATCGATCACGTGCGGCCCCTGGTCGATCAGTTCGCCACCTCCTGATAGCTTGGGGTCGGAGCGCCATTCGCGGTCATAACCAATTCGCCCGCCATGTCCATAGCGCGCGCGGATAAACATCAAATCACCAATCGAGCCCGCATCGACCAGTGATTTTGCTTTTTGCAAAGCACGGTGATAGCGATGATTGAAGCCGACATGGACTTTCGCCCCTGTCGCTCTCGCGGCGTCAAGCACAGGTCTCAATTCGGCGGCATTCCGTGCAGCGGGCTTCTCCACCAAGACGTGCTTGCCAGATCTGACTGCCGCTTGGGTGATCTCTGCCAAAGAATCGTGAAGCGTCGCAATAACGAGCATGTCAACATCGTTGCGCTCGACCAGTGTCTGCCAGTCGGGATAAACATCTGCGTTTGCTTTGGCCGCAAGCTGAGCCGCACGCGCCGGATTAATGTCAGCACAGGCGACCAATTGGCCGCCAGCGCCGAGCGCGTTGGCTCGCTTTTGTCCTATCAGGCCACAGCCAATAATCCCTACACGTAGTGGTGAGTTCGTCTTCATTTGTCACACCAGGCAATGCCTCGGTCACGGCCCGTAATACGCCTTAGGGTATAGACGTCGCTGCTTTTCATTTCATCGAGGTGCGACGGGAAATCCCGCCAGTTATCCCAAACGGCACTGATCAGCTTGCCAGTTAAGCCGTCGCTCTGCGCCGATCCGAGAAAAACAGCCAATTCGGCCGCCACTTCTGGAGAGTCCCCACCGGAGTCTTTTTGCTTCAGTAGTGAGGCGTATATCGCTTCGCCGAGCTTCTCAGGACCTGCCGCCAGCATTTCCTGCAACATGTGTGTATTCATCGCGCCAGGGGCGATAGCGTTCACATCGATGCCATAGGCTTTTACCTCTTCGGCCAAAGTTTCGGCAAACCGCACGACCGCCGCCTTAGAGGCGGCATAGGCACTGGTTCTCGGCATAGGCTTGGTTGCGCCGCCGCCAGAGAGCTGAATGATTTTTCCGTAGCGCTGTCTTTTGAGATGCGGCACTATCTCGCGGCACAGGGCTACCGGCGCCAAGAGGTTGATATGCATCGTGTAAAGCCATTCGTCCCAATCGACGTCTTCTGTCAGGCCCTTGGGGCCCCAGATCCCCGCGTTGTTCACCAGAATGTGCAGTCCACCATGGACATTGATCGTCTCAACTACAATCTGCCGGATAGCGTTAGGGTCGGTTACATCAGCGCGGCACAGGTGGATGGACTGCCCGTTTAATGAGGGCCCCAACTCGTCCACAAGTTGTTTCAGCGCAGCCTCGTCGCGAGCAACAAGGGTCAAATTGGCGCCCGCGGCCGCGTACTGCTTTGCGATCTCACGGCCCAAGCCTTGGCTGGCCCCCGTGATAATCGCTGTTTTGCCTGTTAATGTGTGGGCCATGTTGTTTGCTGCCGCCGCGTCAGTGAATGGTGGGTTGGTCAATGCTTGGGTAATTTACGAGATACCCAACGGTGTCGATGCTCAGCTTCTTGCTTCAAATACCCATTCGTTGTCACGTAGATAATCAACCGTTTTGACGACGCCTTCGCGGATTGAGTGTTTTGGCTCCCAACCTAACGAGCGAATTTTTTTCGTATCGAGAAAAATGAACGGGTTGTCGCCAATCCAGCCGCGATCACCGCCCGAGTATTCCAGCGTAGGGCGGAGCTTCAGGGTGTCGCTGATCCAGCCGATCGAATCGTTGACTTCGCAATAGCTATCGACACCGAGGTTGAAAACATTGACTTTTTCTTCCGCTTTTCGCCACGACAGTAAAATGGCATCGATACAATCCTGGACGTACAGATAGGATTTTCGCTGTTTGCCGTTACCCAGCACGGGCAAACGGCTGGGGTCGGCCTTGAGGTGTCGGTAGAAATCGAACACGTGTCCGTGGGTGTAGCGTTCGCCGAGGATGGAGACGAATCGGAATATCCATGATCGGAAACCAAAGCCCTCGCAATAGGCAGCGATCAGACCTTCGCCAGCAACTTTTGAGGCACCGTACAGCGAAGTCTGAATCGGGAACGGCCCATCTTCAGGGGTAGGTATAACGGCAGATTCGCCATACACCGATCCGGTTGAAGAAAACAAAATCTGACTCACCTGGTTGGCGCGCATCGCCTCCAAGACGTTATAGGTAACGATGGTGTTCTGCTCAAGATCACGCCGGGGGTGATCGGTGCCAAACCGAACATCGGCATTGGCTGCGAGATGGAATACGGCGTTAACGCCAGAGAACGCAGATTGATAGGTGTGCGGTTCGAGCAGATCGGCTTCGACGAGTCGAAAACTCGGATGGCTTAGTGCCTGATCAAGAAATCTTTTCTGACCTGAAGAAAAATTGTCAATGCCGACGACTTGATGTCCATCTGACAGCAGGCGGTCTACAAGCGTACTACCGATAAAGCCCGCGCATCCGGTGACGAGGAGTTTCATTGCTATTCCTGCTTCTATTGATCACAGCGATCAACCGATAAACAGTTATCTATAAATGGCTATCTACAAATAGCTATCTACAAATAGTTGTCTTTATCTACTTAAATTGGTTTTTGGCTGTGTGCTAAAAGCCTTGCATTATACCCCGTCACCTCTGCAATGGATGCGCGCATAAGCGCTTAATTTGATTGCTTTATTCTCAATTGTCGCCGAAATTGACAAGCGTAGTTGTCAAAATAATGTTTTCATCGATTCGATGGCTGAATGGGTTTTATGTCTAAAATCGCTTAGTAAATTTGCAACTCTCTCAAGCTCCAAGGCCAGCAACATAGTTTCGTTGCGTCGGCAAAGGTCGTGGTATTTGCATTGGATGTCACCAAGATAATCCGGCGTCTGCTCGGTTAAGACGCTATGTATCGGTGACTCTCTATCCAGTCCGAAACTTAGGCCCCAATCGGTCACATCCGTCTGGGTCACTTGAAACCCACGCTGCTTGAGCCATTCGTATTGGCGTACCGCGTGGCTTCCTTCGTTGGGTATCTTGTTTAATTTTGCCACCAGACTTGCGTAAATAATAATGCTTCGGGTCAGGTACTGCGAGGCGCTGCGCACGGGATAGTGCGCCAAATGCAAACCTGAATCGAAATAGTCGACTGCCGACCCATCAATATTCGTCACACCATGCTGCCCAGGAGCCACCAAGATTTTGTCAAACTGGTCTCCGCGGATAAAAATTTTGTTCGTCAGGCTTTGATGCGACCGTATGTTGAAACATTCTTTCAGGGGGTTCAGCGAATCGAAATACGGCGTCTGATTGGCGGCCATCTCCAAATGGCGCATCACGCCAACCGCATGAGCGGCATTCGCTTGGAGGATCTGAGCAAAGTGCTCTTTGGATTCGCAGTAGATTATTTCATCCGAATCCAGATAAAAAATCCAGTCATACTCGCCTCGCACGTTGATATAGCGCGTCACGCTCGTCATGACTTTGCTATGCTGGTAATCTCGGGTATCAAGATTTATCTTCTTGATGTGATAGCCCTCTGTCGCTAGCTGCGTCAGAATAACCGGCGTGTTGTCAACCGAATCATCCACAAAGTAAAAATCATCGATATACCGGGCATTATGGCGAACGAATGACTCAATGATATCTGACTCATTTTTCGCGCCCGTGATCGAGGCGATTCGCATGCGCTTCTCCAAATTTGGCGATAAGTGGTTTTGAAGTTTCACAAGAGGATTGCCAGTAATTCAGCGCAATCTGTTTTTCCCCGGGGTGCTGGACCCGTTCGCATGCACTAAGCCCCTGAATCAGTCATCTGAATTTGGTGGGCTTGATCGGTATGGTCTGCTTGACCTTGATGTAGGTCTTCAGATATTCCGCATCACCGGTTGAGACATACAATTCTTTCAGCAGGTCGCACGCTTGCAGTTTTTTTCTGGTCGTTAAATCGTCATGAAACAGCGCGGTGAACAGGGGCCTAGAGTAACTTTGCTCTGGTACAAGGAGACGATGCGGCTCAGTGGCCAAAATCACCGGTGCAAGCCTTTCCTGAATAAATACCTTGAAAGGTATTGCGCGTGGTCCGTAGGTGGTATCACCGCGAAGTATGGCGCCAAGTGGCGTCTGACTCTCGGACACCTCGAGCAGCTTGTCTGCAAAATAAAGCCAGCGACGCCAGAAGTTTGGCTTGGCGACGATGTAATTGCTGGTGACGGAATTTTTCGAAAAATGGACTAGCTGCGCCAGATTAACAGGATGCCCAATGGCGTCGTAAAACTGCTGAGCTACTTCGGTAATACCCTCATGCCAGACTTCACCTTGCTCAAAAACGTTGGTGTAGTAGGCGATAAAATCCCAAGTCGAGCTGAAAAGCGCCACGTCAACCTGAGCGTGATGCGCTTCGAGAGCTTCGGTAATGTAGCTGCTGGTAAAGCCGGTCTTTGCGGTAAAACGCGGCGACACAACGCCGTACCACGAGTTATCGTTCAGCCGAGTCTCTTTCAATAATTTTCGAATCGGCCAAAACTCGAACCAATCAGGTCGCTCGGGCCGACAATTATCCAGAGGGATAAACCCAGGATCCAGAGCTTGACGCGTGGATTCGTCGTAGTAGATCTGGAAGATGTTGATGGCCATGGACGCCTCTTATTGAGCTTGCCGGTCACCGCGATCGCGATTCGATAGCTGATCTATACGGCTCTGTAAACCTGCAGCAGCTGCTGCTCCAGACTGCGGGTGAATAATCCCATGTCGAAGGATCCTCCCGGTTGGCGCTGGGACAGTAGCGTGCTCCGTATCTCTTGCAATTTCTGTGGGTTGCCATTGAGCGACACGGCGATTTCTTCGTATTCGGCCGGCGTGCTGGCGATCAACTCGGGAACACCAGCGTGATGCAGCATGCTGCCAGCCATACGCGAGACGAAGGTCTTTCCAGACAGAGTTACCATCGGCACACCCATCCATAAAATATCGCTGGCAGTGGAGCCCGCATTGTAGGGATGGTTATCGAGGAATACGTCGGCAAGTGGCATCCTGGCCAGGTATTGCGACGGGGTTACGCGAGGGGTAAAAATCAGCCTCTCTGGCGCGATGCCTTGGCGTGCCACAAAGTTTCTCAGGTTCTGGGTCGCCCAGGGATTATCGTCAACAATCCACAGCACACTGTTTTCGACGCGTTTTAACAGGCGTACCCATGTCGAAAAATGCGCTTCGTTCAGCTTGTAAGAATTATTAAACGTCGCGTAGATGAATTTGTCGGGTGGCAGTCCCACGGCTTCACGCGACGGCGTGGGATCGACATGTTTCTTGCGGTCTGTTGGAAGGCAACAGCGATCGAGGAACAGAGGTTTTTCGCTGTAATATGGTAACAAGTCGTCCGGAAGACAATATTTATCTGTGATGACGTAGTCCACATAAGGCATCATTGTGCTGCCGATGTAGCCCAGATAGGTCATCTGTATGGGAGCAGGACGCTGGGCTAATATGCCTGCTCGCAATCCTAGGCTCAGGCCGTGCAGATCAACCAGAATATCGATCTCGTCAGCACGGATTTTCATCGCTGCCTGCTCGTCAGTGAGTCCAGCGATAGAGTTAAAGTTTTCTATCGTGGTTTTAAACCTCTGGCGCAAGGGGCTGCCATCTTCCTTGCTGTAGTCGTAGGCGAAAATTTCAAACTGCGCACGATTATGTAATTCAAAAATTTCGGGCACAATCAAGCCGACTGCGTGGGTACACAAGTCGCCTGACAAATAGCCAATGCGAATCCGGTCGTGACCGTAGCGCGAGCCTTTTAGTGTCAGAGGATTGACAGGAAACGTAAATTTTTCTCGAACGATTTTTTCGCCAACAAACATTTGTAACGCAGGGTCATCGGCATGCGCGAGCGAGGCAAGCGGCGACATATGTTTGAGTACCTGATTGGCGGTCACCTCACCGGGAATGTTTTCTAAAATTGGCCATTTGCATTGCTTTTGTCGCAAATGGAACCAGTGATGGATGCAATCGCCTTGGTTAGGCTTCATGACCAAGCTTTTTTCGAGAGCCGCTTCAGCCTGTTCGTAATTACGCAATATTTCATGCAAGCGCCCGATATGGTTGAGGGCGGTGGTTTTCATTTCGATGGCCAACGGGTCGCTGTCTGGCGTATCGCTGACCACGGCAGACCAATGCGCGAAGGCTTCATCATTTTTGCCGTTACGCTCTTTGGCAAGTCCAAGATTGATCAACGCCTGCGGAAAAGCCGGCCGCAACTGTATGGCTTGTTCATATTGACGCACCGAGTCTTCTACCCGACCCCAATTGGCGAGCAGAACACCATAATTAAAATGGGCAACAAATTTGAGCGGGTGGTTAGTGTGGGCTAGCCAATTGATATAGAGCTCATCTACTTGTTGTGTGTTGCCTGTTTTAGCAAATTCGTCGGCATACTTCAGCAGATCGTCAATGGACACCTGCCCCGTCCGAAGTGCCTGAAAGAGATTACTGGCGTGTATAACAGGTGTCGCCTGTTGGTGGGAAGGCAGGGTCAGCGGATTGTGTATCTTCCGCTTGGCGGCTTTGGTACTCATTGAATTGTCTTCCTAAGCTACGGGAGATACTCGGGTAGTCTGCCAAGCTGAGTCTCGAGATACGCCACCCCGATCATGCCGTCATGTAGCGCTGAGAAATATCCCGCTTTGAGACTGAGCTGCTCTGCTTGTAAGGCCAGTAGTTCGAACAGAGACCGGCGACCTAGAGTGGCCCACTGGATGTAAAAATCGTTGATTACACGCTCGTTAATTTGCAATAAGCCAACGTAGGCTTCTGCTCTGTCGAGATTGTCTTTCGTTTGTTGCGCGCGCTCCTGCAGTTCGGAGTTGAGTCGATCGGTCACCACCTGAATATGTTCCAGGGCAGCGTCGGCACGGGCGATGGCGGCCAACTCACTGGATTTGAGGGTATTACCATCGTAAAGCGGCACAGTGGCGAGCACGTTAACCGATTGCGTATACAGATTGGATACACCAGGCGCTAGCGGGGCATGCTGCGCCTGCACGGTGACTTGAGGCTTTCTTAGCGCCGTGAGCTGCTCTATATTTGTTTTGGCTTGCTGGTACTGTTCTGTGAAGAACACGACCTCCGGATGCGTCCGGATCGCCTCGAGGAGCTGCTCTCGGGGCGGCACGCTCATCAGGCTGGAGCCGATGTTGTCGCACATGACGTCACGATTTTCACCGATTAATTTAATGAGGCGAAGACGCACTTCTTTAATGCGGCTGCGAATAGTTTCAGTAGCCACCTCGCCTTGGAGTAAGCGCGATCTCGTCTGTACAAATTCGCCCTCGCGACCGCTGTCTTGCTCAGTGATCTTTCCCAAGAGTTCGGATAGTCGGCGGATTTTTGCGTTGTACTCTTCGTTTGCGCGAAGTAGCTTGCTTTGTTTATTGAGCTCCAGACAAGCGCTGAGCGTATCAATGGTTAACTGATTAGTGATTAGCCGCTTTCTGGCTTTTTCGGTTGACGCCGCGAACTCTCGTCCACGGATATTTGCCTCGATACGCCCCCAGTCATACAGTGGGTACTCGGCAGTCAGGTTGACGGACGGTCGTCCAGTGGCTTTGGACTGCGACGGTAGGTCGCCATCCCGAAAGGTGGATTGCCCGGTGAAGGTTACCTTGGGATATCTCGCGCCTTTTGCGGCGACGATATCCGCTTTGGCGGCGTCTTCGCCTAACACCGCCTCTCTCAGTCCTGGGCTGTAGTCTTGCACGACTTGGAGTAGGTCTATGATTCTTTTTCTGGATAAGGCCTTGGCTGCCTCAGATTTGATCGTATCGTGTTGGATCAACTCGTCGCTTTCGAATTGCGCTAGCCCGAGGTCTGCCTTTGACTTGATTTGAGCAGCGACATCTGACGAGCCCAGCACCAACAGGACGAGCATGCTCGCACAGACGATCTTGGTAAGAACAGGTGATCTGTGCAGTGGTGAGAGGGCGAAAAATTGCCTTTTATCGTTCACGGAAGGCTTCTTTTGCTTTGGTGAGCGGTTTCAGCAGGTAGTGCATGATGGTTTTTTCACCGGTTTTTATCTGCGCGACGGCGGTCATCCCCGGTATGATCTGCATACTTTTTTGCTTTGGGTTGTTCGGATCTGCCGCGCCCTGAATCATTACCCTGTAGTAGCCACCTTGCGCGCTTTCAGCGGGCTTGTTCTCCTCACGGAAAGTGTCCGGGCTGATCATCTGCACTTCACCGTTTATTTCACCAAAGATCGTACTATCGTAGGCCGCCAGTTTGATGGACACCGGCAAGCCCGGGTGCACGTGCGAGACTTCTTTTGGATCGAGACGAGCTTCAAACAACAATTTGTCATCGGCAGGCACGATATCCAGGATAGGCGCCGATGGAGGTATGGCCGCACCCATGGTGGTGACACGTATATTTTTGACGATGCCATTTATCGGCGCAATGATGGTCGTTCGCTGAAAAGTATCGAGCCGCGCAGTCAGGTTAGGGGCTAATTGCGCAAGCTCAGATTCGATTCTAGCCAGATCGACGTTCGCCTCAGCGCGGTATCGATTTTGGCGCTCCATGATCTGCTGCGATAGTTCATTATCCTGTCGCTGCAACCGAGAGAGTTCCACCAATGAAAACAGCCCTTGCTCTGAAAGTTTTTTTGCAATGTCGATTTCTGTTTTCAGTAGTTGCTGACTTTTTTGAATCGCGGCAATGGATTCGTCGAGTACTTTTTTTCGTGCTTGATAATTTTTGGTTTCAGTATCAACGAGTGTCTTGTCCAATCGCACGTCGGATGGAAAATTTAACGGCTGGCTGTAGGCTTCCGCTTTGAGTCTCGCGCGCGCTGCGTTCAAAGCTCGCTGGCGGAGCATGCCTTCTTGGTATTGCGATTCAAAGCGCGTGGGATTGAGCAGCGCAAGTGGCTGACCTTTGGTGACGGCGTCTCCCTCGGATACGCGGATTTCGGTCAGTACGCCGCCTTCGAGGTTGTTGACGACCTGCTCACGATTTGAGGGAATGACGCGCGCGTCAGCTTGGGTGACTTCATCTACTTTGGATATGCTTGTCCAGATAATGGCCGCGGTAGTCAGTACGGCAAAGGTGTAGAGGATGGCTGACGACGCGGGCGTCGCCTGTGCCATCAGGGCGGCTCTAACGTCCTGCATGTACTCGAGATCGTCACCGCTGAGTTTATTTTTGCGCGACCAGGGTAACTTGAAGCTGACGTGCCAAGGGGTGAGCTTGTCTAAATCATGGGGAGAAGCCATCAGTGCGACCCCTCGTCGAGAAATCCTTTATTGTCTTTAGCGACTGCCGTTGAACCACTCCCTGCCAGCATAGCGAGAATTTTTTCTTTCGGTCCATCCGCTACCATGCGCTGCTGGTCCATGACGACGATCCGGTCCGTTACTGAAAGCAATGACGGGCGGTGGGTCACAATAATGACGGTACGGCCTTCAACAATCGCGTCAAGCCGCTTGGTGAACATGGCTTCAGTTTGCATATCCATTGCACTGGTGGGTTCGTCCATCAACAAGATTTTTGGACGGGTAATCAGTGCTCTGGCCAGCGCAACCAGCTGTCGCTGGCCGCCGGATAACCCAAGGCCGCCTGCGCCGATCGGCATGTCGTAACCCATCGGGTGTGCGTCGGCGATTTTGTCGAGACCGGTCAGTGCAACGACTTCCATAAATGCATCGAGGTTGGCGCCGGGACGTCCAAGAAAAATATTCTCTCTTAACGTGCCCCTAAAGAGCCTGAGGTCTTGCGTGACGTAGCCGATATGGTTTCGGAAATCGACTGGATCAATTTGTCGGATATCGATACCATCGATTTTTACTTGGCCTTCAATCGGCAGGTAAAGCCCGGCGATCATCCGCAGCAAAGTCGATTTTCCACTACCGATCTTTCCGACGAACGCGACCTTCTCACCGGCTTCGATTTTCAGGTTCACATCCCTCAAAGCGATGGGAGCGGTATGGCTGCCCGTCGAAGGGTAAGCAAAGCTGAGTTTTTGAACCTCTATTAAGCCGTTCATGGTCGGCTTTTGCAAATAAGAACGGGTGGGATCGCGTTCCACCGGCAAACTCATCAAGGAATTCAACCCGCCCATGGCGGTTTTTGCAGTTTGCCATCGGGTGGCCAGACTGACAAATTGTCCCACCGGCGAAATAGCCCGACCAGCAAACATCAGACTACCGACCAAGGCGCCGGTGGTGAGATCTCCGCTATGGATGAGGTAAACGCCCCAGACGAGCATGATGATGTTCATCGCCTGTTGGATCATGTTGAAGAACGTCATCGTGATGTTCGTCAGAATCCTGAATCGCATCCCGGAGTACGCCGATGCGGCATTGAGATCTTCATACCGGCGCGTCATGATTCCAGAGGCGCCCGTGACGCGAATGGTTTCTATGCCTTCGATCGACTCAATCAAAACGCCCATCATTTGCGCCTGATCACGGTACGTCTGCATCATGTAATGGTGCAGCGGATATTGGATCAGCAATGCCGCCAAAATCGACAAGACAATCGCAACCGCTGGCACGACGGAGAGTGGCCCCGCCACGGTAAAGATCAGAAAAATAAACAGTATGGCGAAAGGCAGGTCGGTGATGATTGCCAAACTGGCCGACGTACCAAAATCGCGCACCGTTTCAAATTGGCGCACCTGGTGGGCGAAGGCGCCTGAGGATGGTGGCGTGTGCTCCAGCCTCAGACCCAAGGCCTGACGGAACAACGCAGAGGACAGGGTAAGGTCGGCCTTACGGGCCGCAAGATCCATCAGGTAATCGCGAATCTGCCGGGTGCCTGCCTCAAACAAAATGGCAATGACTACCCCCGCCACCAATGCCCATAGCGTTGAATA